>BNJU01005602.1_pt1 | contig 127840 bp, 165 predicted proteins | sample 8539281 | NCBI WGS metagenome assembly BNJU01 (sample SAMD00202456, study PRJDB9452) | human saliva metagenome | isolation source: human saliva | place: Japan | reverse complement strand
CAAAACACGTGGTTTCTGATCAGCTTCGTCATTCATTGGACGGGATGGTGTAACTTCACTTGGGTTCCCATCTTTGGACTTTTGCCTTGAATGGTGTTAGCGTAGAAATCAGTATTGCTTGGGGCATACACTAATCAAGTAAATCATTTGTTCGCAGCCAAAGTTCTTTGCACATCAGTTGATGGATTCAGAAAAGACAATCCTGTTGGATCAATGGAGAGGCGGGAGATCAGTGCTTGGCAAACATCGTGGAAGAAATATTGTGTCGATGAAGATACTTTGGTTGAGATGCTAAAGCTAGAACAGGGCATCGAGGTGTATTCTAGAAATATCTGCGGTATTAGACAAACGCGTACGCTGGTTGATGAACCGAATCAGGCCATTGACGACGTAGAAAATCACAGAAGCGTGTTATGCGATGGAGTTTTCCATAATGGATTTTGTCATATTTGACCGCGTCCATTTGATACCACAGATTATTGATATTCCTGTGTTGTCAAAGAAAATGCCAATCAAATGAAAAATGCGTTGAAAATTCGAAGCCTAATTTGTGTTCATGCTGTCAGTTCAGTGCGAATCACGAGTCTAACTACGGTACGGACAAAAGAGACAAACCGTATATGTGTTACACCATTAAGCAGGTGCTAATGCTTTAAAGGCAGTTGCAGACACTGTAGTATTGCTGTACTGGCGTGCATACAAGACTGATACACAACTTGATTTTGACGAACGTGATAAAATTAAGAGTGTATCGTGCATTAATGGAGTGGTAAATCTCGCGAGAAACTGCGAGGACCGGCGGAGATATATTCCAATACAGGTCAGACAAAATCACGAGAATGGCAGATCATACTGGATAATTATTGTATTTGTATTGACAACATTGTGTATATATGTTAATATAATACGTAGTTAAGTGCTACATACCTCCTTTCTCTTAGCACAGCCGATGTGAAAGTGGTTGCCCTACTTGCATCGGCACACACATCGAACTGTTGCTGGGTTATAAGGCACAAATTCATAAATTGTCATGTACGAAGAAAACCAACAGGTTCGATTCCTAGCACCAGTTCTAGTGCTACAAGCAAACGGTAGTCATAAAGGTGTGCCTGTTGTACACATCCACAGACAACACGTGATGATTGGTGACGATAACCAAATCAAACATACGGTGCTAACGCCGTCACTCCAGTCAGCGTTATATGTGACGAAAGAAAAGCATATCAGAGATGACAGCAAACCGCTAGATAAGCGACTTAACAATCATATGTAGAAATGTAAGTGTCCGGCATACTACCCAATTTTTACCGTCAGACCGGAACGTGAAATCGCAGTCGTTGAAGTGCGATAGCAGCAACAGTCTATAGACTATCTACCGCCGATAGTAGTAGACGTATATACGAACCTCGCGCCAATCAGTGCAATCTTTCGGTGGTCGAAATGATACAACAAAGGATTAGTATGGCGGTAGATATGGAGGAGTGGCTTAATGGTAAAGAAGCACTAGAGGTTCAACATGCTGGTTCGACTCGAGAAATTTGACGAGTTCAGAAGTGTACGAAGTAGAAGATATTGGTTCGACTGATGTATTCTCACAAAGGCCAAATCACTGTGGGTCGCAACCATGGTTGGTCAGTACAAACTAGTTTGTACATAGTGAGAGAGCAGAGCACCTGTCTATACTCACCCGGTCACATGGATGGTTGTCAGAGTGGCTTATTGGTTTGCTGCTAGAAATGTTGTTGCAAAACAACCTGAGTTCCAATCCTGTACCATCAACTATGCTGGGTGGTTCAATGGTGAGCATCTGACTGTTAACTTTGAAGGTTGCAAGTTCAGTCTTGCCCCAGAGCCATATGGAGGAGTCGCAGAGTCTGGTTTAGTGCGTCGGTCTTGAAAAGCGAAGAACAGTAATGTTCCGTGGTTCAAATCTCACACTTTCCTCCGAGCCAAAGATGTGTAATGTATGCATGTCACCGCATCTGTGATCGTTGTAGGGTTTCTCATTCTGGCTGGCATACATCGTGTTCGACTGGTGATACCAAAGAAAGCACATAATTTTTCACTCCTGTTGGGTTGGGTAAAATCTCAACCCATTGGATGCCGCATGGTTTAATTGGTAGGCTCAAATTGATTGATGGTTCAAATCCATCATGCGTGCAGCTAGCTAGATCCACTGTACCGAGGGGTGTGCAGGTCGTTGAGTTGCAGCATCGTGAAATATGAGACACAAGCCATTCCGCAACAAAATATCATCATCAAAAGTGTTTATTCCTGAACACAAACAAAAAGAGAGACATCCAGCTATCTGCTCTCTTTCGTACTTAGGTGTCAACTTGTTTTCGTTGTGTTCAAATTAAACAATCATACTGTTCTGATATAATTAATATAATAGGGTTTACAAACGCTGAAGAAAATTCGTTTTATGTCCGGATGAGTCAAACCATATTGGTCCAAAGAGTTGCATGAACCAATGTCACGTATGGGTCAACGAGTGTTTGTGCCTGAAGCCGTTGTTGGTTAATACGCAGTCGTAGTTTCAGTAGACAAACCGAGACAAACTTTAGATATCACCGCAGTGTTGTCACCAACGCTATATATGTGTCTAAAAGGCAACCCATAGTGAAACCATAAATCCGTTCTCATCTATTGCAGCAGCAGTTGGTACATCGGTTCATGGCATGATGGAAGCTGCTGCCACACAATTATGCTGGTGAGTTCCGATTAAACTATGATGGTCTAACAGGACAGATGGTGGACTGTATCGACCCTAGAGCATCATACGTTGTATGACTATAAAGTCGTTGGGTGCGCCACAAGTAGTGCAACAATGATGGGCAGTGAACCATTGTGAAACCCTTATACAATCAAGCGTGGTAAACGCAAGGGTGAAAGCAAGTCCAAAAGGCAGCAATGGTTCTACGATGGTTGCATCACTATGGTGATTACAGCACCAACAAAATCCTCCACAGAATATTGCTGAATAAACACGGTATTCCCATCAGAATATGTTCTTGCAGTAATCGTGTAAAGGCCAGTAACACTTTAATCAGCCTTCAACTTGGACCAAACGTACATCTGTTGAACTACCAGGAGAATGAATGACCAACGATTGTGATTATGCGTTATACAGATGCTTTGGTTAATGCTATTGCGACCAATACGATGCCACGACAATGTTCTGCCAAAGACCGTTGGGTGCTCTAAAACGTATCCAATGGGTCGTAGATGTAAGGATGTGCTCTGTGTCATATTGTTGTCCATGTTATAACTTATGGGGGAAGAGCATGTGGACAATATCAAAACACAGAATTTCGTACTATAGATAAGTACCGCATTACGGCGATTAAACGACCAAAAGCCGAACGGCTTTTGTCAACGGTTAAGTCGGTGATCAATTTTGCTTACGACTGAGGCCATGGAGAGAAAAGCATCAGCTGGTTAGCTTGCACCACAGTACAGTTTGTATTTCGAGAGAAAATCGTGACACAAAATATACAACACGAACGTAGCCAGCAAATGCTGGATTTAATTTTTGATGTTGAAGTTGTGAAAAGAAGTTGTGGAAAAACCAATCGAATATATGCTGACAGGTGGTACAATGATTCTTGTTGGTCGATGCTGGGAGTGGCGAGATACGGTGGGATGATGTGCTGACAATCTGCAAAGATATGCGCTGCCGATGCCTTAAAAGAAACAATCCACGTGATACAAGAACAAAGGTGTCAGCGCTGGTATGGAGTTCTTGTCCTCACTAAGTGGACATACCGTTGAAGAGGAGTCGCGGTATCTTACACGAGTCGTACAAACGATTGAGACAGTTTCTTGACCGTGCAAACAACGTGGTCATTTGACAATCGTTGGGGAACCGTTTTACGAGCGTTGTTTCAAGACTTTTTGGATTATCGTGTTACGCAACAGATTAATCGAGACACACCCAATGGGTTATATCCGTGACTGATTGTCGATATGAAAATGAACTAAAGATGTTTGCGAGAATTGGACGTTGGAGAGACCATACTATCGGAAGTCCATATTCGACTTTCTGCGAATAACGCTGAGCGTATCAAACGCGTGAAACAACGTGATGAGCTCTTGATACATCTGAGTAAAACGATGTGTCAGATAGAGCATCTGTTGACCTGCACGAAACATATGTGTGGTGCTACAATCAACAAACCCAGATTTATCACACTTACGCAAACGGTAGTTGACAATATCCAATCGTGACATCCAAAGGGAAAACAAGAATATGGTCGAGGAATTACACGCCAGTTGCAATAATTGGTTTACGAACCAAGCGGGCTAAAGGCAGAGGTTCGTGAGCGAATGATGCAGTCTGAATTATCTGAACGAGAAGCCGTTCATCTTGTGGACTAAGGCTTGCGATGATATGACAGATGCCAGCAGTCGTTTATATTCTAGCAGATTCTAATGAAGTTAGTTTCATCACGGGTTGTCATGGGTGACCCGTGCCTGGGGAGAAGATTCCACCCTGGCGTGGACGCGGGTCGTTTTGTTCGAACTATGACCTCAAAGTCAAAGCCACAAACAATTAATTAAAGTTCAATGAACACCCAAAAGTTCTTGGGTATATTGTTTGAACTTGTTCATGTAAAATCCCTCCAGTGTTCATAAAGGCCATCAAGATATGGTCGATGGATTAATTCTACCAACGAAAAACACGGACATTGACAACATGCAAGGTGTTATGGATGTTGTTATCTGGTAATAGGTTGACGATAATCAAGTGTGCGATGTAATCACACACCAAACGCTATAGTGAAAACCAAGTTAATTTAAAATTGTATGACTGTACCCATAACGGAGAGATACATGAGAATATTAGAACAAAATTGACAAATACAGATGGACTTGATAAAATATGGGGTTTACATCTTGTGTGGTTCGATGGTTTCTTAATTGACTTCAATCAATTCTACGTTGCGAATATTCGTGAGTGTTTTCCACATTGGATTGTATACTTGACTAAGTGATATTCTGGTGCAGAAGAAAATCGAACGACAAACATTTCTACAGGTGAAGCCTATGATAAAGTGTTGCACGACATTGACAACAGAAAACGATCTTAGTCGACGTACAGTTTAAATCTATCTGGTAACAGATGATTTAAAGCCACATGAACATTGGGTGCCAAGAACACGAACACGTTGGAAATAGTTACATCTGCGTGTATACATGACAGACAATAATCTAAAGTTGATAGTTATCGCTAGTGCTTTGGTGGATGGCTACGACAAGAAACTCTGTGTCTGAGTTTATAAACTTGGGTATGGCACAAGACCGACTACAGAAACAGTCCCCGCAGACATTGCATCTAGTTGAATCATGGACGGTTTAACCGCATTAGCTTTTATTGGTGAATTCTTGGATGTCTTGTGATACTAGTGTTTACACTTCGTTATTTATTATACATGGGAGAATTAAGCGCAGTTAAAAATTATTGATTCTTCTTGCGTATTCTTTGGTATATATGGGGCAAAACATATATATCAAATACAAACCAAGGTATCTGCCTACAGTAGTCTACGGTACAATATGAGCAGTGAATATGGACACACGATGGAGCAATCATAGTGACGATTTACCATGGCACGATAATGTCAATAATTGGTATATGTTGTAAAGATAGATTCGGTGGTGGTTATTCTAATGCTAGATATATGGATGCCATCATACGAAGATGCGATTAGTTGGACGACAGTATATTACTGACGGGAAGTTAAATATAAGCGGAAATTATATGCAAGATACATTAAACACAATACGAGAAGAAAACGGGTGCTTAAACCAATAGTAAAACAGGTACGTGTGGTTTTGAATACGTATCACGCTTGACAATCGTGAAAACCAACACGGTTCCTATTAATAGTGCGGATTATGATTCTATGCTTATGACGATTACAGACAAAAACAATCTGTATTACTGGTGTTAAAGCATATATACCCGAGATGATGAATACCTTGACTTAGTACGTTCTAGCGGTATTAAGCCTTAATTAATGCTGGCGGCTGGTGCATCTGTTATTGGTGCCGATTATTACAACAACAGAAAAGCGAGGTGAAATCATGGTGGTTTATATAACTACGATGATGAGCCAAACCATCGAAGCTTCTTTGAACATCATTCGTGTTTCTAAAATATTCTTGATTGATAACGATGATCGCTAAGAAGACACTGGGGTGGACTGGGTCAACAATAAACCAGCAGATAAAAACAATCCATGAACAATTTATGTATTTAGTGGATATGTTTAGGCAAATTATATTTATTTATGGGGAGTGTAGAGATACGATTCATAATATTTATACGATATATCACGGTAATCTGTAAAGAGAAGAAACAAGGCGACAACAAAAAGAAGCGAACAAATGGTAATTTCCGCAGATATATCACAGCCAAATACATCGACGCAATCGTTCCAATGTGATTTTAGAACAGACCGATAATGAATTCATTGGAAGAACAGTCAATTAACTAACGTTGACAGTCGTTATAGGGTGGTTGGATAGACAAATTTACATTCATGCTTCAAACAGTAATTTAACAAAAATACAACAGTTTGAAAACAATATTAACGACAGTTCCTGAGCAACAAAACAATAGTTTTAAGTGATTTGAACCGTTTGCATTCTATTAGTTATGCAGTCACAGAGACTATTACTGTTGCAACAAAGGTGAAAATGTCTGGTGCGACTGAATTGGGCGTTAGAGCTGGTGTTGATTCTGATGCTGGTACAAAAACTAAAATACCCAAGAACTGGATTGTCTTATACCTATGTATGTGCAAAGTATAAAACGGTCAAGAAACAAACAGAAAATTGTGTTGCAACTCATGAAAACAGTTGATGTGATATGTTTCAACTGAAGGGTATACTTTAGCTCAACTTGCCAAAGATAGCTAAGATTATATTGATTCACAGAAACACATTCAAGAAATATCATATCTACAAGGGCGATACCGTGAATCATTTCATTGTAAAGCCGTGGACCACATATTGATGCTTTGGTGACAAAACCATTTGTAATTACTGTGGCAAGCAATGCGATTAAACGACATGGAAGGAACGCATTTGAATATCATAGAACATTTGAAATAATAAATTAGATATGCGTGTGGATGCAGACCGTGCATATATTACCGATGTATCCAAATATACACGTTAGGCATTGCTACAATGTGACAAAAAGTTTGAAGATTTTTAACCAAGTTCCAGTCCATTGATAATCTGTATTTGATTGGTGTGATTACAGATAATGCAACAACCAATTCCGCATCATCTGTGTTTGAACAATCGGAACACACATTGGCGACCAAGTGTTGACCGCTACCATTTATTACAACTGATTAAAGACCGTATCTTGTTTTGCCGTTCTGGCAGCCACGGATATGAACGTGCGTTGGTACAATAAATTAATGCGGAGCGATGCTGTGGGGAGTTGTTGGGTGTTCCGTTTTACCACAATATGGCATCAGTGTTCTTCAATGTCAGCAAAGAATCATATAATTGGCACATGGCATAACGCAAAACCAACAGCGTGGAATGGTTGCGCCACGGACATTACATTCTACTGGTGCTACAAAACAATTGGGAAGAAAACTCAATAATAACGCCAGCCGTATATAAACTGGTCAATGAACATTCTGTTATACTAATCCGGTTCATTCCTTGGTTGGGGCGGTTATTCCGCGAACATAAATCCATTGGATTGTGGCACATCCATCGGCTGATTATCTGGTGAAAAAACAAAAAAGTCAATTCGTGTTCTGTTCCGACGATGACCATGTGGAATTAGAACGATTGCAGTGTGTACATGATGCATAAGGAACACGCAAAGAAAACAATAAAAATGACAGAGATGAAACCAAGGTTTATTAAACCAAAAGCACAATAAACGGCAACACAAATACCGAAACCCAAAGCACCACTGGTCAATCCACAAAGTAACGTGAATATGTTGCAGCTGCCGGTACAGGCTTGTGAAATTGACGATTGACCGTTGTGGCGTACAGATTGACGGTCATTTCATGCTGTTGTTGTTAACCTCAGTAAAATATGCGATCTTCTTATATCAAACAACGGTGATTAAACAAGTCTTATGAAAGATGCTACAAGATACCACATGGGTTTCTAGTATATGGATGTCTGTGTGCGACAGGATGGTACTAACAAAAATTATATCATTAAATCCTCCAGTTATTATACATATGGAGAAATTATGTTGCAAATCAAATATTTAACATAGAGACGGTGTTAAGTCATTTTACAGGACTTATACAATAAAGGCTACAGGTATATATTCTTTGTTAACTATAAGGATATATGTGCGTCGAACAAGAACCATATTTTGAAGACAATAAATATATGCATTGTGCTGGTAATAAAAGACTTCTACTGCAGTTCATTAAAACAATAATCATACAAGAATGGTTAAAATCGTATTTATATATTAAAAGATTGACAAACATATTGATGTTGTTGATTGGGAAAAGAAAATGTTATGGATACCATGTTCATGCATTCTGTGGTGAGACTATTGTCGCTATTTTGCAAAGGCCTAAAGATGGGAAAAGTATATGCTTGGATGGTGCGTATCATGGGGCAGCGATGCTAAATCAAAAACTGGTGGGAACACATGGCTGGTGGCTCTTGCCGCGCCACAAAGGGATTTGGCGGGTGGTCGTACACCGGACCTGGCGTGAGTACTTCATAGAATATGGCGATGAGTTGACATATCTTAGACCGATGTCAAACAACGGTCGGTTGTCATAAGTGCCACAAACAGGTCGCCATTGTCGAACATAAACGGTCAAAAGATTCACAATGGATTTATCTTGCGTGTTAGCGCTCCAAGAATAGAACCTATGTGGATGGACTGCGTCTTAGTTTAAATCTTGGGAACTACTGCAGAGGAGAAAATTATGAGCAGCACAAACAAAACGATACATTGAGGACGACATTCTGGATGATACGATTGGGTTCAGTCGTATTGACCTTGGGTCATTATTCAGGGTGTTTGGTTTAACGATTCGATTGGTTCATAGCAATGGTTATGTCCAATCCTGTTCTGTATTTTCAGCAAGATTAGACCATCCACAGGGCGAGATAAAGGATTTAGTACTACATGGAACATATGTTAAACGATGCATCTGCGTAGATACCGACTAGGTAGAGTCTTGTTTGACTCAAACGAGGAAATATATGTATGCCGGCAAGAACACCAGGTGCAACATGCATCTGCTATTATGAACTGATTAGCAAGTCATGGCGAAGAAACATACGTTAAAAAAGATGAAAGCATTATGCAATTCTTTGAAAGTTTAAATTGTATGGTATAAACGAAAACGGAAAACAAATGAATAACACAACAAAGCAACATTTTATCGCGTATTCATAATGGCAACAATGATGCGTTCATAAATCAGTTGCGTTTGGCTCTTTAAAGCATCTGCCGCAACCCAACCGTGAGTGTTTCTAATGAAACGCCGTTGGTGCAAACACAAGTAATCATGGGTACAATACAATCGTTGTTGGTGAATAATACTGTGAATGGTGGCGATAATATCATCCTTGGTGGTGGCAACAGTACAATCACGGCAAACAAACGTGCCTTGGGTACCTGTAATTGCATGGTACAATAGTAAGGCGCAACGATTGTTGGTGCAGCGGTAAACACATTGGATACTGAGGGTAATCTCGTTGGTACACCGTAGTATCGACAATTGTGGATACCGTTTACGGTCGCGCATGCTCCGGTACACAAAATTCTGTGCGGTTGGTGAACTCTCAAACTGAACCTGCTGGACGGTCAAATGGACATCAACAGGAACACACGTATTCGCTGAAACACCGATTCTCTGATTAACACAGATTAAAAGTCAGCACTTACAGCCATTTGAATAATTAGCCATTGTTGAATGTATCTACTGGAAGAATCCAACAGATTCTTTGGATGCAATGGTTCTCAGTGTGTGCAGCCATTGATAGAAATAATAAACGGCACACGTACTCGGTTGAGCATAAAATTAAATACAATGGATGGTCGTGTAACTATGTGACGTTCTAATACGGCGTGGCTAATGATAGCCATCAAACGTTTATTGGTTCTAAGTAAATACACTAAGGGTCTTCAAAACATCCATGAAATATTCGGCTGACAAAATTCTAACACTGAAACACGGATTACTACACACTAAAACAAGGTCCAACAAATGTTAGGCGACATTGATAATAAATCAACCGTTGGAACGTATTTCTGACAAGCCATTGCATCCGTATCCGCCCTTGGTGCATTACATTGAATGGATTTGATTCTCATAAATTCTCCTTAGTGCTGGCTGGTCATTACAAAAATGCAAACGCTGGTGCATTAAGGTGCGTTCTAATACCGAATAGAAACATGTTCGTTGGTCAATCTTTTGGACTGCCAAAGTAACAAATAAATCTATTAATTTCAAAATCGGTAAAACAACAAATGTCAAACGTGGCGTTGTTAAAAACGTGTGAAATGTTGGAAAACTTATTGTCTAGTAGAATATACATGAAGCGGTGTCAAACCCTTATAACAAATAATTAAATGAATTTAAGTACTTATGAATTAGGACAGTATGAGTTGTCTAAAGATATTACGGACATTCGTCACGAACTATTTGAAAACAACGTATATTATTGTCACTGACCCTCCATTCAATGTCGGATACAAGTATAACACATACAAGGACAGAATGTCGGAAGAGAGACTATAGAAGTGTATATAAAATCTTTTGGGATTCTGCTCATCCGTTGTTGTATATCGGAACAATTGTATCAACTTGCAGTGAGTATGGGTAGACCCACCGGCGTGTACTGCGGGTATATACATTGCGAACAACATCAGTGATATTGCCGTTCTTTGATATCACCGGATTTTAAGCACGTGTATTACAACCGTATAAACCCAAATAAACAGTTAACGATTGATTGCCAATGGGGCCTATGGGTACACCGATTTTACGATTGGTGGAACGTCAATATCGTAAAAAGAATGTGTCAAAAGAAAAGACAGCATCCATGTCAAATGCCGACTACAGGTAATGAAAAACATCATTGGTATATTACCCGGATGATTAGCCGCTATCATTGGCCCATTCATGGGTTCTGGTACAACCGTGCACACGTGTGGCGGTTTGCTCAGTGCAGATAAAAAGTACAACAGTTGCGTGCAACATATCGGAAATTATAATGAAGATTGAACTATATGGTAAAACATGGAGTTAAAAGAGCAAAACCGGACGAGGTCGTTGCTGATTGATGCCTTGTGTTATCCAAACAGAGAAAACATTTTGTTAAAGTTTGTCACAAGTGAAGAACGTTATTAAAAACCTTGTACCGATATGCAAACTTAAGAATTGCACTAAATATGTTGTCTACATGCAAAAGAATTGAGTGGTATTTTATATGACACCTAGTATCATAATAGTTCCTCTGAATTATATAAATGAAACCATTGGAGAAACGTGCGATTATGCAATTCTTGGAGATATGGTTTGATTATCCGGAAAATATTTGAAATAGTAATGACGATATAATACATATATTGTAGTCCTTTAAAAATCCACACAGGAGAGTGACCAAATGAAATCATTAGATAAACACGAGATGATAATCGTTGATGCCTAGAATATTAGAACTGACGGTGGCTTTAATGTTGAATGACGACTCATACAATAGATTATGTATGCAATATGCCGTGGCTGACATTCGACTGACATCATAAGATGATTTACAATCCGATTAGAACTTTACGGCTGCGTATAGGTAAAACCACAGAAACAAATCCAAGGAATACCGGTTCATAAAATACGTTTGAACAAGCGATGCAATCAGCCAAGTTGGTGGCGAAAAACGATTACAGTGATATCGATGTGATTGAACACAGTCAATGCAGATTGATTATAGTTTATACATTTATTTTTGATTGGTATCATAGGGAGAAAAAATTAATGTATGTACCGTTAGAGAACTTTAACAAAGTCATTGATACTGTAAAACGACAATGGAATCCTGAAAATCCTTGTTCGCAACCTAGATGAACTAGCTAGATTGCAACATATCCGCATCAATAGCCTAGAAGACCAATGCTTTATGTTTAAGCATCTGTAGAATCACAAACCGATCTTTTGGTATTTAATTGCAGTATTATTTTTAAAGCATCAATTGGTTTTGATTGCGTTCCAGCAATTTGACACCCTAGGGGTACATGATACAAATACATAGAACAAGCCAAGAAGTAATCGATATGTAAAGCGACCGAAAGAAACTATTTGCAGAAGAATCAGGCAGGAGATACAATTTCTATAGTGAATCCTTTTGGTCTTTAGTCACTTTAATCAAGCCACAGGTATAATTTGGTAACAGAGCCATTGATTATAACAGGCGTTTTCAAATCTTGATGGATGATTTATAGAAGAGGTTATGAAAAGAATGATAAACCAAGTAAAAACTGTAGTTTGATGTCGTGAAAAGTTTGAAAAGCCTATGAGAGAATTCACCAATTCCGACATGAATCCATTCATTTTTAGCCAAAACATGAACTGGTTAAAAGTAATTGAAGATGATTTAGGAGAAAAGTTATGCAACTAAACGCAACAGAATACAAATGTTTTACTACACACACTCTGGTACGCAGAAAAAACATTAAATGAATATTTGAAAGATGGATGGCAATTCACTCGGTATTTACCTGGTCTTGCTAATGGTGGTACTGCCGAATATGCCATCGTTTTCTTTGGGAGAATTAAATGCAAGTAACATTGAGATTATACACCTTGTTAATTTGCACGCAATGGGTCAATGCTATGGAAAAACCCTTGGGGTGGATGCATTAGTGGGAAACGTCCATAGCAGTCATTATCACTATTGGAACATACGTTAGTGACATTCGATATTGAAATGTCGCAAAATACCTTGCAAATTACGACACAGACATTTGTCTTTCGTTCAATCTCCCATTAGCACAGACTTTGCGGATTCCATGGTTTGATTCAACCGAACATCCCGGAGATTTCAGAACATGGGTCAACTCAACATTCGATGGTGAGAATCATTCTGGAATACAGACGGTTGATTTAATCTGGTGTGCCCGTATCAGTTGCAACTTATGTGTTACCATTGGCAACCAATGTTACAAATGCTCTCTTGGACATGGATGGAGTATTTAAGCGATTATACCGCGTGCATCTGGAACATCAACAAGTAACGAGAATTTTCTAATTATTGGGTTTATCCATCGTTGGTAAATTTGGAGATGCTTGGGATGTATGATTGTAGAAAACCTCATTGTGTGATTTTACAACGCATAAAAACAACCGAAGACACCTGTTGTTGTTGAATTACGGAAGTAGAGAACGAATAATGAAAATTTTGAAAAACATTTTATTGGTCGTCATTGGTATTTAAACCCTTTCGGTGTCGTATTGATGGCGTTGGCACAAACTTGCATGAAAGCATACAAGGATTGCCTTTGTGTTATATCTATTACAGTTTTGTATTGATTTACAACGGTGCAATGATTTTTTAGTTATATACCATTAAGTTGACTATCGTTCTAGTGATTATTTAATTATTCTTGCTTTGGGAAAAGCATTGGTTGACGAGGAGGCATGCAGGTCTCATGCTACAGTGGCACATTCTATAGTGAAAACGTATTACCGCGACATCATCACAAAGCATGTAATATTGCATCTGATTTAACCGACTGTTTGACATATTCTCCTTGTGGATACGTGTAGATGGTCAAATGAAAGAAGTTACTGTATGTGACATCGAAGAAGAAGAACCTGACTGGGAAGGAAGGAAGATTTATGGGTACACACATGATTTTCAGCGTGGCGACCTAGTGTATGTAAACGGTTTGCAGCCATTGTATATTATGTGTCACCACTACAGATACACATACTCAATATTAAAACGTGGTGATAAAGGCGTATCGTATCAATGTGTTAGTCAATCTAAGAACACAGTAGCGTTGCCGTGAGTATATTACGGATCAGACTTAGAAAGATCAATTGGCTCTTCAAATTTTACACGAGATTGACAAAAGTAAGCCAAAGTTTAAATGTGAAAACGTACTCTATGTGAATCTAGAATACATGGATTGTCGCCCAAGCAAGCAATGCTACAGGGTGTTATTTGGGTTAATGGAACTCAACATATACATTACCATATGAAGACAAGACAACTTTAAAAGATTGGTGAGTTCCCCAATGCCATCAAGATACCATTGCAGACTGGTAATAATCACTTGATTTACAAACTTTGAAATCAATATCGCAATCGACCTTATGGGTATGCGATTTCTGTTAGGCCTGGATACGTTACTTGTTTTACAAAGATATTCGTGTTGACAAGATAAAACATTGTGTCAGTCAGATGTTCAGATGGTATCAGTAGACGGTGATGGATGTGCATATGAAACTATGGAAGTAAAGCAAACGCGGAGTTCATGACGTCTATTTAATTCTCTGGTTTGACGGTGGAAAGTCATATATTGAAGGGCATGGGTTAACTGACTGAATAAATATCATATGACATTCAACATATATCGGTGGTAAACTGTGCCATTCGATACGGAAGCTGGTGGTTGATTTGAGAGGTGGAACGTCTTGCACGAGATGTCGATATACAATCTCATACCCGTATATGCGTGCACTTGGTTTATCGTGTGTGTGCTTGCATCTTTACCACAAGATGTTCTCAACGCAGAAATAGAATTGCTAAAGATTTATTATTATACGATTATCAAATATGGTACAAGCGGTTTGATACCGATGTTGAACATATTCATGGTCTAAAACGCTCATAGTACATTAACGGAAAATTCTTGACGAGATGTCTTTAGAAATGCTGATGCCATCGTTTGTGCGTAATTTTGATTATAGTGGATATGATGGTTTCTTTGAGCAGGAGGATTAATTATGGATTTCAAATTGGCGATGTTGTCATGTTTATGGGTCTTGGCTATATCGTAATTATTGATGTTAGCTAAAGAATTGGTGACCAATTTTAACCATTAGTCTTTCAACCACAAGTGATGTCGATTATGAAGACGTTGTTTAGATGGTGTGCGTGCTGAACATAGCCTGATGAATCAACATCAATTGACACACGAACAAGACTTGATGGAAAACAGGTTGCATTTCGTGGATTATCGAAGCCAGAAGACTTTACATTAATGGCCTTTTATATGCCGTTACAAACTAATTAAAACAGATATGATGTTTATGTTGTCAGATACATGGTAAGATAGCTGTAATTGGATACTTGTACGATATGGGATAAATTCTTTAGGTAAACAACTTTTGTAAATTTCAAAATAAATACTATAAAACTCTTTAACTACCGTATGGTATAAATGTAATCAACGACAGGAAATGCTTAAGTCAGAACATTATAATCTTTGGTTTTTCTCAGATAATGCTAAAATTCTCATTCATGCTTGACATGATTGTCAAATGCGATATAATGATACAGAAACAGAAATGTTCGTTTAAAGAACATTCTTTTACCATTAGGAGGGGAATTATGTATTCAAATTTTCAAATCAAACAACGACAACATTCGTAAAGACATTTTTTATTTTTAATGCAAACGGCGAACATCATCATTCTGGACAATAGATTATCGAACACTTGAAAATTAATATTCGGTCAGTCGTATTGATGCAGACTTGTTGAACAAAATGTTTATGCCATGACATAATTACTGAACGATGCCGTTGGACAACATTCATACATTATCGTTAACCTAAGATTGTTCGTTGAAAATTACAATCGCTATTTCTGGTGGATCGCAAGATACGACCAGACAACTGGTTGCGAAAAGCGTTACGACTTTAATTGAGGAGAACATTGGTGCTTAGTTACGGAAGTTTTAACGCGAAATGTTTCGATGGTTGGTGGTAAGCCCCAAAGCCATCAAGCGGTATTGCAACACCAACGAATTACGGAAAACCACGGAAAACGCGAAGACAACACGTGTCATTGGCAGTCGAAACTATAAACCAGACACCTTCCGTATCACGATGAATGTGGCAAACTGTTTGGCACCATCACAAAAACCTCGATTCTATGAGTCAGAAGTGTAATGGTCGCTACCATAATGAAAACAATATGCAAAACAAAAGGCTGCACGATAGGGAGAAACTGCTTCCAGTTAGACAATTGTCCCAAAGCACATAGAACGCCGTATATGAAGATGATGCATATAAACATGCAGTAATGCAACGCATTTTATTGCGATATCAAACCCTGACATGGTGGGACGATGAATATATTACGAGTGGGAGCATTGAATATAGTCACACGTCAAATACGATTGTTATTCGTGCCAGATGGTGCGTGAACAAACTACGAGGAATCCCATTAGATGACCTACAGTTAGAAGTCTGCACGAAATCTGCGAACATGGAAATGGATTTTGATTCACATCATGGAGGTATAAGCTCGTTGAAAATCAAGATTTAAAACAGTAAAAACGGAGATAAACATTGTCAAATCATGACACCACGGAACTTGTGGATGCCACTTGTGGTTATCATTGGCACGATATGTTGAAAACCTTTAGCCTTGATGAATGAATAATACCAATGTGAAACAATACATTACCTTGTCTATCCAATTATTCTCGTATTTTGTTGCAACAAAGTACCTTAAGCGTTGATACAGGAGACAAATCACTGGTAAATATAAAGAAATCGAGGCCCAGTTGATTAATGATGTAGATACATGTACTCTAAAGATGATTTAAAGAATGTCAAACGTGCCATAAAGCTGATAAGTCGTGACTGCTATTGTCGCTGGTATAGATGCGTCATTGACAAATGTTTTGTACTAACTGAATCCTTTGAAGATTATCAGTAATTATACCGACAAAAGAAAAACGGAGTTAGACATTTGTCATACAGAACATTTAGCCAAGTCATGTACCGTGTGGAAAACGTATATCGTTTACTGCCACGCGATTTCTTTAGGCGCTATGAGGCTATGTTGTCAATACTGAAGATGGTCATATGTTAACCGTCAATCAAACAAACATTATGATGTTGTCGACGACTTTGAATTATTATCGAAACAATCTCTCTTAACACATTATTCTCACTCCCAAGGTATTTCGATGGTGAACCAACGATGCATTAGGTCAAACGTGACGACCAATTTAATGACGAAGAACCTGTTCATCTGTCAAATTATTTATTGAGCAAGCGACTTCAGGAGGGTGTTTATACCGCCGTACTATATGATGGTTTCTTCATTGATAAGCCATTGACCAAACAACTGATTATCGCCAAGGATGCCTGATAAGTTGTTACACCCAAGCAACTAGGGATGCCAAGTGGTGCTGATTATCTCAAACAGGTCATGGCAGAAAGATGGAAGAATATTTGACTGAAGCTGTAACAGCGAAGTCAATCAAATGTTAATTAAACTTTGATGCAGGTTAGATATATACCGTTGTATGGTGCAGTTGCATTAATTCTAAGTTGTATCTTGTATACTATTTATGTTATCAGTTATGCAGGCGTTCAAACGTGACCAATAAACCAATGGACAACTTTTGAAACAAATGTTGGAAAGAAATTGAATAATACAACCGAGGGAAGAATGGAGTCAGTTTGTTAAGTGCGAAAGGAGTGCAAACCAATGATGGAAAATGTCGTTTGAGTTATGTGGTGAATAATCGACTATTAAAAGACAACGAACCTAGATTTTGCGATTTAATGATATAACAGTCATGACAAGCTATAGAATGTTTGATTGTTGTAACGACAAATATTTTACGAAATTTTAAAAGTATCTGAAGATGAAACATTGCAAGCTTTTATTGACAGAACAACGTACATAATTGTAGGAATATGAAGTAACAAATAGAAATTGATAAAATTTCATTTTACAACTTATATCGTTGAATTAACAAAACTAAAAGATTAGACGTAATAAACACAAGGTAACATTCATAAACCATCTGGAGAAAAATCTATTGTGAGTTCTTTTAATAAATTAACATGAAATAGAAAAACAATACAAAATCAAAATACACATTATGGTACAGTCTAGATTTTCTGGGCAACATGAGATAACTTAGAATTGTTGGATTATTATGTAGCACTCATCCATAATGTAGCAGACCTGTGTATAAAACATGGATAACAACGATGATATGAAGCCTGTGTTTTAACCAATGATGCCGATGCGTTGCCGTTCTTCTTACAGGAGGATAACTGATGCTTACATACTGGATAAAGAAACACTATTGTTGGACAACGATGATACTTGTGGTGAACAAACCTTAATTAAGGATGCTAGAAATTTCCTGAGAACGATTGTCAAAATCTTGATTGTCCAATGGTTGACATCTGGACATATGTATTATATCTGAGATATATTTAATGTGGGAAGCAACAGTATGAGATATGAACATCAAAATCAAAGATGCAACATCGCATTAAACGATTGACCGTTGACAAAATTTGATTGAAAAACGGTTGCCAGCAAACGTTATTATCGGTTTTTGAAAGACATAATCTTGACAAACGTGTATGGATGGTGTTTAGTTCAATGAAATACAGACGAGAAGATTTTGGTATTGATTTGAATAACGCAGGAGAACGCCTTGAACACATTGCAGTTATCGCTTGTGTAACGACCGAGCAAAACCATCCGATTTAAAACAAAAAAAGACACAAAGTTATTGTCAATGCAGAATCACACATAACAGTCAGGGTTTTATATCTTTGACAACGGGCATAAGAATGCCAAAGTGTGGCTAACAATCTAAACCAAGCCATTCTGTATATATTAAACAAGAGTTATAGAGGCAATACACAAAGAACAAGCATATAGACAACGAATTTGACTTGGTTGTCGCAAGAGCGGACAAGCAGTGGAGCAACACCAATGACTATTGAACAGTGTATGGTTTCTAACACATTACTTATGTAAGGTGACACAAGAGATTGGTTGGTAACATCATTACTCGTGAATATACTCTGGTGTATATGGTGATCATGAAATGGATAATGAATATCGTTATCATCTTGCATAGAAAATTATGAGTTGCAACATGGGTGTTCTTTGGAAACGACAATCCGGAAAGTTCCGCATCCATAATCAAAGTATTCTAACCAATGGTAGGTTTATTTGCAAAACTCCAGAAAGCGATATAATAACTCTTTTCTGATTTCTAGTAACAGAAATAGAACAGTATGTTATTGAGAACTGGACTGGACTAAGAGAGCACCAGGCGTTATTTCATTTTATACGAATGGCTATCAATGATACACCAACGGAAGAATCTTATCTAAAAGGTGTAATGAAACACAAGGTCTGTTATCAATATATTAGATACCTTACAAGATGCTTCTGATATTGTAGAAGACCTATGGTGGAGAAAGCTGGTTTTGAGGTTTATTTCTTTGATTTTAACCCTAGGAGAAAACACGAATACCTAAATATCCAGAAAATTTTAGAAGAATTTGTCGCATGTTACAGGAGAATCTTACATTTTATTGAGCAGACAACCTTTGATCCTTTCAATTCGTATAATAATTGAAGTCGTGAAAGACCCAAGAGTTAGGTCTGCTATTGAAAAGCACCACAAGAACAGCAAACACAAGCACGGAACAACGGCCAGACGACAAAGTTTGTGGCTAAACAGCGACCGTTATCATCTCAAAAGAGCTGTAGACAAACACTGGGCGTAATCGTCAGATTGCCTATGGATGAATGATGTTCTCAACTATTGATTTGTGACGAAAACTTCGGGATGGGATGCCACGGTTGCAGTCGATGGGCTCGATTGTAAAACATGGATTGCATCCAAGGCTAGTAATGATTACAATATTTTCTGAACAAACGCACATGGTATCACTATTGATTTCATTGAAATTAAAGAACTGTTGCCAAAGACATCTGCTCTAGTGACACAGTGTTATACGATGAGTGAAACAACACCTGTAAAGCACAACTACGGTTGGTATTTAGCTTTGCTTTTTGAAGCTGGAGGCCGTTGATTGAGAGTACAGTGGAGCATTTTAAAGAATGAACATGTTAGCTGAATAGCGGAGGAAAAATAATATATTGCTGACTGAAGAACTATTGATAAAATTACTACTAAGGAGGTAGTGGCAGATCATCTATGAGCACCGAGTTTTAAATCAGATTGATGGCTGGTGGATGTAGACAGTACTATCATACCAAGATTATATCTATGAGTGTGACGATGGTCGATACTTTTTGTTCTGTTTCTTACAGCTCTATGGGCGACTGTAGTACGCATGAGGTATTCCCAAAGTTACTGCAGAATCGTCACCAAGAACTATGAATGACGGGCAGACAATGCAAAAGATTCTGCAAGAACTGTGACTTATTGATTTTGCATCTAGTTTCTTACTAGATGAAGAAAATAATAGAACAAATCAACCAAAGCGTGAAACGCTTAACAGGAGAAAAAACATTATTATTGATAAACTGAGATAGGACTTATAATGGACCAAGTTAACAATGTGTACACAGCCATTGTAGAACCCAAAACCAAGAAATAAAGCTATTACTGATGTAACTGGGGGATGGTGGCAAACAAACAGTCGTTGATTATTAACACAATAAGTTAATGGATATGGTCGAACAGTGCAATCGAAAACCGATGATAAAGCAAACACCATCATGTCACAATGTTACAACGATTAGATATGTCAGATTGGTGACATCGTATGTAGATATACCAACTGGTACTCGGTAAGTGTGTGGTTTCTGAACTAAACAACGGTATTAACAGGGTCTTCATCTCAGTTTGATCTCAGATAAACAAACCATCTAACAAGTCTTGATACAGTTCTTATTACATCTAATGTTTGTCAGATTGCATAATCAATACACAAAACCGATTCCAAAAATTAAAACCAAAAATAAAAAACTCTTCAAAAATAAAACATAGAATTTTCACAATTCGTGTTGACATTTAAATCAATGATATGATAATATTGGTGGTCATGAAACCAATCATAAACAATGACCGATACTGTTCATCACAGTACAATCAATACATGTTTTATATTGGTATATCACAGGAAACACTGCCATAGTTATGACCATTATCCACAATGCCGTGGTCTTCTTTATGTCCATACATATGAATGATTGATATATTCATCTATGTTTATTATATAATATATTATTGATCCTTTGTTTCATTTAGTTCCTCATGTGTAACAGTGGATATACTAAAGTGACTCATACACAATATACCGTATGCCTCTGATAGTGTTTCCCTTGTTTATTATAACCGTAAATCTCACGGTTTTTGTTTTACATATATTTACGTAATATCTATTATCATATCTATATTATATCATTGTTTTTTCACGTGGTATTATAGATTTATTAATTCATTCTCAATGCGTTCTCAATCGGATTTATTGGATTTTATATATGTTTTGATAAATAATTCAGTATATATCAATCATGATGGTTTATTACGCAACCAATGTTATATATCTCATATAGACATTCACATTCACAATATATAACATATGAATGATTATTAATCATGCGTTTTAGTCATATGTTACATATCTTTTACATGAAACATATTCATATATTCATAATCTAATATAAAACAACTAAATAAACATGTAAAATTCAATTGTATAAGCATTTTTATAAACACATGACATAGTTGATATTTTAGTTATGTACAATTGTTTATACATATGTATTAATTGTATGTAATCATGTCGGAAAACATCATTAATCAACCAACATGTACTTGTTTGTCAATAACACGTGAAAACATTGATATAGAACAGTGTACACCACGAAACACAAAATCATATTTATGCCTTTTTAAAGACAACCATATATTCTCATTTAGACAATAGCCCTAGAATTGGTTGTTGCGTTTGGCGTTTTGCCTTTGCATATAATCATAAGCAAAACTTTTAGGTGGTCTTATAGGCGAAAATAAACGCTTTGTTGAGAACGTTTATCATTTAGCCATTAGTTCAATAGATATATAACGAAACGTAATTTTCAAATCTTTATATATATCCATAACAGGGTTTAAAGTGCGAAAATACTTTTGAAATTTCTATTTAGTGCTTGCAATTTATAGCCATGTGGTGACGTATATATGTAGGGAACAAAATACCCTAGGTCTTATATAACTACATACAGATATGCCGCTATAAAAGAAATGACTATGGAACAGATAGACATAATTCTGAAGGATATGGAACGATGAAGTTTATAATTTGATGATATCTGACATTTTATGATTATAATAGATTTATTAATTATAAAAAGTAACTATAACTCTACAGGGTTTAATTTTAGAGGTAGTCGCTATATTTAATACAAGATTATCACTAAAGATGGATATAAAAACAACAAACTATTGATTTTTATAACTCAACTCATCATATTTAGATGATAGCAACGAAATTACATCTACAATTAAACAAAATTAAACAATTTTATAATAGGCGGTGAAAACATGGAATATCTTGAAACTTCAAACTATAGGCGGTTCGTATTTCATATGTTTTTCTATTGTACCGCCTAGAAAAGCTATAAATAGTTTAAAGAATTAAAACGAAGAATTATATATAGCAAGTATCAAATATGTTAAGCCTAGAAACATTTACAACCAATTATAGAATATGAAGATTACACGTATCAATCTAATAAAACTTATAATATATAATCATAAACATTAATATATATAGATAAGAAAATATTCTTGTACTACATCAAAATATTTGAATATATTTATTAAAAAGTAACTATCAATATTTTGCACATTTCAAAAGTTAGCAATGGTTACATAGATTATTAGAGGTTGAATATATGATTCACGAATTACCACCAAACGGTACAGTTGAAATATTAGTAAAAATTAGTGATGTTTACCATGACTTAATAAAAGAGTTCGCGTTGATATATATAAGCAAAATAACATAATATATCAATGTAAAGCAAATTATATACCACTTGACGGTACTTTTTATAAGAGGTGCAATAATGGATAATATCATAAGGTTATAAACCTAAACGGCTATAAGTGATTTAAAGCAGTATTATGTTGACACAAGTTGCAAGTAGCCTATGATATATATTGATATGTACAAAAGTTTATACATTCTTTTGACGATTATGAATTTTCTATATTGATTGTTGATAATCGTTGCCGCCTATTAGACTACAAGGCGACTTTTGCAGCAACTCAATATAGAAGATTTTATGCTAACATAGTACGCTTATAGCGTGTTGCTTTATCTGGGGGTATACATTGTTATGTAATACTTGCGTTAATCATAAAACATAAACGTACAGAAAACGCAAAATAACTATTAAAGTTGAATTTAAAACGAAAATTTTAAGGCGGCTAGAAAAAAGACAATTACAAGACATAAAGAGATTAATAAAATCAAATTAGACTATAGTATGCAAAATACACTATCTGAAAAGTGATTACAAGATATGCTAGATGAACAACTTGCAAGCTCTTAAATTCTATATCGTATGTTATTTAGTTAGTTATGAATATTAGAATTACTTAATAGGTATAATATTATAGAATTTGTTGAATTGTTAAATACAAGAATTATAAAAACGAAAAATTCTATTATGGTGTTCGTGATATTCGAAAATATTACAAACAGATAGTTATGGTTTAATGTAATTGAGATGCTAAAGATGACTATACTATCAACAATCTAACAAATTATTCGTGATGGTTCTATATTATATACAGATATTTACAATACGTTGCAGAATATTTGAAAACAACGGTATTAATATACCTACTGGGCTTAATAGACATAAAGACGAAACATACAAAGATAACCTAGTATATACAGACTGGAAAAGCCTTAAGCTTTCTATATAATGACATAAGACACTAATTTGAACCTTTTGATCTACCATATTCTCATTTAGGTTTTATTGAAACTCCTGCACAACTGGCAGAGAAAAATTCAAATAAAAATCTAATACCACCTGTATATATCCATAAAACCTCTTATGATTATAGCAAGAATAAAACCTCCGTATAACGCAAATAAATCAATTCTATACTAATGGTACATCTTGCGTATTGTAGTAATACCTAAATCATCTAGAGAATATGCTTCATGGTGTACATTAGCATATTTTACGTTTATATATGGTTTAATTAATATTTCTCATGAAATATTTTAATTCAAAAAGTACTTGTATTTTTCATTATATTATTATATATGTAGGGAACAAAAAAATACCTATTAACCAGATACGAAAGGACACATTATCATGAAAAACAATTCAAAAACCTCAAAATAGCTAATGTTTTAAACCATTTAGTATCTACCTAATATTAAACTAAAAAAAGGGTTTATAATGAAAAGATAAAACTCATAAGTTTACAACGACCGCAAAACATTCAATATAAAAGTATGAGATAAAAAAAAATTCTTAAGATGAAAATTTAAATAATATCGAAAGTAATAAACCCATTTTCTTAATACATCAGATAATTTAAAATGATTACTATGCCACTTAGCAATGTAGATAATAACAACATGATATTACTTTGTATCAAACAGAGATATATATATACCGATAGAGAAAACGAGTTTAATCAATGATACAACACTTAATATATCAAACGCAGAGATTTATATTCAAACATATAGCTCATTCTGTATGCCTCAATGATGATTTGAAGAACACACAGAAATTGAAATTATACAAGATTAAACGAAAAAACATAAAACAATGAAAACACAAAATAAATAATAGAGTTATACAATAAAATAATAATTTTTTGCCTTTAAACGAAAAATATTATATATGGTAAACTACACAAGGACACGAAACGGTACACGTTTAGGCGTTTAAGACCAAACACCATAATATACAACCATGAAGTACAAAGTCAAAATCAGATATAAACTAATAATTAACATTTCACATCATGACGACAACAATCAAATATTTTATATTTTACAAAACATACAGAAATAAGCGATACAAAGCGTCCGATAAATATGATCAAAAAATACACACAAAATTATGCCATTTACTTATACAACTTACAGTCATAATTGTAATATAAAAATCACAAACAGCGGTATATTATTATTTTATATGACATATGAACGTACGATTATGTATTCACAATGAGGCATTCTCATCACAAAACATAAAATGATAACGCATAAACCATAACAAATGAAATACATAATCAAAGAAATTCGTTTATTTACGCTCTATGGTACCTTAGCGGTTACCACGTGTGTTTATACATTGTGAACAAACGACCATACAAACGAATATGCAACCTAATAAATGTTTCTTTAATCAATATGCAATCATTATATCCATTGTTTGAAAACATATAAGCCTTTGCACATCAAATACAAGATTTATACGTATAATATTTGATAATTGTTATCATTAATGAATGTCTATTATTGTGTGTACTGATGTATGCCCTGTATACTATTGATGTATAATTTCTCATGTAACGATTACAGTGGTCTTAGGTATGGTCTTGAGGTTGCGACAGGGTCGTATGTACTACATTTACATTGTGTTGGGTCATAAAACTTTCGTCTAAAGTACAAACGCCAGGTATAACAATAATCTAAAAACTCGCAACCGACATGATTTAAACACATTTAATCTGTATCAAAACTTCGATATACATAACCACAACCAACATATCGACAAACATAAATATAACATATGAGCATACATTCATATAACAAACCTGATACAAACAATTATAAATGATAATGATTGATAATGAATGTTAGATTATAGGTATTCTATTACATTGCCTTAGCATTCGCCATTAGTTTGCCCCTAGTGTTATGTATCTATAGGTATACTATACAGTCCAATGTAAGTTTATACCATAATTATTTAAAGGAAGTCTTCTCAACTGGGGGCGGTTATATATTTGATAAACCCAAGACACATATAACAAACAAATATTTTTTTTTTTTTCCCTTTTAAATAAACAATAATTATACTAATGTCACACTTTGTTGTTTTCTTTACTTACCAATAAACATAAGTTTGCATCACCGCCGACCGCACATCAATACATATGTATTATACAGTGAACATACAATCGTTATCACAATCATTGGTACAATTGAATTACATATGTTATATACAATCACGTTATATGTTTGAAAACAATTGAACTCAATCAACTATACAATCGTTTGGTGCTTAAAATTATGTATGAAATTTTCATTGCTATTATATAAAATAAAACATATATCCTCTATTAAGATACATTTAGAATTACAAATGTTTGATGCTATGATACAGACATATATTATTCTGTTTGACAGTCGTGAGTTACAATCAGTTTAATAGAAGTATGTGATAATATATGTAGTGATACGTTTCTACGCCATTTAAAAATGGCGAAATCATCTCTCTATGGAGATGATTTACTATATACTTGATAGTCGGTTACATAAGATGGAAAAATACCAAAGCACAAACCGTTTACCGCCCTGTAAAGCGTGACACTAGAGGGCGTACTTATGACTGGATTGGCGGTGTATACAATCGTTGACAATCGCGCACAATCAGCGCACAACATCACATCATAGACACGCCATATAGCATCCATAGGCACCGGCGCATGATGAAAGCATGTGTGAACATAAATAAAGCCATCGTTGACACCGCTGATGACGCATCCAAAATGACCCTGTGGATGGCATATGTAATTTTCCGCAGTTACACTAATGGGTAAAAACTTACGCATATATTCTAAAAATATGGCGTTCAACCTGGGTGGTTACTGGATTTATGACGTAACGGAGAATGATTATTACTTCCGATAATTGAAGAAATATCGTAACACGTAACTTTTGACACACTATATGATGAGGTTCCAAAACCGGAACTTAGACTGAGACCCAAAACAACAACAGACAAAGAAAACATAACAACCGTTTATAGTCCAGCTGTTTGTCGACTTTGAAAATGCTTTAGGCCGTGGAAGCGCTTATGGCTGAAATCATGAAGAAACAAGTTTGAACGCCTGCAAGTGGTAAACATAAGTTTAAAACATATAAGATTTCTCCTATCGAGAAACTAATACTTCGTATTGATAATGTCTTCGCACAGCTTATGCTTTAAGACACAAACCAGTATAACAGTCACCTGCAACAAAGGGCGTACATAAGTAATAAACATATATCACTCATATGTTGGCCTTATGTATGCCCTTTATTCGTTTGTATTCTATTTCAATAGTTCTTCTTCCTGAACCACGTTTTGGGGATATGCATTTAAAGTACCGATGCCCAGAAGATGATTTACAAGACAAAGAAACCAAAAGAATACAGAATATTCGTCATGACTAAGCATGCGATACCCGGACAAAGGATGCACTACCAATCCACTTGAACAAACTATACCGACAAAAATGTGCCGATGTAAAAATATCCGATGATTAACGTAATCCGACCATTGCAAAAATAAACATATATACCTCCTATAATGACATAATGGCGTAAACTTTACTATTAAGTTCGCTCAGTTCAATACCCAAGTAACGCATTGTGATAGGGCTCGAGGAATGATTAAAGAGACGTACATAAGGTATGCGATTAGCACACCTCACGATAAGCGTGATACCCAAATGTTTTACAGCATGGAATGTGTACCGATGTTTTCAAGACCGCACCCTGATGGATCTCGCATGATTTTTCTCCATCTTGGGTGATCGTGATGACCATCGCCAGAACGACGTAGAACAACCAATGTTTTGCAACAGATGCATACTCACAACATTTTCATAGCTACCACTTTTAGACAGTGCAAAACCGTTTGAACTTGCCTGCTTGCTCGTATAATTCATCATTGGTTTGACATCATCTACGGTCAATCCTACTAGGTCGCTAATGCGCTAGACGAGTTGATACCAATGAATAACATTTCGTCACGGTCGTTCGTTAAAGAGCTACGCATTTCATTTACTTTGGCTAAACTCTGATAGGGTTCTGTTACTGTGACATAATTTATTTCCTCCGTATAATTCCTGTTTATGTATATAGAATACACCATGTATGGAAATGTGTCAACACTTTATTTTGTAATTTTTAAAAATATTTTGGAGGTTCTTTATGGAAGAACTACAATTGAAACGAAAGAAGTCGTTCGAGAATCGGATTGATCTTCGATTGCAAGACTCTGTAGACTGAACAGAGAAACGCTCGGCAAATCTTGTATTTACGTCGACGACGTTAAACAAAAGACAACCGGCAACACTTACAAGGCATTGTTATTACGCCTAAGATGGTGGTGACTGGTGTCGGTCGAACATGTTGAAGAAAAGGTATCCAACAAAGAATACGAGTTGTCAACACATAATGAACAAAAGAATTTGATTGAAATAGTTTGAAAACACAAATCGAAATGATTCAAGTATTCATTGATGATTTACAATGTCAACAAGCCGAGGAACGATGTCACGGACATCCTGTAGTAAACAGCATGAAGACCTAATGGGCGACCAAAAATACTTTGGTCGTAAACAAGCGATTTTTAGACAGTGCAAGCAACAATGGAGAAAATCTTTTACGTTTCAAAGCAATGAACTCCATTATTGTGAAATCATGCGTATTATCACGGAAAAAGACCCAAGTTGGCGAGAACAAATCACCAAAGAAATGAAAACAAATCAAAATATTATTGTCGAATTATGCAAAATCAACAAAAATTAAGAATATTTATCTGAATATTATAGAAAAACCTTAACTTTTTACCGGATCACTATAAGTGAGAACAATTACCACTTAGGAGGTGTGTCCGTGTGAAAACATTTTTGGACTCGCTATTGGGTGTCCGTATGGCGAACCTAGAGCCGTCAAGTGACACTCCATCTGATAAAAGATATTGGTGCAACAAACTTGGAATATTTTGCGACATATTTTTTCCATATCTTCTCAACGCCATTCTGTGAATTTCATCACTCAATGTTCCGTGATGCGGAGAACATGATATTACGACTGACAATCTACACACATAGTTCGTTCATACAGCACCACGAGGTCTACAAAAAGCCAGTAATATCGTTATGTTTCGATATGGCTAATTGTGTATGGTTATCACTGAGAACATACTGATTATTTCAGATACCTTTGAACAAGCCAAAGAGTTCATTCAAACAATAAAAGACGAACTAGAAGATAATGAACGCTTAAAAGCAGACTTTGGTCTGTTAAAGGGTGATAAGACATGGGCGAGCGATAAGATTGTCACCAAGAATAAAAATACAAGTGTTTGCGAAATCAAGTGGTCGAGATCCTTGCGTGGTTCTTCATATAACAACATTCGTCCGAAGTTGTAATCTTGGATGATTTGGAAAATGACGAAGCGGTGAAACTGAAAATCAACGCAAGAAATTATACGATTGGTTTATGAAAGTATTAATGTCAATCGGCAACCCAAGAACCGTATTTTTGTATGTCGGTTCGGTTTTGCATTATGAGGCTTTGTTATACAAAGTACTGACCGACTCCAAGTTTAATAACCCGAATCGTGCCATATATAAAACCGTGTGTTCCTTTTTCTGAAAGTCCATGTTGACTGTATGGGAAGAATTGTTTAACGACTTGTCAGACGGATCTTGCACAACACGCATCCGATTATTTCAACGAACACAAAGATGAAATGATGGATGGCGTAGAAGTTATGTGGGAGGGGTCAGACTTTAGTCTATTTGAACATTTAGATTTGCTCGTTTGACGAGAAGATGAAACTATCTAGGGATAACTGGTATCAAGAACTCATGATTCTTAAAATGCAAGATGATGAGCATTTTAATTCAGAGTATCAGAATAATCCAATGACGAAGCTAGTCGAATATTTAAAGAATCGTGGATTAAATCCCAATTACTACGACGAAAACAAATCTACGTATGAAACAAATCTATGCAGCGGTCGATGTGATCAATGGGTAAATCACGAACATCTGACTGTTCAACAATCCTTACTGTTGGTCGTGCGTTGACAATTATTTTTATGTACTAGAGCAGATGTCGGGCATGACCACGAGATGCAATCATTACGATATTCTCTTGTATCTGACCGATACAACGGAAGATTGGACGGTTTTGCATTGTTGAAGAAAAAGCGTATTCAAGAAAGTTCTTTTCTAGGAACATTGCAACAAAACCGCACTTGACTGCGGTTTTATATGTCAACTGGGTATCCGTTCGGTCTACTGCAAGTGACAACAGGCGCACGCATCCGTTCGCTTGCTCCGAAGATTAAACAGGGTATATCAAGTTTTAATAAAAAGCCATCGTATCTTGAAAGTCAACTAAAAACTTTCCTAAAGACCACGATGATGCACCCAGATTACTTAGAACGATGTATTGCGAAGTTCTTAGAAAACTCTGCGACTATTGCAGTCATTCTATTGGCAGTCCAGAATAAACGTAAATATTTTATCATTCATGAAAGAGTTGGAAAACGATGAATCTTTAAACAACGAATCTTATCATGGATGAGTAAAACTATAAGGATACGGTGCCAATCTAAAGAATACGGTTATCTTCTTTTTAGATTTAACAATCGAGCAACCGAAACAAAACTTAGGTGTAGAAGAACTACGGAATCTATCAAGAACACCGATTGACGTTCTGCAATCAGCAAATCCGAGAGGGTATTTCTTGTTGCCTTTTGAAGTTGTTTCCATTGATGGTAACGCAAACAAAAAGCAAAGTCAAACAGGTCCACTAGATTATTTAAAATCCGAATCCTGTTGATGATTACAACGACTTCATTGGCAAGCTATTTTGAAGACTTGATTTAGTATTAGACGCGTTCTTTTGAACAAAAAGGTGATCAAGGATATAGACCTTGTATCTATTCCCAATTGACACGGAAACAATCAGTAACAGCAGCTGGAGCGGTGACTTGATCAACGCTTTTTAATCGTGAATGGACGTAGTGGTACAAAGGTTGATAAAATCGCCATGTTGCAACGCTTTGAAACTGACATATGACAGGTTTGGTTTTCATTGAGAAAACGATATCAAATATTAACGAAGTACACAAATGTACGTCAATGCGACCAAAGTATTTAGTCATATGGGCTATCCGCAAGTAGAAGAAAATCGAAAAATTCGGTTATACATTGCGGAATGAAATCCAAGGTCAATCTGCGGGTTTGCAATCGTTGGGTCTGCACAGTTGGATGCCAAACAGATCACCGATTGGTGATGCAGTCCTATCGAATTGGCAGAAAATGTTATTTCAGATTAGCGCGACTTGTTTCAATATCCCTCCAGAACGCCTAGGTGTAAAGCGATTTCAAATGACCGTTCTGCATCTGAAAAAGATAATGAAATGTTGGAATACACATTAAACCTTAGGGCGAAGATTTGTGAACGAGCGTTTTAATAAATACTGATAGCACGTTTGGGTTATTCCGATAGTAATAAATACAATTCGTATTCACTCCAACCAAGGCACAAATAGGCAGATGCCGTTGAACGTGTTCGCAAACTCGTTGATGGTAATATTATCACATTAAACGAAAGCACGTCAAAGGTTAAATGGTGTCCGTATCGAACTGAAAGATATTCCGTCTGGCGATTCGTTGGTGGAAGAATAAATCATCTTTTGATCTCAAAAGCGTGTACAAGACGATGAACAAGATATTGACGCGACCGATGAACCGAAGAAATCTACGAAAGGAAAGCCGATGGAAAAACAAAAAGTACAACTTAGTGCGAGTGCAATTAAGTTATACTAGATAAATCAACATACGAACTCCATGCGTTTTACGGTACGTATGTTCTGAACGAGCCATCTGATTATATTCCGGTGGTGTTGACAAACCTGTGATGTTATCATCCGAAGTTGTCGAAAGCGTATCTGCATCCACGATGAACCTTATGGGTAATAATTGTGATTATGACCCATAGTTGTTCGGATGAAGTCATGATGGCACATGACCGTGAAATAGAAATTTGGTGTGGTCGAAAAATGTTGGGTTGACGGTAACGAACTTAAGTTCACTGGTATTATCTACAAGAATGACTTTTCGAGATATTGCTGACTTCATAAAAGAAAACAGTACACTCTCTAGATTCTCTGTGGAAGCCATTTTCCAATATCCACGAGTTTGAAGACCATATTGAAATGGCGGATGTTGAATTTACTAGTGTTATATGTTGTTTAAAAACGCACTAGTATACCAAAATACGTATATTGCAGAAATTAGTAAAGGCGAAAGGAAAACAATTAATGAACGAGACAAGAAATTAAAAGCTGCGGTTGATGAAGCCGTTAAGGCATCTATTAAACACAAAGCACAAGCTAAAGCACAAGCGGAAGAAGCTAAAGGAGCTTGCAGATGCAAAAGCTCAGTTGAACGTGACTGCTGAATGTTTCCGCAAAGATGCATTGATTGTTGGAGATGCAAAAATCGCAGAACTGAAAAATCTGTTGAAACAAAAGATGCTGAAAATCGATCTCGCAAAGCCGAAGAGAAAAAACAAACTATAATTTCGATGTTAAAACTTGGAAACCAAGGCACACTAGAAGCTCGTAAAATCTGACAAAAGAATTTGATAACTTTGCAGATGGCATTGAAATATGTGTAAAATAATTACGCATAATATATTTTGTTGATTTGATTTTATATATAGGAGAAATAACTGTAGCAGTAACAAAATCCAAATTTATTACAGCAATCGCCGTTGCTGATTATAACTCAATCTCACTACATCGAGTTGCCTAAATTCAGAAAACTTAATGGTTGACTTGATAAATCGTAACGTAACAATTCGCAACCGTATCACACCTGTGATGGCGACAGCTACCCATCTCGTTATTGGGCACAAACCAAAATTGCACAATACGCGAAAATTCGTAAATCCATACAGGCGACAACGGTAAATACGGTGTTGATACTTACGATGAAGATTACGGTCGTGTTGAAAAGGCAGTATGCTAAAAGCTATTACATCTGGTATTAAATACTCTTTGTTTGATACAGAAGTTGTAGCACAACAAGGTGATGTTTGGCAAAATCTTTGATAAACAAGACATGGAAGATATGATTGTGGACTTACTACAAACATCCCAACAAAGGTATCTGGACAGGTGCAATAACCGCAGCCCGATGATTCACATCTGTTGAATACCGTGGTTTGGCTACACAAATTACAGATCAGTAACTGTACTAACCTTTAAACTTCACATCTCGCTCTGGTGAGTTTGTAACTGATACAATCCGTACTAAAATGGCATCCAACTTGGCATCCAAAAAATACATCGGTATGTCTACTGCAATCTACAGCATAACCCATTGACAATCGACTACTTAAGCCGTGCTGAATTGAAACGCCCGGGTTTTGCAGTTAACTCATGCAGGATAAAAATGGACTTGCGTAATGGTTTCGTGGCAAATACAATCCACCTGACTGGTTATTTACCATTAATTCAGATAACTATCATTCCATTTGACCCAACTAACAAAAAACATACATTGTATGTAGTCAACGAAAACTTGATTGAACGCCATTACTTAACTAATGCAGAACCACGCATCTTCAAAATGGGTCTTACTAAAGGTCTATTGGACGAATACGTTGCAGTAATGTTCGATGCAATTGTTGCAAAAGGTGCTAGTGCTGGTGCTCACTTCAAGGTTGAATTTACAGAAGCGTAATCCAACGCTTGATTCAAACGATTAATCACAGGGGTGTCTTTTCGACACCCCAATGTTTAACCGAATGAATTTACTCATAGTTAGTACGTTAAAAAGATAGTAATGCACACGCATTTATCTGTGTGGTCGCATTATCGAGTCTGATAACGGTCGCTTTGAGGTATCCGAGGAAGAATACGCTTTGAATGAAGCCGTACTAGAACCTGTGGATAAAAAAGCTGGCAAAGTTATCAAACCAAAAACACAATCCGTTGTAGACAATACAGAAGATTCCACCGAGGAATCCTAAGGAGAATCATGGTATACTTAGATGCAACAGAAATTGACGAGTATTGTCAAATGATTCCAGTTGATGAAAGTCATGTTCGCTTTGCATCGACTATGATTGCATACCGTTGGAACAAACAATGGAAAAATCAAAATTTACATCAACGAAATCACCGAAATTGTTAAACCGAATCGCAAAGGCGTGTTGATTCTAAAGAATGACCCTGTGATTGACATTCTATCAATCCAATCAATTCACACACGAGATATAAACGAAGACGGAGTTGAGATTGAACCGTACTTGTATGACTTTGATGGTAGCAAGTATGTATATCTATTGAGTAACACCATCCGCCATGACATATTTCAAATATTCTCGCATAACATGAGATTTTATAGTCCGTTACAACTATGGATTCGCAGAAATTCCACGAGAAGTAAAAACAGCATGCGATGCTTGCGATGAATATATCACAGGTTTCTACATTCACCGCCTTAAATTCCATGACAACTTTGGATGCACGATTTTCATTAACTGACCCAAACTTATTTACAAAACGAAATCAAATCATTGTTATCACGATGACAGATTTTAAACGGAGATATATAGAGAAAGCAAATATAACCAAAAGTTTGACTCAGCACTACTGAATGTTCGCCTCATGGCGTGAAAACCATTAAATGCGATGAAGTAAAAACCCGGAGTTTGTGTTGTACTACTAGATCGGTCGTGGCACAAAACGGTTTCTGATGAATAATGTTCGCTGGGAAACCTTATGTCAGATTCCTCGTTGGAAACTGGCGAGATATACGAACAGTAGAAACGGTGATACGTTATTCTTGGTCGCACAAACTCACACAATGGTGATAAAGGTGAGTTTTACACATACAACACAATCGTAGAATATCTATGGTATCGAAACCACAACACAGACGAGTATGGCAATACGTGTGGTACATCTACGACCATCAAGATAAAAGACCTAAAGTGTGTATACGAAGATGTGTCCGCCAAGATGCACTTGTTCGATTATGGTTTTGCCACAACTACTACAGAAACGATTTATTCTGCAAAGGGATACGGATGTTGCACTATTGGATAGAATCGAAAATCACGGACAGTTTTACAAACGATGTAATAAAACAAGTTCGATTTACACTGTTCTCATATGCAATGTTCACCGGATCGAGCGTGGCTAACATGAAGACAACACAGACGTAATCCTTCAAGGTGATTAGACATCTAGACGTACTGACGATCTGTATCAAACAAATATGGGCGGTTGCAGACGAGGGAATCTATACTCGTGCCATTATAATCCTTTAGAAGATTCACTGAAAGCCGTCAACGGATGGTTAGACTTGGCTTAGACATTACAGTCCTGCGTTCATCCTGAGAGTATGGCTCTGGTTCGTTCATGGTAACGAATGCAAGTGCGCGGAACTTGGGGATTTTGGCAGCAGACTTACCAGAATATATGGCATCATCTTGGTTTAACGATAATCGTTCATCGCACGGCAATGCAATCATGGGTCGTGATAAAGAGAACCGTCATACATTCACCAACAATGGGTGTCGCAGATTACAAACTCAGAGTACCTCAAAGGGCATCAGCTTAGAAGCAACCCACTGAAGAAATCCAAGCTAAACACTTTAGAACCAAAAGAACCGAAAGCTTTGTTGCTGAAACAGAAATCGTTCATATTGCTGGTTGCCGGGAAAGAATTGGATGAAGCTATTGACGATGCCAGTATCTGATTATATCGAAACCCACAGATAATGCTTTAAAGGAGTAATCGCATGAGCTATAGGCCGGCACAACTTCAATGGACGAACGTAGGAATATCTTGCGACGAAAGACGAAGAAAATGAAACTACGTTATTACGCGCATAAAGGACGCACAATCAACCAAGAGTGGAACTCTCAAGAGATGAGACGTGGTCTGGCCGGAGCAGTGGAACCTCGCTGAGTGAGCAAGATATTACATACAGTTATGTCATTCATTCCATCTGTTGGTAGACCAAGAATTGGATGGTCATCGAGAATTTGCGAGTTTGTAGAATCATTGGTCGTTCTAACAACAGAAAACTTGTGAATGACTTATATAGACATTTGAATAAACTAATAAAGGAACATTGTCAAGAAATGTCCATCTCATACCGAGGGTTCATTCTCTGCGGGTACGGCCGGGCTTAATCGGTTATATGTTTCCGTGTTGGAGACCTTTTCACATGGTCGCATCATGAGATACTGAATGGCACAACAAACAGGCAAAAACTTTGTGACGAGATGGTGTTGGCGAAGCATGGGCGAAACGTGGCCGTAAACGGCAAAAGTTGGAAAGCCTATATAAACTCGGTACACTTCAAACAATGAAACTATCTTTCAGTTCCTCTGAGTGAAAAAGTCTATGGTTCTTGATGTTTACCACCAATCTCATATCTTTGAATAAAAGAACAATGTTCAAGCATCTTTCACAGTAAAGCACGTTTCAACCTGTGATTACTTGGGTGTAACTGCCAGGTGCTGATGCTGACAACAACAGTGCTAATCTTTAGTGTAAAACCTACATTGATTAGCAAAGCGGTACCACGTTTACTGTTTCCAAGCGTATCTAATGTTATCGCGGAAGATAAGCAATCGTTGTACTGACGAACACAATCCAAATGGAAGACAGACGTGAAACATTAAAAGCGCACAAACAGTACAACTCCAGTCACTGGTGAATCTACAACGTGCAGTGGTCAAATCACTATGAGTCAATCTGTAACCAACAAATTCATTGAAGTATCTGGTCTTCGTACTGACACGCAACTTCTGTGAGGCTGATCAATGAAAGCAACTAGCGTACCACAATTCGTTGAAATCCGTCACGTTTCCAATCCCGTTGATATATGGGCGATGGTAAGAAAGTTATCTTGCATACTCACATTTTCCGCGCTAGAGCGACCGCGAAAATGGACATCGACCATGAACGTGTCAAAAAGCATCTGCACCACAGCTGAATTTGAAGTTATGTAGACACAATCCTCGTACAGACGGGAAAAATCTTGGAAATCACACAAAGAAATCCACAAGCTAATCTCACGCTCTTCGGATGCCCTTTATAACAATATATATGGAGTACTATGGAGATATATAGATGTCAAACACTTTAATTCAAGAAAAATACATTATGTTAAACGGCAAGGAATATAAAATTTACCCAATGTTGTTAAAAGATTACAACAAAGTTGAACGTCTATTGTCTAAAAATCACGACCAGTATTTATATTTGAACTTACCATCACCAATTTTAGCGAAGATGGCAAAAGAAGTGTTAGATGCCAATGATAAGGTGAAATATGACTATGTGGCATTTAACTCCATGTGTGAATTGTTTGAGATGGCGTTACGTATTCCACGGAAAGAAATCCAATTAACGCAATCGACTTAGACAATGGTATACAACTGTTGGATGAATACTTATCTATTAGTGGTCTAAAAAAAAAGATGATGGGTCTAATGGCACAGGAACTACCGAAGATAAATCTGGAGGACTTGACCTAGTTATAGCATCTTTAGTACAACACACGAGTGAAACCAGAGAATCACTAATGAGATATACTTTACAGAACGAGGGTTATCTGTTGCATTAAACGAAAACAATAAAACAGATACAGACGATAATAATAATACTTTTGTTGACTCTGATTCCGTCACAGGGGCAGATGCGGTACGTGGTCTTTTGAGTTCTGGGTACGCATCATAGGAGAATAATTAATGGGAAACAAAAAATTCGGATATGACATAAAAATAGACTACAGTCACAGAACGAATACCAATCAGTAACCTCTAGTATTCTACAGTTGCAACAAGCCGTAGAACGACTTAAAAGAAACTCTGACATCCAGATTAAATTCACTGGTCTGCCGACAACTGATAGCATTACAACAAAAAACTGCTACATTGGCCAATGCAGTTGGAAAGAACGGCTCAAAGTGGCAATCTTGCATCTAAGTCTTTTGATGGTATGTCTGCTAAGATGCAGTCGCTTAAAAAAGATGGTGAAGCACTTGCCAAAGGTCTACAAGATTCGGCCAATGCAATCAAAAAGCTAGAGTCTTCAAATCATAACACCTGTAAGAGATGGCAGATAAGCTATGACGGTTGGCACTCAATCAACCAACAAGAACTAAAGCGATGTACTCTATCAAGCATGGAAAGCGAACAACGTGGTAAAGAACAATATCTTCAACAAGCTGACTGCAATCCGAGCAAGTTAAACACCTTGTATGGTCAACAACGGAGAATCAATAAAATCACCGAAGAACATATTCCATTGTTAAAGCAATGGGGTTTTTGAACTCGATAAGGTCGGTTCACGACTTGGGTATCTTGCCACACGTTGAGGTGCATTATGGGTCGGTGATAAAGTCATGATTCTCATCTGCTTTTACCAAAGTGGAACAAGACATGGCTGGGTTCGCCCAAGTAATGAAACACATGGTACCAGGCAAAACAAATGCGTTTGCTATATAGTTTGATGTAAGTTGACCCATCTCACATGGTCAATAGTTTTCAACTGAGTGGTGACGAAGCAGAACACGTTTAAACAAGAACTAGGTGGTATGCAGGTAGAGTTGCAAAACCTGCTATCAAGTATGGTACATCCGAGCCATGAAATGAGTTGAGTCTGCCAGGCTTTTGCGTGGTACGTATAAAGACAATAATACAAGTTCTTGCATTGACAGATGCGCAGAACCAAACTTGCGTCGATGTGCCACGACATGTGACGCAATCACCAAAGCATAGCGATCCTCTATTATGCAATGGGCTTTTCAAATCAAAGAAACTCCAATGATGCTATGAGTGTGTCAAGTCGTATTATTGACTCTTGGACATCTCTTTGCACACTGACTATACAGTTTCGTAACTGAAACATTATCCGAAGTCTAATAAAACGTATGGCACAACTCCGCACAGAAGTCGGCAGTGTCATCATTCCGATACTGCACAAAGCACTCCTGTTGCCGTTATGGCACGTAAAACAGACACGAGGGCGGTGAAACTCGCAATGCCCCAAAGTCTATCTTCGGTTCTATTCACCTCTCAAGAAAAGCCATTAAAAAGCTAATACAGGAAGCCTTTGCATCGAAGTTTATAAAGTCGGTGAAACGCAGAAAAATCACCCGTAAAGCAGACGATGTGTTACTGATTTGATGATTACGCACAAGGTTCCAAGCGAATCCATGGAGAGAGACTTGCTAAAGGCAATCTCAGGTAAATGGCACGGAATAAAAGCCGATGCTATGTTGGAGCTTAAAAGAATACCCAGAAGACATTACGATTGTCTTCAATCACTTCTGCAATGAGGAGTTTACCAATGCACAAGTTGGTATGCAATCTGATCAATCCAAACCAAGATAAAAACAAATTGTCAGCACAATGGGATGGTAACAACCAATGGTAATGTGTCTAAGACTATTAAAGCCGGACCAGACCTTGCTATGAGGGTTCTTGCAACTATTGAACAAAATCCCATCAAGTAATATCTGTTGTTCTTTTGTCGGTTTAATGGCTATTTCTTGCGCACATCAAAAATTTGGGATAACATCAACAACCGTTCAAACCTCTGTTTCTTGGATGGAATAAGCGACTCGCAGCCCTGTTGCAAGATATAATCTTGCGGTATCTGCCACAGGCTCTAAAACTGTCGGGTGTGAAAAGTCTGCGTTTGCCGGGTGTCAGTGGTAATTGAGGGCATGGGTCGTGCCATGCAATCTGCAACTGCCTTTATGGGTGGTTGGATTGGTATCATTCTTACGCTTGGTACTTTGGTCGATTTTGTAAATGAATATGGATTCCGCATCTGATGCAATTAAAAAGATGTTCAAACACAAAAACGAACTATTGCAAAAGACAAGAAAGAATACTACGTAGATTATCTGAATCTCAAAGATGTCGTATCACAATATATTACACGCCCTTTAGTGGTCTAAAAGAAAAATTATCTGAGGTTGGTCAACAAACCGAAGAATATACACAAATCGAAGCCTGAAATTAAAACCGCAAAAGACGGCTTAATCTGAAACTAGCGAAGAACAAACCGCATGGGTATTATCCGCGATACTATTGAAGAGCAAAACTGTAGAGCATCGCAAGCGGTTGAAGAAAAAGAAAAAGAAGTTCGCCATCAAATTGCAATGACAAGAGCGCTGTTGTTGAAGATCTAAAAAGCTAAGGGAAATGGCGAATGAGGACATTAAGTCAATCCAGAGTGAAGAAACTCCCGTGGAAAAGACGGTTTGAAATCATTTATCATTTCTTAGATTTAATATCTGCGGTTCAAGATGCATGGAATAGACTTATGAGAACCATGAGTGAACAAGGGCACAAGTTGCCGAGTACATATGCCAAAGCTGAACTTGATAGGTCAGATTTACAATCCCAATACGACCTATGCAGTAGCATATGGCGAAACTGTATCTGCCTTTATTTTGAAACAACGACTTGACCTTGCACAAACACAAGCAGCCGATGCACGAGCAGAGATGTATCGTATTAAAGAAAATGCTGATTATTATAACAAACAAGTTGAGGAAACAAACTCAAAGTCGTCATCGCAGCATCCAAAGAAGTCCTTAGAGGGTCTTGGCGGTGGTGGAGAAGTACACTACCAGCCATTACCGATAGTAACACTGGCGGTGGCATAAACTGGAGATTACGCACGAGATGAACTCAGTGATGATAGCGGTGGCGGTTCAAGCAAAAGGCAAAAGGGTACAACTGGTAAAACAACCAAAGCTAAAAACCCATATAGTGGAACACCAGAGGGTGAAGCTATTGACTTCTTGATTAAACAAGGGTTTACCGCAAACCAAAGCTTTATGGTATCGTTGGTAATCTAATGCAAGAATCTAGTATGCTCCATATGCTGACAATGGTTCTCATCACGGACTCGCACAATGGGATACAGACCCGGTGGTCGATGGGAACAACTTGTAGCTTTTGCTAATGCGAATGGCTCTGACCCAAACAATCGTGGGTGACACAAATGGTGTTCTTGGTTCACGAGTTAAGAACAACAGAACACGATAATTGGCTAAAGGTGTTACAACACGCAACCAATGGAACACCAGAGGAATATAGTCATTATTTTGATATGTTTGTTGAACGCTCTGGTGCAGAAACGGCGAACAGACAAGCGTATGCACGTCAATTGGCTAATTCACAATACGGCGATGAAACAAAAACTGATGCAGAACGAGCATCTAAGCTAGTTGAGAAACAAACAAACTTGACGAACTTGCGACTCACTAAAGCGGAAGTCGAAATGGAAAAACGCTAGAAACCAAAAAGAGCAAGCTGACTTGGCAAAAGAATCACAAGCCTTTAAAAAGAAAAACTGCAAGGTATTCAAAAAGAGATTGACGACTTAATCAAACTCAATCCAAAAAGCAGATGTTAAGAAACTGCAAGAAACCATGAAGAAATACGATGAAGTTAGTGACCCATCGTATGCAAGATAAGTACCGTGATAAAGATTATGACGAAGCCGAACAAATGGCAAAAGACCGTCATGAAAAACGAAGACTAGACATGGAAATCGCTGGTACATCTGAAAACTTTTGGACAAGAGATGTTCGTAATGCACAACGCTTGGTTGAATTGTATCATCAAGGTAAAACAATACAACGACATGGTTGCAGCTTTTTAAGCGTGGTGATTCAGAATATACCGAAGCAGACATCCGTAAAGCTGGGATTGAACTTAAGTAGTCTACAAGTACAAATCAATAAGACTGGTAATGACTTAAACAAAAACATCCGTCAACAAACTCATGATGTGTTCCATTCGATGATATTCGAGGGTAAGAAGTTTAAAGATGTCTGGAAAGACTTATGGAGACAATCTTACGGAAGACACATTGAAAATGATGTTTAAAATCCAAGATGGTAACGGTGGTCTTTACAGAATCTACTAAAGAAAAAGACAAGAAGTATCAAGATGGCATCAACCCATTAAAGAAATTAACTGGAAAAAGATGGTAACATCGGTGGTGTTGATGAAACACTAAACCAACAAATGTTAGCAACACAAGCTACACAAAAATCTTGATAAAAACTTTGAAACATTCTTGGCTAATACGCAAAACGGTACTGCATGGAATCAGCGACATTTACCGATGCCGTAATCTATGGTAATGTCAATGGTGACAAAAACGGCTTTGACTTACCAGAGGGCAACAAGGATTCCAAAGATAACAAAACAGATGTGTCTAAGTATATCAACGCTGGCATGAAACTTGGTGGCTTAGGTAACAACAAGTGGTTGGGTGCATTGGGTACTGTTGCTGGATTCGCACGACAGTTCGGTTTATTGAAATTCGCAAGCGGTGGTGCAGTCAGCTAAAGACCAATTGGTTCGTGTCGGTGAGGGCGATAAGAAAGAATGGATTATTCCAACCAACGATAAAAAGCGTGGTATTCAACTATTGAATCAAGCTGCACGTGACCTTGGGGTTGGTGAAACCAAAGGTATCGAACCTAATTGGAAAAATCCGAACTACATCTACAGGGGCATTATCGGAACAAACCAAACGACAAGACCGAATGATGAATCAGATGGTCGCAAACACATCGGCTATGACTAAGGGGATGAACTATATGGCGAACAATGGTTCTACACATGAATCTATTGCACAACCTGTGTTTGTTAAACAAACAATTTCTGACCAAGACTTCTTGGCGAAATACAACAAGTTGGTGGCACTTGGCAAGATGAAATAACACAACTTTTGTGTAATTTTTGACACTATATGTGAGGGGTGATAAACCCCTCGCATTATTGCTATCGGAGGTCATATGGAAGACATTACGAAATACTTGGGTCTGAAATACGGCTTTAATCATAAAAAGAATCAATATCATTGTGTCGATGTTTGCCGTATGTGGTATAAAGACCACGGATATAAACATTGTTTTGACGATGGTAAAAAAGACCCAACGTCATGCGAAGATTTTCACAAAAATCATCAACTAAGGGTGTTACGGTATTTGTTAAAACACTTTGACAAAGTTCGTGATATTGACAAACTACAACATGGCGATGTGATTGTATTCAACGTAGATGGCGACTTACATACTGGCGTATATCTACAGAATGGACAAATACTTGCGATGCAAGTTCCATGTATTGAAAACGTATCACTATCTGCCGTATTTAAACGCAGTTATTGGCAACCATTGTTTTATTGTGGTTTCCATCAAGAACGCAACGAAAGGAATTAACAATGGCGACATCTCAAAGTTTCCATTGCCGTATATATTCGAGGTTGAAAAAGGTCTAAAGTTTGCTACACAGAAGTCACTTTGAATCTGGTAGAAACAAGTGCGACAACTTGCGGTAACTAATTCAAAGAGAACTTGGTCAATTAGCTTGCGAGGAACAACAGACCAACAAAAGATATTTGAAGACTTTTTGTGAATCCGTTGGTGGTAACAAGACCATTTCTATTCATAGATGAATATGGTAAGAACAACTATGCAGATTCGCAACCAACGAATTTAACATGAAAGTACTACGAGATTTTACAATTGAGAATGAGTACTCTATGGTAATGCCGTTAGGTTTACTGCGAACGTACAAATAGAGAAACTTCTATAGGAGTAATAGTATACATGATTAATTTACCTGTGGCGTTTCGAGAAGCATTGGAAAAGTGGTTCGGTATTTGATATTGAATTATACGAAGTACACATACCGAGATTTAACGCTATATCTGTGCTCTTGCGATGTCACATTCAATTCAACGGTCATACATACTTGGCATTGCCAATCAGACGTGGCGAGATTGATAAAACGGTAGATAATTCGATTGACTCTTGTGAGTTGCAGATTTCTAATGCAGACTGATAAATTTACTCAATTACTATTTAAGGGTATTCCATTCACGGGCAGTCGAGTGTATATCTACCGAATTTTATACCCAGATTCATTAACCAATGCAAACATGATTAAACCTGTGTTTATGGGTCGTGTTGATGCCCCGGAATTAACAACAGATGGCATCTTCAAGGTAACGGTGACAACAGATGTCCCAAACGTCCGTGGCGGTCGTAGAACACAATATTCTTGCATCTGTATTCGGTGATGAATCCTGTCAAGCACAAATCGAAACATTGCAAACAACCGTTGATTCAATCACGCAAGATGAACATGGTTTTCGTGTTGGTATCCGCAACCCAGCAGACCAAAAGACATTCACAAATGGTGTCTTAATCATTAGCGGTGAAGCACGTAAGATTGTTGACTTTAAAGATGCTCGTGCTGCATCTATTTAGAATATCCATTGTTACAATCGCCAGATGTTTTTAATCGGTCAACAAGCGACAATCCAACTGGGTGCGACAAAACACCAACGGATTGTAAACGACATGGCAATCAAAAACGGTATGCTGGGTTCTTATCCGTACCATTTGAATTTACGGTACGTACTTAAATTTTATTTAGTGCAGCGAAGCGAGGTATTAATATATGGGTAAAGGCGGTAGCAAGGGCGGTAAAAGGTCGAATTGGGAAATTCATTGGTCTTGCTTTGCAGTATTGCGCTGGTTTTGGCAGGTGGTGCTTGGGCGTTCTTAAAGGGTGTATCGGTATTTAGCCGTGTTATGTACGGTTTATCCCTTGGCATGTCCATTGGTGGTCTTTTTGATAAATCACCAAAGCAATCAACACGAGAATCAACATTTGACTCCAAAAATAACCAAGTGACATCAGAGGGTACAATCCCAATTGTCTATGGACAGACAAAGGTTGGTGGTTTACAGACATTCCATAAGATGGACGTTGGTGGTAAACGCTTGGACAAAGACGTAGTTCTTTGCGAGGGTAAAATCCACGACATCTTCGGTATTACCACTACGATGGTTATTCAACAAGCGTACAACGCTTGAATGAAACCAAACAAACAAAAATACCTGTGTTTGGTATCCCGCAACAATAAATATCCAGATGCAAAAAGTATCAATCGAAACTGGCAAAAGCTGAAAAGCGTGGTTTCTTGGTCATGCAACTAAAACGCATCTCAACAATCAATCTATCAAGATAATGTAGATTATGGTTCATTCAATAAAATTCAAAAACTAAAGTTGACTCGCCAATGGTAAAACTGTATATATCTTCTCTAACAGATGACAATACAACGATTGACCCACAGTATTCATTGGCTTTGTAATACGTTTAGTAAAATCTATCAAAATTATCTTGGGTGACACATATCTATCCGACTTACAAACCGATGGTTGGGAGTTGGTTAATCCCGTGATATGTCAAAATTCACCATCTTGTTTAGAAACTTTTAATGAATCTCCATGTTATAAGCGAGATGTATATTGCTTAACAAACGGTAGTCAAGACGGTAGTGAATTCTACTGTTTATACATACACTTGGTGGTAAAAGACCAAGATGCTCCAGACCAATACTTAACAACAGGCGGTTGTCCAAATATGGCATACGTCCATGCGGATTTACGATACTCTGAAAAATGGGTGCTGCGAGTAATCCAACGGTGACTGCTATTGTACAAGGCATGATTGTATACGATTGGCGTGATAAACAGTATAATACTCTAAGAACCCTGTTGTATGTCTATATGATTACTTGACAAATAAAACATACGGTGCCGGGTCGGTATATGTTACGCAGATATTCTTGACATGGAATCGTTTACCGATGTGGCAAACTATTGTGACGAAGAAATCACATATAATGACCCATACGGTGTCACAAAAACAGAGCCAAGGTATCAACTTGATATAGGTTTAAACGAAACAAAAACACACCAAGAAAACATTCAATCCATCTTGAACTCGTTCCTTGGTTTTATTGTGTTCTCAAACAATTCAATCAAACTACGGTGTGAACGATTAGAACCACCTGTATGCGTTCAATGATGATAACATCGTGGAAGAAACCCTTAGTTATAAATCCGCATCTATTGACCAAAGTCCGAACAAGTTTAATTTAACCTATGTTGAGCCAGCCTTGGACTATACTGCGGTTAAATTAATCGTTGAAGATGCCACAAACCAACTACCTCCGCCAATCGGCATTGGTAGACCTGTGGAACAAGATATTGATTTCAAGGGTGTCCGCAGACAAACTCAATGTTTGCGACTTGGGAAAATCGCACGAGATATTATTCGCTTGTGTCCGATTACGGTTACATTCAAAACAGGTCTTATGGCTTCTCACTTGGAAGCTGGCGATATTGTAACAATCTCCAAAACATACGTTGACGAAGACGGCGTTAAGCAAGAGTTATTTACAAATCAACAAGCACGTATCACCGAAATAAAAGAAGAAGATGGTACATTTGAAATTACCGCACGTCAATACAATCCATCAATCTATGATGATACATTCGGTGCATCTCTAAAGGTATTCGGTACAGTCGGTAACGACAAACCAATCAGATTGACACCAGCAACTGTTAAGCCTGTTGAGAACATTCAATTCAATCAAATCTACCGTGGTAAAGTCGATGGCTTACCAACATACGACATAGTATTATCCTTTGATGAGCCAGACGACATAGAGTTCCGTTCTGCATCGGTTTATATCCAAACCATACACAACGGTGTGGCTGGTGAATGGAAAAACTATGGTGAATCCAAAGGTATAACAACAATCATGGGTCTTAAACGTGGCGACACAATCAACGCACGTATTATCCCAAACGATTCCAAAGGCATCGAGCATGAAGAATCCATGTCTGCTCCATCGTATACTGTGGTTTTCAAGTTTGGCACACCAGAGATGCCACAGAATTTGAAATTAAAAGTGACAAACGAAGCACGAATCACATGGGATATAATCAAGAATACTGACATAGACCACTATGAAGTATCCACTACTGGGTTCTTTAATAACGGAGCAGTCGTATCAGTTGACAATGAAGCACCAATTACATTAACCACACGCATAGGCAAAATTTATGTCCGTGGTGTAAACATTGATAATGTCGCTGGTCCATCGAATTTTGTAACATACGATTATCCAGAATTAAATGTTCCTGTGTTAAATTACATTAAGTCACAATCTGGTGCGTTCCAAGTTGTTCTAAGGGATACACCAAAAACAAATCCACCGATATTAAAACCGTCTTTAGAGTCAATGATAAAGACTTTAGAACAGATTCCAATGTATTTACATATGTTGACGACCCAGCAACATACAATGTGTCATTCGCATATGAAGATTACTTTGGTACTGGTGCGTTTTCATCTGGTATCGGTGCGGTAATTAAACAAAAATATCAACCAAGATTTAATCAATCGATGCAACGCAGCAATCCAAAGTGTTGAACAGATGCAAGCAAACATTGATACAATCAACACACGGATACAAAATGCGGTCACAGAACAAATCAAAAATTCAATCGGTGGTGCAAAACTAGAAATCACCAAAGCAGCCTGAAGTCATGAAACAACAAATCACGGATGCACAACATAAGATGGAATCCACGATTACACAAACGGCAAACGCTTTGGATGCGAAAAATCAGAGATATTGATTCACAGGTGCAATCACGAGTAACACAACTGCATAGCACGATTGAGTCTTCTATTAAGTCTTTATCCGGTGATGAAATTCTAGTAGAATCAATCAATCAAGCGGTGGTACTCAAATTGATGGTAAACTGTTACATGTCACATCTGATTCCGTATTCGATAAAGGCGTTGTGGCGAAGAATATGAGTTCGGGTACAATCAGTACAGACAAACTGCATGAGTTCTATCTTAGACTTGCAAGAGTCCGGTATGCAAATCAAGGGTGGTGGCGTTCGTATTGATGCCAGCGGTATTCGCATGAGTAATGAAAACGGTTCATTTACCGCATTAACCAAAGATGGCATCAAGTGGTATGACTCTAAAGGTGTTGCCTATAGTGCTATACAACAAATGGTCTTTTGGGATTGGCAAACGATGGCGACCATATCGATTTGAATTGGGATTCAGAACCAATGAGTGTTTGTTGTTCCCTCAAAAGATGGACTTGGGGTCAAAACATGAGTGCAAACTGGCAACCATCTACAGGGAACAATGGAAACCAAGGCAGTCAATGTGTCTCAAAAAGGGTTTGACATCCATGCACGTATCACACAATATTGCAACGGAGAGATGTACTATGGGGGTCAACCTTGGGGCAGAACAAATCTTGATAACTTTGCACCATCAAGATACTCAACAGGCACATTGACCAACCGAGTTTATATCTATAGCGAAGCCGATACATATGTTTCTGTTGAGGTGCCAGAAGTCGGTGACGTTTGGACATCCCTAGGAAAACAATACGATAGCACTAATGTCGAGGGTGCCGGATGGGAAAAATCCTCCAGAGAACTCCAAAAAGTGGTTATCACCGATGGCATCTCGCAAAGGTAAAACAGTTTTTACCGGTAGCGGTCATGGGTCTTCATATAGTGGTCATTATGAGTTCCAACAAACAAAACAATGGATGATTGACTATGAAAAGATACCACGAAAAACCATCGCAATTCGCCTACGCAAAGGTCAAAACGAAATCTCTTGTGCAATCCCAGCGTTTGCCATCACACCAAGTAATCCTTGGTTTAAGATTGCGAATATACCATCGACTCCCAGAGGGAACATACTTTGGGATTCGTTCTCCAGAGCTCTGTACAATGGTTTGCCGTGAATGTACCAAAAGAAAACTATTTTATGGCATCACACGCAAACTATAAGACAACTAAGTTTACTGGTCGTGGAACATACACGTTTACACCGACTGGCAAACGATTTAAGATTACCATGATTGGTGCATCGGTTGCATCACGTGAGAAAGACCACACTTCCGAAACACGAATCGTTGGTAATGGCATTGATTATAAAACATCTCGTTACGCAACCAATTTATCACTCAATAACCAACAACCGTATAAACAATCGTTCCATTCTGTGCATGGAGATGCCAAGCACAATGAAAAAGGTTGTCTATATTTTATGGCTAATGCTTTTTAAAGTTGGTACAGACAATGTATCTCACTTAGGGGTGGCAATGGGTTGTCAATGCCTTGTTATGTCTTGGCTGGCAACAACGTGTCATTCTTTAACGCAAACTTTACCAACAGACGTAATCTACAAAATAATCCAACAGAGTTCTTACGTTTCCCAGACGGCAACTACCAAGGACGTGGCGATGTGAATGACGACACAAAAACCTTGGTGTGTTTGGCGAACTCTGTTGGTTGTCCATCGTTACATTCACCGGGCGGTGGTGGTAATCCCGGCGGTTACGCACGTGATATGTGGTGGAACATTGAATGGCAGATGGGTTTATCCAAGGCAGTCACATATAATGTCAACGTACCAACTGGAGTATCAAATTACACGATTACGATTGGGGAATGTCCAGATGTTACCGTTGGTAAAGAAATTCATTCTCCATCTCGGACCGTATAATGACGATGGTGGTTCTATCAGAATAACAAACACACAACCATTTGACGGTGCAGTATTTATTACGGAGGAATTGTAATGTATTATAACGTATCATTCATGGGGCAAGACCCCATGAATTTTTATGTTTCATACGATGAAACAGACGAAACAGTATCATACGAAACATACCAATTGTATATGTCTCGTAATTACATCAAGGGTAATGACGGAGAACCAAAAACCAAAAGAACAAACAAATGTTCAATCAACCTCGGTGCAACAGATACGGTCATTCAAGAGAATACAACGCCTGTTGTACCAGACTTACTAAACATTGACCCATACGTTGCATTAAACAATAAAATTAAAAACTTCGCAAGCAGATGGAAGACACACAAACGTCTACTGACTAATATTTATCGTGTGGCACATGGAGATTCCATTCCAATTCCAAGTGGTAAAAACCCAAGTGATTTTGTGTATGAAATCTTAAGTGTCCAAGTATCTGGGGATACGTTTAACTCTCCTAATATTGGTATGACTATCCAACCTCCGCAGTATCCATTCTACCGAGATGCCAATATCACAATCGGTATTGTCAACATAAATCAAGCGTATGTTTCAAAACAACGAAACAAATCCAACTAAACAAATCACAGGTTGGTTGACTGTTAAAGTCAATGAGAAAAACAAACACTCCGCAAAAATACCAATGGTCAACCACTATTGATACAACCATCTCTATAGAAAGGAGGTATGCCATGAAAGACTGGATTCGTGTTGAAGACGAAAATTATGCACGTTGGAGCAGACCGGAATCGGTTGTATTCCGTTGATGAATCAATTGATTTAACTGATGCAACTGCCGTGTAAAATCCGTGATTTGAAAGACGATGTTTACTACAGGCAACGTGTACCGTGTATCCACATAGCGTGGTCGTATGGTTTCCTATGAAGATACATTAACACTTAATCGTCAAATCAAGAGGGGCAAGTACGATGTTTTCATTCAAAAAGATTCTAAATCGTGGAAACTTGTCATGGGTGAAATCGAAATTATCCACGACATTTCCATGCATTAATTTTAAAACCAAAGGAGCATACAATCATGCCAAACGAAGAAGCAATCCAAAAAATGTCTATTGTTGACCCAATTCAAGTCAACGTCAATATTCCAAACTTTGAGGGAAAACCCGGGAGAGATGGTATAGATGGTCGAGATGGTGACGATGCGTACCGTATTGCCGTCCGCAATGGTTTCTTGGGTACTGAAAAAGAATGGTTACTAACACTAAAGGGTCAAGATGGTAAATCTGCATCTGCACCTACGGCACGACAAGCGTTGTTACAAAATAATGTATGGTGCGAAAATGATACCGTGGATTCCGTGTTTACTGCCATTATTGGTAATTGGGGTAAACCAATGCCACGCACAGAATTTAAACCAATGACTTTCGTTCCTCCAGTTCAAGGACAACAACTTGTGTCCGTTACTGGTGAACCTCACTATAAAGTGAAAGTCAATGGATACAATGATGTATTTGAAATTGATGAAAATGGTAACGGTAGAGTCCAGTTACCAAATCCATTAGCTGAAGACGATTATATTTTAGAATATTATAACTTTATAAACTCTAAGATTAGCTATGCAACCATCACTGCAACATCAACAAATGGTTCCCCAGATGAAACATTTGAACAATACGGCATCAAATATGCATTGTATGGAACTGAATTGCACGTCAATGTCGTTGCCATTAATGTTGATTACTGGCTAGACAATCCTATTTTCTTAGGAAAATGGAGTTCCGCAAATGTTACAAAAATTCTCGTTAAGGTTTCCAGACCAACAACAATACGTATTAGAGCTACAGATGTATCTCCGTAGTATTGGCAGTATTCCAATCTTGGTTGACCACCCAGAAAACCTATCATTCCAAAACTCCGATAACTATGCTGGTGCAGTCAACATTGGTGGCACTGAATACGGAACAACACCAGTTTACTTTAATTCTTCCTCAATTCAATGGGATGATACTACACACAAGTACATCTCTAACGGTTTAGTCGTAGACCATCTATAATTCACCTAGGGGATACAAACCAATGTATCCCCAATATTTTTACAACATCTCTTATAGAAAGGACATCAATGGAAATACTAACAATGGTATCTCTCATATGTGGTATCTTGGCATCTGTTGGGGCAATCATAGGGGTTATATTCAAGTTTGTAATCATTAACCCCTTAAAGGTGTCAATCGACAATCCCATTTACTAAAGTAGTCGAAACCATATTGAAAGATATAGAAACAGGTCGAGTAGACCGATACAATCAAGCCATACGTTTGACATCTATAGAATCAGATGTTAGACACTTGGATTCTCGCATGGAGTCCATTGAGGAATCCTTGAAAGGGCGGTGATACCAATGAATAACGTTATTGATTCAATCAAGGGTTATTACACCAAAGTGAAAACCGCCCATATCAACATCAAATCACTACAGTTTGTAAAGTTTGTGATTACAACCTCGTTTATCCCAATATTTATGTACTTAGGGTGTTTGGTTGTCGTAATCTATGCAATGCACGTTGGTTTAAACGTAACACTCTGGTTTCTCTATTATCGGAATTACGATTGTTCGTATCCGTAATCTTCTCAACACAGACTGTTGTGGCAGTGCTTTGCTTTATGGCGTGGCTTTAATTGATTCAGATGGCAATGGAGAATCCGATGAATTAGATACCAAAGCACACGCCCAATTTTAATTCTAATGTTACAACACAGGAGATACAAAATGAGAACCATAGAAAAAGACGAACTGATGTCAATGGCGACAAGTGCAAGGGGTTATATCGACCATATCTACTTGCATTGGTCTGCTGGTCATTACAACCAAAGTCATACCGATAAATATCACATCTGTATCGATAAAGATGGCAAAATGTATACCGATGTTGACTACTTAACGGAACACCGTGACCACACGTATATAGCTGAAACAGTCGTGCCATCGGCATCACTTTTGAACGGTTGCCGGGATGCCATCAATCCGACAAACATGGGGTACAGAGCCACCAACTGAACAACAAATTTACGCCCTTAGTTGGCTCGTAGCATTACTATGTGTTCAAATCGGTATTCCGTTGGACATTCAACACGTAATGACTCATGCGGAAGCCGCAGACAACAAAGATGGTATGGACTTGTGTTATAATGACCCAACGCCATACCCAAACAATACTTACGGTCCAGATTCCACGTGCGAACGATGGGATTTATGGGTTCTCCATGAGAATGACCAAGAATGGTCTCGTGGTGACAACATTCGTGGTAACGCACGGTATATCGCACATACCGAATGGGGGATTAACATATGATGCATTACCATATTGAAAAACCACCGTTATGGAAAACGGTTGGTACTGTGCTATCAATATGTTTGATTGGTTTGTTCGTGTGTGTGTATTTGTTATTTAGCGGTATACATGAACATGAACAACAACTAAGGCAAACTGAAATTGAATTGCATAAAAACACAATTAGAATTACAAGTTACACGACAAGAGCGTTTAATGTTACAAAACAAAGTAAATGTTTTGGAGAACATTGAATACGACCGTGGAACACTGGCAAGACCATAACGGAGAAACAATGAATGAAACGATTAAAACATACATTCGGTCAAATCCAGTATTCGATTTGTGCTATTATTGGGGTTGTTGTGTTTATTTCCATTGGTTATTCCTATGGACAAGAACCAACAGTAACATTGACACAACACCAATACGAAACGCTACAAGAGAACTTGACAACGCTAGAAGTGACAATCGACAATCAATTGAATACAATCAACGAATTGGAGATGCAGTTACAAGCGTCCCAAGTTATCAACGAGCGAATCGAACAAACAATTGATGGAAGCATCAACGCTAATCGTAGAGCAACGGAAGCAATTGACCGAAGAGCAGAACTTGTTAAAACAGCAAGAACAGACGCTGCAAACGCAAAGAATCTCATTAGAGAAAGCCGAAATATACTTAACGCAGCAAAAAGAGATAATCAAGAAAGCACAACGGAATCAACAACGAGCCAAACTCATTAATGTGTTATTGGGTGCAACGGTTGTATATCTTGCGGTTAAATGATTGGATGGTGGTCTAATTATCTCTACAGTATACAGTAGTGGATGTATGCAAATTTCTGATATAACAAATGGGGATATACCTTAGTTGGTATATCCCCAATTTTTGCGTTTATATGGTTATTTCTTTAATTCCAATGGTTTCATCTTGGTGATACAATCTCCACGTAATTGGATATAATACCCAACACCGACTTTCATTTCAACTAAGTATGAAGACCACATAACATACTTGTTCCCTCAGATGGTCAAACACGTATGCCATCGGTTTGCCAGTCTTAGTTGTCCTTTGTTTATAACTAGAAACGATAATCGCCTTGACATCACGACCGTTTGCCAATTCTGTGTTATATTCCATTAATGGGTTCTCAAAAAGAGCATCCAAGGTATTTATACTAAGAGTAGCTAGAGGGGTCTTAGAGGTCAAATCTAGCGATTCTAGGAGGGTTATGGAGTTATACTTATCTGTCCATTCTGGATTTTCTTTTCGATGTTCGCCAATTTCTTTTTCCATAGATTGCAATTGCTTTGGTGTTGCCGTTGGTGATTCCGTTTGCATCAACTGTTGGTGTTCCATCAGTTTAACATTCCATTCGTCAATCTTATTTTGTGCGTTCTTGCGGTCACTATCGAATGATTTATACTTGGGTATCAACGCCATTAGTTCGTTTGTTTCACCCAAGAAATCTAATGCACCACTACCGACTAGACCCTCTAGTTGCAATTTTGTATTTACTAAAAGATAGAATCTATTGTATATTCTTGTGGTTTCTCAATCTTGTTGATACCCTTGATGTACGCAAGACCTACACGAATGGCGTTACCATCGACTGTCCATTCACGTTGACTATGGCGTAACTCTGGCGGTAATATCTCGATGCCCTTGCGTTTAATCTCTTGGATATATGGCAAGATTTTTCTCTTGGTTGCCATCTTCGGAGTTGATGGTTGCCACATAAAATTCCAACGGATAATGGGTTTTTAGGTATGCCGTAATGTATGCCATGTAGCCGTATGATTGACTGTGAGCCTTATTAAATCCATAGCTTGCTGCTGCAATAACTCATATCTAAGATTTGTTTTGCTACATCTTCATTTGTACCCATTCGCAACCGCACGGTCAACAAATTCCGCCGTAATCTCTTGCATCAAATCGTGGTCTTTTTACCAACTGCACGTCTTACGGTATCGGCTTCCGCCATTGAATACCCAGCGATAATCTGACATACACGCATGATTTGTTCTTGGAATACCATAATCCCATATGTTTTCACCCAACGGTTCTTCTAATCGTTCATCCAAGTATTCAAACGGCTTACCTTGTCTGCGTTCGATATACTCATCAAGCATACCTGTTAAGATACACGCTCGGTCGATATAACGCAACTACGGCGATTAAATCAACAAAAATTCTTTGGTGCAATACTTTTTGAGAGTTCTAATCATTCCGGTGATTTCATTTGAAACACACCAAGCGTATCACCCTTGCATAACAAATCCAACGTAGGTTTATCATCCCAAGGTAATTTTGCCAAGTCAAGACTATCTTTGACACCAGCCATCGTTACGCAATCATTGATTACATCCAAGGTTCTAAGACCAAGAATATCCTCTTTTAGAAAACCCATTGATTCTAAGTGTTTAAAGTTTGTGGATGCCACAAAGGTTTCTTCTTTTGTTTTAGAATCTTTTGCATTTCCAATGAGCAATACTTGGTAATATCTTGATTTGACACAATGACTGCCGATGCGTGTTTTGCTAAAGCCAGTCATGATACCAACCAGTTGTTTTGCCAAGTCGAATAGTTCTTTTGTGTTTGCCATCGTTTACATGGTCAAGTTTAGCATATTCTAAGTCGTTATCATGAAAATCTTCATCATCGTCAAAAGATATATCCTTGATTTTCTTTGAGTAGGCATCTGCGATGGTATAGTCTATGTTTAAACATCGTACGCCTTCTTTTAATGCTCCAGATGCTTTCATGTATGAAAATGTACGACATTGATAGACATATTTGTATTTTTCTTCAAGATATTGAATAACTTCTCCTCGTCTTACCTTAGAGCAATCGTTGTCAATCCTGCTTACCCTCTGTTTCCAGATATTTATTAGGGGAGTAGACTATCTCATCATCTTGTTTAAAACAAGAGCCTTGCACTTCCATTGGGGCAATATCCAACGTACTTCACTACTGTGAATAGTCGTTACACTTTTATATGAAAACAACCAACTTTACGATACTTATGCATAGAAGTTAGTGAGCCACCATAAGTCGCATGGAAATATCTTGATGCTTCAAGACACGACTTAAAACTTTTTAATGGCGTATCACCTTTATATAATGTACACTTCTAAAATTTCTGACAGGGTGACATTGTTGAGTAAGATTTATACAAGTTTTCTTTTCTTGTTACCCATCTTAAATTAGAAACGTGATTATTTTTGATGTTATTATCTATATGGTCTACCTCGGCAAGTTATTCGGATTAGGAATAAAAAGCCATTGCGACCAAACGATGCACAGAAAAATTTTTTACAAAAGTATTGTTTTTATTAAGTCTTACATACATATACTTGCTAGTAGTTGTTGGTGATTGAGCAATAAATCTATTACAATGGGTGCTATAGATGCGACCATCTTCATACACGAGATATTTCTCATATCCTTTTATTGGTTTTGATTTCATATGACCTCTCATTCGGAGGTTGTTTTCATATCTTAGCACGGTATTATCTGCTATCTCGTGTTTATATACACTAGACCGTAGACTCTCTTACGGAAGTCGTATTCGCCTATGGGAAACGACTATAATTGTCATATAGCCAGTCTTATTTAACTTCTACCGTTAGCCGTCTATTGACGACACCGCTTTTGCCATAGCGTTCACAAGGTACTTAGCTATGTGTCACCACACGCTCGGACATTAAAAATCCATCCGCTCGGAGATATACGGTTTGGATTTGCAAAACCGTTCAAAATATAAATTGTTTGTAATGGCATCAAGTTGAACAATATCCATTAAGTACGCACACTCACATCCGCCGCTGTCCCACGTCCGTACCCAATCGAATATCACGTTCACGACAAGCATCGAGAATATCTTTGGTAATCAACAGATAATCCATATACCCAACTTGTTCCAAAATATCAATCTCGTGTACCACACGTTCGTCAACACGTTTTTTAAACTCTGGCGTTACTTTGCCGATAATCTTTTGTTTATATCCGTCACGTAACGCCTGTAGAAACACAGGTTTACATCGCCATCTTTTACAAACTTTGGGTACACATCAAGGTTGAAAATCAACCTGTGTATTACATTTGTCAAAAATAACATTGGTATTTTCAACCATTGTTTCAACCATGTCAATACCGAATTGTGGATACAGACGGTCAAACACCCTGTGTTTCCGATTGGATAAAGAAGTCGTTTGAACCGTAATATTGGTCTTCATCATCATCTTGTGAACGACCACGGAAAGCCTTGTGCAAACCATAGTCTTCCTCATGGACATAATGAGAATCACAAGCAGCAATCAATGGCACATCATATTTTGCACCCATTTCTGCAACCATTGCATTAAAACGCTTTTGGTCTTCATGTTGATACGTATGGATTTCAAAATACAAGTCGTCACCGAAGATGTCTTGAAACTGCGGAATTAAAGACTCACGATTATCACCTTTAAGCCATCCACCCATGCAAGCCGATGTACAGATTAAACCCTCGGAGTACTGTTTGATTATATCTAAATCAATTCTTGACTTGTAATAATAATGTTTATGTGCTTCCGTTGTCAACTTGAATAAATTTTCAAGACCAACTTGGTTCTTCGCAAGAAATAATATATGGAATACGATTTGTCTTTGATGGTCACATCATACGTATAGTACAACTCTGACCCCATCAATAGTTTTAAATTCGTACCATGTTTCTTGTTATATTTCTGTAGATGCACATATGTGTCAATCAATCCAGAGCAACCATTGTGGTCAGTCAATGCAAACCCTCGTTGCCCCAATTCGTGTACACGCCGGATAATGCCATCTACGGAACTGATTGCATCTTTCATCCCATAGTTTGAAAACTGTGAGTGCAGATGCGTATGAATAAAGTTATCCGCCATATTTCCTCCTGTTACAAAATTCTTTTGTAAATTTCTAAATCCACTATTGACAGTATACCACAACTTATGCGATAATACAAGTGCGGAAAGTTTTACCGCAAAAGTATTTTTCCACAGAAAAGGAACAAAAGAATATGGCAAAAGAAAAACCACTTGACAAGATTACTGATGTAATGACACCTGTTGGTGAATCTGTGTTTGTAAAAATCAATGGAGTTATTGACGACTTCGCTGGTGGTCGCAAGTACACGGTGACAATGCACTTGGATGATGCAGATGCAGAAGCCTTGAAAAGAAAAGTTGGTTAAAAATCAGAGTCTTCCAACACTTGCAAACAACGTGAAGAAAAACGGTAAAGAAACAGACCGTCCAACCTTTACATTGACCAAGAAAAAGATTACGGATACCAATTAAAGGCATCTACGCAAGTTGAGTTCACCGACAAAGATGGTAACACACATGATAATGTGGTACGCTTGGTTGACGGTGATAAAAAACCAATGGACGAAAAGACTGCTATCTGGAGTGGCTCTAAGATTGCCCTTTGGATTGGTGTACGTCCATACTGAAACTGCTATGATGTACGGCGTATCTTTTGAAACTCAAAGGTATTCAAGTCATTGACCTTGTGACTCGGTGAGTGCCGGTGGTGCTTTCGGCGGTTCTGCATCCGATGATGTTGAGCTCTTATGGTTCTTTCCATGAGTGACACATTTGACACTTCCGAAAACATCCTATTCTAACAAAAAGTAAAACACCTTTGGTCTACAACTGAATATTGATAACTCAAAAATCAACCCAAGTCAAATACGGCTTGGGTCTTTTGGCGTTCAATCAATGGTTGTATATTCTATGTGAAATATACGATAAAAATTCATAAAAATACATAAGAAAAATCCCTTTTGACAAAAATTAGACTTTTGTGATACCCTATCAAACCTAAGTTTAAAACATAAGAAAATACTATAGTTTACCCTCCTATGTGAAAAACAAAAGTTTCATACAAGGGTTTTCTCTCATGTTTTTTTCACCTAGGTTTAAAACTTTATGTCCATACCTAAGGTATGCTCCTAGGGTTAAAACATAAGTGAATATTGTTTGGTTATTTTGTATTCTTCACTTACGTTCAGAAATACAAAAGATAACACTGAAATCGAGAAAACGGTAAGCCGTAACCGCCCTTGGCGGTTGTTACAAGTCAGATAATACTTTGTGTTGACTTGTCCATTTACGTAGTGGCAATGTATGTGTATCAAGTCGGAAAGAAATTGAAAGGAGGTCATATCATGACGGCACAAAACTTTATCGACAAGGACTTTAAGAAGAAAGCATGGACACTAGCTATGATGTACTTTAAGAAATGTACAACCAATGGTGCGTTCCATAACGGAAAACCGTCTTCTGAGTTCTTTAAAGTCCGTTCGTTCTTCATGCAGATTGACGAAAACTCGATGTTAAAACTGTACAAGTACATGGACACGTTACAGAAAACAGAAATGTCGCTTACCGATGTGTTCATTGCAGCAAACGAACTTAATGCACAACAGTTCGCCAAGAAGAATACGAATACGGTCATTCGTGAACGCAAGCCTTGACTTCAAATAAGTGGTTCAACGACAATGCGTAGTCAAACAATCTAGGTTCTTAGTTGTCAACAAACAACAACCAAAACCAAAACGATACATCAAGAGATTGACCGTCAATGGTCTAATCAGACGAAAAAAGTTATTCAGATTTTGCTATACCTTGAACTGCACGAAAGAGGAAGACATCTTGACTTCATTGAAAGAACCAAAAGCAGTTGTTATCTTTGATGCGTTTTACCGTTGGTTCTCTGCTTAGATTGACCTTGAATGGACGTGTCGAGTCACATACTCTAAATTCTGACAACTGTTCATTCGGTTGGTACAAGCGATGCATCACAACGTATTTGTTCATTGTTGACCATAATCGGAATCGTACATTTGTATTCGGTCACAAAAAACGCAAGATTACCACAGAACGAGAACTATGGGAATCAAGCGATATAAATTATTGGGGGGCGTAACATGGATTCATTTATTCGACTACAACTGACAACGGCAACGATTGTCAGACATAATCTAATACACCTGTTGGAGTTCATACGAATAAACCATATCAGTTCAATTCAGAAAACGGAAGATGGCTGGTTGGTATTGGAAAACGATAAAAACGCATGGACACGTAGGGCAACTGATTATACGTTCATTGGTATTAATGATGTTCTTCCAGATGGAATTATATCGGTTGAAAACTTTTACCAAAACAGATATGAGTTCTTAGACAAGATATTTACAGTCAACGAAGATATATCCCAAGCGATATACACTTTGTATGATGCTTTAATCAAGCTGGCGAATATCTACCAAGAGCCATACAATCCAAAGGACACATTGTTCTTGTATGACCATACGTCCGTTTATAACCTTGATAGTACTGGAGAACAACACTTTGTTACACACATTGAGAATGTACCAAAATACATTCCATTCAAACAAGTGTGTCAAGACAAAGACATTATCTCGGTAAGAACGGCGGTCAGTCAACTGTATGATTTGAAATGTTGTATTGACCCATCTATTGACTATGAACTAAAACAACAGTTAAGAACACTACAGGAGGAATATCCAGATGAATACAATTTCAACCTTAAAGTACAAGATTGACTTACAGGAGTTAGTCGAGGAATATACCACACTATCACGCAACGGTGGTAAAATCCCAAGGGGTACGTGTCCAATATGTCACGGAGATAATCCAACAGAGTTTTGCATCCTTGGCGACAGATACTATTGTCACAAATGTGGTTCATCCGGTGATGTAATCGGTTTCACGCAGAGGTAGAGGGTCTACCGTTCTATCAAGCGGTGGGAAGCTTTGGCAGAAAAGTATGAGGTATCTACAGACGACCCTGTGTATCAAAAACAGAAAAGCATCGTTGGTCAGAATACCAAAATCGCCATCAAGTATCATAAAGCCGTTGATGCCGTTCGTGAATACATGAATGTCAAACGAGGTATTAACGATGATACTTTGGAAGATTTTCTGATTGGTTATGACAAGGGTGGTTTCTTGGGTGTACAATCGTCCGGCATCGTCATTCCAATTCAAGATGCATATATGGGTCGTATCGTTGGTTTTTCCAAGAGAAGATTGGAAGAAACCAATGAACCAAAATATAAGAATACCAAAGAAGACGATGTGTTCGTTAAGCGACAACTGTTGTTTAATTACCATCGTGCGGTTAAAATGTTGCATCCGAATGGTGTACTTCATGTTGCTGAGGGTTATCTTGATGTCATGTCTGCACATCAACAGGGTATTCCGTGTGTTGGGTATCTTGGTGGAAGACCACGAAAGACCAGATTGGTTTGCTCTGGGAATTACAAAAGCGATACAACGGAGATATTACGTTTGCATTGGCAGTTGATAATCCAGAGTGTGATGCGACTGGTCGTAAAGCATTGTTAAAAACGAGGGAAGACATCAATAAGTACGCACCGACTTTAAACGCGTGTGGTCAAGTATCCGAAAATGATGAGTAAATACGACAATCTACCGAAAAGAATCGGAATAAAGAAAACAAAAAGTGGATTGATGCACGACCAATGTATTGTGAACCACCATATAATTATGCGTGTAAATTATGTTTGCGTTGTTGTAGTCAACCGCAAAGGCAAAGTCAGAAATCGTTGTGGTTTTTAAGAAAGCTGGGTAAATACAATGGGATATGCACTATTAGATGGCACTTGTGTGTCTTCAATGATTAACAAAGAATATACTTTGAATGGTTATCGTTTTATCACTCAATTTGATAACGGTTGGATTTCCATTCGTTTTCTTGACGATGTTCCAACCAATTGTATCAATCAATTCAGCAACATCGGTGCGTTCAATGAATACATTGGAGTATTTGAAACGTAAGCCATATCATGATGATTACGTAGCCATGGCAACATTAACGGAGGAAAGCAATGGATAAAATAACATCAGATAAGCTTATTTGAGATTAACCAGATATTTAACTTTGTAGAACCGATTAATAATCCTGTGGAATTAACAATTGGTGATACATTGTATAACGTGTTTGTGTACTCTGGTCATAGAATCGTGGTAGACAATACGGTAACACATACGTCTACCGAATTTAAAGACTTTATGTCATTCCATGATTTCATAATGGGGGTCTTATAGATGAAAACACTATATACGGTTAAATATGGATGCGGACAATGGAAGATTACCATGAAGATATAGACTTTATGTATGAAACATTTGACGAAGCCAAACAAAAATGTCTACAGTTACAATCGGAAGTTGACCAACGATTACAAGATAACCAACATTGGTATGATACGTTGAATAAATTGGATGATGAAAACATCGAGGGCATCTATAATGAAGTCACTGGTAGAACATCTTGTGGCGTTTTCGTTCCTATGAATTTCGTTGACAGTCCGAATGATTTCCCAGAAATCTTAGAGTTGTTTGATAAAGATATGCAAGAAAAGTTTCTATTTGTATTCCGAAGACATTTAAAGAATATGTAAACTCAATTAGTATCTTTGATAACGAATACGATAGTCCACACTACTTTATGTCTGTATACGAATGGTTAGACGATGGTTCAATGAAATGCTATACCTTTGGTTCTGAAAATTGGAGAATATGTCATGCTTGAAACAGAATTAATCACAAGAGGATGTTGTTTGACCCAGTAAATCAATGCCAAGGATTTTGGCGACACAAAACGTAAGCAGTTTATCTTAGCTACAATTTGATGATAAAACCAAGATATTTTTCGCATTAGCTACGATGGTTCCAATCACTATCAACATCACTTTAACGATAGACCACGCCTTGGTCATATGAACACGTTGACATATCGCGTGATACCGATGTGATATATACCACAAATGCAACAATAGATGGCTCTTGTTGACGGCTGGATGCCAAATACTTATCAGTCAAAGAAGAAATAAAATGCAACATAGCGTCTTTAACGTGGCGTATGGACCCGTATCTACACAAGTTTGTATCCATGGTATACCACAAGAAAAATATTCGTTTAATTCAAGAATATAAATGCGTGGCAGAACGACAATAAACCGCAGTTCGTTCATGAATATGAACTTGATTGTGAAAACTGAAGATATTAATACATGGTGCTTTTGTGTTTTTAGATAATATTATTTTACAAACCTGACACATCTCGTAATCTATGATACATTTAATAATGTAAAGACGATGGTTGAGTTACCAAAGAATTTCGAGGTAGAAGACATTGATATTGTCGATGGTCGTTATACTGCGTGTACCGACCGAAAGGCATTGTTGAAATCCATCGTATTTTTGGGATTAGATTCCCAATTGACAAAAACATCTCGTCCTATTGGGTTTTAAATCCGAGTTTAACACGGAGGTGAAAATTATGCAAGTTGTATCTTATATTGATTTATTTGGTTCACAATTTAATCATGTTGTTGGAAGAAGATATACTTATAAAAGATGGCATCAGTATTTACCATTGGATGTTGTTTATGCGGTTGGTTTCACTATGAAACAAAAGACATACAGGAGGTAGATTTGAATGAACGTATTAGTCGCTTTAAGAGGAGTCAAGGCAAACCTGTGGCGTTTAGACAACTTGGGCTTTAATGCCGTAGTTGCGACATCGTGGAATGTTCCGAGAGCATCCAGAGTGGCACTTAAAGAAGACATCTTTGACGTAATCAAACGTAAAGGTGGTGTCACCTAGTGGTAATCTTTATGCTGTGATGACAAATGGGATTTAATGATTGCATCCGCTTGTGTACGTTTTTGTCATCTAGTGGTGCAAACGGTATTATCACCAGATGACAAGGATTTACTCGACCGAACAACGTAGACTGCATCCACGGTTTCCACATCGGAAACAAGACCAAGATGCAGCCGTTGATTTCTTTATGGCGTTATACAGACACGAATATCCCGTATATTGCCATTGAAAATCCTGTTGGTGTCATGTCCGAGTAGATTCCGTAGTCAGACCAGATTAGTACAACCGTATATGTTTGGTAACGCAGCACGTAAGACCACTTGTTTGTGGCTTAAAGGTTTACCACCTTTTAGAGCCAACCGAACTTGTTTCGGAGGGCGAATCCATTGTATTCCGTAGTGGAAGAAAATGCCTAAGTGGTACTGTGATGCGTTGACAAATGCGAAAACCGATGCAGAACGTAGGAAATTACGGTCTAAAACATTTGATGGTATCGCACAAGCAATGGCATCTCAATGGGGAAACATTTGTTAAACACGAAATGGAGAAAACACTATGATTGATTTCTTGGAAAACATTATATCTTTTTCACACGATTTGTTTGGATTGCAACCTACTGCGTGTTACTTGGTGTAGCTTGATTTTTACAACGTATATAAAATCAACGATGTACCGACATTTATCTGTTTTATCTTCGGTATCTATTGGCTTGCCAAGATATTGACCGCAATGATTGTCATTGGTGTTGCAGCCTTGCTACAAATCAATGTTGACATCGAATTAAAATCATCGTTTACAATCAACGATAAATACATAAACCATAGTGCAACGAAGTGAGGGAAAAATTATGAAATACAGAAACGGAAATGCGGTTGTCACCTTGGATTTACAAGATGGTACACGTATCATCGAATACCCAGATAACGATGGTCTAATCCTAGAAACGCCACTCAATATTGATATTCGTGTATCTACACAATGTCCATATGGTTATAACGTGGAAACGTATGAAATCTATCTGCATTTTGTCACGAATCTGCATTGGTTGATGGTCAGGAATGTCATTATGGTGTTCTACAACAAGTATTGATGGATGCAAAATTACCACGTGGAACAGAAATCGCTCTAGGGGTCAATGAAGTAACGGACAATTTAATTCAGTTTGTTAGGAATCTATACAGACTTGGATTGGTTGTCAACATCACAATGAACGAGCGTTATATCTTGCAATATGGCGATACAGGGTTAAAACAAATGTTGCCCTATGTGTTTGGTCTTGGGATTTCTTATCGCTCGTTACAGGGGTGTTTATCGCTACCAGATTGGATTGCTGAATATCCACACACAGTTATCCATGTGATTAATGGCATTGATAATTTTGACGATGTAAAAGAACTGGGTGTCAAATACCATAAGCTATTGGTCTTGGGTGAAAAGACTTTGGGTTCAACCGTGGAAAAGTTAATTTGAATACACCATCTCACAGCAATGGAAATCCAACATTATGCAATTGACAAAAATCTTTGACATTGTATCTTTTGATAACTTGGGGTTGCAACAATTGGAAATCCGTGGTAAAATTACAGATGAAGAATACAAATCGTTTTACCAAGGCGAACATTCCATGTATATCAATGCGGTGGAACAATACTTTGCACCATCCAGCAGAACACGGAATAACATCAAACATTTTAGTGAAACCGATTTACGTTCGTATTTTCAATGTTGCGAATCACAGGAGGTGTCGCATGAAACTTATTAGAACAGGCGTGTTTGAAACCAACAGTTCATCCGCACATTCTCTTGCGTATGGAACAGAATATATCTTGCGTGGTTCTCGTTGGTATCAACCAACCGAAGAACACGACTTTAGTAATCCAATGTATCACTTGGATAAAGTGCCAGATAAATACCGTGGTTATACATTCTATGAATGGCTTGGTGAATACGGTTGGGGGATATGATGTATTGACGACCGCAAGAAAAGTTTTCGTATCTATTGACACAATGTCAGACACATCGGAAGAACTGCATGAGTCAACCGATTATGAAACCATGAAAGAAATGGTCGAAGACATTGGTTGTGAAATTGTTCGATGTAATGACCAAGATGGTTACGTAGACCACGAAAGCTATGGTATTGTTAAACCATCGTTATTCAAATCTAGACTTGATTACGTATCTGTTTAATGATAACATTAGGGTATACATTGAAAATGACAATGACGAATACCAAGAATGGTACACTGCGTGAGAAATCAAAATGGTAACATTCATTGATGTATTCACGGGCATCGGCGGTTTCCACTCTGGCTTAACCAAAGCTGGCATGAGTGCGTTGGTTGGTGCGAACAAGACAAATACGCACAAGCGTCATACCGTGCGTTATACCCAACGGATAATCTTTGGTTTTCACCAGATATTCGTGCATTAAACGGTACAGAGATGCCGTATGCAGACCTGTGGTGCGGTGGTTTTCCATGCCAGTCGGTATCCATTTCTGGTCTTAAACACGGCATGGAAAACACTCGAAGTGGTTTGTTTTATCAGATTACGAGGTTATTAAATGAAACAAAATATAAACCCAAATGGTTGCTTATTGAGAATGTTAAAAACCTCTTGTCAATTGACAACGGATGGGGATTTTACTCGGTTTTGTCTGAAATGGACAAAGCAGGGTACAGTATCGTATGGCGTGTGTACAACACAAAAAGACTTTGGACCACCGCAAAACCGTGAAAGGGTGTCTCATTATCGGACATCTTGGAAAACGACTGTCCATCCAGTATTATACCGACCCAAACCAAAAGCGAACAATCTATTGTTCAAGTCGGAAACATAATCAAAACAACATCTTTTGGTGGAAATCCACAACGAGGTCGCATATATTCACCAGATGGTTTATCACCGACTTTAACGTGTGTTAAGGGCGGTGGTATTGAGCCAAAGATTCTATTAAGTAGAAACCCTAATGTGATACGCAAGTTGACCCCAAGGAATTTTTGGCGATTACAGGATTTACAGACCAACAGTTTGAAACTTGTGCAAAATACACTCAAACGCACAACTGTATAAGCAAGCTGGTAATTCCGTGTCTATACCGATTGTTTACGAACTTGGAAGACATTATTGAACACCATAGGAGGTTACATGGGTAATTTTATCGAGAGTGCAAAAAGCTATATTAATGGCAAGTGAACACAATATTGATAGAGATGATTTATATCGCTCTTTAAACATTGTTTGGTTTTGCAAAACATTACAAAACCACAAAAGCCTTAGTAATGTCTACAAATGATGCACTAAATCATACATATTGAGAAGTTACACACAATGGCGATAAAGATGAATATTATGTTGACAGATACATAAAACAATCCAACACCGTAATCTTGGGAGAAGACATTGATGAAACAATGTAAAGATTACAATGATTTACTGGTACAGGACTATTCCATTGGCTCTCTTGAAACAGAGCCTTTGGATATTCTTGTTTGAAATGTCTTATTGGAAGAATACCCAAAGCAAGAAGACCAATATAAAAAGGCATCAAGGTTTTGTAAATCCGTACATGATTCAATGGTGCTTGCCGATATTGCAACACTCTTGGCAAAACGATGGGGTCGTTCTATTGATGATGTCAAGAAATATCTCGATGTGTCTGCCACCAATGAAGAAGAACTATGGGTAAAAACACAGGGTTTTCTGATTCGTTTGACGACTTAAAAATCATTCGTTGGACAGGATGGTGTTCCATTGGGTTTCCCATCTTTGGACTTTGCCTTGAATGGTGTTAGCGTAGAGAAAATCGTAGTGCTGGGGCATACTAATCAAGGTAAATCATTTGTTGCAGCCAAAAGTTCGCCACATCGTTGATGGATTCAAAAAGACAATCTGTTGATCAATGGAGATGCCAAGGGTCAATTCTTGGCAAACATCGTGGAAGAAATATTGGTGTCGATGAAGATACTTTGGTTGAGATGCTAAAGACTGAACAGGGGCATCGAGGTGTATTCCAAAAGTATCTGCGGTATTGAACAAACGTGTACGCTTTGTTGATGAACCAGTAAGACCATGACGACTTAGAGAAAATCACAGAAGCGTGTTATGCTAATGATTTTCCTGTGGATTTTCGTCATAGTTTGACCACTTCCATTTGATACCACAGATTGATGATATTCCTGTGTTGTCAAAAATGCCAATCAAATGAAAGAATACGTTAAGAAATTCAATCTAATTTTGTTCATGCTTTGTCAGTTCAATGAGGAATCACAGTCTAACTACAGTACGGACAAAAAGAAAAAACCGTATGAAGCCATGTTACGCCACATTAAGGGTGCTAATGCTTTAAAGGCAATTGCAGACATTGTATTGTTACTGTGGCGACCATACAAGACGATACACAACTTGATTTTGACGAACGATAAAATTAAGAATGTATCGTGTATTAAGATTGGTAAATCTCGCAGAAAACTGCGAGGACCAGCGGATATATTCCAATATAAAGTCAATGATAAAACCACGAGAATGGAAGAAATTAATTATTTTGGATAATTATTGTATTTTATTGATGCCAACATTGTGTATATATGTTAATATAATACTGTAGTTAAATTACGACCTCCTTTCTTAACATAGCCGATGTAAGTGGCTGCTCTTACTTGCATTGGCACACATGAACTGTTGCTGGGTTATGGCACAAATTCGCATAAATTGTCATGTCCGAGAAAACCAACAGGTTCGATTCCTGTACAGTTCTATTGCTACAAGCAAACGTTTATCAAAAGGTGTGCCTGTACACATCCCAAAAAGACAACACGTGTTAATTGATTGCGATAACAAATCAAAGCATACGGTGCTTCGCTGCCGTCACTCCAATAAGCGTTATATGTGACGAGAAAACATATCAAGATAACTGTAAACCGCTCAGATAAAGCGACAACAATCATGCGTAGAAATGTAAGTGTCAAAGCATACTACGAATTTTTTACTGCCGTCAGACCAGACGTTAAAATCCGCAGTCGTTGAAGTGCGATAAGCAACGAAGTCTATAGACATCTACCGCCGATGAGTATAGACGTATACGAACATAAGACATCGAGATTGCAATCTTTCGGTGGTCGAATGATACAACAAGGATTGTATGGCGGTAGATATGGAGAATTAGCTTAATGGTAAAGCACTATGAGGTTCAACATACTGGTTCGACTCCAGAAATTTGACGGTTCAGAGTGTACGAAGTAGAAGATATTGGTTCTGAAATTTCGGTATTCTCCGCAAGCCAAATCCACTATGGGTCGCAACCATGGTTGGTCGGTACAAACTGGTTGCCGTAATGAGAGAACGGAGGTACCCTGTTTTCTCACCAGTCACATGGATGGTTGTCAGAGTGGCTTATTGAGTTTCTTTGCTAAAGAAATGTTGTTGCAAAACAACCACAGGTTCAAATCCTGTACCATCCTCCATTTATTCTTGGGTAGTTCAATGGTAGAGCATCTGGCTGCTAACCAGAGAGTTGCAAAGTTCGAGTCTTGCCCCAAGAGCCATATGGAAAGTTGGCAGAGTCTGGTTTGTCATCAGTCTTGAGAAAACGAAAGAACAGTAATATTCCGTGAGTTCAAATCTCACACTTTCCTCCAGAGCCAAAGATGTGTAATGTTACGGCATCGCATCACCGAATGGGTTACTTAAGGGTTTCTCATTCGGCTGGCATACATCGTGTTGACTTTGGTGATACCAAAGAAACACGCATAATTCCCTCCTGTTGGGTTGGGGTAAAATCTCAACCCATTGGATCACGCATGGTTTAATTGGTAAAAACAAATTGATGATGGTTCAAATCCATCTGTGTGCGGCTAGCTAAAATCCTGTACCGAGGGTATTGGTCGTTGAGTTGCGGCATCGTGAAATATGAACAAGCCGATTCGCAGCAAAAATATCATCATAAGAGTGATTCTGCAGACACAAACAAAAAGAAGACATCTAAGTATTTTACCTCTTTCGTACTTGAGGTGTCTATTTAATGTTCTGTTACAGCCACTATCTTTGTATATTCTGATATAATTAATATATGGGGTTGACAAACAATGAAAAGAAAATTGTTTTTATGTCCAGGATGGTCAAACCATATTGGTCAAAGATTGCATCGAACCAATGTCGTATGGGTCAACTGATGTTTGGCTAAACCGTTGTTGGTTAATGCGACGTGTTTAATGACTTAAACCGAACAAACTTTAGTGTCACCCGAAGTGTTGTCACCAACGCCATATGTATCTAAAAGGCAACCCATAGTGAAACCATAAATCCGTTCTCATCTATTGCAGCAACGGTTGGTACATCAGTTCTGTGGCATATTGGAAAACTGTTTGCCACCAGCACTATGCTGGTGAGTTCCGATTAAACTATGATGGTCTAACAGGACAGATGGACCTTATCGACCGAACATCATACGTTGTATGACTATAAAGTCGTTGGGTGCATAAGGTGCGCAATGATGGGTGGTAGACCATTGTGAAAACCATATACAATCAAGCGTGGTAAACGCAAGGTGAAACAAATTAAGACAACAATGGTTCTACGATGGATTGCATCACCATGGTGATTACTGTAAGCAACAAAATCTATACAGAATATTGCTGAATAAACACGGTATTCCCATCGAAGATATGTTCTTGCAAGTAATCATTAAAGAGCTAATCAACACAATCAAGACATTCAACTTGGACAAACAATGTTATCTGTTGAAATTACCAAAGTATGAATGACCAACGATTGCTTGATTATGCGTTATACAAAAGAGATGCTTTGGTTAATGCTATTGCGACCAATACGATGCCACGACAATGTTCTGTAAAGACCGTTGGGTGTCTAAAACGTATCAATGGGTCGTAGATGTAAGGATTATTGCTCTGTGTCATATTGTTGTCCGTATTATAACATAGGGGAAGAACATGGTTAATATCACAAAACACAGGAATTTCGTACTATAGATAAGTACCCGCATTACGGCGATTAAACGACAAAGCCGAAAGGGCGGCTTTTTGTCAACGAAAGTTCAAAGTCGGTGATGAATCTTTACTTATGCAAAATCACATGGGAGAAAACACGACTGGTTATCTTGCACCACGAGTACGGTTGTATTTCCCGAGAAAAATCGTTACACAAAATATACAACGCAAGAACGTATGCAACAAATCTTTGATTTAATTTTTGATGTTGAAGTTGTGAAAAAGTTGTGGAAAAACCAATCGAATATACTGGTGGTGAAGTACAATGATTCTTGTTGATCGTGCTGGGAGTGGCAAAGATACGGTGGCAGAGTTATTGCGACAATCTACCAAGATATGCCTTTGCCGATTTTAAAAAGAAACAATCCACGTGATACAAGGAACAAGGTGTCAACGCACGGTATGGAGTTCTTGTCCTCACTATGGTGGACATACGTTGAAGGAATTAGCGGTATCTTACCGTCGTACAAACGATTGAAAAAACGGTTCTTGACGGCAAACAACGTGGTCATTTACAATCGTTGGGGAACGGTTTACGAGCGTTGTTTCAAGACTTTTTGGATTATCGTATTACGCAACAGATTAATCCGAAGACAACCCAATGGGTTATATCGTGACTGATTGTCGATATGAAAATGAACTCAGATGTTGCAAGAATGGACGTTGAGAACCATACCATCCAGGTCCATATTCATTTCTGCGAATAAACGAGCGTATCAAACGCATGAAACAACGTGATGGCTCTGTGATACATCTAAATTAAACGATGTGTCAGAAACATCTGTTGATGCAATGAAACATATGTGTGATTATACAATCAACAATTCCAAAGATTTATCACGCTTACAAACATTGGTTGACAATATCAATCGTGACATCAAAGGGAGAAACAAGAATATGGTCAAGGAATTACATGATTGCAATAATTGATTACAGAACCAACGAACTCAGGCAGAGGTTCGTAGACGATGATGCAGTCTAATTATCTGAACAAGCCACGTTATCTTGTGGACAAGGCTTTGCGATGATATGACAGATGCTATTAGTCGTTTATATTCACAAGCGGAGTTATAATGAAGTTAATTTGATTCTCGAGTTGCTTGGGTGACCCAGTACCAGAGGAAGACCACGCCTAAGTGGACGAGGTCGTTTTGTTCGAGCCTATGACCTCAAGTCAAAAGCCACAAACAATTGAGACTAAGGTTCAATAGAACACCCAAAGTTTGCACAGTATGTGCCATTATTGTTTTGAACTTGATGTGTCAATAAAATCCCCTCCGTGTTCGTAAAAAGACCATCAAGATATGCGTCGATGGATTAATTCTATAACGAAGAAACGAGACATTGACAACGTACTAAAAGGATGTTATGGATGCATTATCTGGTGTAATATGGGTGACGATAATCAAGTGTGCGATGTAATCACACCAAAAGCAATAGTGAAAACAAGGATTGGAATTTAGGGTGTATGACATTACACCATAACGAATACATGAAATGTTAGAACAAAAATTGACAAATACAGATGGACTTGATAAAATGTGGGGTTTACATCTCTGTGGTTCGATGGTTTTTCATACCAATTGACACCAATCAGTCTACAGATGCCGAAAAGATATTCGTGAGTGTTTTCCACATTGGTGTATACTTGACGGTATTCAAGAAGATTGTGAAGAAATCGAACGACAAACATTTCTGAGGTGAAGCCTATGATAAGTGTTTGTGCGACATTGAAAGCTTTCAACCGAAGAAAACGATGTGATCGACATTACCGATTTTAAAATCTATCTCAAGCAACAGATGATTTAAAGCCACATGAAACATTGGTACTTTAAAGAACACGAACACGTTGGAAATGATTACATCTGCGTGATGCGTAGACAACAAATAAATCTAAAGTTGATAAGATTATCGCTAAAGTGCTTTGGTGAATGCTGTGACTCTAGAAAACCGCAGTAATCTGAGTTATGAAACTTGGTATATGGGCACAAGACCGACTACAAAACAATTCATGAACATTGCATCCACAGTTGAATCATGGACGAGTTTAACGCATTAATTTTATTGGTGATTGTGCAGCGGATGTGTCCTGTGATACTGATGTTTGCACTTGGGTATTTATTATACATGGGAGGTAAGCATGATTAAAAAATTATTGATTGCTGCTTGCGTATTCTTTGGTATGTGTATGGGGCAAACATATGCATATCAAATGCAAACCGAGTATCTGCCTACAGTAGTCACGGTACAATGGCAAACGGTGAATGGACACGATGGACAATCATGAAGTGACGATCACCGTCGGCAGCACGAGTACTATCAATGGTCGAACGTATGTTGTTAGAGATAGATTCGGTGGTTATTCTAATGCTATAGCTATGGATGCCATCATACGAAGATGCGATTGAATTTGGACGACAGTATATTACTGTTGAAGTTCTAGTATAAACGGAGGAAATTATGTCATAAGATACATTAAACACAATACGAAGAAAAACATGGTCTTAAACCAATAGTAAAAAACAAGTACGTGGTTTTTGACTACGTATCACGCTTAGGAGCAATCGAGAAAACCAACACGAGGTTCTATTAATAGTGCTGGTTATGATTTCTATGCTTATGACGATTACACAATCGAACCAAAAACAATCTGTATTAATTCGTACTGAAGTAAAAGCGCTATATGCCGAGATGATGAATACCTTGACTTAAGAGTACGTTCTAGCCTTGTATTAAACGCCAATTAATGCTGGCACTGGTGCATCTGTTATTGATGCCGATTATTACAACAACGAAGAAAACGAGGGTGAAATCATGGTGGTTTATATAACTACGGTGATGAAACCCAAACCATCGAAGCTCGCGAACGTATCGTACAAGGTATTTTCACAAAATATTTCTTGATTGATAACGATGATACAACTAAAAGAACGCAAGGGTGGCACTGGGTCAACGAACAAATAATGGGAGATAAAAACAATCCATGAAACGATTTATGTATTTAGTGGATATGTTTAAGAATGAGAATTATATCGTATTTCTATTTATGGGGATGTAGAGATACGATTCAACAATATTATACGATATATCACGGAGGTAATCTTTGTAGAAGACGAAATGAAACCGATGACAAACAAAAGAAGCTAATCGTAATTTCCGCAAGATATATCACAATGGAAAAATACATCGGTGCAATCGTTCAATGTGATTTTAGAACAGACCGATGTCAGTCCATTGGAGAACGAGTCGAAAAAATTATTGGCGTTGACAGTCGTTATAGGGTGGTTGAATGAATAAGATTTACACAATTCATGTGTTCAAACATGAGTAATTTAACAAAAATACAACAGTTTGAGAAACAATATTCTTTTGACGAGTTCGCACAGAATAAACAAACGGATTTTAAATCGTTTGAACCGCACGTTCTATTGATTATGCAGACTCACCAGAAGATATTGTGTGCAACAAGAAGAATTTGAGAGAATGTCTTTGCGTTAATTCGGTTGCGTTCTGAATTGCGTTAAGAATACCCAATTGTTGATTCTACGTGCCGGTTACCGCAAAAAACTAAAAGATATTGCCAAAGAACTCAGATTGTCTTATACCTATGTTATGTGCAAAAGTATAAAACGGTCAAGAAAACAAGCGAGAGAAATTGTGTTGCAACTCATGAGAGAAAACACGGTTGATGTTGATATGTTTCAACCTGTGAAGAATTTATACTTTGCATCAACACCAAAAGATAAGCTGAATTATCCATTCGATTCTGCACGACATATCATTCAAGAAATATCATATCTACAAGGGCGAATACCGTGAATCATTTCATTGTAAAGCCATTGAATACCTTGATGAGTGCTTTGGTGACAAGAAAACCATTTGTAATTACTGTGGCAAGCAATGCTCACGATTAAACGACATGGAGGAACGCATTTGAATATCGCAGAACATTCTTTGAATACAAACAAATTAGATATGCGTGTGGATGCAGACCGTGCATATATTGCCGATGTATCCGATATACACGTTGGAAACATTTATCACAATCGACAAAAGTTTGAAGATTTTTTAACCAAGGTTCAGTCCATTGATAATCTGTATTTGATTATTGGTGGTGATTCTACGGATAATGCAACAACCAATTCCGCATCATCTGTGTTTGAACAATCGGAACACGGTGGCGACCAAGTGTTGACCGCTTACCATTTATTACAACCGATTAAAGACCGACTCTTGTTTTGCCGTTCCGCAACCACGGATATGAACGTGCGTTGAAACACAATAAATTAATACCGGAACAGATGCCGGGCAGAGTTGTTGGGTGTTCCGTTTTACCACGGTATGGCATCGGTGTTCTTCAATGTCAACAAGAATCTGTATGTAATTGGCACATGGCATAACGCAAAGAAACCAACGGCAATGGAATGGTTGCATACTGGACATTACATTCTATGAACACTTGTCACAAAACCAATTGGGAGAAAACTCATGTGGCAACGCCAAACCGTATTGCTAGGCTTGGTCAATGACTGAACATTATGACATACAATCTGGTTCATTCCTTGGTTGGGGCGGTTATTCCGCAGACAAGGTATCGTCCATTGGATTGTGAGACATCCATCGTAGAAGTTATCTGGTGAAAGAAACAAAAAGTCAATTCGTGTTCATTCCGACATTGACCATGTGTTGAATTAGAACAGTTGCGAAAGTGTGTACATGATGCCTAAAGGGAACACGCAAGAAAACAATAAAGAAACCAACCAAGAATCAAACCAGGTTGTTAAACCAAAAGCACAAACCAACGTAAACGCAAGCCACCGAAACCCAAAAACACCACTAGATGCAATCCACAAGAAATGCCGTGAATGTTGTTGTGGCACACTTGCGGAAGTACAGGCTTGTGAAATTGACGATTGTGCATTGTGGCATTACAGATTGACGGAAGATTAATTTCTTCCGTCTATTTTGTTATTGACATAAATGTAATCATGTGATATTCTTATATCAGAACAACAGATGATTAAACATCGGAGGTCTTTATGAAAAAGATGCTACAAAGATACCACATGGGTTTTCATTATATGGATGTCTTACAACCGTATTTTGAACAGGGATGGTCTTTAACAAAAATTATGCGTATCGGTCAAGATACATCAGTTGTTATTGTTCACCCATATGGAGGAAATTATGTTACAATCAAAATATTTAACGCAAGACAGTGTAAGTCATTTTACAGGACTTATACAATAAAGGCTACAGGTATATATTCTTTGACCTTAACTATAAGGATATATATTGCATCCGAACAAGAACCATATTTTTGAAGACAATAAATATATGCATTGTTATGGTAATAAAAGGACTGCTATTGTAAGTTCATTAGAAGTGACCGTCATACAAGAATGGTTAGAATCGTATTTATATATTAAGATTGACAAACATATTGATGTTGTTGATTGGGAAAAATGTTCCTGTGATACAAAAATAATCGTGTCACATTCACCAAGTAGTCCAGACTATTGTCGCTATTTTGCAGAATACAAAGATGGAAAAGTATATGCTTGGGATTATGGTGCGACATCATGGAGCAGCGATGCTAAATCAAAAAACTGGTGGGAACACGCCAAACGGGTGAAATAACATGGCATACAAGGGATTTGGCGGTGGTCGTACACCACCAGATAAGCGTGAGTACTTCATAGAATATGGCGATGGGTTTGACCATATCTCAGACCGATGTCAAACAACGGTCGGTTGTCGTCAAGTGCCACACAAAACCAGTCGCCATTGTCGAACATAAACGGTCAAAAGATTCACAATGGATTTATCTTGCGTGTCCAAAGCATCCCAAGAATAGAACCTATGTGAATCTGGACTATGATGTCTTGTTTAAATCTTGGGAACTACCAGAGGAGAAAATTATGAAACAAAAGCACAAACAAAACGATACATTGAGGACGACATTCTACGGATGATACGATTGGGTTCAGTCGTATTATTGCTTGGGTCATTTATTCGATTGTTTTGGTTTAACGATTCCGATTGGTTCACGCAATGGTTATGTCAATCATGTCAATTACATTGTTACCAACAAAGTTAGACCATCCACAGGAGGACGAAGATGAGATTTAGTACTGCATTTGAACATATGTTAAACGGTAAAGCTATCCGTAGATACCATTGGAAACCAGAGTCTTGTTTACGACTCAAACGAGGGAAAATATATGTATGCACCGAGCAAGAACATAAGTTACTACAAGCACTTAATGCATCTGCTATTATGGCTTCCGATTGGCAAGTCCTTGGCGAAGAAACATACGTTAAAAAAGATGAAAGCATTATGCAATTCTTTGAAAGTTTAAATTGTATGGTATAAACGAAAGTGAGAAAACAAATGAATAACACAACAAAAACAACAATTTTATCAGCAGTATTCGCAATGGCAACAATGGGTGCGTTCGCAAATCCAGTTGCGTTTGGCTCTTTAGAAGCATCTGCCGTAAACCCAACCGTGAGTGGCTACAATAGCGTTGCCGTTGGTGCAAACACAAGTGTCAATGGTACAAATACAATCGTTGTTGGTCGAGATAATACTGTGAATGGTGACGATAATATCATCCTTGGTGGTGGCAACGGTACAATCACGGCAAACCAAACGACTGTACTTGGGTATAACAATTACGTCGGGTAATCATCAAAGAGCAAACGATTGTTGGTGCGAACAACACATTGGATGCACAAGGGCAATCTCCGTTGGTACCATAATGTTATCCGTGGTGTGGATGCCGTTGCAATTGGTAATAACGCATCTGCTCGATTACAAAATTCTATTGCGGTTGGTACGAACTCTCAAACGTATGAACCTGTTGGGTTTGGTCAAATGGACATCAACGGAACTACACACGTATTCGCTGGGGAAACACCAAATTCTACAGTTAGCTTTGGGTCTAAAAAGTCTGACACTTACAGCCATTTAGATAATTACAACCGACAATTGCAGAATGTATCTGCTGGAAGAATCCAAACAGATTCTTTGGATGCAGTCAATGGTTCTCAATTGTATGCAGCCATTGATGAAATTAATACAAACGGCACACGTATTACTCGGTTGAACACTAAGGTAAATACAATGGATGGTCGTGTGCAACCAATACCGCAGACATTCGTTCTAATACGGCATTAATCAATGATAACCATCAAACGATTACAAACCTTGGTTCACAAGTAAATACACTAAGAGATGTTCAAAACGTCCATACAGGCGATATTTCGGCTTTAAAACAAAGTTATAGCGACCATGAAACACGGATTACTACACTAGAAACCCAAGGTCAACAAATGTTGGGCGACATTGATAATAAAATCAACCGTTTGGAACGTGGCACAAACCAAGCCATTGCATCCGTATCCGCCCTTGGTGCATTACATTGGAATGGATTTGATTCTCATAATAAATTCTCCTTAGTGCCGGCTTTGGTCATTACAAAAATGCAAACGCTGGTGCATTGGGTGCGTTCTATGCACCGAATGAAAAACGTAATGTTCTACGTTGGTCAATCTTTTGGTTCTGCCAAAGTAACAAATGCATCTGTTAATTTCAAAATCGGTAAAACAACAAATGTCAAACGTGACGAGTGCAAGAACTAAAAAGAGCGTGTTGAAAATGTTGGAAAACTTATTGTCTAAGTAGAATATACATGGGCGGTGTCAAACCGCCCATAACGGAGCGTTAAATGAATTTTTAAGAGTACTTATGAATTGATTCATGGTGATTGTCTAAAAGATATTGACAGATGATTATGTTATCATTGACCCATTCATGGGTTCTGGGCACAACTGGTGTTGCGTGTCGTCAATTAAACCGAAAGTTTATTGGTATCGAATTGATAAAAGAATATTATGAGATTGCGTACAAAACGCATATCGGAGGTATATAATGAAGATTGAACTATGGTAAAAACATACGAGTTAAAGAAAACCGCAAAACCGGATGAGGGTCATTGATTTATTGATTGATGCCTCATGTTATCCAAACGGAGAAGACGACCCCATTCAAGTTTTGTCTGCAAGTGAAAGACGAGTATATTAAAAACCTTGTACCGATGTATGTAAATCAAGAATTGCACTAAATAACGCTGGTGTCATGCAAAAGGAATTAAGTGGTATTTTTATATATGATCACTACAAAATGTCAACCGTAGATTCTCTGGTGTTACTAAATGGAAACCATTGGAGAAACGTGCGATTATACAATTCTTGGAAGACCGTGGTTTTGATTATCGAGGAAAGAAATATTGTTTACAGAATAGCGTATGTGATATAATGTATATTGTAGTCCATACAAAAATCCACACAGGAGAGTGACAAATGAAGAAATCATTAGATAAACACGAGATACGACCAATCGTTGATACCCTAGAGAATATTGAACGTGACCTTGTGACGGCTTTAATGTTGAATGACGACTCATACAATAGATTATGTATGCAATATGCCGTGGCTGACATTCGTGACATCATAGATGATTTATAATCGGAGGATTAGAACTTTATGTTCGCAGTATATTAGGTAAAAACCACAGAAACAAATCAAGGAATACCACGGTTCATATGATACGTTTGAACAAGCGATGCAATCCATTAGAGATTGGTGGCGAGAAAAACGATTACAGACCACGGTATTATCGTGTGATTGAACACGGTCAATCTTTATGATTGATTATGGTTTATACAATTGTTTTATGAGATTGAGTATCATAGGGAGAAAAAATTAATGTATGTGCAAATTGAAGACTTTAACAAAGTCATTGATACTGTAAAAGCAACAAGCCAAAGCCACGGAATCACAAAGCATCCCTTGTTCGCAACCTAGATGAACTAGCTAGATTACAACATATCCGCATCAATAGCCTAGAAGACCAATGTGACTTCTTGTTTAAACGCATCTGTAGAATCCACAAACAAATCTTTTGGTATTTAATTGGTGGTAATTATTGTAAACATCGGTGGTTTGATTGCGTTCCATATGGTGACACCCTAGGAGGTACACATGATACAAAAATACATAGAACAAGCCAAAAGTAATCGGTATGTAAAAAGCGACCGAAGAAAACTATACGTTTGAAGAATCAAGAGCGGAAGATATAGATTTCTATAGTGAATCCTTTTGGTCTTTAGTCACTTTAATCGAAAAAGCCACAGGTACTAATTTGAGTGACGACAAAGAGCCATTGATTATAACAGAGCGTTTTCCGTCACCGATGGATGATTTTATGAAGAGGTTACATGAAAAGAATAGATAAAGCCAAAGTAAAAACTATGGTTGATGTCGTGAAAGAGTTTGAAAAAGCCTATGAGGAGATGCCAATTCCGACATGGAATCAAATTCATTTTTACAATACGGCTTTCCATGAATTAGTTAAAGTAATTGAAGATGATTTAGGAGAAAAGTTATGCAACTAAAACACGCAACGGAATACAAATGTTTTTACTACATACACACACTCTTAGTACCGCAGAAAAACAATTGAATGAACTATTTGAAGATGGATGGCAATTCCACTCGGTATTTACCGCTGGTCTTGCCAATGGTGGTACTGCCGAATATGCCATCGTTTATCGCTAGGGAGAATTAAATGCAAGTAACATTACAGAATTATACACCGCTTGATACGGCTGCACACGCAATGGGTCAATGCTATGGAAAAACCCTTGGGGTGGATGCATTGGTGAGAGCCGTCCATAGCGATCATTTATCACTATTGGAACATACGTTGGTGACATTCGATGATATCGCAAAAAATGCCTTGCACAAAATTACACGACACAGACATTTGTCTTTCACGGTCAAATCTCACACGTGGCACAGACTTTGCGGATTCCACATGGTTTGATTCAACCGAACATCCAGAGGTTACCAAAGACATGGGTCAACTCATGAATAAATTAATTGAGAATCAAATTCGAATACAGACGGTTGGTTGAATCGGTGTGCCGTATCAAGTTGCAGCTTATGTGTTACCATTGGCAACCAATGTTACAATGACCGTAAGTGGCTCTCTTAGGACATGGATGGAGTATTTACCCAAGCGATTATGCAAACGTGCATCTACGGAACATCAACAAGTGGCACGAGATTTACCACAAATTAAATACGGTTTATCCATCGTTGGTAAATTTGGAGATGCTTGGGATGTGTAGCGGTTGTAAGGAAACCCTCGTGTGATTTTTACAACGCATAAGAAACAACCGAAGACACCTGTTGTTGTTGAATTACGGAAAGTGGAGAACGAATAATGAAAATTTTTGAAAAACATTTTATTGGTCGTCATTGGTATTTTAGGCGGCATCGGTGTCGTATTGATGGCGTTGGCTACGAAACTTGCATGGCTTGCCACAGGGATTGCCTTTGTGTTATATCTATTACAGTTTTACGTAACGGATTTTGCAACGGTCGCAATGATTTTTTGGATTGCCATTAAGTTGACTATCGTTCTAGTGATTATTTTAATTATTCTTGCTTTGGGAAAAGCATTGGTTGACGAGGAGGAGCGTAATGCAAAAAGGTCTATAATGTCACCTTTAGTGGCACATTCTATGGTGAAGCACGTATTACCGCATCATCCTTAGAAGAAGCGTATGATATTGCATCTGATTTAACCGACTGTTTCGACATCAATACATCCCCTTGTGGATACGATGTAGATGGTCAAGTCGAAGAAGTTACTGTATGTGACATCGAAGAAGAAGAACCTGACTGGGAAGAAGACGAGGAGGGTTATGAGTAACACACATGATTTTCAACGTGGCGACCTAGTGTATGTAAACGGTTTACCAGCCATTGTATATTATGTGTCACCACTACAGATACGCATACTCATGTTAAAACGTGGTGATATAAAGGCGTATCGTATCAATCGTGATAGAATCCATGACCGATACGGTGGCGTTGCCATTGAGTATATTGCAGGGTCAGACTTAGAAAAGTCAATTGACTCTATTATGAATTTTCTACACGAGATTGGAGAGCAAAAAGAAGATCCAAAAGTTTAAATGTGGCGACATTATCTCATGAATCTGGGAATACATGGATTGTCGCCCAAGCAAGCAATGCTACAGGGTGTTATTTTGGGTTTAATGCAAACTCAACATATACATTACCATATGAAAGACAAGACAACTTTAAAAAGATTGGTGAGTTCCCAATGAATACCATCAAAGATGCCATTGCCGATGCCAAACGACAATCACTTGATTTACAAACACAAGTCAATATCGCAGTAAACCTTATGGGTAAATTCTTGGATGCCGATGGTATGGATACGTTACTTGTTTTACAAGATATTCGTGTTGACAAAGATAAAAACATTGTGTCAGTCAGATGTTCAGATGGTATCAGTAGACCGAGATAAATGGATGTCTGTGGTTGACATATGAAGACTATGGAGTAAACAAACATGGAGTTCAATAGACACAATCTATTAATTCTCTGGGGTTTACGAGCGAGTGGAAAAGTCAACCTATGTGAAAGAACATGGGTTGACTGACTGGTGCGTATCATATGACCAAATTCGTGACATCATCGGTGGTAAAACATTATGCATTTCGATATGGGAAGCTGGTGGTTGACCCAGAGGTGGAACGTCTGTACACCAGATGTCATTATACGCAATCTCATGCCGTATGCGTACTAGCGATTTTATCGTGTATGATAACACAAATACTTTACCACAAGATGTTCTCAACGCAGAAATGAAGTTGTTAAAAGATTTGTGTGATATACACGATTATCAAATATGGTACAAGCGGTTTGATACCGATGTTGAAACGTGTTTAAAGCGGTCTAAAGAACGCTCGCAGTACGAACCAACGGAAGAAGTCATACGACAACAAGAGATGTACTTTAGAAATGCACAGATGCTATCGTTTGTGCGTAATTTTGATTATAGTGGATATGATGGTTTTCTGCAAGAACAGGAGGATTAATTATGGATTTTCAAATTGGCGATGTTAGTCATGTTTATGGGTCATGGCTATATCGTAATTGATGTTGACGAAGATGTTAATTTATTGATTTTAACCGATGGTCTTTCAACCACAAGTGATGTCGATTATGAAGACGTTGTTAAAAATCGGTCATGATGATAGCTTTTTGAACGTGACATTCTCGATAGAATTAAACACATCCAATTGACACACGAACAAGACTTGATGGAAAAACAGATTGCATTTAATTGATTGTATCGAAGCCGAAGACTTTACGTATAATGGCGGCACATATACCGTTACAAATAAGACAAAACAAGACAACCAGTATTTATATTGTCAGATACATGGTAAAGATGGCTGTGAGTGGATACTTGTGGAAGAACTATGGATAAATTCTTTAAGTAAACAACTTTTGTAAATTTCAAAATAAATACTATAAAAACTCTTGACTACAAAACTACCGTATGGTATAATGTAATCAACGACAGGAAATAACCCAAGTCAGAACATTATATCATACGGTTTTTGTTTATCGTACTAATCTTTAAAAATTCTCAAATTAATACTTGACATGATTGTCAAATATGATATAATGATTACAGAAACAAGAAGTATTTAGTTTTAAAGAATTTATTCTTTACCATTAGAGGAAATTATGTTATTCAAATTTTCAAATCAAACAACGACAACATTCGTAAAGACATTTATTTTTAATGCCAAAACGGCAGACATCATCATTCTGGACAATGAATTATCGAACATGAAAATTCATGTTCCAGTCAGTCGTATTGATGCAGACTTGTTGAACAAAATGTTTAATACTATGACGCATAAATTACTGAACGATGCGTTGGACAACAACATTCCATACGTATACGTTAACCTAAGATTGTTCGTTGAAAATTACGAAAAGTCACTTGCTTCGGTTATGAATCCATTGGATACGACCGAACAACTGGTTGCAAGAAAAGCGTTACGTTTTAATTGGGGAGGGGTGACACAATTGGCAGATTTACCAGAGTTTTTACAACACTTGAAATGTTTCGATGGATGGAGAGTCCAAAGTGACCCCAAAGAAGCCGTCAAGCGGTATTACGAAAAACACCCAAACGAATTACGGAAGAAACCACGGAAAACACTAAAGAAGACAACACGTGTTATCATTGGCAGTCGAAACTATAAACCAATTGACTTGCCATCACGTATACGCGATGAATGTGGCAAACTGTTTGTACCATCGCAAAACGCTCCGATTCTGTGAGTCCGAAGTGTAATGGTCGCTACCATAGTAGAAAACAATATGCAAAAACAAAGGGTCTGCACTGATAGGGAGGAAACATGGTTTACATTACAGTTAGACAATTGTCTAAAGCACATAGAACATACGTATATGAAGATGATGCATGTAAACATTGATGGCCAACGCATTTTAGCCAAAGATGTCAAACCTAATACATGGTGGGACGATGAATATATTACGGAGGTAGAACATTGAATATAGTCACACAAATCAAATACGATTGTTATTCACGTGCCAGATGGGTGCGTGAACAAACTGCACGAGGAATCCTATTAGATGACCTACAGTTGCAGTCTGCACGAAATCTTGCGAACAACGCATGGAAATGGGATTTTGATTCCGCATCAGCGGAATTATCAGAAAGCTCATTGTAGAAAATCAAGATTTAAAAACGGTAAAAACGGAGGAATAAAACATTGTCAAATCGCAGCTACACACCACGGAACTTATTATTGGATGCCACTTGTGGTTATCCATTGGCACATTATGTTGAAAACCTTGCTAGTAACATTGATATGAATAAAGATAATACCAATGTAGAAACTCAATACGTTACGCTTGTCTATCTACAAGGGTATTCTCAATGTGTTGCAACAAGATGCCTTAAGCGTTGAAAAATTACAGGAACAAATCGCAGAATGGAAAGCCATCAAGAAAATCGAAGACATTCCCAAGTTGATTAATGATGTAGATACATCAACACTCACCAAAGATGATTTAAAGAATGTCAAACGTGCCATCAAAGAACTTGATGAAGTCGTGACTGCTATTGTCGCCGGTATGAATAAAAACCATTGACAAACTGTGCCATGCGGGCGAATAAACACGAGAAATTTATCGGTAATTATACCGACAAGAAAGAAACGGAGGATTAGAACATTGTCATACAGAACATTTAGCCAAGTCATGTACCGTGTGGAAAACGTATATCGTTTACTGCCACCAGATTTCTTTAAGGGCAACTATGAAACCTATGTTGTCAATACTGAAGATGGTCATATGTTGGCGTTCAATCGTAAAACCAAACATTATGATGTTGTCAAACAAACTACTGAATTGTTCTTTTATCGAAACAACGGTATGTTAACACATTATTCTCACTCCCAAGGTATTTTCGATGGTGAACCAACGATGCATTGGGTCAAACGTGACGACCAATTTAATGACGAAGAATATAATTTCATCTGTCAAGTCGAAGATGCTTTTGTTGAGCGAAGCTGACATGGGAGGGGTGGTTTTTATAACCACCCATGATACCATCATGAATGAACAACAATTGATGAAAGCCATTGAAGACCAAAACCAACTGATTATCGCCAAGGATGCCACAATTGAGTTGTTACGCAAGCAACTAGGGGATGCCAAAAGTGAGTTAAACGAGTTGTATCTCGACAGGTCATGGCAGAAGATGGAAAGAGAATATTTGACTGAAGCTATGTGGCAAAAGTCAGTCAAAAATCATTGATGGCTTTGAGTACGAGTTAGATATATACCGTTGTATGGTGCAGTTGCATTAATTCTAAGTTGTATCGCTTTGTATGCTATTTATGTTATCAGTTATGAGGGCGTTCAAATGACAAAACCAATAAAACCAATGGACAACTTTTGGAAACAAATGTTGGAAGAATTGAATAATACAACCGAGGAAGAATGGAGTCAGTTTATTGAAGAATACGAAAAGGAGTGCAAACCAATGGAAAAATGTCGTTGAGTTATGTGTCAGATAATCGACTTATTAAAAGACTTAAACGAACCTAGATTTTTGCGATTTAATGATGTAACGATTGTGACAAGCTATAGAATGTTTGATTGTTGTAACGACAAATATTTTAAAGTTTTTTTACAAAAGTATACGAAGATGAAACATTGCAACTTTTTATTGACAGAACAACGTACTATGGTGTAGAATATGAAGTAACAAATAGAGAAATTGATAAAATTTCATTTTTACAACATATCGTTGAATTGTTAAAACTAAGATTGGAGCGTAATAAAACATGAGTAACATTCTATAAACCATCTGGAGAAGAATCTATTGTGAGTTCTTTTATTGCCAAACTAGAAGAATTAAACAATAAACCAAAGAAACAATACAAAATCAAGGCACATTATGGTACAGTCTACAGATTTGTTACCGTTGAAAGCCATAGAACGGCAACAGAATTGTTGGATTATTATGTGGCACTCATCCATAGTGGCAGACCTGTGTATATCCAAAACATGGATAACAACGATGATGAAGCCTGTGTTTTAAAACTTAATGATGCCGATGCGTTTGCCGTTCTTTCCTTACAGGAGGATAACTGATGTACATACGGATAAAGAACACTATTGTTGGACAACCGATGATACTTGTGGTGAACCGCAAACAACAATTAAGGATGCTATAGAGAATTTCTATGAGAACGATTGTCAAAATCTTGATTGTCCAATGGTTGACATCGGACATCCATCGTATTATATCCCAGATATGTTTAATGTAGAGCAACTGATGTGGGATATGAACGACAAAATCGAAGAAGATTATGACATCGCATTAAACGATGAATTGACCGTTGACCAAGACATGGAATTGGAAAAACGGTTGCAAAGAGACGTTGTATCAGTTTTTGAAAGAACATAATCTTGACAAACGTGTGTGGACGGTGTTTAGTTCAATGAAAATACAGACCAGAAGATTTTGGTATTGATTTGAATAACCCTTAGAGGAACGCATATGAACACATTTATGATTGTCGCTTATTATGGCGACAAACAAAAAGCCATCCGATTTAAAACAAAAAAAGACACTACAAGAGGTTAAAGCTAGTATCATTGCAGAATCTTATAACAGTCAGGGGTTTTATATCTTTGACAACGAATATGAAGATGCCAAAAGATGTAGCTGGTATCAATCTAAGCAAAGCAAATTCTGTATATATTAAAACAAGAGTTATAGAGAGAACAAAAATGTATAAAAACCAAAGAACAAGCATATAGACAACTGAATTTTGACTTGGTTGTCGCAAGAGCGGACAAACTGATGGAGCAACGCAATGAGCTATTAGAACAATTGTATGGTTCTATACCATTACCCAATAGCAAGGTGACACAAGAAGATTATACGGTTGGTAACATCGTTATCGTAAAGATATACTCTGGTGTATTTATCGGTGAAGTCATAGAAATGGATAATGAATATGTCACGTTATCATCTTGCATGAAAATTATGGGTTGCAACATGGGTGTTGCTGCCAAGCGAACTTGACAATCCGAGAAAAGTTTCCATGCACATCCATAATCAAAGTATTCTAACCAATGGAGGAAACATGGAAGTTTACATTTTTCAAAAGAACAAACGATGTCCGTATCTGCACTACAGTTTTCTAGTAACAGAAATAGAACAGTATGTTAATGAGAACTTGGACTGGACTAAAGGAGAACACCAAGTGGATATTCCGTTTTTATACGAATGGCTATCTGATGCACACCAACGGAAAGAATCTTATCTAAAAGATTGTAATGAAACACAAGGTCTTATTTATCGAATATCAGTAGATACATTACAAGATATTATTGATATTGTAGAACCTATGAGTGGAGAAAGCTGGTTTGAGGTTTATTTAACACGATTTTAACCCTAGGAGGAAAACACATGGAATACCTAAATATTATCGAAGAAAAATTTTACCACAGAAGAATTTGTCGCATATTTACGAGGGAGAATCTTAGAGTGTTTATTGAGCGAACAACCTTTAGTCCTTTTCAGAATTTAAACTATATGCCAATAAGCTGGTAGAAGTCGTGAAAGACCCAAGAGTTGGGTCTGCTATTGAAGAAGCACCACAAGAACAGCAAACACAAGCACCAGAACCAACGGTTGACCCAGACGAACCAAAGGTGCAACCAAAACATGAATTTAAACTTGGCGACCACGTTATCATCTCCAAAAGGCACAGCAGACGAACGCACAGGCGTAATCGTCAGATTGCCTATGGATGGCGTTGATTGTTCTCGTAGCTATGTTATTGATTTAGACGACAAAAAAACTTGGGATGGGATGCCACGGTTGCAGTCGATGGTGTCGATTGTAAAAACGCATGGATTGCATCCAAGGCAGTAATGGAGTTATTACCAATGACCCTACAGACAAACACATGGTATCACACTATTGATTTCACATTAGAAGAATTAAAAGAACTGTTGCCAAAGGGAACATCTATCCTAGTGGAAGCACCAGTGTTATACGATGGTATTGAAACAACGCCACCAACAAAAACACAAACAACTACGGTTGAAAGTATTACAACTTCTTTTTTGACTGGAGAACCGTTGATTGAAATTACAAGTGGAGCATTTTTAAAAGAATGGTTTATGTTAGCTGAATAGCGGAGGAAAAATAATATGTTACTGACTGAAGAACAACAACAAACCTTAGATAAATTACTAAGGGAAGATGGTAATGCGGAATTATTACCAGAATTAATCTATGAGGCACCAGAGTTTTTAAATCAGATTGATGAAAAAGTCGTGGATGTAGACGAGTACTATCATACCAAAGATTATGATCTATGAGTGTGACGATGGTCGATACTTTTTGTTTAACAGTTACACAACACAGCTCTATGGGCGACTATGAAAGTGCATACTTCTATGAGGTATTCCCAAAAGAAGTTACTACTGAGAATACGTCACCAAGGAGGACTTATGAATGACAGACACAGACAATGCAAAAAGATTCTACAAAAGAACTATGACTTATTGATTTTGCATCTAGTTTCTTTTACTAGATGAAGAAATAATAGAACAAATCCGCCAAAGCGTAAAAACGCTTAACAGGAGAAAAACATTTGTTATTGATAAATAGGAGCGGAGGACTTATAATGGACATCGAAGTTAACAACCAATGTGCAGCCATTGTAGAACCCAAAAATAAGAAACCAAAAATGCCATTGCGGTATCAACTGGAGATGGAATTGTTGGCAAACCAAAACAGTCGTTTGATTGACCAACGCATAAGTTATTGGATATGGTCGAACGGTTGCAATCCGAAAAACCAGTAAAGCAAACACCATCAACCATCACAATGTTACAAACCCCAGTTGGATATGTCAAGATTGGTGACATCGTGTGTTACAATAGATGTACCAAACAGGTGCGTATCGGTAAGGTATGTGGTTTTTACACAAACCAACAACTTGTTATTAAACAGGGTCTTAATATTGAGTTTGGTCAAGACCAAAAACAAAACCATCTATCAAGTCTTAGATACAGTTCTTGACCCATCTAATGTTTGTCAGATTGCATAATCCAATTACACAAAACCCGATTCCAAAAATTAAAAACCAAAAATAAAAACAAGATTTCAAAAATAAAACGCAGAATTTTTCACAATTCGTGTTGACGTTTAAATCTTGATATGGTATAATGTGTTTGTCGGTGGTCATAGAGAACCAACCAATCTAACAAAACAACCATTCACACGACTACAATCCTTCATTAACTCTTTAGTGTACCAACAATCAAACCACCGACAACCATTTCTCTCATATAAACCACGGTATATCACGGAAACACCACCGCATGGTGTGACCATTGTCCACGATACCGTGGTCTTTTTATGTCCATACATATGAATGATTGTTCATATGTTCATCTATATGCTGCATCCGTGGAGTGTCTATGGTGCGTACATATAATATATACATAAGCACATACCGAACATCATTGTCGGTATATAATATATTCCATACGATTAATATGTTGACCGCATCACACGTTGCATCCATGATTGATACTACGGATTATATTATGTGGCAACGGTGGATAATACCTAGGAGTGACCATACGACGCAAACCAATGTATCTACCACATGATATTCCGTGGCTATGATACCCATATAATCCATTCTATGGCTCTCTGTGGTGCGTTCGCACCACTCTACATACGTTTATATACCCCACCGATTTAAAACCACCGTATAACGCAAATAAATCAATTTTCGTATATCTCCACGGAATTTTTACATCTATATATACATGTTTTAACACATATAATATAAACAATAATAATCTCCACGGATTTTTATTTGTATATACATATATATTTACATATGTCCATCTATTATCATATGTATATATCAATATATCTATTTGTTTTTCACGTGGTATTATAGTTGACCGCCCAAGTCATTCTCAATGCGTTCTCAATCGGTTGCCACACGCTGCAATACACGACCATTCCATGGATTACTTTTTGTCATACCATCATGCGTTTTAATCAATCGAAGAAATTGATATATTTATATCAAATGTTTTCGATATGATTGTGCAACCAATGTTATATATCTCATATGAACATATGTACATACATTCACGTATATAACATATGAACAGTTATTCATATGTTCAATCATGCGTTTTAGTCATATGTGTTACATATGTACACATGAGCATATATTCATATATTCATATGAAAAATCTATTATAAGTAAAAACACAAATAAACATATGAAATTCAATTGTATAAAAACATAATTGCGTAACCACCGCCAGCATGGTTGATATTTTTAGTTGTGTACAATTGTTTATACATATGTATTAATTGTATGTAATCATATCGGAAAAACATCGGTATTAATCAATAATAATAACATTTGTCAATCAACACATTGAAAAACATTCGATATAGAACGGTGTACACCACGAAAACACAAAAATATTATTTATGTATGCATACAAAAAGACAACCTCGTATTCTCATTTAGACAATAGTCCCTAGAATTGATTTATTTACGTTCTACGGCGTTTTTGCCTTTTTGCATATAATCATAAGCGAAAACTTTTAGATGGGTCTTATAGGCGAAAAATAAGCAACTTTTATTTGAGAACGTTTATCATTTATGCATTGAATTTATTAGATATATAACAAAAGGTTTGACAAAAGATTATATCTATGATATTTATATATATCTATTAACTAGGGTTAAAAGTCATAGAAAAAAATATTTTTAAAAATTTCTATTTTAGTACTTGCAATTTATAGCCATTGTGGTATTATATATGTAGGGGAACGCAAGAAATACCCTAGGTCTTATATAACTACATACAGATATACCGCTATAAAGATATGGCGGACTATGGAACAGATAGACATAGTTATTTGAAAGGATATGGAACGATGAAAGTTTATAATTTTTGATGATATTTGTTTATTTTTATATGATTATAATAGATTTATTGATTATGTAAAAGTAACTAATATCAAGCCTATAGGGTTTAATACTTTAGAGGGTAGTCGCTATATTGTAAATGTAAAGATTATCACTAAAGATGGATATAAAAACAAACTATTGAGTTTTTATATCAACTCATCATATTTAGATGATAGCTTAACAGAAATTACATCTACAGTATTAAACGAATATTTAAACAATTGTTTATAATAGGCGGTGAAAACATGGAATATCTTGAAATTTTTCAAACTATAGGCGGTTTCGTGTTCGCTTTGTGTTTTTGGCTAGTGTTACCGCCTAGAAAAAGCTGTAAATGGTTTAAAGAATTAAAACGAAAGGAATTATATATTATGCAAGTATCAAATATGTTAAGCCCTATAGGTAACAAAGTTGTACCAATTTATTATAGAATGTGATAGATTTACGGCGTATCAATCGTATAATACGCTTATAGCGATATAGTCATGAAAACGATGTAATGTATATAGATAAAGAAAAATATTCTTGTACTACATCAAAATATTTGAATATGTTTATTAAAGTATATCAACCTTTGCACATTTTCAAAAGTTAGCAATGAAGATTTACATAAGATTATTGAAAGAGGTTAGATATATGTATAAATTCCACGAATTACCGCAAGCAGTACAGATTGATATTATTAAAGGTAAATTATTAGATATTTACCGCCAAGGCTTAATAAAGGTTGGCAATTGATATACTATATAGCAAAATAACATAATATATCAATGTGAAAACGAATTATATACGCTTGACGGTACTTTTTATAAAGAGGTGCAATAATGGATAATATCCATAAGGTTATAAACCCTAAACGGCTTTTATAAGTGATTTAAAAACAGTATTATTATATTGTTACAAGTTACGAAGTAGCCTATGATACATATATTGATATGTACAAAGTTGTACATTCTTTACGGCGATTATGAATTTTCTATATTGATTGTTGATAATCGTTACCGCTCAGTAGACTACAAAAGGCGACTTTTACGAAAGCGACAATATCGAAGATTTTAAATATATTGTAAAAAGTCACGCTTATGAGCGTGTTTATAGCGACACTCTGGTATACATTGACTATTGTAATGCTTGCGTTAATCGTTTGTTTTATCAAACGTACAGAAAACGCAAGAAATAACTATTAAAGTGATTGAGATTTAAAACGAGAAGGAATTTTATACAAAATGACTAGAAAAGAACAATTACAAGACATTAAAGAGATTATTAAAATCGAATTAGACTATAGAGTATGCCAAAAATACACTATCTGCGAAAAGTGATTTATACGATATGCTAGATGGGAACAACTTGCAAGCTCTTAGGGTCTATATCGTATGTTATTTGGTTATGGTTATGAATGTTAGTTATTAGCGTAGTGAGGGTATAATATTATGGAATTTGTTGAATTAGTTAGAGTATGCAAGAATTTATAAAAACGAAGAAAATTCTTTTATGGTAGTTCGTGATATTCTTGAAAATATTACCGACTTAGATAGTTATGAGTTTAATGTATTTGAGATGCTAGAGATGACTATACTATCAAGCAATCTATACAAATTATTCGTGATGGTTCTTATAGCTATTATGACAGATATTTACGAATACGTTGCAGAATATTTTGAAAAATAGCGGTATTAAGGATATACCCTATTGGGTTGACATTGACTATAAAGGAACATTTGAAAATATTAGAATTGAAAGTAACCTAGTATATACAGATTGGAATAAGCCTTTTATAGAGGGTTTTATTATTAAGGATACATTAGTGGTACATTAATTTGTACCGCTTTTAGTTTACCACTATGTTCTCATTTAGGTTTACTTATTGAGAATGCTGCACAGGCTGGGTAGATGAGAATAATTCTCAAATAAAAATCTATTTATTTCACCTGTATGGTATCTCTATAAAACTTCGCTTATGATTATATGCAAGGAATAAAAACGCCGTATAACGCAAAATAAATCAATTCTATGGCTATTGGTACATCTTGCTGTATTGGTGGTGTTTATCTGATGTACATTCTAGGAATATGTCTTTAGTGGTGTACATTGGTATATTTGCGTTTGTCTATGGTTTTAATTGATATGTATTCTCATGTGAAATATTTTGTAAATTCTTAAAAAGTACTTGTATTTTTCGTGTATATGGTATGTATATATGTAGGGGAAACTGAAAAGAAATACCTATTTGAGTTAGATACGAAAGGATACAATTATCATGAGAAAAACAAATTTTAAAAGCCTTAAAAATGGTTAATGTTTTAAACTATTTAGTATCTACCCTAGATATTAATGAGTTAAAGAAAAGGGGTTTTATAATGAATAAGATAAAAACTTATAGAGGGTTACAACGACCGCAAAAACATTCAATATTATAGAGAGTATGAGATAAAAATAGGGGAAATTTTACAAGATGAAAAATTTAAGTAATATCGAAAGTATTAAACCCTATTTTCTTAATACATCAGATAAATTTAAGTATGATTACTATACCGCCACTTGGTACGATGTAGATAATAACGACTATGATATTATTTACTTTTGTATCAAGCAAGAGAGATATATGTATATACCGATAGAGATATATACGAGTTTAATCCGAGATGATACAACGGCGGTATATATTAATGGTCAAATGTACAGAGATGTATATTCAAGAGTTACATATGGGTATGCTCATTTCTGTATGTTCTCGATGATGATTTTGAAGAGATCACAGAAATTGAAATTATACAAGATTAAAACGAAAGGAACATAAAAACAATGAAAACACAAAATAAAGCAGTAGAGTTATACAATAGAAATAATAATTTTATTGCCTTTAAACGAAAAATATTATATATGGTGTATTCCTACGCAAGGGACTTGAGACGGTACACGCTTTAGGGCGGTTTTACAAGATTGTAAACACATTGATATGTGTATCAATTATGAAGTGCAAAAGTCACAATCAAGGATAAAAGCCTTAATAATTAACATTTCACATCATGACGGCAACAATCAATATATTTTATATTTTACGAAACATACAGAAATAAGCGATATTTCAAGCGTTCCGATTATGAATATTGATGAACAAATAAATACATAGAAAATTATGCCATTGATTTATACGACTGGCATGGTATAATTGTAATATATAAAAAGACACAAACGGCGGTATGATAACCGCCGTTATTTTTCATATGACATATGAACGTATGATTATGTATTCACACAATGCCAGGTATTCTCAATTGCAAAAACATAAATGATAACAGCTGCATAAACCATGAGATAAATGAGAATGTTTATCAATAAAGAAATTCGTTTATTTGCGTTCTATGGTACCTTTAGCGGTTGCCACGTATTGTTTATACATTGGCGGAACAAACGACCATACAAACGAATATACGACTTATAATACAATCGTTTTATACAATCCAATATAGCAATCGTTATATATCCATTGTTTGAAAACATATAAAGCCATTTTGTACACATCAGAAATACACAAGATTTATACACGTATATTTGATAATTGTTATCATTAATGAATGTCTATTGTGTGTGTACTGATGTATACTTTTGTATACTATTGATGTATAATTTCTCATGTATGGTCTTAGGTATGGTCTTAGAGTATGGTCTTAGGGTTACGGCTTAGGGTCGTGTGTACTACAGAATTTTATGACCAAGTATTATGACCAGGCTGTAAAACTTTGAGTCTACTAAAGTACAAACATTAAAGACCGCCAACGCAAGACCAAGCAATTACAAAACTCATGACAAACATGATTTAAACACATGACAATCTGTATCGAAAAACTTTCGATATACATAACCACAACCAACATATCGACAAACATAAATATAAACATATGAGCATACATTCATATAACAAACCACGATACAAGCAATTATAAAATGATAATGATTGATAATGAATGTCAGATTATAGGTATCTATTACATTGCCTTAGCGTTCGCCATTGGTTGCCCTAGATGTTATGTATCTATGGTATACCCTATGCAGTCCAATCCATAGGGAATTTTACATACTACATCGAAAAATTTAGAAATTCCAAAAGGAGAATCATTCTCAACTGGGGGCGGTTATATAACGATAAACCCAGACACACATATAACAAACCAATGTACATACCCTCTTGCATACCCCAATATAAACAATGGTCTATACTAATGTCACACACTTTTTGTTTTCATATAACATCCAATAAACATGGTTGCATCTATGTTTTCAAACCATACATATCAATACATATGTATTATGCAATTCAGCTACAATCATTATCTACAATCATGATTACAATTGAGATACATATGTATATACAATCAAATTTATATGTTTGAAAACAATTGAGTATCAAATCGACTATACAATCGTTTAAAAACGATTGCTTAAGAATATGTATAAAAATTTTTGATGGTAAAACATATATATGAGACATATAAGTAAAACGTATATTATCCTCTAGTAAGATGCATTTGAGATTTACAAATGTTTGATGCTATGAACATCATATATATTCTTCTGTTTTGACAATGTTAGTTACAATCAGTTTAATAGAAAGTATGTGATAATATGTTTATGATACGTTGTACGCCATTTAAAAATGGCAATCATCTCTCTATGGAGATGATTTTACTATGTTCTTGATAGTCGGTTGATAAGATGGAGTACCAAACACAAACCGTTTACCGCCCTATGCATGTAACACTATAGGGGCGTACTTATGAGCTGGATTGGCGGTGTATACAATCGTTGATTGACAATCCTGCACAACGCGAAAATCACATAAAGACACGCCATATAGCATCCATAGACACCCACGTGGTAAACGTGTGAACATAAAATAAGCCATCGTTGACACCGCTGATGGCATCAAAAATGACCCTATGGATGGCATGTAATTTTCCATAGTTACACTAATGGGTGAAAACTTACGCATATATTCTAAAAATATGGCGTTCAACCTAGGTGGTTACTGGATCTGACGTAACGGAGAATGATTATGCCGATAATTGAAAAATATCGTAACTTACCATAACTTTTTGACACATATATGAGGGGTTCCAAAATAGGTACTTAAGTTTGAGCCAAGACAACAACAAGACACATAACAACAGTTTATAGTCAAACTGTTTTAACCGACTTTGAAAAATACTTAAGCCGTAAGGCTTATGAGCGAAATCATAACAAGTTGAAACATACAGAATGAGTAAACATAAGTTTTAAAACATATAAAGATTTCTCTATCAGAAATAATACTACGATATTGATTATGTTTGTCATATGCTGAGCACAAACCATATAACAAACCATACGCAACAAGAGGCATACATAAGTATTAAACATATATCACTCATATGTTGACCTTATGTATCCCTTTATTCGTTATGTATTCTATTTCAATAGTTCTTCTTCTGAACCACGTTTGGGATATGCATTTGTAATTTTTCCACCGATGCACCCAGAAGATGGTGCCAAGACAAAGAAACCAAAGAAATACAGAATATTCGTGTGAATGGCACTGGCGATACGGACCAAAAGGATGCTACCAATCCTTGAACAACATACCGACAAAATGTGCCGATGTAAAATATCCGATGATTAACGTCAATCGACCATTGCAAAAATAAACACATATTTTACCTCTATAATGACATAATGGCGTAAACTTTACTATTAAGTTCCTCGGTTGTAATACCCAAGTAACGCATTGTGATGGCTTCCGAGGAATGATTAAAGACTTGCATAAGGTATGCGATTGGCACACCCTTACGATATGCGTGATACCCAAATGTTTTTACGCATGGAGATGTGTACCGATGTTTTTCAAGACCGCACTTGATGGATCTTGATCTTGCATTTTCTCATGGACGTCGTGATATGACCATCGCCAGAACGACTTGGGAACAACCAATGTTTGCAACGAGATGCATACTCACGCAACATTTCATATACCGCTTTAGAGAGTGCAAACCGTTTGAACTTGCCTGTTTTTTGCTCGTATAATTCCATCATTGGTTGACATCATCTACGGTCAATCCTACTAGGGTCCGCTAATGCGTAGACCGAGTTGATCCAATATGAATAACATTTTCGTCACGGTCGTTCGTTAAGAACTTCAGCATTTTCATTTACTTTGGCTAAATCTCTGATAGGTTCTATTACTGTGTGACATAATTTGTTTTCCTCACGTATAATTCCTGTTTATGCATATAGAATACACCATATGGAAATGTGTCACACACTTTATTTATATTTTTAAAAATATTTTTGAGGTTCTTTATGGAAGAACTACAATTGAAACGAAAAAGAAGTCGTTCGAGAATCGGATTGATTTCTTCGGATTGCAAAGACTCTGTGACTGAACAAGCTGGCTAAATCTTATGTTGCCATCGCACGAGCGTTAAACAAGACAACCAGCTAACACTTACAAGGCATTGTTGTACGCCCTAGATGGTCGGTGACTGGTGTCGGTCGAACCTTGTTGAAGAAAGGTATCCAACAAGAATACGAGGTTGTCAACACATATAATGAACAAAAATTTGTTGAAATGGATTTGAGCACAAATCGAAATGAGTCAAGTATTCATTGATGATTTTAATGTCAACAAAGCCGAGGAACGATGTCACGAGACATCCTGTGTAAACATGAAAGACCTAATGGGCGACCATAAATGCTGGTCGTAAACAAGCGATTTTAAGAGATACGTAAAAGCGGCAATGGAGAAAATCTTTACGTTTCAAACGGCCAAACTCCATTATTGATAACGAAATCGCGTATTATCACGGAGAAAAGGCCTAAGTTGGCAGACAAATCACCAAAAGAAATGAAAACAAATCAAATGTTATTGTCGAATTATGCAGAAAATCCAACAAAATTAAAATATTTATCTGAATATTAGAGAAAACCTTAACTTTTTACTGGATTTTCACTATAGTGAGAACAATTACCACTTAGGAGTGTGTCACGTGGCTGAAAACATTTGGACTCCGCTTATTGGGTGTGTCGTGGCGAACACAAGGCACCGTCAGTGACCACTCCATCTGATGAAAGATTAATTTGGTAGCAAACTTTGAATATTTTGCCAAGACATATTTTCCACATATCTTCTCAGCATACTTTCTGTGAATTTCAAAAGCCACTCAATGTTCGTGATGCGGAGAACATGATATTGCACTTTGACAATCTACACACAATAAGTTTCGTTCATTGTTACGGCAGCACGAGGTCTGCAGCAGCCGTATTACCATCCGTTGTTCCGATATGGCTGGTGTATGGTTATCCTAGAGAACATACTGAGTTATTTCAGATGCACAACAAGCCAGAGTTCATTCCAAACAATAAAAGACGAGCTAGAAGATAATGAACGCAGCAGACTTTTGGTCTGTTAAAGCGATAAAGACATGGGCGAGGCGATGGTGTCTCACAGAATAAAATACAAGTGTTTGCAAATCAAGTGGTCCAATCGCTTGCGTGAGTTTCTTCATATAACAACATTCGTCAAACGAGTTGTAATCTGGATGATTTGGAAAATGACGAGCGTGGAAACGCAATCAACGCAGAAATTATGCGGTGAGTTTGCTGAAATAGTAATGCGCAATCAGCAGCAGAACACCATGTATATCAGTTCGGTTTTTGCGATGTAAAGGGCTTTGTTATGCAAAGTGCTGACCGACTCCAAGTTTAATAACTTTGGAATCGTGCCATATGTAAAGCCGTGTATTCCTTTTCTGAAAGATTCCATGTTGGACTGTATGGGAAAGGGTGTTTGACGACTTGTCGAGACCGGAATCTGCTAGCACGCATCGATTGTTCAACGAACACAAGGTGAAATGATGGATGGCGGTAGAGGTTATGTGGGAGGGTCGAAAACTGGTCTATTTGAACATTTAGATTGCTCGTTTGACAGAAGATGAAACTATCTAGGGATAACTGGTATCAAGAACTCCTTGCATTCTTAAAATGCCAAGATGATGAAGCATTTAATTCAGGTATCAGAGTAATCCAATGACCGAAGCTAGTCGAGATATTTAAAGAATCGTGGATTAAATCCAATTACTATGACCTTAGAAACAAATCTACCGCACATGAGACTTAAAATCTATGCGCGATCCGTGCATCAATGGGTAAATCACGAACATCTGACTGTTCGGCAATCGCCTATTGTTGCAGTGGTCGTTGACAGTATTTTGTACTGAAACATGATCGAGACGTAGACCACGGATGCAATCGACAAATGATATTCTCTTGTATCTTGACAAATACAACCTTGGAAGATTGGACGGTTCATCGATGAAGAAAACGTGTCCAGAGTTCTTTTCTAAGACATTGCAACAAACCGCACTTGACGTGGGTTTATATGTCAACTGGGTATCCGTTCGGTCTGCTGCAAGAAGGTGACAGCGACAGGCACTGCGTCCGTTCGCTTGCTCGAGAAAGATTAAACGAGGTATATCAAGTTTAATAAAAGCCATCGTATCTTGAAAGGTCGCTAAAGAACTCCTAAAGGCCACGATGATACGCAGATAGCTTAGAACGATGTATTGCGATGCTTAGAAACTCTGCAACTCTGCAGGTCAGTTCTGTGTGGCAGGTCAGAATAAACATAAAAATATTTTATCGATTCATGAAGGTTGGAAAGCAGTGAGATCTTGAAGCAGCGAATCTTATCGCGGATGAGTAGAAAACTATATTAAGGATACGGTTGCCAATCTAAAGAATACTTGAGTTTATCTTCTTTTAGAGTTTAACAATCGAGCAGCGAGCAAAACTTGGTAGCAGAAGAACTGCGAGATCCTCAAGAACACCAAGTTGTACGTTCTGCGTCAACCAAATCCGTCAAGAGGGTATGCTTGCGTTGCCTTGGGGAGAGTTGTTTCCATTGATGGTAACGCATGACAAAAACAAATCAAACAGGTCACACAGATTGTCAAAAGTGTCCGAGTCTGTTGATGATTACAACGACTTCATTGGCAAAGCTATTTGAACTTGTTGATTGTATTAGACCTTTGCGTTCTTTCAGACAAAAAGGTGGTCGAGAATAGAGACGCTATCTATCTGTCCCAGTGACGCGGAAACAATCAGTAGCGACCAGCTGGGCAGTGACTTGAATCAACCGCTTTTACAAATCCGTGAATGGACATCAAAAGGTGGTACAAGGTTGATAGTCGCCATAGTTTGCCAGCACACTTTGAAACTGACATATGACGAGTTTTGGTTTATCATTAGAGCAAAGCATATCCGGCATATCAAATGCTAACATAGTACAAAGAGTATGCGAAACGATATTTCCTCTAATGGATACTGCCAAAAGTATTTAGTCAATATGGGTGCATCCTGCAAAGTGAAGAAAATCGAGAAAATTCGTGCACATTGCGGAATGAAATCAGGTCAATCTGCAGTTTGCAGTCGTTGGGTCTGCACAATTGGATGCCAAAGCAGATTTCACCGATTGGTGATGAAGGCGCATCCTTGAATTGGCAGAAAATGTTATGTACAGATTATTGCGACTTGTTTCAATATCCCTCGGAGGAACGCCTACGTGTATGACGATTTCGAAATGACCGTTCTACCTCATCTGAAAAAGATAATGAGATGTTGGAATACACAATTAAACACCTTGGGCGAATTTTTGAACGAGCGTTTAGATAGTCGTGATAAGCACGTTTTGGGTTATTCGATAGCTGTTAAAATTCAATTCATATTCACTCCAGCAAGGCACAACAGGCAGATGCCGTTGAACGTGTTCGTAAACTCGTTGATGGTAATATTATCACATTAAACGAAGCACGTCAAGAGTTAAATGGTGTCCTTGGTATCGAACTGAAAGATATTCCGTCTGGCGATTCGTTGCTGGAAGAATATAAATCGTCTTTGATTCAAAGCGTGTACAAGACGATGAACAAGATGACGCGACCGATGAACCGAAAAATCTACAGAGAAAGGAGAAGCCGATGGAAAAACAAAAGTACAACTTGGTGCGAGTGCAATTGGGTTATACTAGATAACCAACATCACGAACTCCATGCGTTTTACTGGTACGTGTATGTTCCTGAGCGGGCCATCTGATTATATTCCCGGTGGTGTTGACAAACCTGTGATGTTATCATCCGAAGTTGCCGAAGCGTGTGCATCTACGATGAACCTTATGGGTATCAATTGTGATTATGACCCATGGTTATTCGCAGATGAAGTCATGATGGCACATGACCGTGAAAATAAAAATTGAGTGTGGTCGAAAATGTTGGGTTACGACAGGTAACGAACTTAAGTTCACTTTGGTATCTAAGAATGACTTTCCGAGTCTTGCTGAGCTTCATAAAGAAAGCAGTAGACTCTCTAAGTTCTCTGTGAATATTTTCAATATCCACGAGTTTGAAGACCATATTGAAATGGCGGATGTTGAATTTACTGGTGTTGCTATGTTGTTTAGCGCAGCACATACCAAAATACGTATGTGCAGAAATTGCTTAACAAGGCGAAGAAAACAACTAATGAACGACAAACGAAATTAAAGCCTTGGTTGATGAAGCCGTTAGAGGCATCTAGTTGAAACACAAGCACAGCTAAAGCACAAGCGGAAGAAGCTAAGGACTTTGCATGCAAAAGAGCCGAGTTGAACGCTTGACTGCTGAATATTTCGCTAAAAGATGCGTTGATTGTTGAAAAAGATGCAAAAATCGTAGAACTTGAAAAATCTGTTGAAACAAAAGATAGCTGAAATCGAAGCTGGCAAAAGCCGAAAACAGAAAAACAAACTATGATTTCCGATGTTAAAAACTTGGAAACTAAGGTAAAACTAAACTGGTAAATCTGACAAAAGAATTTGATAACTTTGCAGATGGCATGTGAAACTATGTATAATAATTACGCATAATATATTTTGTTGATTTGATTTTATATCATAGGAGAAATAACTATGGCAATAACAAAATCCAAATTTATTACAACATTTGCCGTTGCTTGATTAACTAATCTCACTACATCAGGTTTTACATTCCAAAACTTAATGGTTGACTTGTTAAATCGTAACGTAACAATTCCTGTACCCGTATCACACCTGTGATCGACTGGCTACCACCCATCTCGTTATTGGAACAAACTGAAAATTGACACAATGCGAAATTCATGAAAATCCACGTACAGGCGACAACGGTAAATACGGTGTTGATACTTACGATAGAAGATTACAGTCGTTGAAGAGGCAGTATGCTTAAAAAGCTATTACATCTGGTATTAAATACTCTTTTTGTTTGATACGAAGTTGTAGCACAACAAAGTGATGCCTTGGCAAAATCTTTGTTAAACAAAGACATGGAGAGATATGATTGTGGACTTACTGCAAACATCGACAAAAGCATACTGGACGTCGCTGCCATGACCGCAGTGATGATTCCCATCTGGTGAATACGTGGTTTGGCTACACAGAGTACAATTCTGCAGTAACAGCAGCTAACCTTATAAACATTCCCTCTGGCTCTGGTGAGTTTGTAACTGATGCAATCCGTACTGAAAATGGCATCAACAGCATCCAGAAAATACATCGTTAGCCTGCCTACTGCAATCTACGCTAAACAGTGACAATCGACTGCTTAAGCCGTGCTGAGTGGAAACGCCGAGGTTTTGCAGTTAACCAATCTGCGGAGTAAAATGGACTTGGGTAATGGTTTCGTGGTAAATACAATCCGCACACACAACGTTGTTACCATTAATTCCAGAATAACTACCTTCCATTTGACCAACTAACAAAAACATACAGTGTATGTAGTCAACGAAAACTTGATTGAACGCCATATTGCTAACTAATGCAGAACCGCATCTTTCAAAATGGAGTCTTACTAAAGGTCCTATTCTGGACGAATACGTTGCGTGTTCGATGCAATTGTTGCACAAAGGTGCAGATGCTGATGACTCGCTTCAGGGTTGAGTTACAGAAGCGTAATCAACAGCAGTTCAAACGATTAATCACAGTGTCTTTTGACATGACAATGTTCAACCGAATGAGATTTACTCATGTGTAGCATTTAAAAGATAGTAATGCACCGCGCATTTGTCTGTGTGGTCGCATTATCGAGTCTGATAACGGTCGCTTTGACGGTATCCGAGGAAGAATACGCTTTGAGATGAAGCCGTACTAGAGCCTGTGGATAAAAAGCTGGCAAAAGTTATCAAACCAGAAAACACAATCACGTTGTGGAGCAATACGAAAGATTCCACCGAGGAATCCTAAGGAGAATCGTGGTATGACTTAGCATACCTTGAAATTGACGAGGTATTGTCAAATGATTCCGATTGATGAAAGTCATGTTCAGTTTGCATCGACTATGATTGATACCTACGTTGGAACAAACAATGAAGGAAATCCAAGGTTACATCAGCGAAAGTCACCGAAATTGTTAAACCGAATCGCACAAAGGCGTGTTGATTCTAAAAGAATGACCTGTATGATTGACATTCTATATCAGTCCAAGCATCCACCACGCGAGGATATGAAACAGAGACGGAGTTGAGATTGAACACGTACTTGTATGCCCGACTTTGATGGTAGCAAGTATGTATATCTATTGAGTAACACATCCGCCATGACCTTATTCTCAAATATTCTCATAACGCAAAGATTTGTATAAAGTCCGTTGCAACTGGATTCGCTGGAAATTCCACGAGAAAGTAAAAGCACGGCTGTGCGATGCTTGCGATGAATATATCACGGAGTTTCTACATTCACCGCCGTAAATTCCGCGACTTTAACTTTGGATGCACGATTTTCATTAACAGACCCAAACTTATTTACAAACGAAATCAAATCGTATGTTATCACGATACAGATTTTAAACGGAGGTATATATGCGAGATATACACCAAGTTTGACTACTTTTGAATGTTCAGCCTCATGGCGTGAAACCGCTAAATGCGATGGTAGCCGAGTTTGTGTTTGTTTACGGAATCGGTCACGTGGTGCAAAACGGTTTCTTGTGAAACAATGTTCGTGGGAAACCTTATGTCAGATTCCTCGTTGGAAACTGGCGATATATGCGAACGTAGAAACGGTGATACGTTATTCTTGAGTCGCACGCCAAACAAAGCTCACACAATGAAGCGATAAAGGGTGAGTTTTGCACAACAAAGCACTAATCAGTAAATATCTATCGTGTCGAAACCACACACAACAGACAGTGTGGCAATGCGTTGTACATCTACGACCATCAAGATAAGACCTAAAAGTGTAGTAATACGCGAAGATGTGTCCGCCAAGATACGCGTTCGATTATGGTTTGCTACCAACTACAAGCGATTTATTCTACGAGGATACGGGTAGCACTATTGGATAGAATCGAAATCAATGGACAGTTTTACAAATTGATGTAATAAACAAGTTCGATTTTGCACCGTTCTTATATGTGCAATATTCACCGGACGAGCGTAAGCTGGCACCTGAAGAGCAATGCAGATGTAATCGCTAAGGTATTTGAAGAACCATTTAGATGTGCTGACGTGACCGTATCCAAACAAATATGGGCGGTTGCAGACGAGGAATCTACACTGACCACCATATAATCCTTAGAAAGATTACACCAAGCGTCAACATGGTAGACAGCTGGCCCATTACAGGTCTTGCGTTCATCTAGAGGTATAGCTCTGGTTCGTTCATAGTAACGAAAGATACAAGTGCGGAACTTGAGGATTTTGGCAACGACTTGCGAATATAGCATCATCTTGGTTTAACGATAATCGTTCATCGCACGACAATGCAATCATGGGTCGTGATAAGGAGAAGCAGCACATTCACCAACAACAATGGGTGTCGCAGATTACAAATCAAGGATCACTTCAAAGGGCATCAACTAGAAGAACCCACTTGAAGAAAGTCCAAGCTAAAACCTTTTAGAACCAAAAGAACCGATGTTTGTTGTTGAAACGAAATCGTTCATTAGTTGAGAATGGATAGACTATTGACGATGCAGTATCTGAGTATATCGAGCAATTGAGATAATGCTTTTTAAGGAGTAATCGCGTAAGTATACGGTACAACTATCATGGACGAGCTGTGAGATATCTTGCGACAAGACGAAGAGATGGGCTTCGTTAGTGCGCATAGGACGCGCACAATCAGTCAGAGGTGGAGCTCACGATTGAACAGTGGTCTTGCTGGTGCGGAAGCATCGTTTGGTGAAAAACAAGATATTTTGCATAATTATGTCGTTTCGTTCCAACTGTTGGTAATGCCAAGAGTGGATGGTCAACAAGGAATTTTGCTGGAGTTTGGAATCTGATGGTCATTCTTTCCAACAGAAAACTTGTGAGACGACTTATATATGCAATTTGAACCAAACCATTGAGGAACATTGTATCAAAGAAATGCATCTATACCGAGGTTCATTCTCTGCTGGGTACGGCTGGCTTAATCGGTTATATGTTTCACGTGTTAGGCCACCTGGGTACGACGTCATGATCTGGAGATAATTAATGGCACAACCAAACATGGCTTTGTATTGAATGGTGTTGGCGAAAGCATGGGCAAAACGTGTCGTAAACGGCAAGTTGAAGCCCTATAAACTCGAGTACGCTTCAAACGAAGCTGAAACTATCTTTCAGTTCCTCTGATGAAAAGAATCTACTGGTTCTGATGCTTTACCACCAATCTATATCTTGGGCGAAAGAATCCAGTGTTCAAAGCGTCTCTGACACATTTCCAACCTTGATTACTTGGGTTAGCAACTGCTGGTGCTGGTCGTGACAACAACTTGGTACTTCAATCACTAGTGTAAAACCTACATTGATTGCAAACGTTACTACATTTACTATTTCCAGCGCATCGTATTATCGGAAGATACAATCGTTGTGCGAACAGTGAAATCGAAATGAGCAGACGAAACATTAAAGTACACAAAAGGAAATACAACTCCGTCCGCTGGTGAATACAATTGATGCAAGTGGATCCAAATCACTTTAGGTCAATCTGCCTATCATTCATTGGAGGTATCTGGTCTGCATTGCAGTACAACTATAAATGAGACGACAGTGAGCATGCTGGCGTACCACAATTCGTTGAAATCCGTCACGTTTCCAATCACCTGTTGATATGGGCGATGCAAGAGAAGTTATCTTGCATGCTCCATATTTTCCGTGCTAGAGCGACTGGCAAATGGACATCGACCATGGACGTCAAGCATCTGCACAACTTGAATTTGAAGTTATGTGAAGACACAGCTCGGTGCAGACAGAAAACGTCTTGGAAATCACTAAGAAATCCAGAGGCTAATCTCATGGCACCACCGGATGCTCTAATATACGATACTATGGAGATATATAGATGTCAAACACTTTCAGTTCCTAGAAAATACATTATGTTATTGCAGCAGGAATATAAAATTTGCCCAATGTTGTTAAAGGTGCAACAAAGGATGGGCGTCTATTGTCTAAAATCAATGGCCAGAGTATGTTATATTTGAACTTACCATCACCAATTTTAGACGAAGATGGCAAAAGTGTTAGATGCCAGTGTGCAGGGTGGGCTCTTGTTACTATTGGCGTTTAACTCCATGTGTGGTGTTTGGGATGGCGTTTGACGTATTCACGGAAAAAGAACTAATTAACGCAATCGGCTTGAACAATGGTGTACAACTGTTGGTGACGACCTTATCTATTGGTGGTCAGATGAGTGGGTCACAATGGCTGCGAGCTACCGAAGATAATCTGGAGGACTTGACCTGGATTATAGCATCTTTAGGCTGCTTTTGAGTGAAACCAGAGAGAATCACCTAAACTGAGATATGCTTTACGAGATACTGAGGGTTATCTGTTGCATTAAACGAAAACAATAAAACGAGATACAGACGATAATAATAATACTTTATGGTGACTCTGATTCCGTCACGGGGGCGGATGCGTACGTGGTCTTTTAGAGTTCTGGGTACGCATCATGGGAGGATAATGATGGCGGAAACAAAAGGATTCCGGATGACATTGTATATATAGACTACAGTCAAATAGCCGAATGCAGTGAATGCCAATCATGTATCTAGTAGTCTACAGCTGGCAACAGATGAACGACTTAGAACTCGACATCGAGTTACATTCACTGTGGTCTGCCACGACAACTTGATAACGTACTGTAAAAACTGCTACATTTGAGCTAGCCGTTGGAAGAGAGACAGCTCAAAGTGGCAATCTTGCATCTAAGTCTTGTGGTGATGTCTGCTTAAGATGCGGTCAGCAAAAGATGGTGACGCACTTGCCAAGGTCTGCAAGATTCTGTAGTCAATCAAAAGCTACAGTCTGAAATCATAACGTAAGAGATGAGCAATAGGCTGCCGACGGTTTAGCCTCAAATCAACTGGCAAAACCAAGCCAAAGTGCTGCTCTACATCAAGCATGGAAAAGCGAACAACAGTCGTAAGAACAATATCTTCAACAAATGACTGCAATCCAGGCCGTTAAACACAGCCTGATGGTCAACAACGGAGAATCAATAAAATCTGCCGAACATATATTCCATTGTTTAAAAGCAACGGTTTGAACTCTCGATAAGGTCGTTCACGGCTTGGGTATCTTGCCACACGTGCGCATTATGGGTCAGTGGTAAAGTCATGGATTCTCTATCTTGCTACCAAAAGAACTGGAACCGAACGCACATGGGTTCGCCGTAATGAAACATGGTACAGGCGAAACAAATGCGTTTTGCACATGGTTTGATACAGTTGACCCATCTCCACATGGTCAATAGTTTTACAACCCAGTGGTGACGAAGCAGAACACTTTAAACAAGAGCAAATGGTGAGTATGCTGGGTGAGGTTTTGCAAAACCTTCCTCTATCAAATGCACTGAGTACATCCTGACCCTTAGATGATTGAGTCTACTAGCTTTGGGGTCGTGCATATAAAAGACAATAGCCACAGTTCACACGCTGACAGATCGCAGCAACCAAAACTTGCAGTTGCCGATGCGTTTGACGCGCGTCGCAAACCAGCATTAGAATCCTCAATGACTGCAATGGGGTTTTCAGATCAAAACTCCAATGATGCATGAGTGTGTCAAGTCGTGATTGACTCTTGGACATCTCTGCACCTGTATATACGATTTCTGCACAAACATTATCCGAAGCTAATAAACGTATGGCACAATCCGCAGCCGAAGTCGGTGTATCATTCCATTCTGCACAAGCACTTGTTGCCGTTATGGCACGTAAAACGCAAGCAGAGGGCGGTGAAATCGGTATGCCTAAAGTCTATCTTCGGTTCTATTCACTCCTGAAAGCCATTAAAAGCATTACAAGCCTTTTGGTATCAAGTTTACAAAGTCAGGTGAAAACGGAGAAAATCATTCCCGTAAAAGTGAGACGATATGTTGCCCAGTTTGATGATTAAAGGCACAAGGTTCCAAGGAATCCATGGAAGACTTTGCAAAAGGCAATCTCTGGCGGTAAATGGCAATGGAATAAAGCCGATGCTATGTTGGACTTAAAAGAATACCTAGAAGCATTACGATTGTCTTCTTCTGCAATGGGGTTTACCAATGCACAAGTTGGTATGCAACTTGATACAATCAAACCAGGCACAAACAAATTACTGCACAGTGGGATGGTAACAACGCGTGTGTCTGAGACTATGGAGCTGGACCTTGCTATAGGGTTCTTGCAACTATTGAACAAAATCCCATCAAATGCACATTCGTGTTCTTGCTTTGGTTTGATCAGCTATTTCTTATGCCCATCAAAATTTGAGACTATCAACAACTGTTTCAAACCTCTGTTTCTCTTGGATGGAATAAGTTGACCGCAGCCGTTGCAGATATAATCTTGCTGGTATCTACCACGAGCTCTCTAAAACTGCTGAGTGTGATGAAAGGCGTTTGCCTGGTGCTGGTGTGGTGCACAGTCAGGGCATGGGTCAGTGCCGTGCAATCTGCAGCACCTCTTGTGGGTGGTTGGATAGTATCATTCTTGCAACGGTGCTTGGTACGTTTGGTCGAGTTTTGTAATGAATATGGATTCCGCATCTGATGCAATTAAAAGATGTTCAGGCACAAAACGAACCATTGCAAGGCAAGAAGAATACACAGATAGATTATCTGAATCTCAAAAGTGTCATCTACAATTATATTACCGCCTGTAGTGGTCTAAAGATTATCTGAGGTTGGTCAACAAACCGAAAGAATATACACAAATCAGTAAAAATTAAAAGCCGCAAAAGACGGCAGCTCAGAAAGTCCTGGCGAAGAACAAAACCCGCATGGGTATTATCTGGCGATACTATTGATGAGCAAACCGTCAGACGACATCAGCAGGTTGAAGAAAGAGTTCGCGCATCAAATTGCGTAATGAGCAAGAGCAGCCGTTGTTGGAAGCATCTAAAAGCTAAGGAAATGGCGAATGAGGACATTCGGTCAATCCGAGTGAAGAAACTCCCGTCGAAAGACGGTTTGAAATCATTTGCTCATTTCTTGAGTTTAATATCTGCAGTTCAAGATGCGTGGAACTAGACTTATGAGAGACCATGAGTGAACAAGAAGGGCTACAAGTTGCCGAGTACATACTAAAGCTGAGACGATGGATCGATTGCAGTCCCAACACGACTATGCAGTAGCACATGGCGAAGCATATCTCTCCTTTATTTTGAAACAACGACCGGCCTTGCACTGTTACACAGCAGCCGATGCACGAGCAGAGATGTATCGTATTAAAGAAAAATGCTGATTATTACAACAAACAAGTTGAAACAAAGCTCAAAGGAGTCATCATCATGGCATCCAAAGAAGCCTTAGAGGTCTTGGCGGTGGAGGAAGTACACTACAGACGTACCGATATGATTTTCACACTGGCGGTGGCACAACTGGAGATTACGCACTGAGATGGACTCGGTGATGATAGCCGGTGGCGGTTCAAGCAAAAGGTCAGGGTACAACTGGTAAAACAACCAAAGCTAAAAGCCCATATAGTGGAACACCGAGGTGACTAGCTGACTTCTTGATTAAACCAAGGGTTTACCGCAAACCAAAGCCTATGGTATCGTTGGTGATCCATCCAAGAATCTAGTATGCTCCCATATACCAGACAATGGATTTCTATCATCACGGACTCGCACAATGGGATAAAGACGGTGGTCTGATGGGAACAACTTGTAGCTTTTGCTAATGCGAAATGACTCGACCCAAACAATCGTGACGACACAAAATGGCGGTTGCCAGTTTCACGGAGGTTAAGAACAACAGGAGGACACGATAATTGGCTAAGAGTGTTGCAACACGCACCAATGGAACTACAGAGGAGATATGCCCATTATTTTGTGATATGTGTGTTGAACTTAGCTCTGGTGGTGCAAAACGGCGAACAGACAAAGCGTGTGCACGTCGGTGAGCACAATTCACTGATGCGGCGATGAAACAAAAAGCGATGCAGAACGAGCATCTAGCTGGTTGAGAAGCAAAACAAACTTGACGGACTTGCGACTTTGCTGAGCGGAGGCCGAGTGGAAAACGCTGATAAGGCCAAAAGAGCAAGCTGACTTGTGAAAAGTCCTGAAGCACTAAAAGAAAAACTGCAGAAATGCTTCAAAAAGAGTTGACGACTTAATCAAACTCAGTCCAAAGCAGATGTTGAAACTGCAGAAACCATGAAGAAAGCTACGATGAGGTGACGACCCATCACAGTATACGAGATAAAGCCACCGTGATAAAGAGTGTGACAGAAGCCGAGACAAATGGCAAAAAGACCGTCATGAAAACGAAGACTTGAGACATGGAAATCGCTGAAACACATCTGAAAAGCTTTTGGACAAAGAGATGTTCATGTGCACAACGCTTGGTTGGTGTAACATATCATCAGGTAAAACAGCTACAACGACATGGTTGCAGCACTTTAAGCGTAGGTGATTCCAGAATATACTGAAAGCAGACATCCGTAAAAGCACAAGTTGAACTTAGAAAGCTACAGTACAAATCAATAAGACTGGTAGACCAAACACATCCGTCCAACAAACTCATGATGTGTTCCATTCGGTGAGTATTCGAGGGTAAGAAGTTTAAAGATGTCTGGAAGACTTTATGGAGACAACATGCGGAAGACACATTGAAAATGATGTTTAAAATCCAAAGATGGTAACAGTGGTGCTTTTACAGAATCTACTAAAGAGACAAGAAGTATCAAGATGGCATCAGACATTAAAAATTAACTGGAAGATGGTAACATCGGTGGTGTTGATAAACACTAAACAACAACAAATGTTAGCAACACAAAGCTACTACAAAATCTTGATAAAAACTTTAGAAACATTCTTGGCTAATACGCAAAACGGTGCTGCATGGAATCAAAGCGACATTTACCGATGTCCGTAATCTGATGGTAGTATCAATGGTGACACAGCTTTGACTTGCGAGGAGAGGCAACAAGGATTCCAAAGATAACAAAACAGATGTGTCTAAGTATCTATCAACGCTGGCATGAAACTTTGGTGGCTTAGGTAACAACAAGTGGTTGGGTGCATTGGGTACTGTTGCTGGATTCTAACACGACAGTTCGGTTTATTGGAAATTCGCAAAGCGGTGGTGCAGTCAATAAAGACCAGTTGGTTCGTGTCGGTGAGGCGATAAGAAAGAAATGGATTATTCAGCCAACGATAAAAAGCAGTGGTGTTCAACTATTGAATCAATGCACGTGACCTTGGGGTTGGTGAGCAAAGTATCGAACCTAATTGGAAAATCACGAGAAATGTCCATCTACAGGGCATTATCGGAACAAACCAAACTGACAAGACCGAATGATGAGATCAGATGGTCGCAAACACACTCAGCTGTGACTAGGGATGAGACTATATGGCGAACAATGGTCTACATGAATCTATTGCACATACCTGTGTTTTGTTAAACAGACAATTTCACAGCCAAGACTTCTTGGCGAAATACCAACAAATTGAGGTGGCACTTGGCAAGAATGAAAATAACTTACAACACTGTGTGTAATTTTTGACACTATATGTGAGGGTGATAAACCCTCGCATTAATACTATCGGAGGAGGTCATATGGAAGACATTACAAGCAAATGCTAGGTCTGCAAATACAGACTTTAATCATAAAAGAATCAATATCATTGTGTCGATGTTTGCCGTATGTGGTATAAAGACACACGATATAAACATTGTTTTGACGATGGTAAAGCCAACGTCGTGCGAAAATTTTCACAAAATCATCAACTAGGGTGTTACGGTATTTGTTAAAACAGCGGCAAAGTTCGTGATGATGACAAACTACAACATGGCGATGTGATTGTATTCAACGTAGATGGCGACTTACAGCACTGGCGTATATCTACAGAATGGACAAATAACTGCGATGCAAGTTCCATGTATGTGAAAACGTGTCACTATCATGCCGTATTTAAACACCAGTGTGAGCAGCCATTGCTTTATTGTGTGGTTTCCATCAAAGACACACTGTGAAAGGAATTAACAATGGCGACTGTATCGAAAGTTTCCATTGCCGTATATATTCGAGGGTTGAGGTCTAAAGTTTGACTGCACAGAAGTCCCTATTTGAATCTGGTAAGAAACTACGTGCATGCTTGCGGTAACACCAAGAGAACTTGGGTCAATTAGCTTGCGAACAACAATAAGACCAACAAAAGATATTTGGGAGACTTTTGTAGACTCAGAATTGAGTGGTAACGTACAAGACTCATTTCTGTTCATGAATGAATATGGCGAGGAACAGCTATGCAGATTCGCAACCAACGAATTTAACAGCCCGAAAAGTACTGCGAGATTTTACAATTGAGAATGGTACTCCTGGTAATGCCGTTGGGTTTACTGCGAACAGTGCAAATAGAGAAACTTCTAGCGAGTAATAGTATACGCGATTAATTTACCTGTGGCGTTTCGAAAGCATTGGAAGAGTGGTTCGGTGACGATGATTAGTTATACGAAGTACATACCAGATTGCTTTATATCTATGCTCTTTGCGATGTCAATATTCAATTCAAACGGTCCTTGTACATAGCAGCATTTGCCAATCAGACGTGTAGCGAATTGATAAAACGGTAGATAATTCGATTGACTCTTGTAGGTTGCAGATTTCTAGTACAACTGATAAATTTACTCGAGGTACTGTTGAGGTATTCCATTCACGGCAGTCGAGTGTATATCTACCGAATTTTATACTGAATTCATTAACCATGTAAACATGAGTTAAACCTGTGTTTATGGGTCGTGTTGATGCGAATTAACAACGAGATGGCATCTTCAAGGTAACGGTGACAACAGATGCTCCCAAACGTCCGTGGCGGTCGTAGAACACAATATTCTTGCACATCTGTATTCGAAGTGGTGAGATCTGTCACTGCGTCGATCATGCATTTACGACAACCGTTGAGTTCAATCACACCGAGATGAACATGGTTTTTCGTGTTGGTATCCGCAACCCGCAGACCAAAAGACATTCACAAAGTGATTGTCTTAATCATTAGCAGTGAAGCACGTAGAGTGTTGACTTTAAAGATGCTGGTGCTGGCATCTATTTAGAATATCCATTGTTACAATCGCCCGGATGTTTTAATCAGTCAACAAGCGACAGTCAATCTAGGTGCGACAAAACACCAACGGATTGTAAACGACGCAGCAATCAAAAACGGTATGCTGGGTTCTTATCGTACCATTTAGTTTACGGTACGTCGTAAATTTTAGTTTAGTGCAGCGAAGCGGTAGTAATATATGGGTAAAGGCGGTGGCAAGGGCGGTAAAAAGTCCGGGTGGGAAATTCATTGGTCTTCTTTTGCTGGTATTGCCTTTAGTTTTGGCAGTGGTGCTTGCAGCGTTCTTAAAGGGTATCAGTAGTTTAGCCGTGTTATGTACGGATTTGTCCGCTGGCATGTCCATTGGTGGTCTTTTTGATAAATCACCGAAACAGTCAACACCGAGAATCAACATTTGACTCAATAACCAAGTGACATCAGAGGGTACAATCCCAGGTGATCTGGACAGACAAAGGTTGGTGGTTTGAGACATTCCATAAAGATGGACGTTGGTGGTGACACTTGGACAAAGACAGTAGTTTCTTTGCGAGGTAAAATCCGCGACGCATCTTCGGTATTACCTGCTAGTGGTTATCTAACAGCGTACAGCGCTTGAATGAAATCAAACAAACATACCTGTGTTGGTATCGCAACAGTAAATATCCGAGATGCAAAAGTGTCAGTCGAAACTGTAGCCTGAAAAGCGTGGTTTCCTTGGTCATGCATGACAAAGCATCTCCAACAATCAATCTATCAGGAATAATGTGAGATTATGGTTCATTCAATAAAGTCACAAAGTTGACTGCCAATGGTAAAAACTGTATATATATCTTCTTAACGAGATGACAATACAACGATTGACCTACAGTATTCATAGCTTGTAATGCGTTTGGTAAAATCTATCTAGAATTCTCTTGGGTGACACATATCTATCCGACTTACAAACCGATGGTTTGAGGAAGTGGTTAATCCCGTGATGCTCCAAAATTCACCATCTTGTTTAGAAACTTTTAATGGATCTCCATGTTATAAACGAGATATATGTGCTGTAACAAACGGTAGATCAAGACGGTAGTAATTCTGCACTGTTTATACATACCTTAATTGGTAAGACCAGATGCTCGGACAATACTTAACAACAGGCGGTTATCCAAAATATGGCATACGTCGTGCGTTACGATACTCTGATGGGTGCTGGTAGTCCAACGGTGACTAGCTGTGTACAAGGCGTGATTGTATACGATTGGCGTGATAAACAGTATAAATGCTCTAGAGGCCCTGTTGTATGTCTATATGATTGCTGACGATCTAAAACATACGGTGCTGGTCGGTATGTTACACGGATGTTCTTGACGTGGAATCGTTTTACCGATGTGGCAAACTATTGTGAAGAAATCACATTATCAGCCAGCATGATGCTCCACAAAAACAAGAGCCAAAGGCGTCAACTTGATGTATGTTTAAACGAAGCAAAAACACACAAGAAAACATTCCAATCCATCTTGAACTCGTTCCTTGGTTTTAGTGTTCTCAAACAATTCAATCAAACTGCAGTGTGAACGATTTCGAACCACCTGTATGCGTTTCAATGATGATAACATCGTGGAAAACCCTATAGTGCGTACATCGCATCGACCAATATTGGTCGAACAAGTTTTAATTTAACCTATGTTGGGCAGTGACCGGACTATACTGCGGTTAAATTAATCGTTGAAGATGCCACGAAACCAACTACCTCCGCCAATCGGCATTGGTAGACCCATAGTGGAACAAGATGTTACTGATTTCAAAGGGTGTCGCGGGCAAACTCAATGTTTGCGACTGGGAAAATCGCACGAGATATTATTCGCTTGTAGTCCGATGACGGTTACATTCAAAACAGGTCTGCTAGGCTATCTCACTGGAAGCTGGCGATATTGTAACAGCTCCAAGCATACGTTGACGAAGACGGCGTTAAAGCGAGGATTATTTACAAATCAACAAGCACGTATCGCGAAATAAAAGAAGAAGATGGTACATTTGGAAATTACCGCACGTCAATACAATCCGTCAGTCAGTGGTACATTCAGTGCACTCTCTAAAAGGTGTCGGTGCAGTCGGTAACGACAAACCAATCTTGAATTAAGCACGACGCAGCTAAGCCTCTTCAGAACGTGGTCCAATTCAATCGTCTACCGTGGTAAAGTCGATGGCTAAACGCAACATACGACATAGTATTATCCCGCTGATGAGCGGACGACATGGGATCGTCTGCCATCGGTTTATATCAAAACCACACACAACGGTGGTGGCTGGTGAATGGAAAAACATGGGTGAGTCAAGGTATAACAACAATCATGGAGATTAAACGTGGCGACACAATCAACGCACGTATTATCCGACGATTTCCAAGGCGTCGAGCATGAGAGAATCTATGCTGTCCGTATACTGTGGTTTCCAGGTTTGGCACACCGGAGATGCCACAGAATGTGAAATTACAGTGACAAAACTGAAGCACGAGATACATGGGATATAATCAAGAATACTGACATAGACACTATGAGTATCCGCTACTGGTTCTTTAATAACGGGCAGTCGTATCGAGACGACAATGAAGCACCAATTACATTAACACACGCATAGGCAAAATTTATGTCCGTGGTGTAAGAAACATTGACAATGTCGCTGGTCCATCAATTTTGTAACATACGATTATCCGAAATTAAATGTGCTGTAAGTTTACATTGTTAAGTCACAATCTGGTGCGTTCAAGTTGATTTCTGAGGGATACACAAAACAAATCCCACCGATATTACCAGCCGTCTTTTGGAGTCAGCCAGTAAAGACTTTAGAACAGATTCAATGTAGTTTACATATGTTGACGACCCGGCAACGCCACAATGTGTCATTGTTCGCATGTATGAAGATGACTGGTACTGGTGCGTTTCATCTGGTATCCAGTGCAGTAATTAAACAAAATATCAACCAAGATTTAATCAGTCGATACAGCACTTTTAGCAGTCAAAGTGTTGAACAGATGCAAGCAAACGTGATACAATCAACACACGGATACAAAATGCGGTCACAGCAAATCCAGAAATTCAATCGGTGGTGCAAAAGCTAGAAATGCAGCAGCCGAAGTCATGAGAACAGCAAATCACGGATGCACAACATAAGATGGAATCACGATTACCTGACGGCAAACACTTTGGATGCGAAAATCGAGGAATATTGATTCACAGGTGCAATCACGGTAACACAACTCACTGGCACGATTAGGTCTTCTGTAAGTCTTTATCTGGTGATGAAATTCTAAGTAGAATCGAAATCCGTCAAGCGGTGATGGTACTCAAATTGATGAGTGAAGCTGTCCCATGTCACATCTGATTTCCGTATTCGATAGAGCGTTGTGCGAAGAATATAAACTGAGCCCGCAATCTGGTACGAGACAAACTCATAGTTCTATCTTGGACACTTTAGAGTCTGGTATGCAAATCGAAAGAGGTGGTGGCGTTCGTAGTGATGCCGCGTGATTCACGTAAAGTAATGTGAAAACGGTTCGTTACCGCATTAGCAAAAGATGGCATCAAGTGGTATGACTCTAAGGTGTTGCCTATAGTGCTGTACAACAAATGGTCTTTGGGATTGCAAACGAGTAGCGACTCATATCGATTTGAATTTGAGGATTCAGAACCAATGGTGTTTGTTAGTTTCCCCAAAAGATGGACTTGGGTCAAAACAGTCGTGACCATTGCGACTATCTACAGGAACAAATGAAACCAAGGCAGTCAATGTGTCTAAAAAGGGTTTGACATCCATGCGTATCACACAATATTGCAACGGAGAGATGTACTATAGGGGTCAACAGCTTAGCAGAACAAATCTTGATAACTTTGCCATCAAGATACTCAACAGGCACATTGACCAACCGGTTTATCTATAGCAAAGCCGATACATATGTTTCTGTTGAGGTGCGAGTCGGTGTTGACGTTTGGACATCCTAGGAAAACAATACGTCGCATAATGTCGGTGCTGGATGGGAAAATCCTCGAGAGAACTCCAAAAAGTGGTTATCATGATGGCATCTGGCAAAGGGTAAAACAGTTTTTACTGGTAGCGGTCATGGGTCTTCATATAGTGGTCATTATGAGTTCAACAAACAAAACAATGGATGATTGACTATGAAAAGATACACGAAAAACCATCACCATTCGTACGCAAAGTCAAAACAAAATCTCTTGTACAGTCGGCGTTTGCCATCACCAAAGTAATCCTTGGTTTAAAGATTGCGAATATACCATCGCTCGGAGGAACATACTTTGGGATTCGTTCTCCAGGCCTGTACAATGGTTTGCCGTGAATGTACCTGCAAAGAAAACTATTTTATGGCATCACACGCAAGCTATAAAGGCAACTAAGTTACATGGTCGTGGAACATACACGTTTACGCAAACTGTGCAAACGATTTAAGATTACCATGATTGGTGCATCGGTTGCACATGCAGAAGACACTAATCTTCCAGCTTACGAATCGTTGGTAATGGCATTGATTATAAAACATCTGGTTCCCGCACCAATTTGTCACTCAATAACCAGCAACCCGTATAAAGCAGTCGTTCACATTCTGTGCATGGAATGCCAAGCACGATGAAAAAGTTGACTATCTGTGTGTGAGCTAATGCTTTTTAAAGTTGGTACAGACAATGTATCTGACTTGTGGCAATGGGTTGTCAAATGCCTTGTTGTATGTCTTGGCTAGCGACAACGTGTCATTCTTTAACGCATAGCTTGCACCAGACGTAATCTACCAAAATAGTCCAACAGAGTTCTTTACGTTTCCCAGGACGGCAACTACCAGGACGTGGCGATGTGAATGACTTGACTACCTTGGTGTGTTTGGCGAACTCGTTGATTGTCCATCGTTTACGACTACATGAGTGGCGGTGGTGGTAATCGGCGGTTACGCACGTGATAATGATGGTGGAGCATTGAATGGCAGATGGGTTTATCCAAAGGCAGTCACATATGATGTCAACGTACCAACTGGAGTATCAAATTACACGAGTGCGATTAGGGAATGTCCGGAGATGTTACCGTTGGTAAAGAAATTCATTTCCCATCTGGACCGTATAGTGACGATGGTGGTTCTCATCGAATAACAAACACCGCAGCCATTTGACGGTGCGGTATTTTATTACGGAGGGAATTGTAATGTATTATAACGTATCATTCATGAGGCGGGCCCATGAATTTTATGTTCATGCAGTGAAACAGACGAAACAGTATCATACTGAAACACCACCAGTGTATATGTCAGGCCAGTACATCAAAGGGTAATGACGGAGAACCAAAACCAAAAAGAACAAACGAAATGTTCAATCAACCTCTGGTGCAACAGATACGGTCATTTCAAGAGAATACAACGCCTGTTGTACGGACTTACTAAACATTGACCCGCACGTTTGCGTTAACAATAAAATTACTATAGCAGATGGAAGACACACAAACGTCTACTGACAATGTTGTCGTGTGGCACATGGAGATTCCATTCCAATTCCAAGTGGTAAAAACTGAAGTGATTTTTGTGTATGCAGATCGTGAGTGTCCAAGTATCTGATGACGTTTAACTCTCTCCTAATAGTGCTGACTATCCCAGCCTCCACGACATCCATTCTACCGAGATGCCAACCTCACAATCGGTGTGTCCAAGCATAAATCAAGCGTATGTTTCAGCAACAGAAACAAATCCAACTAAACATAAATCACAGGTTGGTTGACACAGTAAAGTCAATGAAAACAAAACACTCCGCAAAATGCAATGGTCAGCCATACTATTGATACAACCATCTCTATAGAAAGGAGGTACACCATGAAAGACTGGTCAGTGTTGAAGTTACAAATTATGCACGTTGGAGCAGACTGGAATCGGTTGTATTCCGTTGATGAGATCAGTGAAAGTTTAACCGTGCAGCTGCGTGTAGCAAAATCCGTGATTTGAAAGACGATGTTTTACTACAGGCAACATTGCTGTGTATCCACCAGCGTAGTCATATGGTTTCCATATGAAGATACGATTAACAGCAATCGTCAAATCAGGAGGGAGCCGTACGATGTTTCATTCAGATTCTAAATCGTGGAAACTTGTCATGGGTGAAATCGAAATTATCCACGACATTTCCATGCATTAATTTTAAGCAAGAGGCATACAATCATGCGAAACGAAAGCAATCCATGTCTATTGTTGACGAATTCAGTCCAACGTCAATATTCCAAACTTTGAGGAAAACCGGGAGAGATGGTATAGATGGGTCGAAGATGGTGACGAGTGCGTACCGTATTGCCGAAATCGCATAATGGTTTCTTAGGTACTGAAAAAGAATGGTTACCCCTAACACTAAAAGGGTCAAGATGGTAAATCTGCATCTGCACCTACGGCGACAAACGTTGTTACAAAATAATGTATGGTGCAGAAAACGATGCACGTGGTTCGTGTTTACTGCCGACCCAATGGTGGCATTTGAATGGCAATGCCGCACACAATTTAAACCAGACTTTCGTTCACTCAGGTTTCAAGGACAACAACATGTGTCCGTTGCTGAGTGAACCTCTACTAAAATGAAGAGTCAATGGATGCAATGATGTAGTTTGAAATTGATGAAAAGTGGTGACAGTGGAGTCGAGTTACCAAATCCATTAGCTGAGAGACAGTTATATTTTAGAATATTATAACTTTTATAAACTCTAAGATTAGCTGTAAAAGCCACCATCACTGCAACAACTCAGCAAATGGTTCCCCGGATGAGGCATTTGAACAATACGGCGTCAAATATGCATTGTATGGAACTGAGATTGCACGTCAATGTCGTTACTTGTTAATGTTGATTACTGGCTGAGACAATCCTATTTCTCGAGAAAATGGGTTCCACCGATATTACAAGAATTCTCGTTAAGGTTTCGGACAACAACAATGCGTATTAGAGCTACAGATGTATTCCAGTAGTATTGGCAGTATTCCAATCTTGGTTGACCACGGAAAACCTATCGTTCCAGAAACTCACGATAACATGCTGGTGCAGTCAACATTGGTGGCACTGAGATGCGGAACAACACCGGTTTGACTAGTCTTCCATCCAATTCAGTAGGATGATACCTACACACAAGTACATCTCTAACTTGGTTTGGTCGTGGAGCCATCTATAATTCACCAAAGTGGATACACGCAATGCTTATCAATATTTCTACAACATCTCTTATAGAAAGGACATCAATGGAAATACTAACAATGGTATCTCTCATATGTGGTATCTTGGCATCTCGTTGGGGCAATCATGGGGTTATATTCAGGTTTGTAATCATCAACTTAAAAGGTGTCAATCGACAATCTTACAAAGTAGTCGAAACCATATTGAAGATATAGAAACAGGTCGAGTGAGACCGATACAATCAAAGCTACGTTTGACAGCTAGAGATCAGATGTTGGACCACTTGGATTCTCGCATAGCGATCAGTGAGGAGTCCTTGAAAGGCGCAGGTATTCTCAATGAATAACGTTATTGATTCAATCAGGGTTATTACACTGCAGTAAAAACCGCCCATATCAGCATCAAATCACTACAGTTGTGAGTTTGTGATTGCAACCTCGTTTATCCCAATATTTATGTGCCCGGGTGTTTTGGTTTGTAAGTCTATGCAATGCACGTTGGTTTTAAACATGTGACGTTCTGGTTTCTCTATTGTCGGAATTACGATTGTTCCGTAATCACGTAATCTTCTCAACACAGACTGTTGCTGGCGTACTGGCATGTAGTGACTGGAGTGATTCAGATGTGCAATGGAGAATCGATGAATTAGATGCACACGCACGCCAATTTAATTCTAATGTTAACAACACAGGAGATACAAAAGTGAGAACCACATAGAGACGAACTGATGTCAATGGCGACAGTGCAAGGTTATATCGACCACTTATCTACTTGCATTGGTCTGCTGGTCATTACAGCAAAGTCGTGCCGATAGATATCACACTCTGTATCCGATAAAGATGGCAAAATGTATACCGATGTTGACTACTTAACGAGGACTTACCGTGACCACACGTATATGCGAAACAGTCGTGCCATCAGCATCACTTTGAACAGTTGCTGGGATTGCCATCAATCCGACAAACATGGGTACAGACCATAACTGAACAGCAAATACGCCCTATGGTTGGCTCGTAGCAGTACTATGTGTTCAAATCGGTATTCCGTTGGACATTCAACTTTTACGTAATGACTCATGCCGAAATGCCATGAACAACAAGATGGTATGGACGTAGTTTATAATGTACCCAACATATGCCAAACAAATGCTGTGATCCGATTCCACGACTGCGAGACGAGTGGGGTTTATGGGTTCTCCATGAGGAATGACCAGAATGGTCTGGTGGTGACAACGCATTCGTGGTAACGCACGTGCTCATCGCACATGCCGAATGGAGTTAACGCCATGACGCATTACCATGATGAAAACCACCGTTATGGAAAAGCTTGGTTGGTGCTGTGCTATCAATATGTTTGATTGGTTTTGATCGTGTGTGTGTGTTTGTTGTTAGCGGTATACATGAACATGAACAACAACTAAGGCAGCTGAGTGAATTGCATAAACACAGTCAGTCCCTGAGTTACGCGACAAGAGCGTTTAATGTTACAAAACAAAGTAAATGTTTGGAGAACATTAGAAATACGACCAAAGTGGAACACTAACGAGAGACCATAACGGAGAAACAATGAATAGAGCGAGTTAAAAGCATACATTTCGAGTCAAATCCAAAGTATTCGATTTGTGCTATATATTGGGGTTGTTGTGTTTATTTCCGTTGGGTTATTCTATGGACCAGAGCAGCAGTAACATTAGCACAACACCAATACAGAAACGCTACAAAGAGAACTTGACAACGCTAGAAAGTGACAATCGACAGTCAATTGGAATACAATCAACGAGGTGGGAGTACGCTGATTTACAGTTTCCAGCCAAGTTATCAACGAGCAGAGTCAGACAAACAATTGATGGAAGCATCAACGCTAATCGTAGAGCAACGCAGAGCAATTGACCGAAGCACAGAACTTGTTAAAACAGCAAGAACAGACACATAAACGCAAAAGAATCTCATTAGAAAAGCCGAAATATGCAACTGCAGCAAAGAGAGATCAGAGCACAGCGGAATCAACAACAGGCAAACTCATTAATGTGTTATTAGGTACGCATACGGTTGTATATCTTGCGGTTAAATGAGTTGGATGGTGGATCAGTATCCTGCAGTATACAATGGTGGATCTATACAAATTCTCTGATATAAAACAAATGGGGATATGCTGAGTTGAGCAACAATTTTGACGTTTATATGGTTATTTCTTTAATTCCAATGGTTTCATCTTGGTGATACAATCTCCACGTAATTGGATACTAATGCAACACCGACTTTCATTTTCAACTAAGTATAGAAGACCACATAACACACTTGTTCCCCAACGGATGGTCAAACACGTATGTACCATCGGTTTTGCAGGTCTTAGTTGTCCTTTGTTTTACCTAACAGAAACGATAGTCGCCTGTGACATCACGACCGTTTTGCCAATTCTGTGTTATATTCCGTTAATGGGTTCTCAAAAAGAGCTGTCCAAGTATTTATACCTAAAGAGGTAGCTAGAAGGGTCTTAGAGGTCCAAATCTGGCGATTCTAGGAGGAGAATATGGAGTTCTGCTTATCTGTCCATTCTTGGATTTTCTCTTTCGATGTTCATGAATTTCTTTTCCATAGATTGCAATTGCTTTGGTATTTGCCGTTGGTGATTCCGTTTGCATCAACTGTTGGTGTTCCATCAGTTTAACATTCCATTCGTCAATCTTATTTTGTGCGTTCTTGCGGTCACTATCGAATGATTTATACTTGAAAGTATCAACGCCGATAGTTCGTTTGTTTCACCCAAGAAATCTAAATGCTACCACACCGACTAGACCACTCTGGTTGCCAATTTGTGTAGTTTACTAAGAGTAGAGATCTATGTACATATTCTTGTGGTTTCTCAATCTTGTTGATACCCTTGATATGTATAAGACCTACACGAATGGCGTTACCATCGACTGTCCATTCACGTTGACTATGGCGTAAATCCTGGCGGTAATATCTCGATGACTTGCATACGTTTAATCTCTTGGATATATGTGCAAAGATCTCTTGGTTGCCATCTTCGGAGTTGATAGTTGCCACATAAAATTCAACGGATAATGGGTTTTCGGTAACTGCCGTAATGTATACTATGTGGCCAGATGATTGACTGTGAGCCTTATTAAATCCATGGCTGCTCTGCAACCAATCGTATCTAGATTTGTTTTGCATACATCTCATTTGTGCCACTCATAGCGCACGGTCAACAAAGTGCCGTAATCTCTTGCATCAGTCGTTGGTCTTTTTACCAGCGCGCGTCTTACGTATCGAGCTTCCGCCATTGAATACCCGGCGATAATCTGACATACACGCATGATTTTGATTCTTGGAATACCATAATCCCATATGTTTCGCAACGGTTCTTCTAATCGTTCGTCCAAGTATTTCCGAGCAACACCTGTGCTGCACGTTCGATACTACTCATCAGCATACCTGTGAGATGCACGCTGGTCGATATAACGCAACTTCGGCAATTATTAACACATTCTTTGGTGCAATACTTTTGAGTTCTAATCATTTCCGGTGATTTCATTTAGAAACTTACACCAAGCGTATCCACCCTTGCATAACAAATCCAACGTGAGTTTATCATCCCAAAGGTAATTTTGCCAAGTCAAGGGCATCTTTGGCACCGACCATCGTTACATGCATGATCATTGATTACATCAAGGTTCTAAGACCGAGAATATCCTCTTTTGAAAACCCATTGATTCTAAGTGTTTAAAGTTTGTGGATGCCACAAAGGTTTCTTCTTTGTGTTTAGAAGTCACTTTGCATTTCAATGAGCAATAGCGTAATATCTTGATTTGACACAATGACTGCCATGACGTGTTTACTTACAGCAGATCATGATACCAACAGGTTGTTTTGCCAAGTCGAGATAGTTCTTTTGTGTTTGCCATCGTTTACATGGTCCAAGTTTGCGCATATATCTAAGTCGTTATCATGAAAATCTTCGCTCATCGTCAAAGATGTATCATGATTTTTCTTTTAGTGAAGGCATCTGCGATGGGCCTAGTCCATGTTTAAACATCGTGCCATTTCTTTTTAAATGCTCGAGATGCTTTCATGTATGAAAATGTGCGACATTGATGAGACATATTTGTATTTTTCTTCAAGATGTTGAGACTTCTCCTCGTACTTACCTGTAGAGCCAATCGTTGTCAATCCTCGCTTACCCTCTGTTTCGAGGATATTTATTAGGGATGGAGCTATCTCATCATCTTGTTTCTAAACTAAAAGGTACTTGCACGCATCATTGCACGTATCCAGCACGCTTCACTACTGTGGATAGATCGTTACACACTTTATATGAAAACAACCAACTTTTACGATACTTATGCATAGAAGTTGGTGAGGCCACCATAAGTCGCATGGAAATATCTTGATCTTTGAGATACGACTTAAAACACTTTTTAATAGCGTATCCTTACTTTATATAATGTACACTCCTCCTAAAATTTCTGACGAGGTGACATTGTTGCGTAAGATTTATACAAGTTTTCTCTTTCTTGTTACCCATCTTAAAATTAGAAACGTGATTATTTTTGATGTTATTATCTATATGGGTCTACCTCTGGCAAAGTGTCGGATTAGGAATAAAAGCCGGCTATTGCGACCAGACGATGCAGAAAATTTTTACAAGTATTATGTTTTATTAAGTCTTACGCACACTATCATACTTGCTAGTGGTTGTTGGTGAGTTGGGCACAGCCGTCTATTACAATGGAGTTGCTATAGGTACGAGCCATCTTCACACGAGATATTTCTCCTTATCCTATTTTGTGGTTTTGATTTCATACGTACCTCTCATTCGAGTTGTTTTCATATCTTAACGCGGTATTATCTGCTATCTCGTGTTTTATATACACTAGACCGTGAGACTCTCTTACAGAAGCGTGTTCGCCTATGAAACGACTACTAGTGTCATATAGCCGGTCTTAGTTTAGCTTCTACCGTGGCCGTCATATAGACGGCTTTACTTTTGCCATAGCGTTCTAAGGTGCTTAGCATGTGTCCTCACACACGCTCGGACACAAATCTATCCGCTGGAGATATGCGGTTTGGATTTGCCAAAACCGTTCCATCTCAGTGTTTGATAATGGCATCAAGTTGAACAACCTCCCAAATTTAAGTACGCTCACATCCCATGCCAAACTACGTCCAGTAGCCAACTGGAATATCACGTTTCGACGACAGTCGAGAATATCTTTGGTCATCGGCAGATAATCCGCCTACCCTTGTTCTACCAGAAAATATCAATCGTATAGCACACGTTTCGTCAACACGTTTTTAAACTCTGGCGTTACTTTGCCGATAATCTTGTTTATATCGGCGTCACGTAACAACGAAACACAGGTTTACGTCGCCATCTTTTTGCACACTTTTGGGTACGCATCAGGGTTGAAATCAACGTGTGTTACGTTTGTCAAAAAGTAACATTGGTATTTTCAACCATTGTTTCAACCATGTCAATGCGAATTGTGGACTGCAGACAGTCCAAACACCTGTGTTTCCGATTGGATAAAAGTCAACTGAACCGCTAATATTGGTCTTTCATCATCATCTTGCTGAACGACCACGGAGCCTTATGCAAACCATGAGTCCTTCCTCATGGACATAATGAGAATCGACAAGCAGCAATCAATGGCACATCACTGTTTGCACCCATTTCTGCAGCCATTGCATTAAAACGCTTTTTGGTCTTCATGTTGATGCATTAATGGATTTCAAAAATACACGTGCGTCACCGAAGATGTCTTGCAAACTGCGAATCAAGACTCACGATTATCACCTTTAAGCCATCCACCCATGCAAAGCCGATGTACCAGATTAAACCCTCAGGTACTGTTTGATTATATCTAAATCAATTCTTGACTTGTAATAATAATGTTTATATGTCTTCCGATTGTCAACTTGAATAAATTTTCAAGACCAACTTGGTGCTACATGAGAAATAATATAGATGAATACGATTTTGTGCTTTTGATGGTCACATCATAGCCACGTAGAAATACCAACTCTGACATCAACAGTTTTAAATTACATGCCATGTTTCTTATTTGTTATATTTCTGTAGATACATATGTGTCCAATCAATCCCAAGGAAAGCAACCATTGTGGTCAGTCAATGCAAACCTCGTTGCTAATTCAGTGTACGCATGGATAATGCCATCTACGGAACTGATTTGACATCTACATCCCATAGTTTGAAAACTGTGAGTGCAGATGCGTATGAATAAGTTATCACTCCATATATTTCCTCCTGTTACAAAGAATTCTTTGTAAATTTCTAAATCACTGTTGACGGTATACCACGACTTGTGCGATAATACAAGTGGAAAGTTTTACCTAGTATTTTCACACGAAAAGGAACAAAGAATATGTGACAGACACCATGACAAGATTACACAGTGTAATGACACCTGTTGGTGAGTCTGTGTTGTAAAAATCAATGGAGTGTTGACGACGCATGAGTGGTCGCATAGTGCATGATGACAATACTGCACTTGGATGATGCAGATAAGCAAGCCTTGAAGAAAAGTGGTTAAAATCTGAGTCTTTCAACACTTGCAAACAACGTGAAGAAAGCAGAGAAACCAGACCGTCCATACCTTTGACGTGACAAGAGATTACGGATACCAATTAAAGGCATCTACGCAAGTTGGGTTCACCGACAAAGATGGTAACACACATGATGATAGTGGTACGCTTGGTTGACGGTGATACCAATGGACGAAAGACTGCTGTCTGGGTGGCAGAGTGCCCTTTGGTTGATGTGTGCGTCACATACGAAACTGCTATGATGTGCGGCGTCTCTTTGAGAACTCAAAGAGTATTCAAGTCATTGACCTTGTGACTGGTGGTGCTGGTGGTGCTCAGCGGATCACCATCCGATGATGTTAGGCTCATATGGTTCTTCCATAGGTGACACATTGTGACATACAAACATCCCATTCCTAACAAAGTAAACACCTTGGTCTGCGACTGGTGATAACCAAAAATCAACCCAAGTCAAATACGGCTTGGGTCTGCAGCAATTCAATCAATGGTTGTATATTCTGTGAAATATACTGATAAAAATTCC
>BNJU01001130.1_pt1 | contig 127922 bp, 167 predicted proteins | sample 8539281 | NCBI WGS metagenome assembly BNJU01 (sample SAMD00202456, study PRJDB9452) | human saliva metagenome | isolation source: human saliva | place: Japan | reverse complement strand
ACGGGGAAGGTGAGGCCGGCCTCTGGTGAGGGCACCCGGCCCCGCCACCAAGACCTCGCGGAGTTGACCAGGTTGGCGGCCCGGTGTCCACGGCGCTGACATCAGGGGTTCCGCCGTCGAAGCGCCCAGCGGGAATCGTTGGAATTCAAGGCTCCTTCCCGGCTCGCGACGCCGGTGCGGGGTCGATGTCAGCGCCATGGACACCAGCGCCCCGCCAGACCGCTGTCACCGACCCGCTCCTCAGCCAGCCGCGACCTTGAAGGTTCCGACCCGCTCCGCGATCCCCGCCGCCAGATCCTCGATCATCCTGGCGTCGTGGAGACGGGCCAGCCAGCTCTCCGGGATTCCGCTACGTCCGTACAGCGCCCCCGCCAGCTGCCCGTAGATGGCCCCGACGGTGTCGGCGTCGTCGCCCAGGTTCACGGCCAGCAGCACCCCGTCGAGGAAGGTGTCGGTGCGAGCGAGTGCCCACAGTGCCGCCTCCATGCTGTGCAGGACGTAGCCCGACGACGAGATCTCGGCGCGCTCCTTGACCTGGTAGGAGCCGCTCAGGATCGTGGCCAGCTCGGGACTGGTCACCTGCTCGGCCAGGTCGGCGGCCACCGCGTACAGCTCCGCGTGCGACGCCCCCTGGATGGCGGCCGCGATCAGCCTACCGTAGGCCCCGCACGCCTCCACGCACTCGACGGCGGGATGGGTGATGCGCGAGCTGTCGGCGCAGAACCGTCTCGCGGCCTCGGGGTCGTCGCAGAAGGCCATCGCGACCGGTGCCAGGCGCATCAGCGACCCGTTGCCCGCGCTCATCCCACCGACCGTCGTGCGGTAGGGCTCGCCGGTGACCTCGAACTCCCTCAGGGCGGTGAGGGTCTGGTTGCCGATGTCGAAACACCTGCCCGTGCTGCTGAGGTACCCGTCTCGGTACCAGCGGACGAACCGGGCCAGCTGGTCGCGGGGATCGTAGGTTCCGGTCTCGACCAGGCTCGCTGCGATGCACAGCGCCATGGACGTGTCGTCGGTCCACTGCCCGGGCGCGAGACTGAACACCCCGCCGCCCACCATGTCGGTGACGGGAGGGAAGGAGTCGCGGGCCTGGAACTCGACGGTGGTGCCCAGGGCGTCACCCACTGCCAGCCCCAGGAGACTGCCCAGAATCCGATCCTCATTCATGGGGTCACAGTACAGAGGACGACCGAAGGATGACCGGGGGATGACGGTCCACAGGGCGGCCACCCGGACCCGGAGCAGAGAGGCCGGCTCCGGTCGGGCCCCGTCGGGATCCCGACGGAGTCCCAGCGCCCTACTTGGTGGGGGTGCGGCCCAGGGTGAGGTAGCCGGGAGCGTCTGGTCCTGGCCGGCGCTGGAGAAGCGCAGCGGCTGGCCTGACTCCAGCGGGTTGACCACGCGCACCAGGATCGTGTTCTCCCCGGCCGGGTCGTCCGGCAGCTGGCCTGAGAAGGTCTGGGTCTTGCCGATCTCGATCTTGCGCAGGTCGCCACTGAGCGTGGTGCGCCCGACCTCCGTACCGGTCGAGGTATTGAAGGCCACCGCCTCCACGTTCCAGTTGTAGTAGAAGGGGGCCACCCCGTTGTTGGCGATCTGCACCTCGACCTTGCCGTTGCGCATCCGCCAGCGCGCCACCGCCAGGTCGTAGCCGGTCTCGGCGGAGGCCTGTACGGTCCGCTCGCGCTCGGTGCCGTTGAGCGTCGTGGTGAAGGCCCAGTTGTCCACCAGCCAGCTCGCGTGCGTGGCCTTGATGGAGGCGCTGATGTCCACCGTTCCTCCGTTGGAGCCCGAGGCCATGCAGCTGCCCGGGTTGCGCACGGAGCACTCCTGGATGCCCGGGTAGATCTCGCCGCCGATCGGGTAGCGCTGCCAGGCCTGGTCCGCCTTGGCCTGCTTCAGCTGGGGCAGGAAGTGCCAGTCGGCGGTGTCCATCGTCGCGTAGCCGAAGGAGTCGTCGTGGTAGCCGACTCTGCGCTTGGCCGTCTCCGCGGACGGGTAGCGGGCCAGCGTCGGCGTCACCTGGAAGGCGCCGTCCCAGGTGTCGACGAGGGTGTTCTGGTTCGCCGTCGACGGCATCCAGTTCTCGCCGGAGGGGTTCTCCCCGGAGACCTTGCCGTTCATCGGGTAGGTGTGCCCCTCGCCCCAGAAGCCCACCAGGCCGTGGGTGATGAAGGCCAGGCGCGGATCGCCGTCGTACTGCTGGCCGAGGGCGGAGATGAAGCCGGTGAGCATCGACATCATCTCGGGGTCGTTGTAGTCCGGTGCCAGCGACTGGCCCGGCGCGTTGCCGTTGACCGTGTACTCGCGGGTCGGGACCTCATGGGAGCTCAGCAGGTAGGCCGGCATGCCGCTGGGGCGACCGGGGTAGTCGACGTAGAAGCGCAGCACCGCCTGGTGCCCGCGCGCGGCGATGGCGTTGAGGTGCGCCTCGAGCTTGTCCCACGGTAGGAGCCGGGCCCGGCGACGACGTCGCTGACCGGCAGCGTCAGCCACTCCATCGTGTAGGGGCGGGGCCGTCTCGGGCAGCCCGGGCGAGTAGGAGGCGTCCGACGGCGCGAAGGGCATCATGCCCTTGAGCGGGTTGGCCTCCGGTGTGGCCGCCGCCGGCACCTCGGTCCAGGCCCGGTTGCAGTTGCAGGCCCGGAACCCGGTGGCCAGGGACACGACGGCGACGAGCGCCACGATGAGGGCGCCGAGTCGCGGCCTGCGTCCCCGCGGAGCCGGTCGATCAACTGGCGGCCCAGGGAGGGCTCGCGATCAGAACCTGGACCGTGCGACTCCTCTGCGGCCCTCGAGCTGGAGCCGGAGCTGCTGCCGAAGTGGTCTCGTCGTGCTGTGAATCGATCATGAAAACTTGTTAGGTAGGGACCTGGGTGTGGGTAAACCCTACCGGTCAGTTGAGCGGTCTACCTGTGCTATCGCTGACAACGTGCTTGGTTGACAGGACGGAGCGCCTATGTCAACCGTACTTTTAGCGGACATGAGAATTTCGCGCCGTGCTGCGTCTCGTTCCGGTTGTGGCCCGATGTCGGCCGGCGTCGTCGGCCAGGGAGAACGTTGAGGAGCTCTTCGGGACCTGTCGGGGCGTGGGGTGGGATGAGAGGCGTCGTCGTCGCCAGGCGGGACGAGATTGCCGCCGCGCGCATAAGAGGCAATGATGACTCCGTGCGCGTCTTCAATTTCTCCGCCGGTCCCGCCCAGCTCCCCCTGCCCGTCCTCGAGCAGGCCGCCTCCGAGCTCACCAGCTGGGGCGGATCGGGAATGTCCGTCCTGGAGGTCTCCCACCGTGGAGCCGACTTCGTGGCCTGCGCGGCCGACGCCGAGGCCACCTTGCGCCGTCTCCTGTCCATCCCTGAGAACTACCGCGTCCTCTTCCTCCAGGGAGGGGCCAGTGCCCAGTTCGCCGGCATCCCCCTCAACCTGACCGCTCCCGGTGACACGGTCGCCTACCTCAACACGGGCCAGTGGTCCGCCAAGGCCATCAAGCAGGCCGGCGCCTACGAGCTCGACGTCGTCGTGCCCGCCGACGAGGCCGCCTCCTCCTACACGACCACCCCCGAGCCCGGCTCCTTCACCGTGCCCGAGGGCGCCCGCTACCTGCACTACACGCCCAACGAGACCATCGGCGGCGTCGAGTTCGACTACGTGCCCGAGGCCGGCGACGTGCCGCTCGTGGCCGACTTCTCCTCCACGATCCTCTCGCGGCCCATCGACGTCAGCCGTTACGGCCTCATCTACGCCGGCGCCCAGAAGAACATGGGCCCCTCGGGCCTGGCCGTCGTCATCGTGCGCGAGGACCTGCTGGGGCACGCCCGCCCGGTGACCCCCACCGTCCTGGACTACCAGAAGATGGCCGACGCCGACTCCATGCTCAACACGCCCCCACCTTCGCCATCTACCTGCTAGGGGCTCATCGGCCACTGGATCGAGGACGGCGGCGGCCTGGAGGCGATGGCCGAGCGCAACCGCGCCAAGGCCGAGCTCCTCTACGGCTTCATCGACTCCTCCGACTTCTACGCCAACCCGGTCCAGAAGCGCTCGCGGTCCTGGATGAACGTGCCCTTCACCCTGGCCGACCCAGCCCTCGACACCGACTTCCTGGCAGGTGCCCAGGCCGCGGGCCTGACCAACCTCAAGGGCCACCGCTCCGTGGGCGGCATGCGCGCCTCCATCTACAACGCCATGCCGATCGAGGGCGTGCGCGCCCTCATCGACTACATGACCGACTTCGCCGGCCGGGTCTGAGCCTGAGCCGCCCGCCGGCCTTTGGGCCCGGCTTCCCGCCGCAACCGCCCCTCCATTCGGACCGTTCTGAAGAAAGTACCTCCGTGACCACCAGCAGCGCTGACCGCAAGTTCCGCATCCGTACTCTCAACGCCATCTCCGGGGCGGGCCTGTCCCGCCTGCCCGACGATCTCTACGAGGTCGGCGGATCCGTGGAAGAGCCCGATGCCCTCCTGGTGCGCTCGGCCAAGCTCCACGACACCCCCATTGAGGACTCGGTCCAGGCCGTGGCCCGCGCCGGCGCCGGCACGAACAACATCCCGGTGGACAGGCTCACCGAGCGCGGCGTGCCGGTGTTCAACACCCCCGGCGCCAACGCCAACGCCGTCAAGGAGCTGGTCCTGGCGGGCCTGTTCATCGCCTCGCGCAACCTCATCCCGGCGGCTCGCTTCGCCCACACCCTGGAGGGCGACGACGCCGAGATCGCCAAGGCCGTCGAGGCCGGTAAGAAGCAGTTCGTTGGCTTCGAGCTGCCCGGCCGCACGCTCGGCGTCATCGGGCTGGGGGCTATCGGTGTGCAGGTGGCCAACGCGGCCCTGGGGCTGGGTCTCAACGTCGTCGGCTTCGACCCGGGCATCTCCGTGGAGCACGCCTGGCACCTGAGCGCCGAGGTCGAGCGGGCCGACTCCATGGAGGAGGTCTTCCGCCGCGCGGACATCCTCACCGTCCACGTGCCCCTCATCCCCGCCACCCGCGGGCTGGTGAGCACCCAGCGCCTGGCCCTCATGAAGGAGACCGCGGTGCTGCTCAACTTCGCGCGGGCCGAGATCGTCGACACCGACGCCGTCGTGGCCGCCCTGGACGAGGGCACGCTGCGCGGTTACGTGTGCGACTTCCCCTCCACGCAGGTTCACAAGCACCCCAAGTGCATCTCCCTGCCCCACCTGGGCGCCTCCACCAAGGAGGCCGAGCGCAACTGCGCCATCATGGCCGCCGACTCCCTGCGCGGCTTCCTCGAGGACGGCCAGGTGCACAACTCCGTGAACTTCCCCGAGGCCGTCATGGCGCGGCAGGAGGACACGCACCGGCTCGTCATCGTCAACCGCAACGTGCCCAACATGGTCGGCCAGGTCTCCACGATCGTGGCCCAGCACGGGCAGAACATCGCCAACCTGCTCAACAAGTCGCGCGGTGAGCTGGCGGTGACGTTGGTCGACGTCGAGGGCGACATCGAGCCCAGGATCCTCGAGGAGCTGCGCGCGATCGACGGCGTCCTGTCCGCTCGCGGCATCTGACCAGCCTGCTTTCTCGGCCGGGGACGAACCTGTACGGCCGGGACGAACGACGCGTGCGGGGACAGGAGCTCCTGTCCCCGCACGCGCAGGATGTTCCCGACCAGTTGTGGGTCAGAGGTTGTTGACCCAGGCCCGGCGGTGCCCGAACAACGAGAGCGTGGGCTTGTAGAGCAGCACGTACTGACCGCCGGCCGACACGTCGGTATCGAAGCAGACATCGCCGCTGACCGAGCCGCCCGCGATGAGAGTGGAGGAAGACAGGTGGTTGCTCGACCCCAGGAAGCCGCTGTTGCTGATCGCCCCGGCCGGGTTCTGCAAGGTGAAGTCCAGGGCGTTGACGTCCAGGTTGTTCTTGGAGCCGTTGGTGATCGTGATGGTCGAGCAGGCGGTGGGGCCCAGGGTGGCGTCGCCCGCGGCCACGGTCGTGGCGGTCACCTTGACGCCGTCGTCGTCGATCGTGTCACCGGCCTTTCCGACGACGTCTCCCGACTGCTTTCCGGGGAAGCTCAGGCCGGAGTCGGTCTTGCCGGCATCCGTCTTGCCCGTGTCGTCGGCCTGAGTCGTCTGCTCGGGGGCGGGCGCAGGGGCGGCATCCTGTCCGGCTGTCTCCTGGGGGCCGCGCTGGCGACGGACTGGGCGGTGGACTGGGCAGCAGGCGAGGCGGCGGCGCTGGACTCCCCTGCGCCTCCGCCGCCGTTGAGTGCGGAGGCGACGATGCCGACGGCGACGAAGGCGCCAATACCGGTGAGGATCTTGTGGCGGGCGAACCAGGAGCGCTTCGGCTCAGGGGCAGAGCATGCGCTGCCGGTAAAGGGTATCTGGCGGCGGGGCTGCCGACGGGTGAGGGCGGGACTGGGCTGGCCGGGTTGGTCATGATGGGTCCTTCGAGATGTAGGAGGTGAGGCACTGAACCGGCGGCGGCGCCGACCGGGATACGAGTCATGGCTTGAGCCGACGGGATCAGCTGACGGGAACAACGATGGCCCCGGCTGCGCAGTGGGCACATCGACCGATGAGTCCGAGACGGCTGTCCAAAAGGGTGCTTGTCGGGACTGTCCGAAAGGACGACGACTCGGGTGCTCGATCGTCCGGAATCGTAGTCCTATCGGGTGACTATGTGTGTCAGTGCCCGGCTCTACAGTGAGCACATGTCAGTCCCCGGCCACCCGTCCGCTCCCGCACCCGGCACACCGCCCGTGCCGGGGTGGAGCGGTGCCGCCGGCGTCGGCCGGGTGGCGTCCGCCTCCAGGACGCCGGGCCTGCAGAGCCGGCCCGCCTACCTCCCTATCCCACCTACCTGGGTATCAGGGTACTCGGGATACCCCATGCCACCCTCGTATCCTGCTTATCCCACTCCTCCCAACACTTTCTGCGGGGCGGTCCCGAACCTCCGCCCTCCGATGGCTGCGACTCCCTACGGTCCTGCACCGCTCACCCCTGCGAGACCGGCTCCCGTCGTTCAAGGAATCCCTGTCCCCGTCGCAACGCCGCACCTCGAGGTCACTCTCGCGGTCCTGCGCTCCCTGGGACTGTTCGTCCTGTGCCTCGTGGGGTTCCTTTTCTCGCTGGGAATGCGTTCCGCTCATGAACAGGTTCTCAAGGAGAGTCACCCACTCCTCGACACCGCCGGAATCCTGACGGGGCTGGTGCTCCTCGTCGCGGTCTTCCTGCGCCGGCGCTGGCCGGTGCCGATCACGATCGTCCCGGCGCTCGCGGGTGTTGCAGCCGCCCTGGACACGACGTTGGGACTCATCGCCTTCACCACCGTGGTGCGCCGGTCCCGGTCCCTGCGAGACCCTGTCCCGTGGGTCGCAGGCGCCCTGCTCGCCGTCGGCACCCTGGTGGCGCTCTTCCGCGACGCGAGTTACGGATCCACTGGGAACTCCTTGATTGGCCTGATCATCTCTGCCTCCCCCGATCCCAATGCCGTGACCCATGTGTCGGCGCTGCAGGTGCTGTTCCTCGCGATGGTGGTCATGGCCTTGCCGGTCGCCGTCGGGCTGTGGTTGCGCGCACGTGACGGGGAGAAGGAGGCGCGACGTCGGCCCCACGAGGCTGCCGCCGCCTCGGCCCGCGCTGAGCGCACCGCTGAGGAGCAGGCACAAACTCAGCGTCTGGCGGACACCGTGAGCCTGCAGGCCGAGCGCGAGCGGGTGAAAGCCCGCGAGGTGCACGACGGGCTCGGCCACCGCCTGTCGCTGCTCGCTCTCCACGCCGCCGCCCTTGAGCAAGGGGTGCTGGGCGACGCTGGACTCCCAGGGGTGCCGCGGGCTCCGCTGACCCTGCGGATGAGGAGAGTCCTCAGCCGCCGCCCAGCGCGTGCGGGAGGAGGCCCAGGGGCCATGAAGGACCTGCGCTCCCTGCTGGCAGTCCTGCGCGAACCGGTGGGTGCGGCCGAGCCCGCCCGCGCGCCTGGAGGACCTCAAGGAGGTTGTCGACGGGGTGCTCGCCGCCAGCCAGCCGCTGAGCTCGTCGATCTACCTCGATCGGGCCGCGGAGGCCGACGAGGTGCTCTCCCGCGCCGTCTATCGGATCGTCCAGGAGTCCCTGACCAACGCCCGCAAGCACTCGCCCGGAATGAGCGTCCAGCTGCGGGTCGAGGGCGGGCCGGAGGCCGGCATCGACATCACCTGTTCCAACCGGATACCCCGCCAGAAGCCGACGCTCGAAGCCGGTGCGCATGGTGAGGAGGCCTGTGAGGCGCCTCAGGTCGTCGGCTCCGGCTGGGGACCAGGAGCAGGCTCAGGGAGTCGGTGCCGTGGCCGGTGACACCCAGGGCGGCTCGGGCCTGCGCGGCATGGCCCGGCGGGCGGAGATCTGCGGCGGCACCTTCCGTGCCGGCCCCGACGGCCACGGCAGGTTCGTGGTGAGCGCGCACCTGCCGTGGCGCTCGGTGGACTCGTCCCCGGCCGGCCGCTGACCGGCCCGAGCCTCGGGAGATATGGATAAGGGCGCTGGGCACTCGGCCTGAAGAATCTCGTGCGTCTGGGCCGTTGGGACGGTGATCGTGTCGGCGCACGCACCTAGGGCTGGCCCCCTGTGCCCGACCCTCCGCTGCCCCGGCCCCTCGTCGTCCTCCCCTGTGCGCATCATCCTCGTCGACGACCCGCTCACCCGCGCCGCCATCAAACCGCTTTTCTGCGGCCGCGTGAGGACTACGCGGTGGTCGCCGAGGCCGGTGACGGTCGCCAGGCGATCGAGGCCGTTGAGCGGGTTGAGGCCGATATCGTGCTCATGGATCTTGGGATGCCCGTCATGGACGGGATTGAGGCGACGCGCCAGATCTGTGCGGCTCCGCGTCATCCTCATGTCGTCGGCTCTGACCACCTGGGACGTCGATGACGCCGTCGTGCGGGTCATTGAGGCCGGTGCGGTGGGCTTCCTGCTCAAGTACTCGGCCTCCGAGGAGCTCGACGCCGGACTGCGCCGGGTCACGATGGGCGAGTCCGTCCTGTCTCCGGGCGCACTGGCCGAGCTGTTGCGCTACGTGCGCTCTCAGCCGGTGGCCGCAGCCCCGGTGGTGGCGGCCTATGACGCTCGCGCCGAGGGAGCGTCAGCGCGCGTGGCGCAGGCCCGGCAGGCCGCGGCCGGGCTCAGCCGGCGCGAGCTCGATGTCATCGCGGCGGCCGCCGAGGGACTGACCACCGAGGAGATCGCTACCCGGCTGTACATCTCGACCTCCACCGTCAAGACCCACCTGCACAGCGCCCAGGACCGGGTGGGGCCCGCAACTGGTGCACCTGGCGGTCTCGCCGAGCGCGCCGGCCTGCTGGTGGCAGGAGCTCATCCCGGCCGGCGAGGGCGGGGTGGCAGCAGGCCTGCTGGATCTGAGGGTGCCCAGACGCTCGAGGACGCACCTTAAGGCCCGCGGACTGTGACCGCGAGGTCCGTGCTCGCAGGCTCAGGTGCGTCCTCGACCAGCCAACCGCGTGCAAGGTCAGAACTCCTGGGACTGCCTTTGATGTTCGTAGCATGACCTGATCGAGATCGACTGGTGCCCAGGCCATGCGTCTGGGCCACCAGTCACTGCAGGAGACCGTGGGTTGCATAGCAACTAGCTTGGCGACTGGCACAGGGTGATCTCCCTTGTTGGGGCCGATCGGCTGTCCCTGCTGTGGGTTGAACTGATTACCATTCCAGATTGGGTTTTGTGGATCGTTCGCCTTTTTGCTTCTCAATCTTGACCTTAAAGCCTCGACTTTCAAGGTCTGACTGCACGGCTTCGGAGTCCTTCCCGTTCACGTCCGGCATGATGGCGGCGTTGGGATCTCCTGTTGCAGTCGCGGTCGGCGTCGGCGTGGCCGCGGCCCCGCTGGAGAAGTGCACGGTGATCGTGTCTCCCGCTGAGGCGCTGGAGCCCGCGGCCGGGTCGGAGGAGACGGCCTTGCCCTGCTCGACCTCGGCGGAGGTGACGTCGTCGCCGTGCTTGAACTTCAGGCCGGCGTCCTCGATGGACTTCTTCGCCGTGGCCTCGTCCTGGCCGGAGACGTCGGGGACGGAGGTATTGCCTGTGGAGAGCACCAGGTTCACCGTGGTGCCGCGCTCAACGGAGGTTCCCGCCGATGGGTCGGTGTAGATGACCCGGTCCTTCGCGACGCTGGAGGAGTCCTCCAGGGTGGTGTTGCCACCCTCGAGTCCGGCGTCCTGAGGGCCTTGCGGGCGTCCTCCTGGGTCTTGCTCTCCAAGTCAGGCACCTTGACCGTCGCCGATCCGGTGGAGAAGTGGACGGTGACGGTGGTGCCCGGATCGATCTTCGTGCCCTTCGACGGGTCGGAGGAGACGGCCAGGCCTGCGCTGACGGTAAGTCGTTGGCGACCCTCGTCCCTTGGCGAACTTCAGGCCGGCGTCCTCGATGGTCTTCTTGGCCGAGTCCTCGTCCTGGCCGGCGACGTCGGGGACATCCACCTTGCTGACGGTCGCACTCGGCGTCGGGGTCGGGTGAGAGTCGAAGGCTCCGAGGCCCACAGCCCGGCGACGACGGCCAGGGCCATGAACAGCAGGAACACGAGGATCCAGACCCAGGCGTGGCTCTTGGGCTTCTCCTCGGGCTCCTCGGCCTCCTTGGCGGCCTGCATCGGAGAGGACCCGGAGGGCACCTGGGCGAAGGCGGAAGTGGGCTGAACCGGCTCAGCGGCCGGCGAGGCCAGCGACCGAGGTGGCTGGGGACCAGAGTCGGCGGCTGGTGCGCCTACGGACATGCCCTCGGGCGGCCGCCTGCAGGTCGGCGCGCATATGGGCGGCGTCCTGGCAGCGGTCTCGCGTGGCTCTGGCCAGCGACTTGAGGATGACCCGGTCCAGGGACTCCGGGGACGTCTGGCGGCCAGCGAGGAGGGCCGTTTGGGAATCTCCGCACGTGCTGATAGGCGATGGCCACCGCGGAGTCGCCCTGGAAGGGGCTGACCGGTGAGGAGCTCGTAGAGGAGACAGCCGGTGGAGTACAGGTCCGAGCGGGCGTCGACGGACTCGCCACGGCCTGCTCCGGCGAGAGGTACTGGGCGGTGCCCACCACGGTGTGGGTCTGGGTCACCGTGGAGGCGGAGTCCTCAATGGCCCTCGCGATGCCGAAGTCCATGACCTTCACCGCACCGGTGGAGGTCAGCATGATGTTTCCGGGCTTGATGTCGCGGTGGACGATACCACCCGGTGGGAGTACTCAATGCATCCAGGACGCCGGAGACGATCTCCACGGCCTCCGGGATCGGGACGGCCCTCGCCCTCGCTGAGGAGCTCGCGCACGGTATGCCCCTCGACGTACCCATGACGATGTAGGGGCACGGTACGGCTGCGCCGCTGGCTGAAGCAGCCCTCCTCGCCGGAGTCGTAGACGGCGACGACGGCAGGGTGATTGAGTGCCGCTGCTGACTGGGCCTCGCGGCGAAAACGGGCCTGGAAGGTTGGGTCGCGGCGATGTCTGAACGCAACAGCTGATGGCCACGACCCGCGACAGGCGGGCGTCGTAGCCGAGGTGCACCTCTGCCATACCACCACGTCCGATGAGGTCGCGGATCTCGTAACGGCCCGCGAGGACCTGGGGAACTGACTGGTCACAGTACCTCCTGACAGGGATGCCCAGCATCAAGGCTGGCATGACCTGATGCGCATGGGCAAGCGTACCTGTGCTGTGCAGGGTGATGAGGGCGAGTGCGGGGGATGATGACTCTCAGGGTCAGCAGATTGAGGCCGAGGAAGGAGCGTCCGGAGGCGTGCTGGCGGTGCGACGGCATCGGCTCCTGGGCCGCGTGACGGCCGGGACGCACGGTGGCCGGCTGCGGCAGCTCACGGGTCTGCGGACCACGGCGGCCGGTGGACTCTCAGCTGAGCGCCTCGCGGGGTCCCAGGCGTCCGTGGGCAGGTTCACGACTGCCCGATCCAGGGCGCGGGCCACCTCGCGTGCCGAGCGCGGGCGGTCGGCCGGCTTTGGAGAGCAGCTCGAGGACGATGTCACGCACCTGCGGCGGGACGGCGTCGGGAAGGCCGGCACCTGCTCATCTGACGTGGGGCGAAGGCGATATCCACCTGGGTGGCACCACTGAAGGGGCGGCGTCCCACCAGGGCCTCGTAGGCGATGATGCCCAGCCCGTAGAGGTCGCTGGCCGGGGTGGCCAGTGTTGCCCATGGCCTGCCCGGGGCGAGGTACTGGGCGGTGCCCGATGACCATGCCGGAGGCCGTCAGCGGCGCTGATTAATGCCGGTGGAGATGCCGAAGTCGGTGAGCTGGCCAGCCTCGCGGTTGATGAGGATGTTGGAGGGCTTGACGTCGCGGTGGACGACGCCGGAGTCGTGGACGACCTGAGGGCCCGGGCCACCTGGGCCAGGATCGGCAGGATCTCGGCGGGGACAAGGTGCCCTTCTCGGCGATGATGTCGACAGGGCGCGTCCCTCGACGAGCCCATGATGAGCCAGCCGGTGCCGTCCTTCTCACCGGAGTCCAGGACGACGGCGAGGTTCGGGTGACGCAGACCCTGAGAGTTCTTGGCCTCGCGCGCAGACGGGACAGGAAGATCCGTCCCGGTCAGCTCGACGCAGGATCTTGGCCGCCACGGCCTGACCCGAGCTGCAGGTCGGTGGTACGCCACACCTGCCCCAGTGCCGCCCAGGGCGATCTGCTCCACGAGCTCGTAGCGGCCCTGGAGCTGGAGTCCTGCGACTGGCTTTCACTGGTCCACCGCCGCATCGATGACCTGAGCCGCGATGGGGCTGGCGATCTCGCTGCCGGTGATGCCGTCTCGGTCTCGGCATTGCCGTCGAGCACGACGGCAGAGCGCGATCTGGGGCTTGTTGATGTCTGTTCCGGCGAAGCCCACGAACCAGGTGGTGGGGCTGCTGTCCGTACCGGTCTCCGCGGTACCGGTCTTGCTGGCTACCTGACCCCGGCGACCATGCGAGCCGTGCCCTTGCGACTGGCGGTCTGCATGAGAGAGGACAGGACCTGGCGGTGGCGGAGTCGATCGCGGTGCGCCACCTTCTGAGGTGGTGCTGACCTCGTTGAGGTCCGGGTCGAGGGTCCGCGAGACCAGGTAGGGGGTCATCTGTTCGCCGTCGCTGGCTACGGTGGCCGCCACCGTCGCCATCATGAGCGGGGTCGCCTGCACGAGGCCTGCGCCGATGCCCGCCATGGCCGTCTGCGCCTGGGAGTCGTTGTCCGGAAGACTGAGGGGTGACCTTCAGCGAATGGACAGGTCCGAGCCGAAGCCCCAGTTACTGGCCTCCTTGACAGCTCCTTCACTCGACGTCCATCGCCAGTCGGGCGAAGGGGTAGCGCAGACCGGCGAAGGCGTGGAGAGCCCGTCCGGCCACCGCCGCAGGACCCCCGCCGTAGTTCTCCAGGGGAGGCTGGTACCCGGCAGGGTGATGGTCGAGCGTCGACCTCGACTCGTCGCATCTTGCTGGCGCAGCCGCCGTCGGTGATGATCTTGAAGGTCGATCCCGGCGGGTAGCGGTTACCGGCGATGGCCCGGTTGTCCAGTGCGGCTGGGAGGAGTCCTCTGCTGAGGGCCTTGCTCGCCTCGATGGCGGCATTGGCGTCCTGAGAGGCGAACGCCGAGGGTCGGTAGGGAGGGCGAGGGAGACCAGGGCGAGGATGGCCCCGGTGCTGGGATCCAGAGCGACGACGGCGCCCTCACGGTTGCCCAGGGCCTCGTAGGCCGCCTGCTGGATCTCGGGGTTGATGGTCAGCTCAACGGCCCCGCCCTTCTGCGATCCGCCGGGTCACCAGGGTCTTGATCCGCGAGGAGAACAAGGAGGGTCGTCCCTGTTGAGCACTGGAGTTCTCTCCGCCCAGGCTCCGTCATCGAGGCGAAGGCGGGCGAGAAGTAGCCGGTCACCGGGGCGTAGAGCGGGCCGTTGGCGTAGACGCGCTGGTAGTTCTGGGAGCCCTGGCCGTCGTCGGACTCTGCGTTGGCGATGGTGGTGCCGCCGGCCAGCAGGATCGGGTCGCGGTCGGTCCCGAACTCCCGGCTGACGGTGCGCGAGTTGCGTGCGTCGGAGGTGAGGGCTCCGTTGGCGGACAGTGGTTCCCAGATGGCGGGGCGAGCCAGGCCCTGGACGCTGGTGACGGACAGGGCCAGAGCGGAGAACATGACCAGGACCAGAAGGCGACCCTGCCGGATCTGATCGGTTCATGGCTGCCGCCTCGTCGCTGCCGTCAGGAAACCCGGGGCCCGCGATGAGCGCAGTGTCTCCGTCCGGCGCGGGTGTCGGTGGAGGCGGTGCCTCCTGGCTGACGAAGACCGTGGGGTTGCGTCGTTCGTCTGGCTGCCGGGCGCCGCGGGAGGGGGCCTGTAGCCTCCGGCTCCGGGCCGACCGGCTCGCTGGTCGTCGACATAGCCGGGCAGAGGCTGGGGAGGGGCTTGGGAGGGGCTGTTGCCGACCGCTCCTCGGCCGGCTCGTCTGCGCCGGCGTCCTGTACCCGACGACGCAGGAGACCGGCAGCTCGGCCGTGTCGATGATCCGCGGCGCGTGGCGGGCCGAGCCGGGCGGCAGTCGGACAGGCGCAGCAAAAGGCCAGGACGACCCAGTTGGCGAGGAGTGAGGAGCCGCCGTAGGCCAGGAAGGGCAGAGGAGCTCGGTCAGGGATCAACCGCGACGCCACCGATGACCACGAAGATCTGCAGGGCGATGGCGATAGGACAGGCCCACTGCCAGGAGCTTGCCGAAGCTGTCGCGCAGGGAGACGGCAGTACGCAGCCCCTCTGGATGAGGACGAGGTAGAGCAGAGGATGGCCAGCGCCGGTCAGGCCCAGCCCTCACCCAGCGAGGCAGAAGATGAAGTCGGAGTTGGCGAAGGTGACGAGAGTCGGTGACCTCGCCCCATCCGGCCCCCATGAGTCCGCCGGTGACATGCCGAACATGCCCGTCAGCAGCTGCTAGGAGCCGCCGCGGCGGCGTTGTAGACGGCGTTGTCGGTGGCGTGGAGCCAGCTGCCGATGCGCTGCTGGACGTGAGGCGAGGGCCGCGAACCAGGCCGCTGAGAGAACAGGCTGCCCGATGAGCAGCCAGGAGGGATGGTCGGTGGCCACGCACAGGACGACACGACGAACAGGCTGAACAGCAGGAGACCGAGGAGCCCAGGTCCTTCTGGAGGACCAGGACGCAGATGCTCACGCCCCACACGATGAACAGGGGCCCAGGCGGGCGCGCGGCAGGCTCATCCACAGCACCTGCGTGCCCGCCAGAGCCAGGTTGTCCCGGTTGGCTACCAGGTAGGAGGCGAAGAAGACCGCCAGCAGCACCTGAGAGCCTCAGCCGGCTGGAAGCCTCATGGGGCCGATCCGATCCAGATGCGGGCGCCGCTGATGCTCTGACCCGATGAAGGGCAGGAAGGGCAGGGACGAGGAAGACCAGGCTGGACCATAGCCTCAACGGTCCCAGCGCTCAGGCGCCGGTAGTCGCGCAGCAGGAAGAGCACGGCAGAAGAGGATGACGCCCAACAGCGTCCAGATCAGCTGCTTTGGCGCCGACGTAGAACTGCCACTGCTCGTTGACCCTCGACAGGCCAGGTCCAGGCGCGGATCGCGGCCAGGCCGATCCCATTGAGTGCCACCGCTGCCGGGCAGGACCGCTCGGCCCAAGGGGCGGTGTAGCGCACCCACAGGTGCATGAGGACGGTCAGGTTGAGGAAGGCGCCTCCCAGCATGACGGTCTGCGCGGGGAGGAGCCGCGTGTTGAGCGCGTGAGCATGAAGCCGCCCAGGCCGAGACCAGGCGACTGCTGAGCAGCGCTTGCCTCCGCCCACTCGGCCTGGAGTGCTCTGCGGTGCCGGCGGGTTGATCGTCGCCACAGCTGCGGGCGCCTATGGGGCCTGGAGCAGCAGTCATCTCAGCCCCTGCTTGGCCTCGATCGGGACTGAGCCGGTGGAGCAGGCGTCTCGATGAGGGAGTGGACGTCGGTTCTGGAGATGCGGAGGGGAGGCGGCCGTTGAGTCCGATGAGCCTGCGGGGAGGCCGGCTTGGAGGTAGGAGCGGACAGTCTTGTCGACGTAGGTCTGCGCCTCGCTCATCGACTTCTGGGTGACGGTGGCCTCAGGCGCTCGCGAATGTTGTTGTCGAGCTTTTCCACTGGCAGGTCCGCGTAGGTCTTGACCGAGTGGCTGAGCTTGAGGGGGCCGATCGACTGCGGGATCCCCTGCTAGATGGCGACCTGGCCGTCATAGGTGGAGACGTAGTAGCGGGTCTGGGTCCAGCGGTAGAACAGGGCGCTGGCGCCGACGAGCGTGCGAGCAGGGACGATGCTGCCTACGAGGACCCGACGGCGGTGTCGGCGCCGGGCCTTCTGGGTGGCGGCCTCGACGGCAATGGCCGTCGACGTCGGAGGAGTCCTTCTGAGGTGGAGTCGGGCGTGTCTCTCCAGGGTGGCCATGAGGGCCGCGGCCTTGGCGGCGGGGCTGGCCTCGGAGTCCTTGGTCCCGCCTCGCCGTCGGCCTTGCGGCTGGCGGCCGCCGCACGCTCCTGGGCCAGGCGCTCGGTGGCGGCACTGCCCACGACCTGCGGGACGGTCTGCGGCCCGGGATCGTCCTTGACGACGTCGAAGACGACGGCGGTCACGTTGTCCGGTCCACCGGCGCGCAGGGCCAGGTCAACGAGCTGGTCGGCGGCCTGACCTGGTCGGCGACGCCGGGTCAGGACCTCGCCGATGGTCTCGGCGGTCACCGGGCCGCTCAGGCCGTCGGAGCACAGCAGCCAGCGGTCGCCGGGGACCGCCTCGCGGATCGACTCGTCGAGCTGGACCTCGCCCTCGGTGTCGCCCAGGACGCGCAGGAGGACGGAGCGCTGAGGGTGCTGGCGGGCCTGGTCCTGGTGAGGCGCCCGGTCTCCACGAGGTACTCCACGAAGGGTGTGATCGGTGGTGACCTGGGTGAGGGTGCCGTCGCAGCATGTAGGCGCGCGAGTCGCCCACGGGACCATGGCGAGCTTGTTGCCGCTGCGGCTGACGCCGATGCAGGTGGTACCCAGACCGGCGAGGTCGGGGTCCTGGGAGGACAGGGTGACGAGCTCGGTGTGGGCGGCCCTGACGGCATCGCGCATGAGGCCCAGCAGCTCGCCGGCCTGGTGGGAGTCGGCGTCCAGGGCATGAAGGTGCCTGATGGCGACCGCTGAGGCGATGCCTCCGCCTGCGGGCCCTCCCATCCTGTCGCACAGGAGGCACAGGTGGGGGCTGGCGTAGCCCGAGTCCTGGGTTGACTGGCGGACCAGGCCGACGTCGGAGCGCGCGGCGAAGCGCAGGGAGATGGCACGAGCGCAGCCCAGCGTCGTCTGGCTGATTCTGACAGGAATGTTCATGGGGAGCTCCACGGCGCCGTGCACGGGCGCGTCGTCCATCATGGTTCCGTTGGTAGAACTGAGGTCCTCCAGCCACCAGGCGCCGTCCTGGGGAAGACGCGCGCGTGGCGCGACGAGGCGTAGGAGTCGTCGAGGACCAGGGTGCACGAGGGAGAGCGGCCGATAATGATCGACGAGGGGCTCAGGGCACGGTCGAGCGGGCCAGGGGCCCCTCGGTGATGACCAGGCGGGTGGCGCTCATGCGTCGGCCCTGGGGAGGACCCGAGGCTGCTCGAGCCGCCCTGCGGAACGTCGGCGCGAGGGCCGCGGCGGGGAGTCGGCCATGTCGCGCCGCATGACGCGCACGATGAGGTACAGGAAGAACCACAGCAGGACCAGGTAGCCCAGCCGCAGGGATCGTGGAAGGCGAGTGCGCCACCGCTGACTCCGCTGTTCTGGGTGCCGTCCCAGTCAGGATCTGGGTGCGCCCTGATGGTGAGGGTGTTGCCGTCCACGAGTGTGACGGCGTCGACTCGTTGACCCTCGACGAAGGTGCCGTTGGTCGAGCCCAGGTCGCTGGCGATGGCGCTGCGTGCGTCAGACGGATCTCCAGGTGACGGCGTGAGACGCCGGAGTCGTCGACGATGATGTCCGCCTCGAGCCGCGCCCGATGACGGTGACCGGGCCGGTGAGCAGGTAGCGCTGGCCGTCGATGTCGACAATCGGGTGCGCCGGGGGTGGCGGAGGCGGAGGCTGAGCTGGGCGTGCGCCGCGCCGCGGGAGGACCTGATCTCGATGGCCGGAGCGTTGGGGTTGTTGCTGACGAGGAAGGAGACCTCGACCGGACCGACGAAGGAGTAGCCCCTGGTCGGCGGCGTGCGAGGTGGCGACCTCCTCCATCTGACGCACCATCTCGTCCTGGCCCCAGGCCGTGATGCGCCTGATGCTCGGCGGTGAGGTGGATGCGGAAGATGTTGGGAACCACTCGAACGGTCGCGCGCGAAGCGACGCGGCACGCTTTGTCCATGGTCTCGCGGAGCTTCGAGGCGATCTCGATGGGCTCGATGTCGTCCGAGAATCGGACATGGCGCGGTTCGTGACGTTTCGACGCTCCTTTCTCGAACTTGTCCAGGAATCCCATGGACAGTACCTCCCCAGATATGGGTGTGGCGGCCCCGGATGGAGCTGAGGCGGACGGCCCCGCCTCGCTATGGGTCTCGCACGGACCTGCGTGCAGGTCGATACCGTTCCATCGTAACGGTAGCGAAGCTATCGCAGGAAGACGGCCCCGTCTGTGTGAGGGTAATTGTGTCGTGAGCGGTCCCACGGCCGAATGCGGGGGTGAGGATTGGACGTCGGCGGGTCGGCGGCTAGTCTCATGCTCGCTTCGCGCGAGTGGCGGAATTGGTAGACGCGCACGGTTCAGGTCCGTGTGATCTTACGATCATGGGGTTCGAGTCCCCCGCACAGAACGGAAAGGCCTGACCTTTCGAGGTCCGGGCCTTCGCATGCCCGTTCCCGGTCGCCTTTGTCGCTCTTTGCTCTTACCGCCTCTGCAGGGCGGCCAGCGCCGTCGGTCGGTCGTCGGCTCCAGTGCGGCTCCCTAGCCGAGGCGGGCCGGGGGCAGGCGGCGCAGCAGGTACCAGGGCGGCCAGGGCTCCCGTCCAGGCGCCGACGGCGTTCCGTCCGACATTGGCCAGTGAGGGCCGCCGCCCAGCATCGGCAGGAGGCTCTGAAGCACCTCGGCGCTCAACCCGACGACGCAGCCCGCCAGCGCCCACATCCACCAGGGACGTCCCGCCAGCCCGCGACGGCGCAGAAGGTGGCCGGTGCCAGCATGACCAGGTTGAGGACGACGTCCTGCCCTCCTGGCTGAGGGAAGGCTGGCCCCAGCGAGTCCTTGAGCTCGGCGACCCGCGTCCGGAGGGCCACACGACCGCCAGCATGATGATGACCAGGAAGATGACAGCGGCTACGCGGGCGATCCGCTCGTGGGCGGTGATGGCGGGGGTGACAGGTGTTGCTCAGGGCTGTTGGTGAGGTGGGTGCTGTCGGCGTCGGCGGAGGTCAGGGCTGGGGGTGGGCTGCTGGTGGCACGCTACGAGTTACCGCCCGCCCTCGAGGACCCCGGAAGGCGGGCGGTAACGACTCAGAGCACGGAGGCGTGTTCTGGGGTCAGCAGCAGCTGGCGTTGATCTCCGTCCGGCCTGTCTGGCCTGGCAGCGCCAGAACTGCGCTCGCTCATGGGGCCGTGCCCCGGTTCCTGCGCGACCCATGCCCCTGGCCTGTAGGGCACCGCCGGGGCGGTTCAGGCAGTCGGCGTGCCTGCGGGCGTAGCGCTCCAGGTAGCGGTCGTAGGCCGACCTCGTCATGTCCCGCCACAGGGTGCGAGCCCGGGTCAGGCCCGCGCACCTGACGGCGGGCGCTGACTCGCCCTGCCGCCCTGATGCCGTCGGAGGGTCTGCGCGCGACTTCCGCGGGCCTTGTGGGGATGAGGGCGGGTCGCCCACCTGCTCGTACCCTGGAGACCTTTCACGAGCGAGGAGGCGATCATCGTCTCGGGCGCGTAGAAGTTGGACTCCTGGTACGGGTCCTCCGACGTCGTCGTGTCCCTGGTTGCGGATCGTCTGATGATGCGGATGAGGCCGCAGACTATGACGAAGGCGACCATGACCAGGAAGACGATCGACAGCGTGCCCCTGGATCATCGTGTTGCGTACGATGCCCTGGGTCTCCTCGATCTTGGTCAGGTCGGTGAGCGTGCCCAGCTTTGGCGACGGCCTCGATGCTGCTGGAAGTAGCCCACGAGCGGGTCGGTGGAGAAGATCTTCGCCACGAGGCCGTGAAGGTGACGGCCGTGTCGAACACCAGCGGGATCGCGGGATCCACACCACTTGCGTGTAGCTCTCTGCAGCACCACCACGACGGTGACCACCAGCAGGCCACGGCCGCGATGAGCTGGTTGGCGATGCCGAACAACGGGTATAGCGTCTGGATGCCGCCGCGCGCGGTCGGTGACCCCTCATGAGGAGCAGCGGCTCCCACGAGGCGACGACAGACACGCCGTGGTCCCCAGGCACCCGCGTGCCAGGACGGGTCCTTGAACTTGGGGAAGGCGCTCAGCGCGTCGGAGAGCTGGAAGCGGGCCACGCGGGCTGACGGCGTCGACGGCCGAGAGGATGAACAGGGCCTCGAACATGATGGGCGAAGTGGTACCAGAAGCCCATCATGGCTCGCCGCCGCCGATCTGGTGAAGGATGTGGGCGATGCCCACTGACAGGTGTGCGCCGGTGCGCGAGACGACGTTGGCCTGCTGACGTCGCTGGCCAGGCGCCTCCAGGGCCTCGGCGCCCGTGTAGGTCTTGAGGGTTGCCCTGATCGTCCCAGGAGTCCCACTCGGGGTTTGAGCTCTGGGTCTCGATCGGGTGACGCCGAGCTTGCTCACGGCGGCCTCGGCGAGCTTTCGCAGTGGTGCTCGGGGTCGTCGGTGGTCTTGCAAGGGGCGGCAGGCGACCGATCTCGGGGCCGGCGATCTTGTTCCTGGTCGCCGTCGAGGTGTTCATGGAGAAGCAGATGCCCGGCTCAGGAGACCGCGGCCGCCAGCGCCATGATGGCCACGAAGCGACTCCATGACATGCTGCCGTAGCCGATCATGCGGACCTGGGTCTCCTCTCCACCATCTTCGGGCTGGTGCCCGAGGGAGACCATGGCGGCATGCCGGACAGCGGCGCGCGCAGGCGATGGTGATGAACAGGAAGGGGAAGAGGGTACTGGCGAAGACCGGCCCGTCGGTGCTGAAGGCGAACTCGGTGACGGCGACATCTCCACCAGCGGGCGCACGATGACGATGCCCAGGGCCAGGATCGTGATGGTGCCGACCTTCATGAAGGTCGACAGGTAGTCGCGCGGTGAGCAGGACCCACTACGGGCAGGACCGCGGCCAGGAAGCCGTAGATGATCATGGCCCACACCAGGGTCGGTGGGGGACAGGTGCAGGTAGTGGCCGAAGGAGGACCAGCCACCCAGCGTCCGCCGATGATGACGGCGATGAGCAGGCTGAAGTCGACGAAGGAGACCTGCGTGATCTTGCCGGGCTGGACGAAAGCGCAGCCAGCAGGGCCCCATCCCGATGGCGATCGGATCGTCATGCCCACCGAGAAGACGCCCCCAGGGGAGGCGGCCAGGCGTTGACGCAGACCATGGCCAGGACCGCCAGGACGATCATGAGCATGACGAAGACGACGACGGTTGCCATCGATGCCGCCGATCTTCGATCCGTCGGTCGGCCATCTGGCCCAGTGAGGCGTCGCCGCGGCGCATGGAGAAAGAACAGGACGAGCATGTCCCGACGGCGCCGGCCACGAGCACGCCGATGATGATCCACAGGGTGCCGGGCAGGTAGCTCCCATCTGGGCGGCCAGGACCGGGCCGACCAGTGGGCGGCGCCGGCGATGCCGCGAAGCGGTGGCCGTAGAGGACGACGCGGTGAGTGGGGTCGAAGTCGCGCCCTGTTGTTGATGCGCTCGGCCGGGTGGCGTTGGGTCGTCGGGGCGCATGATGCGCCGCTGGATGTAGAGGGCGTAAAGCGGTATCCCGATCGCGTAGGTGCACACGGCGGTGACCACGAACCAGATGGTGATTGACGTGCCTGCCGCGCACAACCGCCAGCATCCACCAGCCCCAGGACGCCCAGGGCGGTGATGACCACCCAGGTGGCGATCCGTGCGGGTGTCCATCGATCGTCAGGACGTGCGCCGACGGGACGCCGTCGGCGTTGCGGATGATCCGCTCTCCTCCGGTGAGTAGGTGGGTAAGGAGGCTTCTTTCTGGGGCATCGGGATTCCGTTCGTCGTCGAGAAAAGGTATGACGTCATCGTCTGCGGTGACTCACCCAGGTATTCCTCCTGGTCGCGGAAGGGAAGCAATGGCGAGTCCGGCGGTGGCGCGCTCGAGCTCGGGCCGGACATCCGTCCCATTTATCCCACCTACTGGATACCTTCCGATGGCTACCGTCCGGTGTCACGTACGAGGGGCTGGAGCAAGCCGGCGAGAGCTCCTGACGCCGCGAGGGCGCTCACGTTCTCGCACCACGTCGGGGCTCTGTGCTGTCCGGCGTCTTCGATAACCTGACGTTGTGTCCGTGCTTTCATCCCGTCCTCGACGTCCTGCGCAGGCGCCGATCCTCACCGTCTTCCTCGTCATCGGCCTGGGAACCGCCGTCGGGCAGGTTCCGCTCGGACCGATCCGCTTCGGTGCCGCCGGGGCACTCTTCGTGGGTCTCGCGGTGGGGGCCCTCGACCCCCGGCTGGGCGCGGACCTCGCCCTGCTGCGAAGCCCTCGGCCTGGCCCTGTTCTGCTACACCGTGGCCTGGCCGCTGGCAACACCTTCTTCCGCGATCTGCGCAGGCAGCTGCCGCTCACGGCCCTGTGCGTCGTCGCGCTCGTGATCGCCGGTGGGGCGGGCGGCCTTACTCCCACCTGGCTGGCGTGAGCCCCGCGATGGACTCCGGCGCCTACGCGGGTGCCCTCACCTCGCCGGTGCTCGACGCCGCCATCGAGGCGGCCGGCACCCAGGAGCCCGCCGTCGGCTACGCCCTGGCCTACCCCGTGGGCGTGGCCGTCGCCATCCTCATCGTGTCCGGGGTCGTGGGGCGCTCCTGGCCCGGAGGGCGCGACCCGCGGCCCGCCAGCGCCGACGGCATCACCGCCACCAGCGTCTACCTCCTCTCAGCGGGTGGCCCTCGGTGAGATGAAGGCCTCAAGGAGGGGAGCATCCGTATCTCCTACCTGAGCGCGACGGCGAGACTCGGGTCGTCGCTCCAGGAGAGGAGCTGCTGCCCGGGGACAAGGTCGTCATCGTCAGGGGCGCCGTCCGCCGTGGAGTCCGCTGCGCACGACCTGGGCACCGGCCTCAACAAGTGCCCGGCCAAGGATCGCAGCGTCGTCGACTTCCGGCGCCTGACCGTCTCCTCGACGCGGGTGGCCGGGCGCACCATCGCCGAGGTGGACATGCCCGCGCCCAGGGCGTCATCACCCGCGTCGAGCGCGGCGACCTGGACCTGCTGGCCCGCGAGGACCTCGTCCTGAGCTCGGCGACCGGGTGCTGGCTGTCGTCCCCAGCGACGAGCTGGAGAAGGCCGCCGACTGGTTCGGCGACTCCGAGCGCTCCATCGCCCAGATCGATGCCTTCTCGTAGGGGCCGGCATGGCTCGGAGTGCTCCTGGGACTGGTGGCGATCCCTGCTGCCCGGCGGCATCACCCTGCGGCTCGGGGTGGCGGCCGGGCCGCTCGTCGTCGGCATGGTCCTGGGGTGGGTGGGGCCGCACCGGCCCCTTTCGTGTGGGGGCTGCCGCATGCCGCCAACTCCACCATCCGCCAGCTGGGGCTGCTGTTCTTCCTGGCCGCGATCGGGCTGGCCTCGGGGCCAGACCGCGCCTCGGCCTTCTCGATGACGGGACTCAAGGTGGGGTGCTCGCCGCACTGTCGTGGCGGTCAGTGCGATCGTCCTGCTGATCGGGGCGCGTTGGGGCTGGGGTCTCCCGCGCAGCGCGCCTCCGGCGGCCTGGCTGGGCTCGTCGGGCAGCCCGCGATCCTGGCCTTCGCCCTGTCCAAACGCGACGACGAGCGCATCGAGGCCGGCTACGCGACCCTGTTCGCGCTGGCCATCGTCGTCCAAGATCGTCATGGTCCAGGTCCTCGTGGCGCTGTAGGCGCGGATCCAGGCGGCGGTGCACGAGGGAGTGCCTCTCGAGCCGCCGGATCCTGGCCGAGTGAGCCCAGAGGTGTCCGAATCGGTGACAAAGGAACCTGCGGCCCGATCAGGCTGCCAACGGAACCGCGGAATCATGCGGTCTTTTGTGGTGGTGCGTACCCGAGCCCGCCTTTGTCACCGATTTGGACACGCACGCTCATTTAGAGCCCCGCGCTGCACCTGCTGAGGCCGCGCGATACGAGTCGATGCGGACGATCAGTCGGTGGTTTTGCGCTCGGTGAAGACCTCGCGGGCCACGAAGGTCGCGTTGAGCGCCCGCGGGAAGCCGGCGTAGACCGAGGTGTGCAGGATCGCCTCGATGATCTCCTCGCGGGTCAGGCCCACGTTGAGGGCGGCCCCGATGTGGATCCTCAGCTGCGGCTCGCAGCCGCCCAGGGCCGTGAGCACGCCGATCGTGACGAGCTGGCGGCTGCGCGGGTCGAGCCCAGGGCGGGCGTAGACGTCCCCTGAAACCGAAGCTCGCGATGTGGTGGCCGAGCGCCGGACTGATGTCCGCCAGCGAGTCGATGACGGTCTCGGGCGGCCTCGCCGTCGACCGAGCGGGCGACCTCCAGGCCGCGCTCGCGCCGGGCCAGGTTCTCCGGGGCGCTGACGTCGTGCTGGGGAGTGAGGCTCAGCGGTCGCGAGGGGTTCTCCTGTCGTGTCGGAAAGTGTTGATGCTGTGCGTGGTGGCCTGCTCCTCCAGCTCTCGCGTGGTAGGTGGCGATCTTGTACTCGGTGGCGGCCAGTGCGAGCCGGAGCTCGTCGATCCGGGCTCGCAGCCCGTCACGGTGCTCGGTGAGCAGGGTCAGGCGCTCGGGCACCGTGTCCCGGCCGGCCTCGACCATGTCGACATAGCGCTGCAGGTCGCGGATCGGCATGCCCGAGGTCCGCATCCGGGTGAGGGAACACCAGACGCCGCGCACCCGCGGCGTCGTAGCGGCGGTACCGGAGGCGTCGCGCTCCACCCGCACGAGGCCGATCCGCCTCGTAGCGCAGGTGTGGGCGCTGACCCCCAGGCGGTCGGCGGTGGTCGCGATGTCCCATCCGGCCGCACCGGGGCCGTTTGCCGGTCCGACGTCGTCGCTGGGTGGGACGAAGGCGAGCCGCAGCCTCGCGGAGCCGGGCGTCGTCGGGCCTGCGCACGCGAAGCGGTCGTGCTGGTCATGATGCAGACCGTAGGACTTCGAGCGCGCTCGAAAGGCAAGAGCGGTCGGAGTGGCGGTCCGAGTGGCGCCACGGCTAGCCTGGTCGCATGCTTTGTCGCCTTCTCCGTGTCCCCGACCACCACCGATGCGCCTGACGGCTCGGTCTCCGAGGCGGTGGCCCGGAGCCGTGCGCGTGGTGCGTGATCCGGGGCTGCCCTACGAGACGACGCTCGATGTTCACCACGATCGAGGGCGAGTGGGACGAGTGCATGGACGTGGTCAAACGGGCCTCTGCGGCGGTCGCCGAGGTGAGTCCGCGCGTGGCGCTCGTCCTCAAGGCAGACATCCGCCCCGGCTGGACCGGCCAGATGAGCGCGAAGGTCGAGCGCATCGAGGCCTCGCCTGCGCCAGGTCGACCGATACCGACATTTTCTTCACAAAATGACGCGGCTCCGGGTCACTATGAAGAAAATGTCGGTGACCTGGCTCGACTGCCCGCATCGGCTTCACTGCCGCAGCGCGACTGCGCCGGTGAGCCTCGGGACCGTCCGTGGTTCAGCTCAGGAGGGCCAGGACGACCGCGGCGCTGCGGGCGGCGGCCTCCTCGGCGGCGATGTGGAAGTCCTGGCCCGCCTCGGGGCCGCACAGGTCGGACACGCCGCGCACCGAGACGAAGGGGATGCCGGCGCTCGCGGCCACCTGCGCCAGCGCCGTCGACTCCATGTCCGTGCTCAGCGCAGCGGGAAAGACTCGCGGGTGTCGGCCACGTTCGCGGCCGTCACGAAGGAGTTGCCGGCCAGCATCTGACCGACGCGCAGCCGCGCTGAACCCGATGACGCCGTGGCCCTGCGCAGGGCGCCCGGGACCCACCTGCTCCAGGCGCTCCAGCAGGTTCGGGTCCCCGGCGAAGGTCTCCGGCTGGCCTGGGTCTGGGCTGCGGGCGTAGCCGAAGGCGGTGGCGTCGGCATCGGTGTAGGCCAGGCTCGCTGAGGCGCACACGTCGCCGACTCTCACCCTGGCGGCCGAGCCCGCCGGTGGTTCCTGCCGAGACGACGGCGCTGGGGCGGACTTGAGCCGGATCGCCGCCAGCGCGCTCGCGGCTGCGACGAGCCCGATGCCGCTGCGCACCAGGATAAGCTCGCGCTCGCCGTCGGGAAGCTGGAGGACCAGGCCTGCGCAGACCCCGGCAGGGTCGGTGCCTGGGGCCGCTGCGTGCTCGGGCAGGGCGTCCAGGAAGGGCTGGGCCTCCCGACATGGCGCAGGGAGACGATGACGGGGGCACTGGGTGCGACTCACGCGCCGAGCTTCATGAGGGCGCCTGAGCCTCGAAAGTGTCCAGACAGGACGGCTGGCGGTTGATCGGATCCGGTATCTGGAAGTAACAGGGCGATGACCTGGGCTTTTTGTAGACCGCGGTGCGCATGCCGTGATTCAAAAGTCGTCCCATATGGAACAGATTCGCCGCATGGCAACTCTGTCGAGGTCGTGCCCCTGAGGACGTACTGCGAGTCATACGTCCGTGGGTCAGGAGTCGGAACGTCTGACTCCTGGGGCGGGTAGATGCGGCAGTCTGCGTCCGTCAATGATCCATGTGGCGACTTTCCCGGTTTGTCTGCCGTGCCCGTCCTGCTTGGAACCTCATGGGGTGAGGGCGCCATGGTTTCCGCCTGAGTGGATGATCGGAATGATCCGCATGCGCATGGCGACAGGGGCGACAATCTCCACCGTGCCGTGCTGAGGACCCGTCGGCTGGTCGATGCAATGGAACGTGGCCTGCGCTGATCGCGGCCTGGTCGCGCAGGTGGTCGTGCTCCCAGTCGAGACGGGGAGGAGTGGAAGGCGAGCCGTCCGTCTCAACGAGAAGCGCCGGTGGCGCCCTGCTCGAAGCGCCTTGGTGTCGGGCGTGAGGCCGGAGACGAGGTCTTGTGGGTGAGCTGTCAGCACCAGGTCCACTCTCCGACACCGGGGACGGACACTGCCGTCGCTGGCCGGTATCCGGCCTCTTCCAGCTCGTAACGGGCGATCGTCTCCAGGAGAGAACGAGCATCGGGATTCGAGCGCGACACAAGCTTTACGGGAGCGGCGGTTCCCGCGGACCCTGTAGGAGGCTCTCGAGCTGAGGGCGGGTAGTCAGACCAAGTCGAAAGGATGCATCGAGTGCGATGAGTGCATCAAGCTCATCCGCGCAACGCAGGTAACAGATGAGTGCCCGCTCATGGAGTGCCACGGTGCGCGCATCTGCGACGGGGAGAATGAGGCCGCTCAACCGATGGGTGACGACGCGCCCGATTGCGTCCGGTATGTGACCCTGGTTGCGGGGACGGCGATATGCACAACGTTGTGGGCGCTGGTGCAGTGGCGGGCCGATGCTGCATCGCATGAGAGCAGGTGATACCACCTGATGCGTCGGCAGAGGATGAAACGAGGGTCGGCGCTCTTCAGCGCGGCCACGTGGTTCGGGTGAAGAGTGATGAGCCCATCGGCGGCGGCTCGGGTAACAAGACGACGTTCGGCCCGCGTGCTGCACAGCGTGTCCAGGCGCGCTGCTCCCTGGTGAGCGGCGAGACGCGCCAGCAGTCCTCGATTCTGGATGACTTATCTCATACGTAAAATGATGTCAAAGCATCATCAAAGTGTGTCTCGCTGGAGTGGGGGGTGGATTGAGGTGGTCCGTTTTGTCCAGATTGGACGACTTTGCGGTTGATTGGATCCGGTATCTGGAAGTAACAGGCGATGACCTGGGCTTTTTAGACCAGCGTGCGGCTGCCGTGATTCAAAGTCGTCCCATATGGACAGATTCGCCGCATGGTGGCTCTGTTGAGAGCGCTGTAGAGAGGGAGCGGCGGGGTCGGCTGGTAGCTGTGGCCTTCTGTCGCCGGGGATGGTGTCGATGAGCACCTTGTGGGGTGGGATCCGTCGCCGCGACGGGAGATGAGCTCTGGGTGGTGCGATTCAGGCGTTGTCGATTGCGTCGGGCGTGCTCAGCCCGACGATGACCGACTCAATGAGGTCACGCAGCCTACCGCCGTCGATGTTCTCGGCGATCGAGTCCATGAAGAGCAGGCTGACGATGTCGGGCTGGGCTCCGCGGTGGAACGGTGGGGCGGCGCCCCATGCGGGCGAGAACCTTTCTGACCGTCCCGGACAGCCTGGCGGTGAAGTCGGCGCGAGCCGTTCCGGGGATCGTCGGGCGTCGGGCTGCGCAGCTGGAAGAGCGAGTACTCGGTGGTCAGAGGTAGATGGTGCGGGCCCCTCAGGGGCGGATGGCTTCGAGCAGCTCCCACGAGCGAGTCCATCGTGGGGCGCCTCGAGAGAGTCGATGGCCTGCGTGACCCGCGACAACAAGGTGTTGGAGCGCATGACGATGGCCTCGGTCAGGATGTCCTGGAGCGAGGAGGTTGAGTAGAAGGCACCTGGTGAAAACCGGCCCGCTTGACGATGTCGTCAATGCGAGTGCTGGCGATGCCCTTGAGGCGACGATGACCGCAGCCGCCTCGATGAGGCGGGCGCGAGTGTTTACCCGCTTGCGCAGCGTGCGCTCGGCAGCGGGGAGCGCCGTCGCCTTCGCTCGGGCCTCGCAGATCGGGCGGCGTCGCCGTGGTCTCCCCACCCTTCGGGGACCAGACCACGGGGTGGCGGTCAGCCGTCTCCGCCGACGGCTCCCACGTCCTGGTCCAGGGTGCAGGCCGACACCTCGGTCGGCCTCGATCACCACCGGAACCACACCGAAGCGCCAAGACCGTTGCCAAGGACCTCGACACCCTGGCCGAGCGCACCGAGGCCATGGATTCGTCTCTGACAGTTCAGCGCAGTGGCAACATCGACCAGGAGGTGGGGATCGGCATCTCGCCGCTGAGCTCGTCGGCGTCGCCACTCGCCGCGATCGTCCTGCTCATCACCTTCGGCTCTCCTCGCTGCGGTACCCCGCTCATCGCCGCCGCCGCTGGTGTAGGCGTCGGCATGCTCGGCATCCTCGTGACGGCGAGCGTCACCGACATCAACTCCACCACCCGGTCCCGGCCGTCACGATCGGGCTGGCGGTCGGTATCAACTACGCCCTGTTCATCGTCCGCGGGCGCGCGAGTACCTCGCCGACGGTGCCGATCCGTCCGAGGCCGCCAGGCGGCCACTCGCCACCTCCGGCGGGGCCATCGTCTTCGCTGGAACCACAGTCATCGTGGCCCCAGTGCGGCTTGAGCGTGGCCGGCATCAGTTCCTGACCACGATGGACTGGCCTCGGCGGCGGTCGTGGCGGTGGCCGTGCTTGTGGCGCTGACGGTCGTCCCCGCCTCATCGGTATTCTCGGGGGCGTCTGCTCCACGTCGCCGCAGGGCCCGTCGATGGCGGTGCGGACGCAGAGCGGCGGCTCAGCGTCCCGCTGGTGCGTGCGTGACCCGCCGCCCCTGGGTGACCATCGGCGCCGTCGTTGTGCTCCTGGGACTGTGCGCTGTACCCGCCAGCGGGCCTGTGCCCTGGCCCTGACCGACAACGGTTTCGCTGAGAGGGATCGCAGCAGCGCGAGACCTACGACGCCGTCGCCGCAGCCTACGGCGAGGCACAACTCCCCATCGTCGTGATCGCCGACGTCTCCCAGCCTCCGGCTCCGTCGCCGCGGTCCAGGGCCTGGCCCAGGAGTTCTCCCAGCTCGACGGCGTCGAGGGAGTCTCCCTGGCCACTCCCAATGAGGACGGGACCTCGCCTCGTCCAGATCCGTCCCGAGAAGTCTCAGGCCGATCCCGCCACGATGGAGCTTCGTCGCAGTATCTCGCTCCCACGCCGACGACTACGAGAGCCGTTATGGGCTCACCGATCTCATGGTCACCGGCCAGACCGCGCTGTCGCGATCGACGTCGCGAGGAGCTCAACGCCGCCCTGGTCCCCTTCGGCACGTGGTGGCTGGACTCGCTCACCTCTCATGGTGGTCTTCCGCCCGTCGCCGTTCCCCTGACAGCGACCCTCGCACCTGCTGTCACTCGGGGGCGGCATGGTGCCGTCAGCGCCGTGTTCGAGTTGGGGGATGGGCGGCCGACCTCCTGGCCGTCCCAAGGTCGGTGCCGTCATCTCCTTCCCGCCGGTCGTCGTCGTGGAGTCCTGTTCGCTGGCCATGGACCACCAGGTCTTCCTCGTCTCGCGCATGCGTGAGGAGTGAACCGACAGGCGGCGGCGCGACTGTCGCGACTCCTGCGGCTCGTCATGAGGCGGCCGCGGTGGCGGTCAAGGCCGGGTTCCTGGGCAGCGCGAAGGTCGTCGTGGCGCGGCCGTCATCATGACCGGCGTCTTCGTTCTCTCGTCCACACCGACAACGTCTACGTCAAGCCCATCGCCTTCGGTCTGACTGTCGGGATCGCCGCCGATGCTTCCTGGTGCGCATGACCTCATTCCCGCAAATCATCGTCGCCCTGGGGGAGAGGGCCTGGTGGCTGCCGGCATGGCTGGACCAGCTGCTCCCGGTCGTCGACGTCGAGGGGGAGAGCCTGGAGCAGGCGTTGGAGTAGGAGGAGACCGACGCCGGCTGGCCGGTCCGACCGGAGCGGACTCCGTGGACGATCAGGCTGAGGATGCCGAGGATGCAGAGGAGTGAGGTCGCTGTCGTCCTGAGCCCGGCGCTCGCGGTGGCCGGCAAGGGCGGATCAGGCGGCTTCCCGCCGGCCCGCCCTGCCGGCATCGTGCTGCTCGCATGGCCCTACGGCTTACGACGGCCTACCGCCCTGCACCGTGATCGTCCTGGGAGCCCGCGGCCGCGCGTGACGGCCGCAGCCGGGTTGATCGGTGAGCCCGCGCGACTGGTCGCGGCGCAGCAGGGAAGTTCCCCCAGCCGGATCGGCCGAGCCACGTGGTTGATCCGCGGCCAGCGCAGCATGACGTAGTCGACGGCGTCGTCCACCTCCAGGCGTCGCGTCGAGTTGCCGACCCGCACCCACAGCGCCGCCCTGTCGTGCCCCTTTTGGCCGGCTTTGAGGTAGACCGGCAGCGGGGACGGGGGTGCGGTCACCCGGCACACCTCCGCGGTCCCGTCCGTGTGGGCGCGAAGTCCACCTGCGGCAGCGCGGCGGCGTTCGTGCCCATGCGCGTGCGCCACATGCCGCGCAGCCACAGCTCGAAGCGGTCGGCGTCAGGGCCGCTTTGAGCGTCGTGTAGTCGGGGCCGAGCCCGATGAGGTTGCCGGGCGTCATCCACCCCGAGCAGGAGCGTGCCGCCCGCGGAGTTCATGAAGGCGGCCACTCGTCCCGCCACGACCTCCTCCATGGCCTCGTCGCGCTTGTCCGTGCGCAGGTTCCAGCGGGGCCGAGGACTTGAACTCCAGGCGGTCGGACTCGCCCATCTGCGCGACCTCCGCGATCGGCTGCAGCGTACGGTGGTGCTGGAGGCGCGCCAGCACCGCGGAGGTCGCGACCAGCACGACGACCGCCACGCCGCAGGAGGTCACCAGCATCTTGACCGAGAACAGGTCGCCCTCGTCGAAGAGCCACCCCGCCAGCAGCAGCCCCAGCCACAGCCCGATGAGTGCGATGAGCGTGGCCGCCGCGTCCGAGACGGCGACCCGCCCGCGCAGCAGGAAGCGCGTCGCCCGCCCCACCAGGTAGGACAGCAGGGAGCAGCAGGCGGCTGAGCGACGACCCACCAGATGAGGACGGGGTTGGCGGGATTGGTGATGGTGACGGTCTCGATGCTCTCCACGTGCGTCAGGCTCTCTCTTCGGGTCGATGCCGGCGGCGGGGCTGGCATGGGACGGCAGGTGCGGGCTGAGTGAGGCTCAGGATACGGCCGTGCGCCGGTGCCCGACCGCCCGACGGCGGAGCCCGACGACGACGTGCCGTCTTACCCTCGTCACTCTGCTGGCCCGATGTTGCCGGGCTGTGAGGACTGTTCCTCCCGGCGGTCTGATCGGCCCGACCGGACCGCTCAGGCACGTCAGGCCAGACCCGCGTCCACCCTCGCGGTCGGCGAGAAGCCGCGCACCGCCTCCTGGGCCGCGGTCAGCGAGTGGTTCGCCCCTCAGCCGCACTGGACCTGTTGCGCGGGCACCTCGGCATCGAGGAGGTCGCGGAAGGTCGCCTCCGAGGCGGCAAAAACTCCTCGGTCTCCACCCCAGCATGAGGGCGTAGAGCCGGTCTGGCAGCCCATGGGGGAGAAATCGATGAGGCGGTCGGTGTGGTTGCGCATGAGCTCTGCGCTCAGTGCTCGATGGAGTGCACGGCCCATCTCCAGGTGCTCGCGGTTGGGCTGGCAGAAACGCACGTCGTACTTTGACGAGTACGTCCCTCGCCCGGCAGTTTCCTTGCGGTCGGCCACGCGCACATACGGCGCGGCGACCTTGGTGTGGTCCAGGTTGAAGGACTCGACGTTCATCCTCGGCGTGCTCTGCTCGCTCGTCTCGCCTCATGGGGCCAGCCTACGGGCGGGTACAGGGCAGGATGGGGGCATGACCCACCGTCGCGCATCGTCTCAGGCCCGACGGCGCCCCCACCCCTGGTCCCTGCTCCACGGCATCACCGGCCCGCGGTCTCCTGGCCGAGGCCATTGACCACTGCGTGAGCGCGGGTACCGGGTCGTCGCGGTCGACGCCCGCGGGCACGGCCTGTCCCCTGCGGTGGACGCAGGCCCAGCTCGGGCGGGCCGGGGAGGTCTCGTGGAGGACCCCATCGACGTCCTGGAGGACCTCGCCACCGCCTCACGCGGCCGGGCGCGTGGCTGCCAACGCCGCCCCGGTCGTCATCGGCCACTGATGGGCGCCGCCACCGCCATGGTGCGCCGCCGGTCGCCGCCCCGACCTGGTCACCGGTGTCGTGCTGGAGGACCTGGCCTGCTTCGGCACCCGCAGCCTGGGCGTGAGCTGCTGGTCTCGCGGCGCCGCCCGGGAGCGGGCCCGCACCGCCGAGGTCGCCGACCTCGCGCAGGCCGCCGTCGGCCCTGCGCCCTGGAGACCATGCCCGACGTCGAGGCCCTCCCGGGCGTGTGGGCTTTCAGCGCACCGACCCGGGTCTGCTGCTCTCGGCGTCGTCACCCCCGGAGGTCCCCTGGGACGAGGCGATGGCCGCGCTCGACGTCCCCGCCCTGCTGCTCACCGGTGACCGGCCCGGCAGCGCCTGCGTCGGGGCCGCGAGGGCCTGAGACCGCCGACCCGCAATCCCGCATCTCCCGGTCCTCGTCCCCGGCGCCGGCCACCAGGTGCGCCGCAGCGACCCGGAGGGCCTTCTACCGCGCCGTCGACGAGTGGCTGAGCGAGGTCCTGCCGGTGGGCTGAGCTCGCGGTGCGCCGGCGCCGGAGCCCCGGGAGACGGAGAACTCCCCCGGCGCGCAGAGGTCGCGCCGTCGGGCCGACGCTGGCCCGTGGAGGATGCGGCATGGCAGCTGTGTCCGAGAAGGTTCGGAAGGCATCCGCACCCCGTTCCCGGGAGCGCACGCAGGGGAGACCATCGCCTACCTCCTGGCGGCGCTGGACGATCGGGGCGGGGGCCTCACCATCAGAGACCTCTTCGCCCTGGCCTTCGCCCTCACCCTCGTGGTGACGGTCCGGCTGCTGGTGTCCTCGATGACGCGCCGTCATGCGCCTCGTGTACTTGCGGCAACGGCGGCGATCCTGCTCATCTTCGCCTTCGTCGTCCTGCTGTTCGCGGCCCTGGCAGTCGCGGTGGCTCAGCTCGTCGACACCTCCCGCAGTACGCCCCTAAGTTCCAGGCGATCTGGCGCCAGGCCGAGACCCAGCTCAACGGCATGGGGGTCGACCAGTCCACGGTGCTCAAGGAGGTCACCAATGTCCTGACACCTCCCGGCTCGTCACGATGGCGCAGACGATCCTGGGGCAGTTGACCTCGGCCAGCGCGATGCTCGGCGTCATGGCGATGGTGGTCGTCTTCCTCATGTTCGACACCGCCAGATCGACGCGCGCCGCGGCCCCGCGTCCCTCGCCGGGCATGGCCTCCGCCCTCGTCTCCTTCGCGAGGCGGCGGCTCCTACTGGATGGTCTCTGACGGTCTTCGGCCTCATCGTGGCCGTGTCATCACTGACTGACCTGTGGTACCTGGACGTCCGGATGGCCATCACCTGGGGCGTGGTCTCCTTCACTCGCCAACTACATCCCGACATTGTCCTGGGCGTGGTCCCGCCGGCGGTGCTGGGGCTGGTGGACTCCGGGCCCTGGACCGCACTGTGGGTGGTCCTGTCCTACGTGGCGGCCAACTTCGTCATCCAGTCCCTCATCCAGCCCAAGTTCACCGGGGACGCGGTGGGGCTCAACACGACGACGACGTTCTGTGCCTGCTGTTCTGGTCCACCGTCATCGGGGCGCTGGGACCATCCTGGCGGTGCCGCTGACGCTGTTCGTCAAGGCCCTCCTCATCGACTCCGACCCGCTCGCGCTGGGTGGGGATCTTCCTCGTCCGCCGGCGACCGCCCGTGCGTGACCCCGATGAGCTGGACGAGGACGTGCTCGACGAGCTCGACGCTCGACCTCGACGGCGACGGCGTCGGCGAGGCGGATCCCGACCACGGCCGGCCGGTTGTTGAACGGCTCGCCGACAAGGCTGAGAAGGTTGAGGCAACGGCCAAGAGGGCCGACAGCGCCGAAGACGGCTCCGTGCCATCCGGCAGCCATCAACGCCCCAGGCGGACTGACCGCCTAAGGACGAGTTAGGGCGCCCTGGGATCGGCGATCGCAGTTTGCCGCGAGAACGTACTTTTCTCCCGCAGACGACTGAGGTCCACCCCCAGTCATCTGCGGACAACGCAGTTCTCGCGCGGAGTACTGTTCTCGATGACGCGATCTAGCCGGTTCAGCTGGCCGGTGCGGGAGCCCTCGGCTCAGGCCTCGGCGCGACCGGCCGACTCCGGGACCCCGCTCCACGAACCTCAGGGCTGGCGGGCGAGGTCGGCGGCGCCGACGAGTCCGGCTCTGACCGCCCTCGGCCAAGACCACCGGAATGGCGGGCCGGTAGGTGCCGGCCGTGAGGTTGGCGGTGAAGGCCTTGCGGGTGGGAGTCAGCAGGATGTCGCCGGCCTCGGCCAGGCCGCCGGCGATGACGATGACCTCGGGGTCCAGCAGCGCACATTGCCAGCGCCCCACCCCCAGCCAGTGGGTGAGCTGCTCAGCACTCCAGGGCGGCCGGGTCGCCTCGCGGGCCGCGGCCGTGACGGCCTTGCCCGAGATGTGCTCCGGGCTGCCGCCGAGAGCTCGATGATGCGGGCCGCGTAGGCCGGCCGGAACTGCGCCAGCTCAGCCGTTGACCCCTCAGGCCGTGCCGGCGCTGTATCGCTCCAGGCAGCCTCGCAGTCCGCAGCCGCAGGGCGTCCGCCGGGGACGACGTTGATGTGCCCGATCTCCCCGCCGAATCCGGCCGCCCCGCGCAGGAGGTGCCTGTCGACGATGATCGCCCCGCCTCGCTCAGCCGGTACCGATGGCCACGATGAGGGCGTTGCTGCTTGCGGGCCGCCCTGAAGCGGGGCCCGGCCCAACTGAAGGCGTTGGCGTCGTTCTCGACGACGACCGGCAGGCCCACGCCTCGGAGATGACGTCGCCGATCCGCATCCCGTCCAGTCCAGGTTAGCCGTGCGCCATCGTGTTGCGGTCGGAGGACACCATCCCGGCCGCCCCTGATGCCCACGGTGGCCGCGTCTGGGCAAGTCTCGCAGGCGCGCCTCACCACCGTGGTGATCGTGTCAACGATGGCCTGGCGGTTGACGGCGGGGCGAGTCGCGCCGAACCGTCTGCAGGACCTGCCCGTCGTCGTCGACGACGCCGGCCGCGATCTTCGTTCCTCCGACGTCCACGCCAATGCTCAGTGCCATGCTCTCGCTCCTGCAGAAAACGACCGTTGTTTACGTTGCCATCCGCGTTGCTGCTCGCCCAGCGACCGATGAGCCGAGGGTGAGTTGAATGGAAGAATATCGTCCCCGGTCCGCCGCGAGGCGAGTCGGGGACGAGGCGCGAGGCCCCCAGCGTGCCGCTGTCGGCGCCGCAGAGGTCTTGGAGGTGTCGGACGTCTTGACCTCGGCGGCCTGGCTGTTGATGACGGCCTTCTGCGTACCGGCGTCCTGGAGCCGCTGATGAAGCGTCTCGCCCACGATCACGAACGGGGTTCCCGTGATGCTGATCGAGTGGGCGTGCCTGGCCTCGGTGACCGCGGAGACGGTCGCGGCAGCGTTCATGTCAGTGCGGAACCGGTCGATGTCCGCCACCCGGCCTTCTTCGCGAAGGCGACCAGTGAGTCCTCGGTGTACTCTGGGTGGCCCTGAGGGTCGGCGGCGGCGTAGACGGCGTCGTGGAACTCCCCAGAACTTGCCCTGCTTGGCGGCGGCCCGGCCGGTTTTGGGCGGCCAGGGGCGGTGGGGCTGATCTGAGGAGGTCGCGCCACTCGACGCGCAGCAGCTGGGCCACCAGGTCGGCGAGCCCGGGCTCGACCTTCTGCGAACTGCGCAGTAGGGCAGGCGAGTCGGAGTAGACGACCATGACGACGGGGGCGTCGACCTGCCCTGGCCTCGTGTCGGCGGGGTCGCGGTGGGTCTCGGAGCGGATGAGCTCCAGGGTCTGCGCATCGGGATCGGCGGTGCCGGCGTGGGCTCGGGGACTGTTGCTGGGCTGCGGCGGCCGATGTGGGAGGTGGACGCTGGCTCGCGTGGCGGCGGCGCCTCGGCGGTGCCGTGCGACGTTCTGCGCAGCAGTGCGGGCGATGACGGCCCAGGATGACGGCGATGACCACGAGGACGATCACTGCGTGGTGCGGTTGCTTCTCGACTGTGCCGGTGTCGGAGAAGGCGGCTGAACACTCATGGCGGGAGTCTGTCAGAGGAGTGCTGCCCCGCAATACGTCCGATGGGGCTGGTGGGAGCACACTTCGTCACAGCCGTCTAGAGGCGTCTCCAGCAGCGGCCCCAATCTCACAGAGCGCTCACGTGAGCCGCTTACGGGCGCTCACGAATGTCACCGACGGTCATCGGCGTCGGGATGACGTCGTCGCACGCACTCGAGTCGGGATGCCCGCCCGGCGCAGTCCTAGCGCAGGGCGGCCCCTCGCGGACAGCCCGCGAGTCCGACGGCGCCCAGTGTCGCCGCCGTGCCATGAGGGCGGCATGGGCCAGAACTGAGCCCCACCGGCCTGCCAGCAGCAGTCGCCCCTCGACGCAGGCCGTGGAGAAGCGTGAGTACCTGCCCAGGAACCCGGGTCCCCAGCACGGCCAGCGCCGCAGCCGCCCAGGACCTGAGTGCGGGGAGTCGCCCGCCCAGCCCACGAGCAGGCGAAGAGGCAGGCGGTCACATTGACGACGACGGTGCTCCCAGGGCATCCAGGGGACGCCCGAACGACGCCGTTCCCGAGGCGCTTGCCGAGGCGGCCGCGCTCGTCCGGCCGCTGAGCCGGTTCACGTGGGTGTCCACGCTCCAACGGCAGGCCGCCCCTGCCCCGCCGGCCAGCGCCAGGGGAGCCAGTCGGCGAACCAGCCCAGCAGTCCGGTGGCCCAGTCCCGCCTCATGACGTCTCCCCGCGGTGCAGCCGGCCGGCCAGCCACAGTCCGAGGCCGGCCGCCGCCAGCCTGACCGCCATTGATCCCACCAGGTAGAGCGACGCCGAGTGCGGTATGGCCAGCGGCCCTGCCGGAGTGCCAGAGCCGGGTCTCCAGGATGAAGGTCGAGGTGCCGTCAACCTGCCCAGCACCCCCGTGCCCAGGGCCAGGCGCAGATGGGGGCGTCGCTCGCCGAGCACCCTCGAGCAGCAGCCCCAGTGCCAGAGCGCCGACGAGGTTGATGGCCAGTGTCGTCGTCGCAGGTGGCCGGTGCGGTGGGCCAGGCTCGCTCCAGGGCCCGCGCGCACCAGGTGCCGGCGCAGCCGCCCTGCGGCGACCAGTGCCAGAGAGACGCCCATCGACGGAAGCCCCGCCGGGCCCCGGTTCGAGGTTCCGCGTCGGACGTCGTCTCAGCCATTGCGCTGGCGATCTGGAAGCTGTTCTTGTTGTAGATGACGGTGCAGGTCGCCCCTGCTTGGGAGTGCTGCTCTCCCAGGTGGCGGCGTCGGTGGTGCTCCACTGGCTGCCGCCGCCGTTGCGGTTCGCATGACGACGTACTCCTTGTCGGGCCCGCTCGTTCCCATCCAGGAGACCTCGGCCCGGGGCACCAGGTAAAGCCAGCATCGACAGGTCGGTGACCACCGTGGACCCCTCCGGGATGGTGGCGATGACCTCGCGGGCGGTGGGACACCCGCCGCGCCTCGGGTCCTCCTCTGGTCTCGGCATTGGGCGTGTTGAAGTTCTGGTCGGTCGCCTTCAGCGGCAGGCAGGGAGCGGTCAGCACACCGGTGGCCACCACTGTCAGGATGCTCACCGCGGCCACATAGCGGTGGCGCAGCGGCACCGTGAGCCAGGTGGGAAGGCGACCGGCGCCAGCGGCGGACGTCGACGGCGCTTCCACTCCGAGGCCTCGGCGCCGAGTCGTCCTCGGCAGCCTCGGGCGAGGACTCGGGACGGCCAGGCCGTCAACACCCACCTCCCTGACGGGCGGCCGGTTAGCGCGTGCTGCGCGCGCGGCGCCTGGCGACGACGTCGAGCAGCGCTCCCAGCGCGATCGGCATGAGGGTGACGTTGAGTGCCAGTTGTCCCACACCCGTAGAAGTCCACCGATCCCCAGGAAACCGCCAGGCCAGGGTGGGCAGGACCATGCAGCCACGGCGAGGTCGGCCCGACGACGCCGCTGGTGAGGATCAGTGCAGCATGACCACCTTGACCTTTCTGGGTCAGGGCGTCAGGGGCTGACGGGCTTGTCCTCCGAGCTCAGCCTGTAGCCCCAATACCCCGTCGGGGTGGAAGGCCGGCAGGAACACCAGGATGGAGAAGCAGGAAGGCCGCCACCCGCCGACCACCATGCCTGCTCCCAGCCGCAGCCCCTCGGCGTCGGCTGCGAGGCCCGTCGGTGTGGGCCGTGTCGTCGAGGTCGTCGCGGTGGGTCGACGACAGGCAGCTGCGGTACCAGGCCGGCACTAGCGAGGTGAGGATGACGGCCACTGACTCGCGAGGACCGTCAGTCCCATGTCCTCCTTTTGACCAGGACCAGCGGCGCCGACCAGGCTGTCACTGCTACCCAGCGCCGCTCCACGAAGGCGCGACCGAGGCGTAGGCCAGCATCGGCATGGCGAAGGCGACCTCGTGGAACTGCGCGGCCACACGGCTCCTGCATTCCCCAGGACAGGAGACGTAGACGAGGCCCAGGGCGCCGCCCACCCACTGGTTCGTCAGTCGGCTGGCCAGGCGGGTCAGCGGCCAGGCCGAGACCGCCAGCAGCAGGTCCTGGGTGATGAGCAGGCTCAAGGGGGTGGGGAAGAGTCGCCAGATCGGCCCTGCAGCAGGATGAGGATCGGTGGAAGTGGTCGCCCAGAAGATTGAACCCGTCGCCCTTTTGACCGGCACGATCGGGGCCTGAGCGGGGCGTAGCTCGGCCATCTCGGAGAAGATCGCCAGGTCCCAGCTGGGGACCTGCTTCATCGTCTCCCACCGACGACTCGAGTAGTAGATCAGTACCCAGGCGCCGATGACGACGACGATCACGGCCGGAATCGAGTGGCGGATCTGGTCTCGGAGGTTCGCGGCGAGGTTCACGGCGCTGAGCCTACCCGGTGAACTCGGGATGAACCTGGTACCGCTAGGCTCAGGCGTCACCCACGATCAGGAGACTGAGATGTCCAGCCGCAGCAGCCCGCCGGAGTCCACCCGGCGGTCGACTCCTCAGCGCCGCAACAGCGGTCTGACCCTGACCAGTTGGTGGATCACGACGCCGAGCCCCAGCTCCAGCGCCACTTTCACCAACCGCCACGTCCAGCTCATCGCCATCGGCGGAGCTGATCGGAACCGGGCTGTTCATGGATCGGGAAAGACGATCTCCTGGCCGGCCCGCGTGTGTTCCTCGGTCTATGCGGTGATCGGCGCCATCCTCTTCCCGGGTCATGCGCTGCAGAGTCGCTGTCCAACCCTGTCCCATAAGTCCTTCGTTGACGTCGCCCACGACCTCATCGGGCCGTGCCGGTTTCTTCGTGGCTGGACCTACTACGTGTGCTGGCTGGTGACGGCGTGGCTGAGGTCATCGTCATCACCGGATACGTGAGGTACTCGGTGGCTGTACTCGCCCCCTGTGGGTCACGCCGGTGGTGACCGTAGACCCTGCTGTCAGTCCTCAACCCGCCACCGTCAAGGGCCTCGGAGAGATCGAGTTCTGGTTCTCCATCATCAAGATCGTGGCCACCGGCGGCGCTCTGTCGTCGTCGGTGTCTCTCATGGTGCTGCACGGATTCACGGCGTCTCAACGGGCTCACGCCCAGATCTCCAACATCTGGAGCGAGGCCCTGTTCCCCAACGGTGCGAGCGGTTCTTCGGGGCCTTCCAGATCGCCATCTTCGCCTTCGTGGGCACCGAGCTCTGTGGGAAACTGCGGCCGCCGAGGCCAAGGACCCTGAGGTCACCTCGCCTGCGGGCCATCAACGCCATCCCGGTGCGCATCGTCCTGTTCTACCTGGGGGCGCTCTCGCGGTCATCATCGGCCGTCACCCCGTGGCAGGAGATCAACCCCTGGCGACAGTCCCTTCGTGGCTATGTTCGTTCTGGCGGGCTTGGTGTGCCGCCAGCGTCGTCAACTTCGTGGTGTCTCACGGCCGCGGCGTCGTCGGCCAACCCTGGGTCTACTCCACCTCCCGGATGCTGTTCGGTTCTGTCCTGGGCGGACAACGCCCTCACATCTTCCGCAGGCTGACGGCCTGCCGGTGCCGGGCGTCTCCTCATCGTCACCTGTGCCAGCCTGCTGATCTCGATCCCGCTGTTTCACACCTCCGAGTCCATCATCGATGCCTTCACAACGGTGACAACGGTGGCCAGCGTCCTGTTCATCTCGTGTGGTGCGTCATCGTCGTAGCTACCTGCTGCCTCACCCTGCGGCCTGAGCTGCATGAGGCCAGCACCTCCGCCTGCCCGTGAGCGCAGCGCGGCCCGGCTGTGCCTGGCCTCTTCGCCTCGTCATCTGGACCTCACCCAGGCCCACGACACCGCATCGCGGTTTCTTGCCTCGCCCTGTGGCTCCTGGCGCTGGGCGTGGCCTGGTCGTCCACAGCCGTCGGCTCGCCAGGCAGCAGGAGCTCCAGTCGAGTGCGTCCGGCGACGGGCAGCAGCGCCGCTCCGACGTCCCTCGGCCTGCCTGGAGGACCTGCTCGCCCAGGCAGTGGGCGCGTCCGCCGGGCGGCCGCCTCGCCCTGGACCCGGGCGAGGAACTGCGCGTCGAGGCTGCAGGCGCACCGCAATGACCCTGGTCACCCAGGTCGACCCGCGGCGTCGAGGAGCGCATCGCCCGGCCGCCTGGAGGCCACCGGCATCCCCATCCACGGCGAGGAGGCGCACCGCGTCGAGGACTTCGAGACCTATCGCGGGCGGGCCTGGGTGCTCGACCCCATCGACGGGACCCTCAACTACGTGTCCACCCATCGCGACTGGGCCATCCTCGCTGGCTCTGGTCGACGACGGCGTGCCTGTCTCGCGCGCGCTCGCCGACCCCGTGGCGGGCCGGTTTCACACGGCCATCCGCGGCCGAGGCGCGCGATCGAGCCGCTGACTGGCGAAGCAGTGGGCTGCGACGGCGTCGCGTCGAAGGCGCTGGAGCTGGTGAAGCGACCTGCCTCGAGCGAGGGAATGGTCATCGCCCATTGCGCCAGCTCACGCAGCACGCGGGCATCGGTCGGGCCATCGAGGGCTCGCGTGGCATGCGCTGCTACGGGGCGGCCGCCCTGGAGATGGCGGAGGTGGCCGCGGGCGGTGCGGTGGTCTACGCCCAGCCGTTGCTCCAGCCTCTGACGTTGCGGCCGGTGCGCTGCTGTGCACCGAGACCGGTCGGTTCTCACCCGGATGGATGGGTCGGCCTTCGACGTGCGTCGCGCCGGGTCGCTGCTCGTGGGCAGCCCTGCGGCCCACGCCGAGGTGCTGGAGTATCTGCGCTCCGTTCGCGGTTGAGGCCCGCGGGGCCGAGTTTCTCCGCGCGCCGTAGACTACGAACGTGCGACGGTTCAGCCGGCGGGAGGAAACTAGCTGGAAGACAGTTTCTGGCCCTGCTGGACAACAGGAGCTGTGGCGGTGATAACATCGAGTATGACTTACCTCGCCTCGTCAAGCTTCGTTTAAGGAGTTTCAAGAGTTTTAAGAGTCAAGAACTTCCGATCTCGTCACTGACGATGCTCATTGGTCGTAACGCCAGTGGAAAGTCGAACACACTTGACGCGCTATCGTTGCTTGCTCTTCTCTCCTCGGATCGCACTTTGACGGATCTGGACCGCGATGATCCGAGGTCGCAGGTCTTCGTGGTGGCCTTAGTGGCTGCACCCCCTTCAATCAGGGCTCAATCGATATCGGGGTGACCATTGATCTTGGTGACGGCACTAACGCAATTCTTGACATTGAGCTCGATCCGCAGCGGTTTGAGGTTATTCGGGAGCGCTTGCGGTTCGGTGGGGAGCGCAGTCTCACACTTATTGAAGCGGAGCGACATGACGTTGGAAGTGGGCTTTATAGTGCGAAGGTGTATAGTGGTAGAGCGCCCAAGGCCTTTTCTATGCCAGCTAATCGCATGGTGACTTTTCAGGCCATTACTCGAGTTCCTGAGGATACAAAGTCACGCAGGCTGGTAGTTGATGTCGCTCGTCGGGTTATTGAAGTTTTGTCGGGAATTTTTATTCTCGATCCCGTCCCCTCAAGTATGCGATCCTATGTGCGCCTCGGAACTCCGCCGGACCGTACTGCCTCGTCGCTATCTGCGCAACTGCACAGTCTTCGTTCCAGTCCTCAGCTCTGGGGTCGTTTGGTCGACTTGGTGCAAAACCTTGTTGGTGCGCGCGCGACTGACCTAACTTTGCTGAAGGTAGATTTCCGGAAGCTCTATCGTCTGTCGATCGTCGCGGTTGCGCTCAAAGAGCTTGGCCCTGATGGAGAGTTCCTTTATCTCGCAAGTACGATGAGTGACGGAACGCTGCGCTATCTCGCTATCCTGACCACCCTGCTTGTAACGCAGGAGGCGGATGGTCGTCCTCAAGGGACAAGAACCATTGTGGTTGAGGAAATTGAGAACGGCCTTTTCCCTGATCAGGCCTCCCGCATCTCTCTGGCACGAGAGGAGGCGGCAAATCAACATATTACCTTCATTACAACAACGCACAGCCCAGCGTTGCTCGATGCGGTCGAACCAGATGATCACGAGGGTATCATCGTTGTTCGTAGGGACGAGAACTCTCAAGTTCTCTCACCCTCTCGTCGACCATCGAGAACTATCTCCAACTTGTCCAGGCTGGTCGACTTGGGCAAGAGGTCGCTCGTGGGTCCCTTACTGTCGCTCCGTCCTTGACGTCAACGTCGCGCTCAGTTAAGGACTTTATCTCATGAATGCTTCGACATTTGTTCCCCCAGGAGACTGGAACTACTCGACACTAGTGTTCTCCTGGAAATTCTCGAAGTTCCACGCGAAAGTGATCATTCCGTGGATGTCCTTGAGGAGTTCCAAGACAAGTGCAACGCAGGCGTTGTCCTGCAGATTCCTATGGCAACGGTTCTTGAGACGGGGGCACACATCAGGAAGATCAAAGTTCCTAAGGATCCTGAGGTAAGAAAGACTTGTGCAAGAGAAATTCGCTCGCTTCCTCGATGCGGCGCTGAGCGGTGAGGCTCCGTGGAGGTTCACTTCGTTCTCTTGGGATGGCAAGGTTATCCGTGCCCTCTTGGATGGACAAGATCATGGCTACGGTCTCGAGCGCTCTATTGGGGACGGTGTGTTTGAGATTGGAGATCTCACAATTGTCGAGGATGGCGCTTTCGTCGAAGAACGTGAGCCGTAAAGTGTATGACGTTGATGTCTGGACCCGCGATGACGTACTGCGAGGGCGTCATTGACGGTCTTCGCGAGAGGATGGTTGGGTCGTTGAGGCAAGGAGGCGTCATCGTCATACGCCAGCTAGACGGACCGGCTTTCACTGTGCTTGAAGTTGCACCTGGCGGTTCGAATTCGAGGGGTAGTATGAACGGGTGGCCTACCCTACGAACGTGCGGTGGTTCGGCCGCTCGATACGCGCAGCACAGGCGGCCATCCCGGTGCTAACTTTTGTAGTGGTCGTTTAGGTGGGGCGCTTGCTGCCACCCGAGAACTCCCTCGCGAAAGGTGCGCTGTGAGGCAGGCACTCATCTTTGCTGCTGATCTGCACCGCTAGCTTCGTGAACGTCCTGGACGTCACGGTCGTCTCTGTCGCGCTACCCGATATGGGGAGCCACACTGGGCGCGTCGCTGAGCGAGCTCCAGTGGGTCGTCAACGCCTACACCCTGCCGCTGGGCACCTCCTCATGTCGGCGGCGACGCTGAGTGGATCGGTCGGGCGGCTGCGCCTCTTCCGCTGGGGAGTCGCCCTGTTCACGGCCGGCTCCCCTGATCTGCGCGCTGGCGCCGTCGGTCAATCGTTCTGGACGGGAGCCGCTTCATCCAGGGCGTCGGTGGCGCGATCTTCCCTGGGCGTCGGCGTCCCCATGATCTCGGACCGCTATCAGGCAGGGCCCCGCCAGGGCGCGGGCGATCGCGTATCTACGGCGCGGTCTCCGGCGCGGCCATCGCCCCTGGGGCCGCTCATCGGCGGAGGACTCGTCCTACTGGCGGGCTGCGCGCGCGATCTTCTGGATCAACGTCCCGGTGGGCCTGGCGGTCTGGCTCGGCTCGCGCTGGGTCCCCGAGACCGGTGCGGACCGGGGCACCGCTGCGGCAGACGCAGCACCCAGGAGGGTCGACTGGCCGGGCACGGCACTGTGCGTCGCCATGACAGGGGGCGCTCACGCTGGCGCTCCTCCAGGGCAACACGTGGGGTGGACCTCGCCCGCGATCGTCTCCCTGCTGGCCGGCTCGGCGGTGCTGTTCGGCGCCTTCTGCGTCGTCGAGAAACGATCGGTCGGCCCCATGGTCGACGTCTCTATTCTCACCGAGCCCACCCTACGCCGGCAGTGTCATGGTCGGCTTCATCATCCAGGCGGCTCTCGTCGGGCCGATGGCCTTCCTGTCCCTGTATGCGCAGAACATCTACCGACTCACCCCGGCCCAGACCGGACTGTGCTTCCTGCCCTTCAGCGCCGCCGCCCTCATCGTGGCCGCCACCTGCGGGGGAGCGGTTCGACGCCACGGGGCCAGGGCGAGCCTGCTGGGGATCGTGCTGGGCGGCGTCGTCGGCTCCCACCTGCTCATGCTTCTGCGCGGATCAAGCACCTGGCTGGTCCTCGTTCCCGGTCTGATCCTGGCAGGGGCCGCCACCGGGGCCACCGGGACGATCGTCAACCAGCTGGCGGTCTCCTCGGCCGATGAGGACACCGCCGGGATGGCCTCGGGATTCTCCGCCTCCGCCCGTCAGCTCGGCATCGTCATGGGGTCGCGGTCGTGGGCGTGAGCTACGAGCGCGTCATCCGGAGGGTGATGACCATGTCGCTGGAGATCGGCGTCCCTAGGGCGGGCGGCGGATCGGGAGCGCCTCATTTCCCTGGTGGCCTCCGGTAGAGGCTGCGGGCGCTGGACGGCTGGCCCACCGCCATGACGGCCGGCATGCGCTCTCACCTGGCACCACTGGTCCGCTCCGCCACGGATGCGGGTCTCACCGTCAGCCTGGGGTGGGGGCTGCGGCGATGCTCGTCGTCGCGATCTACCTGGCCCCTGACCGTTCCCAGGCGGCGCGCGAGGCCGGGTCTCGCACCTGTTCGCCTCGTGACCATGCACCCGCGCGGTCGTACCTGAGGGCGTGCGTTCGGGGGTAAAGCAGGTGCGAACGGGCTGACCTGCCCTACGAACGCGCGGGACGGTCAGCCGGCGGCGGGGGAGACCTGGCTGGAGAAAGGTCTCCTTGCCCTGGTTGTCGGTGACGACGGCGGTGACGACGGCCTGCTCATCGGCGGGGACCGTGGTGGTGGCCCGGGCACCGGTGAGGACCTCCTCGGTGCCGTCGGCGTGCTGGACGTACCAGTCGATGCTCGCGATAGCACCGTCGGCATCGGTGGAGGCCGATGCGTCTAGGGTTAGCTGTTCGCCGTCACGGGGAGACGCTGATCGCAGCAACGGGTCGGGCATTGGCGGCCTGCGCCTCGACGTCGGCGAGCTGGGCCGCTGCGTGGTCCGGTTGGCGACGCCCAGGGCCTTGATAACGGCGTCGGCCGTGGCGCGGTGGCCTTCGGTGTTAGGGTGGAAACGTCCGGTCTCAAAGCAGCCCTGAACATCCACGAGCCGTGACGGCCGCACAGCTCGTGGCGCTCGGAAGGTTGCCGGTGGGGTCGGCGAACAGGTAGCCGTGGCGCAGGGCCGCGGCCTTGAAAAGCGGTGTTGAGCTCGTCGGTCCGGCGTTGATCCAGCGCTGGTCCACCTTGGTGACGCCGTGGCAGCGGCCCAGGAGGAGCCGCCGGAACCGCCCTGCTCGGGGAAGAGGCGCGGGTAGCCGACGGCGACGACCGCTGCGTTGGGGAGCGGGTGCCGATGTCGGTCATGATCGACTCATAGCTGCAGACGCCGTCGCGCGTGGTCTTGCCGGCCAGGGCGTCGATGGCGCCGTCGACCGCACCAGTCACCTCCGCGTCGCTGCTGCATCCGGCCGCCGAGGAAACCCCGGTCTCCACCGCCGATACAGTCGCCGAGGATCCTGGCGAAGCCGGCGTCGTTGCCCCTGATGGGAGAAGGTGACCAGGCCGGTGTCGAGCCGAGGCGGTCGAGCTGGGCGGCCTCTCCCAGGACTCGTTGGCCTCGTAGAAAGTTGCGGGTCCGGGCCCCGGAGCAGGCGCCCATCTCCGGGTCCGCCGTCCTCTCGCTCACGATGTGCGCGTAGAGCCCGCCGAACGCCGACGGTATTGCCGCCCGTGACATCGGTACCCTCCGCGTAGGGCGGCACTCCAGCCCGGGGCGGCGAGTCGCCCAGAGCCACGTAGGTGCCCTCCGGCAGGCCGCTGAGGGTCGGGTGGGTCGAGATGCATCTGCAGGCGCCGCCTGGCTCGCCCGAGCAGAACCGCGATGACCGTGAGCAGCACCAGCCGCACGGCCGGGCGGCGCCGACGGCGTGGGCGATGGTTGGTCGAGTCGGTAGAGCCGGCCTGGTCGGCGGGCTGCGGCGGGGTACCGGATGCGGGCAAATGACGCTCCTCGGATTGTGGTTGAGCGTTGAGTCAACCACGCCCCGGCAACGGGACCAAGTCGATGCCTTCGGGAACGGATGGATACGCCGTCGGCGCACTGACGGCCGCGCTTTGCCATTCCATCACAGATTCTTCACAGACGACCGGAGCCGCGTCGTCTGTGAGAATCTACGTCGAGGCCTGGATTCTGGCTGCTAACCGATGGCGGGGAGGTCTGTGGTGAAGTCCTCCTTGTCCTGGTTGTCGGTGACGACGGCGGTGACGGAGACCTGCTTGTCGGTGGGGACCGTGGTGGTTGCCCGGGTGCCGGTGAGGACCTCCTCGGTGCCGTCGGCGTGCTGGACGTACCAGTCGATGTTCGCGATCGTGCCGTTGGTGTCGGAGGAGGCTGAGGCGTCTAGGGAGAGCTGGTCGCCGTCGCGGGTGAGGGTGAAGGAGCCGGTGGGGCGCGTGTTGTCCACCTGTGCCTGGGCCGCGGCGGGCTGCTCCTGCGCGGCCTGCCGATTGTTCAGGGTGTTCATGATCGAGGAGGCCATGGCTTTGTGGCCGGCTGCGTTGGGGTGGAAGCGTCCGTCGTCGAGCAGGCCGTCGAACCAGGAGGTCTGCTTGCCGCACAGCTCGTGTCCGGCGAAGGAGCCGGAGGGGTCGGTGAACTGGTAGCCGTGGCGTTGGGCGGCGGCCCTGAGCGCGCGTTGAGTTCGTTGGTGCGGGCGTTGATCCAGCGTTAGTCCACCTTGGCGAGTCCTGGCAGCGGCGGGCCGAGGCCGCCCTCACCGCCCGTCGAGGTGAACATGCGCGGGTATCCGACGGCGACGACAGTCGCGTTGGGAGCGCGGTTGGCGATGTCGGTCATGATCGTGTCGTAGCTGTAGACGCCGGTCTGCTTGCCCTTGCCGGCCAGGGCATCGATGGTTGAGTCGACCGGGTCGGTGAGTTCCTTGTCTCTGCTGCAGTTGGAGAAAGGAGGTTGGGTGGCGCACTCGGAGAGGATCTTGGCGAAAGCCGGCGTCGCTGCCGCCGATGGAGAAGGTGACCAGACCGGTGGAGGCGTCCAGGTGGTCGAGCTGGGCGGGTTCCTTCCAGGATGTGCGGGCCTCGTGGGAAGTGCTTGGTCCAGGCTCCGGAGCAGGCGCCGAAGTCAAGTGTCTTGCCGGTCCGGTTGGCGACCTGGTGGGCGTATGCGGCCGTGGCCCGCTTGCACTTGTTGCCATTCTCCATCTGGACGTTGGTGCGCCCTTGGCGTAGGGAGGAGCCCCGACGCCGGAGGCGTAGGAGTCTCCCAGAGCCACGTAGCTGCCGGCGGGAAGGGGAGGGGCCTGGGGAGCGGAATAGGCCGAGGGGCCGACGGCGGTGAAGGCGGTCAGCACCATGGCGAGCAGGCCGAGGCGGACAGGGGCGAGTGGAACGGAGTCGCTGGGGTCGGGCGAGGTAGCGAACAGGCTTGATCAGGAGGGGAGAGCGGTGGGAACGGTCGGGCACAGTGGGCTCCTCAACATTGAACTGACGGTTCAAAACAACACTACCGATCGGTGGGATCGTGTGGGTGGGAGCGTGGTGCGTCGACTGACGTGGAGGGTGGGGCGCGGAACAAGGTCCGCATGCTGACTTACCTCCGCCCTCCGCCTGGGTTGCCCAAGATGCGGTGGGGCTGGGCGCTGGAGATCGGCTCGGTCAGACGAGCGGCGATCGTCTGCTCCAAGGCCCAGCCATCTCCCAAACCGCCTCGCCAGACCCTAGGTGTTGTGGGTCATGAGGTTGTAGTCATGGGGGCGTTGAGGGCAGCGGGGCCTGGGCTGTCAGGATGGGTGGTGCTTGAATCATCCTTCCGACAGGAGAAAAGCCCCGCTGCCATGACCCACCGTAACGCTCCTTGACGCCTCAGGGCCGCTACCGGCTCGTGATGCGTGTCCAGGCTGGGTCGCCCTATCGCTCATGTAGCGGCTGAGCCGGTATCGCTCGTGCCACGGGCGTCGAAGTGGGTCGCTCGTTACCGCCAAGGAGGAATCTCGGAGCTTGAGGACCGTTCCAGCGCCCCGCTTCACTGCCCGCCCGCACCAGTGCCGAGACGGTGGACCTCATCGAGCACTGGCGCCGTACCCTACAAGTGGTCCGCCCTCCGCATCAGCCACGAGCTGGCTGTGCGCGGGACAGTGGTGTCGGTGCGTACCGTGACCCGATGGCTGGACAGAGCCGGTTCTGAACAGGCGAGGCGGCACCAGGCCCCACCGGACAGACCAACCGGGTCAGCAAACCGATCCTGGCTCGTTTCCCGGGCCATATGATCCACCTGGACGTCAAGAAGGTTGGACGCATCCCACCTGGGGAGGCTGGCGGGCTCATGGGCGCGAGTACCCCGAGGCGAAGGCCTCCAAGCGGGGCAAGGGCACCAGGGGTTGGCTACACCTACCTGCACACCGCCATCGACGGCTTCTCGCGTCTGGCCTACACCGAGGCCCTGGACGGTTGAGAAGGCCTCCACCACGATTGGCTTCTTCTGCCGTGCCCGGGCCTTCGCCGCCCACGGGGTCACCCAGGCTCGTGCGGGTCGTTACCGACAACGGGGCGAACTACCGCGCCCGGACCTTCACCGCGATAATCACCTCCTGGCTTCGCGCCACCAGAGGATCCGTCCCATACCCCACGTCATAACGCAGCAGGTCGAGCGCTACAACCGCATCCTGGCCGAGGATGCCTCTACGTGTTCCTACTCCTCAGCAGCAGCAGCGCCGTGACGCCGTCGCAGTGTGGAACCACCACTACAACTACCATCGACCCCACACTGCCTGCCGCAGCCAGCCTCCTGCCACCCGCGTCCCAGCACACGTCACCAACGTCATGACCTCATACACCTAGCACGTACTGTGCGCGTCGTATGCTGAGTCGGGGAGAAACAGTTGCGATTTTTCGCGGATCAGTTGCTGTTCACTTTGAAGGGGCCATTCAGATGTCTCGCTCCGTCGTTCTCACGTGAGTGTGATTGGAACGAAGTGAGCGGTGGTTGTACGATTTCCGCAAAGCAAGCAAGTTTTCATGTCGAGGTGCTTGCGATGATCCAGGCGTGTAAAATTCGATGTTGAGTTCGCGGCACTTTTCCGGGACCGGGGCCGGTGACGGTGAAGTCCCGCTCGATAGTCGCGGCGCTGGCAGGGGTTGCCAAGGTGCCTGCTAGGATCATGCTGATGGCGCTGGCTGAGATTACTCTCCTGAGTGATGTCTTCATTCTACGTCTCCTTTTTAATACTGAGGGTGATGATGAGATTCAAAGCTGCTGCTTTGAGGTGTTCACTGCTTGGAAGACAGATTCTGGTCTGAGTCGAAGGAAATATACGGTGAGCCGGTGTGCACCATAAGTGGTGCACCGGCCGATGCTGAACCGTTCAGTCAGTCGATGGTTGATGGCTGCGGAAGGGACATTGGGGAACGGGAACTGGAGTGAGATCAGCGCTGAGGGTAAACCCTGTTGCCAATGATCCGCCAGTGGGTGTGGTTCGACTTATAGTGCCGCACTGGTTTTCCGCTCCACACTTGGTCATGTATTCATGCCGTGGTGCTGCCCAGATCCTGGCGTGTAGAACTCGAGGATGATCTCGTGGCACTTCCCCGCGCCGGGACCGGTGACGACGAAGTCGCTGTCAATATTGGCGGCAGATGCTGGCGAGGCCAAGCCGCCAGCAAGGATGACTCCCGCGGCGCCTGCGGTGATTGCGCCCTTCAGTGATTTCTTCATGATTGCTTCCTCGTTTCTGTGGTGATGAGTAGTGATGTTATCAGTTGGAGTGAATAGCGCAGCCATTTGAACATTGCGTGTAGCTCATGCTATTCGCGCGGTTCAGCATGCGTGATGGATGTGGGTGCTGCTTATAACGTGTTGAAATCCCCCCTTTCCCTGGAATGTGTTACATTAGGAATATAGTCTGGTGGTAGAGCGGTTGTTTGTCATGGAAATCGTCAGCAGAACCCAACAAGCCAACATGCCCAATCTATGTCGGATTTGGATCAAGTGGACCTGGCGGACCTGGTGGGCGCAGGAATGGAAGGAAGAAAAACATCGAGACTCCTTTAGGTTGATGTGGTCGGTGCGACGAATCAATAGTGGCATCACTTTCACGCCTGGGGATCGGCCGACCGGATGGTCCATGTGGATGATAGCCGCATTGATAAGAACCAGAACTTCTTGTGATGCATGTTGACAGTTTCTGCCTTTAAATGTTTTCGACATTCCACTGGTTCTGGGGTGCAGGGTGGCGAGTCCGTCTCTGCGTAATGTTCGGGGCTGCCTCAGAGGCGATGGTCGTGCGGATTGCGATCGAGGAGAGATGCTGGGGACCGATTGAGAATACGAGTCTGGTCGACGACGCCGCTGATGAGAGCGTTATCGAGAATGGTTGTCGCTACGTTGCTCTGGATCAGTCAGTCTTGGACCTGATCCAGTGTGCCGATGATTCCGCCGACTTTGGCTGGCTTAGCCGGTACTGGGTGATGTGAGTAGAGCCTGTGTGCTCGGTCGTTGCGGAAGATTCTTGAAGGCACCTATGTCCGCTTGGGGGTGGCAACAGGATCGACAAGGTCTGCCTGCGTTACGTCCCCGCCGATGGGACTGACGTGTGCTCATACGACGCATTGCGCTGAAGTTCGTAGCTTCGAGGCCGAGCGTGAGGACAGCCTCAGGAAATTGTGCTATTCAGGGAGCGACGGGATGCGTCAGGTTACTGCTGGCCTACTGGTCGACCACGACGGCCTCTCGCTTCAACCCGGGTGCAGGTAGGAGACCGTGCCGAGTCTGTCACGATCATCCCCGTCGTCGAGTCCTTCTAAAGGCCGATACCATCGAGAGCTTGTGGTCATCGCTGACTCAGAACTGTCCGCCATCCGATGTTTCTCGTTGGCGATTTCCTGGCCGCAGTTGTTTGGTTATCCGTCCTAACCTGCCTAAAATTGAAATCAATGTATAGTTTAACGGTAGAAGTTCAGGCAAGCCCGTGACGCACCGCTTTGACCACTGCTCCTACTCGATCGTGTACTCCAAGTTTAGCGATGAGTGTAGAAACGTGGGTCTTCACTGTTGCTTCGCTGACGTTAAGCCGTCTGGCGATTTGCTTGTTGGGCAAGGCCTCAGCCATGAGTTTTAATACTTCAACTTCGCGCGGCGATAAGTGGCTAATCTCAGAAGAGTCAATGACGTCTGATGCCCTCGCCGCCTGAATGGACCCAGCTTTTGCTTCGCTCACTGCTGTTGATGGAGCTCTTGTGCGTATCCGGTTTCCAGGACTGGGTGACAGTACTAAATTTCCTCCAACCGCTTGGCGAATCGCCCCAGCGATGGATTCGATCGAGTCTTCTTTGGCAATATAGCCGTTCACTCCGGCTGCCAGAGTGCGGTCGATCAGTTCCCTGTCAGTAAATGTTGTGAGTATGAGTATCGCAATGCTCGGAAACTTTTTCGTGAACGATAGTTGATAAGGTGATTCCATCCATTCAGGGGCATTTGAATGTCAAGAAGAATGGCTTGGACGGATGAATTCTCGGGCGAATCGAGAAGTTGGATCACTTCTTCCCCGTCGCTGGCCGTCCAGGCTACAGAAATGTCGCTCTGCGCATTGAGAAGCGTGGTGAGGACATGGCGAACAAGGGCGTCATCATCGACAATGCCGACATCAATCATGCGACGTACTCCTTGTCGCTTAATCGAGGAGGCGGAATGATTGCGCTGACGAGCCATGTTCCATCCTCGTTTGAGGGTTGTGAGTGCGCCATCAAGTGCGCCAGTCGTTCCTGCATGCCCAATATACCCATGCCAGACGAAGGTAAAGGTGCGACTCGACTCTCGCGCACAGAGTTGGCGGAGAGCAGCCGGATATGCTGCTGGTTCTGAGAGATAAAAAGACTTGCAGGCTTTTTGGGGTCGCCATGTCGGATGATGTTTGCTGCCATCTCCCTGAGAACGCGAGATAAAAATCGATATTTGACCCCGATTGAGATGCACGTTGTCCGCGATATGACACTCTATCTGAAATCCTGCGTCATGAAGATCTTGTGCTACGAGGCGCATGGACGCCTCAATGCTTTGATGTGGCGGTATGGACACCTCAAGCGCAGGCGGTGAAGAATATTTGGTTCCTTTTCGTAGGGGCATAAAGAAGAATTCGCAACTCATGCAGTGCATCAGCTCCAGTTCCGGCAAGTGCAGAGAAGTCATTACGAACTTCTTGAGGATAAGATGGATTTTCGGCTGCTAGGCGGGCACGAAGTACGGTTTGCGACATGGAATAGGCAACGAGATCGTGCATCTCTTTAGCGATTTCGTCCCGAACTTCATTTAAACGTTGCTCAGTAGCGCGGAATTTGTTTTTCCAATATTTTTCGGCCTGACAAACTGTGACGCCGATGGTGATTAATATCAAGCCCGAGATAACGTTAAAAGAAAGGTTCTTATACCCTGTGCTGAGGAATGTATGGCGGCGAGAGCGAGTGCGTACGCCGCCTCATTGAATAGAAAAAGTTAGTGCTACCTTATTTTTGGATGAAAAACGACCGAGAGAAAAATGAAATAGTAAATTGGTTATTATCATGTCGCTGACGGATGCATGTGGTGCGATGAGTAGGGACGAGCCAGCATGCAGAGTATGCAATGCTTGCCCTGATGGGGAAGAAGGGGATGAGCGAACATAAAAGGGGTGCCAGCGTGATGAATGGAATATCTGAAAAAGAATATGTTCATCGCGTTATTGATAGGGAGATATTTATGAGTGCAAAAACTATGCTGATGGCAATATAGGCTCTCGGTACGGTTTTGGCGGTTATTTCTGACATAATTCAAAAACGTCAAAAGAGTTGACTGGATAGAACGAAGTGCTGCTATCACGATGTCCTCTCCTTCTGACTCATGTCAAAAATAACCGCACGATCGGTCGTGCTGGTACAGCGTACGACAGGGCTGGAAGGTCAGACAAATTTCGAGGATGGAGTGTTCTCCCCATGACGTCAGTGGTGTGCGTCGCTACTCATTCGCGACTTCACGTCATCTTCTTGCAGCCTCATCCGATCGTATGGTGGCCGGCCCTCGTTCTGTGGTCGTTGCCGCTGGATACCTCGTGGCGGGCGAAAGAGCGCGGCGCGGTCGGCACAGGTGTTGTGTCTAGGATGCCGGGCATGACAAAGACAGGGAAGTGTTGCTCCGCTGATTCGGGGCGTGCCGTCTCAGCACGAGCGTTTGTAGGGCGTGCGGCGGCAGGAGGCGCGCTACGCCGTCGACGTGCGGGGATCAGTGCCTTGGCGGTCCTCGTCGGTGGGTGCCTGAGCGCCTGTGGGACGGGACTCGCCCCCGCAGCGGGCGGCTCGGCCAGCGTCCCGGGACCGATTCCCTCCGGCCTGGAGTCCTTCTACCGCCAGGCCGTCAACTGGTACCCCTGTGCCGCCACCGACGGCATGGAGAAGACCTCCGAGACGACCGCCCAGGCGACCACCGCCACAACGGCCGCCCCGAGCTCCGGAAGCGCGACCGGGACGGCCGGTGCCTCCGAGGAAACCGACGACGCCACCTTCAGCTGCGCCGTCATCTCCGTCCCCTCGACTACGCCAACCCCAAGGGCGAGACCATCTCGATCGCCATGAAGAAGCGCGCCACCACCGACGGCCACTCGCAGGGCACCCTGTTCATCAACCCCGGTGGCCCTGGCGACTCCGGGGTCTCCTTCGCCGAACGGGCGGGCAACGCCTTCACTCCCGATCTGCTGAGTGCCTACGACATCATCGGCTTCGACCCGCGCGGGGCCGGCTCCGCCACGGCCATCACCTGCACCAGCGATGACGACTCGGCCGACAGCACCGCTGGAGTCCTCAGCCTCCGGGGAGGCCTCGGCGTCGCCGTCGGCCTCGGGTACGCCCTCCGCGGCGGCCTCCGCCGGGACCGCCTCGAGTGGCGACTCCTTCGAGGAGTGGTCGGAGGCGACCCGGCAGTCCTTCCAGGATCTGGCCGACCAGTGCGCCGCCGGTACCAAGCCCGCCGCCCTGCTCGACCACGTCGACACTGTTTCCGCGGCCCGGGACCTCGACATCCTGCGGGCGCTGGCCGGTCAGGAGAAGCTGAACTACCTGGGCTTCTCCTACGGCACCTACCTCGCATCCGTCTACGCCGAGAACTTCCCCGGCAACACGGGGCGCATGGTGCTCGACGGCGCCATCGACCCCGCCCTGTCTCTCGCCGAGCAGGGACTGGGGCAGGCCAAGGGCTTCGAGCAGGCGCTGCGCACCTACGTCGACTACTGTCAGGCCTCCACCGGCTGCCCGCTGAGCGGTGGCACCGACGCCGGAGTCAGCAGGTCCGCAACCTCATCACCTCCGCCAACAGCGCGCCCCTGCCGACCAGTGACCCGAACCGTACGGTGACCGGCTCGGACATCGTCACGGCCCTGAGCGAGTACCTCTATACCACCGAGCAGAACTGGCCGCCCCTGACCAGCGCCCTCGACCAGGCCATCAACCACCACGACGGCTCGGCCTTCGCGGTCGCGGAGGAGCAGGACGCGGCCTCGAAGGACGACAGCGGCGGCGCCTTCCAGGCCGTCACTTGCCTGGACTACCCGGTGGAGGGCGACACGGCCACCTGGGCCGCACAGTACGAGGAGGCCAAGCGCGTGGCCCCGATCTTCGGGAACACCTCGGTCGGCATGGACCTGGTGTGCAGCGTCTGGGGACACAACGGGACCCGCAAGCCCACGCCGATCCACGCCCACGACGCCGCGCCGATCCTCGTCGTGGGAACCACCGGGGACCCGGCCACCCCGTACGCCTGGTCGAAGTCCCTCGCCGAGCAGCTTGACTCCGGCCAGCTGCTGACCTGGGAGGGCAACGGGCACACCGCCTACGGTGGCGACGCCCCCTGCGTCAACGATGCCATCGACGCCTACCTGCTCTCCGGCACCATGCCCAAGGAGGGCCTGACCTGCCACGGCAGCGGTAGCCGCCGCGTGAGCGGGCGGACCGGGAACACTCGGCCCGCCCGCGCGGAGGCAGTGCCCCTCAGGTCCGGGGAGTCGGCGCGGTCGAGTACCGTGAGGGTGACCAGCACGACGACGGCGCTCAGGGCCGCGCTGATACCGACCGTGACGGCAGCGCTCGTCCAGTTGAGGTCCTGGGTGGCGAAGACAAGGGCAGCACCATCGCTGGTGGCGCCGATCTGCGTCGTGCGGGTGACCAGGGCGTGCGGTAGGAGCCAGGCCGCCGGAATGTGCACCAGCAGCGCCGTCGTCCCCACTCCCGTCAGTGCCAGGCCGATCGCCACCGGCACGGCGAAGGACCGGGTGAAGGCCGACAGGCCCGACTGGAGGGCGCACACGGGTGCGCAGGCTACCGTGATTAGCAGTCCCGCGACCAGGTACCGCGACGGCAGAATGCCCGGCGGCCCGAGGACGAGTGCCCCGACGGCGGCCGCCGCCATCACCAGGACAAGCTGCATGACGGCGGCAAGCAGCCAGGCAGCAGCGGCCTTGGCCGCCACCGTCCTCCACGTGGGGACGGGGCCGCTCATGAGTGCCAGCCCGTTGGACCCCTGGTGCTCAACCCTCCAGACGAGGGATGCCAGGACGCCGAGGGATACGGGGAGCAGCACCATCCCGTAGAAGCCGATGGACCGCACCCATAGGAGCTGCCAGTCTGTAGGACGCACGAGCACGCACGCGCAAAGGACCGAGACCGTCGGCGGCACGAGTACCACGCCCCAGCTCGCCGAGCGGCGCAGCTGAGGAACTCGATGATGACGGAGGACATCTCACCCTCCCTGATGATCGAAACGGGTAGTGACCGGTGCAAACAGCGTGCTCCCGACGCCGGTCAGAACCGTGAGGCCGACCAGGTGCGTATCGAGGTCCACTAGGGTCCGTCCCGGCGAGTCCGCAGGGACGATGAGCCCGTAGGCGGTCCACGGGCTCAGGTACCGCGCCCACAGCGGCATGACCGGGGCGAAGACGCTGAGGAGAATGCCGATTAGCCCCAGCGCCAGCGGCCCGAGCTGGTTCTCCACCGCGCCGAGGCGAGCAGCTGCGCGCCCAGCACGGCGAGGCTGATGGCCGCCAGGCCCGCTACCAGTGCGAGCAGCCGGGGAACCGGCGCCGGCGCCGTCAGTCCGACGGCGCGGCCAGCGATCACCACGAGCGCTCCCCAGGCCGCCGGGATGGGGGAGATGAGTAGTCCACAAGCGGAGCTTTGCCCGGCACAGCCGGCCGGGGTGGTGCCCGCGGTCGCCGAGGACATCCAGCCCCTGCCCCGAGTGCTCCACCTCCACCTGACGGCTCGCCATGACGGCCAGGAGAAGCGGCGAGGTCAGTCCGACGGCGCCATGGAGACTCGCCATGAGAAGCCGCCACCCGTCGCCGTCGGCGTCGAACCGGTGGTCGACCAGCCCTGAGCTCAAGGCCGACAGAACAGTGAGCGCGCAGACCCCTCAGCAGGAGGATCGCGGCGATGAGCCCGATCCTCAGGGTGGCGCATCTTGGCGTACTCGTTGCGCACGGTGCGCACCGTCATGGCGGCCCCTCATAGCCCGCCTCGCCCTTGAGTAGAGAGCCATGGGGACGTCTTCCAGGGTCTGCTCCTCCTGGCGGACCTCGTACCCCTGATGCCCTCGCGGACCAGGAGGGCGACGACGTCGGCCGTGGCTTGCTGGCTCAGGCCCGGGACGCGCAGGAGCCCGTGCTTATAGGGTGGACGCCGCACCCCGAGTGGATAGGGAGGTGGGCGGCAGCAGGGGCGCGAGCAGCCCAGAAGCGTGTCCGGCGCGGAGGCGCTCAGAGCTCGGCGCGCGTTCCTGGAAGAGGAGCCCGCCTCGCGAGACGATCCCCAGCACGGTGGCGACGCGGTCGATCTCGCCCAGCAGGTGGGAGGAGACGATGACCGTGACGCCGTCGGGACGCTAACGACCTCAGGAGCCGGCGAATCTCCTCGATACCGGCGGGGTCGAGGGCCGTTCGTCGGCTCATCGAGGATGAGCAGCGAGGGCCTGCGCGCCAACGCCATGCGGCGATACCCAGGCGCTGCTTCATGCCCAGGGAGTACTCGCGGACCCGCTTTGTCCATCTGCCCGCCCAGGCGCACGGTGTCCACCGCGTCCTTGACGTAGTGGTTGGGAAGATCGAGCAGACGCTGGACGATTTTCATGTTCTCGGCGTCGGTGAGGTGCCCGTAACCGGGCGGGGACTCGATGAGCGAGCCGATGTGGGCCAGGTGCCGGCGTCGAGTGCTCCGGTTCATCGGTTGCCCGCCGATGAGCACCCGCCGGAGCTCCGGCTCCACCAGGGACAGCAGCATCTTCATGGTCGTGGTCTTTCCGATCCAGACATGCGAAAAACGCTGGATTCGGTTAAACCGAACTGGAAATAACGGTCAATGCTTGTCGTTTCGAAAAAGGATAAGGTGCGAGTCCATGCTGGCCCAATGATGATATTGTGAGGCTTATTCATAGGGTGTAGGTGAATATGATTCCGAGGACTGCTGTGATGGTTGTCTTGAAGGTTTCTAGTGGTCTTTTGTAGCCGGTGTGCAGGACTCTCCAGGTCTTGATGTTGGCGATGACTCTTTCGATCTTGTAGCGGACCTGGTTGACGGTGATGTTGTAGGCCTTGTCATCAGGGTGGAGCGGTAGGTTCGCGGGTTTTTTCTTTGGGGTGATCATGCCCAACCCGATGTAGCCCTTGTCACCGATATGCCGCGGTGGTGATGCCCCTTCCGGGAGGTCGGCGGGTGGCACGTCAAGCAGTCCGCAGCGGCGTAGGGCCTCGGTGTCGTGGACCCTTCCGTCGTGGGGGTCGGACACCCAGGCCAGGTGGCCCGTGAGGGTGCAGGCGACCTGGACGTTCAGTCCGGTGGTCCTGTGCTTGCCGGAGTACAGCTCAGGGTGTTCGGCCCAGGACCAGCACTGAAGGAGGGTGCCATCGACGATCAGCTGCACGGTGGGATCCAGATCCTCCACAGTCGGCACACTGATTTCCAAAGCCTGGGCAATCAGGGGTGTGTAGGCGGTGATGACTCGGGAGGCGGTGGCCTGCGAGACGCCGTAGAGCTCGGCGAGTAGCTCCTGGGGTAGGTTGTGCCTCAGGTATGTCAGTGTCAGACGCACACACAGGTACAGCCCCAGCACCCGAGCCCCGAACGCCGGCAGGTCGGGGTTCTCGGCGAAAATGGTCTCGCACAGGTCCACAACCTCGCTGCGAGTGATCCTCGTGCTACTATTCATCATGGCGGTTTGTTCTTGGTTGAGTTGGCTTGACACCAAAACTCTCTCAAGATACAAGCCGCCACCTTTACTCAGCGACACACCCCTTCAAAAACACCCTAAACACCCCCCATGAATAAGCCTCTGTGTCTTGGTCGCGGCTTGGGACCTGTCTGCGCATTCCGCATATTGACAAGTAGCGTCTAAACCTCAATCGATAAACTATATGTCTACATATAGATCCCTTAAAAAGTTGAAGTATAGTTGCAGGAATAGTGAACGTTGCTTGTGAGTAGCAATGCCGGCTTGCTAAAACCAGTCGGGTTGTCTATTGTTTTGGGTTACATACAGAATGAACAAGTTCGGCATACATGTCGCCACGTCTGGTTACAGAGTTAGGAGAGACATGATCGAGATTAGAAACGTTACTAAGCATTACGGTTCGAACACGGCTGTCAATGACGTGAGTTTTTGTTGCCGGTCCTGGACGAGTGACTGGTTTTCTCGGTCCCAACGGGGCCGGCAAGTCCTCCACATTGCGTATTTTGCTTGGACTCGATAGAGCTGATTCTGGACAAGCTCTTGTCGGGGGCAGGCCCTATGTAACTTTAAAACAGCCTCTTCGTAGCGTAGGGTGCTATGCTCGATGGTGCTTCGTCTGTGGCCGGGCGTCGAGGGTGGATCATTTGCGCTGGATTGCCCAGTCTAATCGAATTCCTCATCAGAGAATTAAGGAGGTGCTTGACGTTGTTGGCTTGACCGACGCAGCAAAAAAACGCGTGTAGGTAAGTACTCACTTGGAATGAAGCAGAGGCTTGGGCTTGCCGCTGCATTATTAGGGCAAGCCGAGTGTTCTAGTTCTTGACGAGCCTGTGAATGGACTTGACCCGGAGGGCATACGATTCATTAGGCGATTTCTTCGGCGTTACGCAAATGAAGGTAACACTGTTCTCCTCTCAAGTCACCTCATGAGTGAAGTCGCTGAAACTGTCGACGATGTAGTTATTATTAACAAAAGGCCGAATAGTGTCCACTGGCTCCCTAACCAGATCACTGAGGGATTTAATTCACTCGAGGATGCATTTTTGCACTGACCGACTGATGCGAATGCGGGTGAATGGTGATGAGAATGGTGCACATCATTAGATCTGAGATGACGAAAATAGTCACCCTTCCGAGCACGTGGGTTACTACTTTCGTGCTATTTGTTGCATTCCTTTTCTTTCAATATCAAGTTTTTGGTGTATATACGGAACTTGCAGATAGTTTTAAGCAAAAGGCGTTGACGGAGGTTTATGTTTTAGGAGAGTTGAAGGAAAGCATGGAAGCAAGCATTTTTAATCCTGGAATTCTGTTAGTGATCCTAGGGTCAGTTATTGCTGGCTCTGAGTTTAAAACAGGGCAGTTTGGAATGAGTGTTGTAGCAGTTCCAAACAGAAGCAGACTCATCGTCGGTAAATTTGTGGCGGCGTTCTTATATGTCTTATATTATCGCTGTCATGGTTCTCCGTCGCATTCTTGTTTGTATATTTTGGGATCCGGGATGCCAACATTACACTATTTGGAATGACTGAATTGTCTGGCAGCTTTTTTCGCATTTTGCTCTTTGCGGTCGCATTTGCACTGTTTCCTATAGGTTTGACACTTATTGCTCGGCGCACTTTGTTTGGAGTTGTGTCGTCGATGGTGATGATCATGCTTACTATGATGCAGGTTGTGGCTGTTTGTGTCGCCAAAGGTTGATGCACTTTTACCGCTTAGCGCTGCGCGTAACTTACTTCTGCAGGGTACAGATAACCCTGTTCCTCTCACGGGAACTTCTTTGCAAGGAGGGATCGTCCTTCTAGGGTGGATTATCGTCTCGTTTGCTGGGGCAACTATCATCTTGAAGCGAAGGGATGCGCGATGAATTTGAATGAGGAATCGACGGCGATACGCAACAGAGATCTTATCTTTGCTGAGTGCATAAAAATGCTAACCGACCCGGTCGTTCCGTATTTTGTGCTCATTACGCTGGTATTGAATATACTTCTCTCGGCGATAGATGCGTCGGGTATGACATTCTATACCGGTGCGTCAAGCGAGCCGTCCTCATTGTCCTCATTCGGCGTTGTTATGTTTGCTCCAATTTATGCGTTCCTTGTTCTGCCTGTTTATGCTGCTGCTGGTGAGTATCGTGATGGACAGATTCGAGTTTCGCTCGTCGCAGTTCCTGCAAGAGGGCGATTTATTTTGGCAAAGTTTGTTGCGTTGCTTTATATTGTTGTGCCTTTATCGCTGACGGTCACTTTGCCCAGCAGATTTATTATTTATTTTTGCTAACAATGGTGGCTTGATGGAATTTATGCAGGATGAAGTTTGCTGGACGATAGCCTACGTGTTCATGTCAGTTATTGCCTTTTGGCTTGGCTGGAATCTTCAAAAGCTCTGTTGTGTCTTTAGGGATTCTGGTGTCGCTTCCGATGGTTGTTGCTACTGGGTGTCATCCAATGGAATGAAGGTATCCGCTTTCTTCCCGATCAGGCGAGTCTAAGCCTTCTGGGTATGCCGGCATATGATGTTACTGAGATTAGTTCAGCGACAGCTATTTTTACTCTTTCCTTGTGGTCGGCGCTATTTGTGCTGATTTATGTCGCTCTCTTTCTTCGGCGAGATGTGTGACTTTATGTAGGGGGCACTTCGAAGTGTCGGTGATGTTCTGAGGTGCGATCGTCGCCGTGTTTTTGGGGGATTTTGTGAGTCGATGGAATGAATCCCGCGCCGGCGGTGACACGTTGCTCATGTCAGGTGGTGTGCAGGCGGACAACGCGACTATCCGTCTCATCGCGCCTGTGTTGGGTCTGCAAACTTGATTCATGACATCTTGGCAGGGTTATAGGAGGCCAGCGTGAGTTTTCGTTAGTACTCCGGCGTTGGGGGGCCTGGTGATGGGGCACTAAGAGGCCGTATGGTGTGTTGGTGTGAGCCCAGGTGTACTGCACGAGCCTCAGGGTTGCACTGGCCTGGGGCTGTCCGTACTCCACGAGACCCCCGCCCCTCGTGGAGTGCACCCACCTCCCGGCCAGTAGCGCCCGGACCTCGTGCAGTGCGGGCAGATGATCTCAGGATGCCGGTTGGGACTCGGAGCGCCGCACCTCGTCGGCGGCCCCTACAGATCCCCGACCTTCTGGAGGCGTTGGAGGCTGAGCCAGCCCACCGGGGATCGGGATCCAGAAGGTGACCAGGCGGTAGACGACCGCCGTCGACAGCGCCACCCCGTAGGGAGACGCCGGCAGCGACGAGCCCCGCGGTCAGGGGCCAGCTCGACCGGCCCGATACCACCGGGTGAGGGCACGATCGAGCCCACGGTGTTGGAGGCCAGGTAGGGTGATGGCCAGGACCGCGAAGGGCACCGTGTAGCCGAAGGCCCACAGGCTCGCGCTGAAGGAGAGGATGGTAGGGACAGGCTCAGCATGAGGCGCCGCCGACCCCCAGGGCCAGGCGCATCGGGTTGGACATGACCCACACGAGCCGCGGCCACACCCTGGCGATACGTGGGTTCGATCTTGGCCCACGCCCAGGTGCGCGCCTGAGGGATGACCAGGATGACCGCCGCCACCACGACGATGGCGCCAGCCGCGACCAGAACCCAGCCCGACGGCAGTGTCAGCCCCGTCGACTGGCCGGTCATGGCCGCCAGCACCACGAGCAGCACCACCGTGACGATGAACTGGACCACCTGGACCAGGGCCACCGTGGCACGCCGACCGCCGTCGGCACGCCCTTGCGGTTGAGGAAGCGCAGGTTGATGGCCGCCCCGCCCACGCCGGCCGGCGCCACCAGTGACACGACGGCGCTGGCCAGGTGCACCTCGGTGGAGCGCCACAGCGACAGCCGTTCGGGGCTGAAGGCCACCAGCGTGAGCCCGGCGCCCCGTAGGTCGCCACCGAGAAGGCCAGGGCCGCCAGCATCCACCAGATGTTGGCCTGCGAGACGGCGGCGGAGACCTGCTGGAAGTCCAGCTGGGCCAGCAGTGTCCATGCCGCCACCAGGGCTACCACGGCCATGAGGACGGTGCGCGTGGAGAAGCGGTTGAGGCGGGCCGGCTCGGCGTCGGCCGTGGGGGTGAGGGCCACGAGGGCGTCGCGTAGGTCCTGGAGGGACCTGTCGGCTGGCGCCGCGTCGGCCCATGACCTCGCGGGTCTGACGCGGCAGCACCACCCGCTGGAGCATGGGGCGATCGAGGGCCAGCTGCCCGGTGGTCAGTGACCGGGAGGCGGCGTCGATGGCCGCTCGCGCCGACCGTCAGTGCTGTCAGGGCCGGGGCCTGGGCCAGGTCCACGCGGCGAGAGCTCGGAGGAGATCGTCTCGCCCGAGGCCCAGATCCAGGAGCCACAGCCGCCCGGACTCGTCGACGACGACGCTCGAGGGCGTCGATGCTGCCGTGCGCCAGGCCCGCGGCGTGGGCCTGCTGGGCTAGCTCCACAGCTGGTCGAGGACGTCGTCGTCGACCTCGGTCTCAGGTCACGGATGGAGCGGGCGCCGACGACATGGTCAGTCACCAGCAGTACCGACTCCGCGGCCTCGGCCATGCCCAGCAGACCGGGGGTGCGCACGCGGGCGCGGCGCGCCTCCATCGTCATGAGGGGCGGCGTGCTCGGCGGCCGGCCGCAGGGACAGGTCGCGGGTGGGGGGACGAGGCCCTTGACGCGGATCTGGTCCCAGATGTTGGAGAGGAACCCGGCCACCTGCCGGTCGGCGTCGAGGAGGGTGACGTTGCGGCGCTCGCCGGCCGGAGTCCCACAGGCGTACATCCGGTGGACCGAGGCCCGCTCCTGGGACAGGGCCTCGCTGGAGGCCTCGGCCAGGACCGCAGCCAGGTCGACGTCGGTGGCCGGCCTGATCGTGTTGGCGCCGGTTGAGTCCGCTGAGTCCGACGGCGTTGGGTCGAGGGGAGGCGGTCGGCGGGCTCACCAAGCGCGGCAGTTGGTTCCGCGGTCGGTTCAGCAGCCGGGTCGGTGGTCGGCGCGGCGGCGCCGGCATCGTCGTCGGCGGGGATCTGGGGAGCCGGCGGCGCGATCGCGACCGAAGCGGATCCGGCGTCGTCTATCGAGGCTCCCGCAGCCAGCGGGTTCTCGCGCACCTGCTCGCGGACCTGCTCGGTGTAGCCCAGGGGCGTCGGTGGTGACGACCCATGCGCGTGCCCAGGGGGCGCGGTCCATGCGGACCACGCGCACGGCGTCGATCCCGGCCCGCCGCAGCGCGCTGCACGAGCGTGACCCCGTGGGCCCGGCGGTCCTCCCGCCGAAGACGTAACGGACCAGCAGGCCGACGGAGCGGCCCAGCAGGAGGAGAGCACCGCGCCCGGCAGCGTCAGGGCGCCGCGCAGGACAGCCATGCCGAGGATCACCCACAGGCCGCCCAGCCCGAGCGCATCGTCGTCGAGCTGTTGCGGTCGCCGGCGCCTGTCAGCAGCCCGGCCATGGAGGCGAAGACGGTGGAGACGCCCAGCTGGGCGGTCCCCGAGGCGGTGACCGTCAGCCCCATGACCAGGGGCCGTTGGCTCCACATGACCAGGCCGGTCATCGCGGCGACGGCGACCGCGTAGCCGGCGATTCCCGACAGGACTGCCTGGCCGCAGGAGCGCCAGGAGCGGCGCAGGAGGCGGTCGAGCAGGACGGCCAGCGGCACGATGAAGGTGGTCAGGCCCTCAACGGCCTGCAGGGGAAGACGAGGATGCGGCGCAATACCACCGCCAGGGCGTTCTGGACGTCCTGGGTGACGCCGGTCGTGGTCTGGCGAGCGTAGATCGCCAGGATGAGGACGGCGCCGATGCCCAGAAGGGTCAGGGTGAGGTCGAGCAGGGTCCTCGGTACGGCGCAGGCGGTGCGCGGTGGTGTCCACCAGGAGCGTCGTCGAGCAGGGGCGGCGGGGTCGGGAGCCGGGGTGGGCTCCGGACGCCGGCGCGACGCCGATGACCGGGATGCCCACCGGTGAGGTGGAGGCCGATCCGGCCGACGGCGTGGAGGCGGGTGAGGGGGCGGCTGACGAGGCGGATGCTTCGAGTGGCGGCAGTGGGCGGCACTGCGGGCGGCTCGGTGGGCGCCGGGGCATCAGTGAGGCCGGCTGACGACGAGGGTGAGCCGGGTGCCGCATCTGTCATAGGGCCGATTCTAGAAGTCAACCCTGTGCAAGCCCTGCTACGGCAGGAGGACCCGCGTGTGTGGGTGATCGTTGCTCAAAGTAGTTTGCATAACAAACTCGATGGCGTTATCCTGGAGTTGGTTTGAAATGCAAACCACTTTGAGTAGGGGTTCATCATGAGTGCTGCGACTCAGCACCACGAGATTCCGGCAGGGGCCCTGAAGAGGCTCTCGCTGTCGTTGACGCCCAGCGGAGCACCTATCTCAAGCGCCATGAGATCAAGGCGGCTCCGCTCCTGACTGCCTGGGGGCTGGCCTGGCTGGTCGGTTATGCCGCGCTCGCCCTCTATCGCGAGCCGGACTATGACCTGCCGAGGGTGCCGTACCTGTTCTTCTGCGGCTGTCTCGCGGCGGCGCTGCTCTTCACCTTCGCCTACATTATCCCCAAGGCGCGCGGCGTCCGCGGTCGAAGCAGCCGCGAGGGAACCTACTACGGTCTCGCCTGGACTCTCGGGATGTCGCTGGGTGCCGTCATCCTGAGCCGGCTGAACGTCCTCCTGGCCGCCGTCAACACGAGTCAGGCCAATGAGGTCGCCAGTGTGGTGTCCAACGCCGTGCCCTGCCTCGTCGTCGGCGTCATCTTCCTCATGAGCGCCGCACTGTGGGATGAGACGGTCATGGGGGTCCTGGGTGGCTGGATCCTCCTGGTCACCCTGGTGGTCACGATTGCCGGGATGCCCTGGGCCTGGTGGATCATGTCCGTGGCCGGTGGGGGCGGCATGCTGGTGGCCGCCGTCGTCAGTGTCGCGATGGGAACGAAGAGAGGTGTCTGACGTGGCCGAGAAGTCTCGGAGAGTGAAGTCGGAGGGGTCGGTAGGTTCCGGGACCTGGGCGGCGGTGAAGCCGGTGGAGCCGGCCGGTGTTGGAGCCTCCGCCGCGTCCGGCGTCGACGATTGATCCGGTCATTCACGCCCAGGCCCGTCTGCGGATCATGGCGACCCTGGCCGCCGTGCCCGTCGGCGACGAGCTGCACTTCCCGCGTCTGCGTGAGCTGCTGAGCATGACCGCCGGCAATCTGTCAACCCACCTGTCCAAGCTGGAGGGGCAGGATATGTCCAGCAGAACAAGACCCTACGCCGGACGCAGTCCCGCCACCTTTCCTGGCGTTGACTCCTGAGGGGCGGGTGGCATTCGAGCGGTACGTGCGCAACTTGCGCGCCCTGCTCGACGCCTGAGGCCGAGTTGCCGGAGCTCGGCCGAGGGCGCCAGTGGTTACTCGACCGACGTCGCATCGCCCCGTTACCGGGCTGAGCTGGGAGGTTCTGCGGCTGACCGTGATGCTGGAGGTCTCGATGAACGCTGCCGGAACGGGGTGGCGAGGGATCCGGTCGATTCGTGGACTGTGTGCGTTCCCTGGCGAGACCTGCTTCTACCTCATTCAATGAGGCGTACATCAATTCCCGGACGCGTTCCAGACCGCGCTGAGACGCAAGCTCGTGACGACGTTCGGGGCGTGCTCCGTAGAAAAACAACACCTTTCTGAGTTGATCGTAGCCTATTGGAAGACTTGATATTGAGACGTAGGACGGCCCGTTGCCGGATTCGATCAGGGCGCGTGGCGTCCCTTTCACGCTCTTGCATCCCACCACGGCAGGGGAGACGTCCCATGCGATATAGGTTGAATGGCTGCCGTAACGCCAAAAATAGATTCCCTCGGAGTCCATTTCGATAGCGGGCCGCCGAGGTCTGTTGAATGGTAGGTCTGCCCACATTGTGGCGGGCAATAGCGCCGAAGATTATGGAATATAGTAGGACTTTCAGGCTTCCAGGATACCGCTGACGCCGACTAAGAGAAAGAGCGCAAACAGAGCTGAGCTTGAGGAACGATAAATTAATGAAATGAGCAGAAGGGCGACTCCGGAAGCGAGCATATAGAATGGCGTGCGGAGACGTAGTGCGTCAACTCGTTCGCAGTCACGAATCTCAGGGTAACATCACGCGCTCCATGACGGTAAAATATAGTGTGCATCATCCTCTTTCGGTAGGAGATGGTCAATACCTCTGTAAATGAATGGGTATTCTAGAATTAGTGTCCCAAACCAACTGTTCGTTCCGAGTCGCCTCCGACGAGACGGCGAGTAGCTTTCGAAGCAGATCCTACCGTCAAATTTGTAGACGTGTAGAAGAAGTACTGCAATCTCATGCTTCGACCTGACTCGTGTCGCTTTGGTGGGTTGTGGGTGGGCTGGTGTGAGTTTTCGTTGGTATTGCGGTGTTGGGGGTCTGGTGGTGGGGCACTAAGAGCCCGTATGGTGCACTGGTGTGAGCCCGTTTGTGCGTAAGGTCAGGACCGCTTCGGGGGCCACGGCGGTGCAGATCGTGTCCAAGTCCGGTGGTGTGCGTCGGATCGTGGAGCACCTGGGCTCAGCCCACGACGAGACCGAGGTGGCGGCCCTGTTGGAGGTCGGGCGGTAGAGGATCGCCGCCTGGCAGGGCCAGGGGATGCTGGACCTGGAGTCCCTGGACCCAGCGCCTGGACGCACCGGCCTGGTAGGCGCAACGGTGGTTTCCAAGCGCTCGGCCCTGCTGTGGGACGTTCTGCACGGGGCGTATACCTGCCTGGACCTGGGGGACGCCACTGGGGGTGATCGGGCGTTTGAGCAGATGGTTCTGGCGCGTCTGATCGAGCCGTCGTCCAAGGCCCAGGTCCCCCGTGTCCTGGGTGATCTGGGCCTGGAGTCGGTCAGCGTGCGGACCTTGTTCCGCTCCCTGGGACGCTGCGGGCAGCGGGGCTACCGCGAGAGCCTGTCTGGGGCCCTGTTCGAGCACGTTACCGCCGGTGGGGGTCTGGCCCTGTGCCTGCAGGCGTGACCACCTTGTACTTCGAGGCCGAGCGTGAGGACGACCTGCGGCGGTTGGGTTACTCCAAGGAGAGGAGGGTCGACCCTCAGATCATCGTGGGCCTGCTGGTCGACCGGACCGGTTTCCCTCTCCAGGTCGGCTGCTGGGAGGGCAACAAGGCTGAGACCACCACGATCATCCCCATTGTGGAGGCCTTCCAGGCCGCCCACGGTATCGAGGACCTCGTCATTGTCGCTGGCGCCGGCATGCTCTCAGCCGCCAACCTGGCGGCCCTGGACGAGGCGAGGCTGCGGTTCATCGTCGGGGCCCGCACCACCCGGGCCCCAGGCGACCTGGAGGCGCACTTCCACTGGGAAGGCGATGCCCCCGCCGACGGTCAGGTCATCGACACCATCACCCCCAGAAGAGGTTCGAACACCGAGCGGGACAAGAGCCGCAAGTCCGAGCCGGTGTGGGACCCGGGCACCCACCCGGGCTCATGGAGGGCCATCTGGGTCTACTCATCCAAGCGCTTCATCCGGGACAACCACACGCTGGACGCCCAGGAGAACAGGGCCAGGGCCGTCATCGCCGGCGAGAAGCGTCCCAAGGGCACGCGTTTTGTCACCGTCCATCAAGGCGATCAGGTCCTCGTCCTCGATGAGGCGTCCATCGCCAGGGCCCGGCGCCTGGCTGGGCTCAAGGGCTACGTCACCAACATCCCTGCACGCTTGATGGATGCCGGTGAGGTCGTCTCCTCCTACCACGAGCTGTGGCACGCCCGGTCAGTCCTTCGCCGATGAGCAAGCACGACCTGCCAGCCCGCCCCGTCTTCCACCACACTCGCGATGCCATCGAGGCTCACCTGACCGTGGTCATGGCCTCCCTGGCCGTAGCCCGCTACCTCCAGGACGCCACCGGGATCAGCATCAAACGCGTCATACGCGCCCTCAAACCCCTACAAGACGTCACCGTCAACCTCAACAGCCATGAAATAACCGCCCGGCCTCAAATCACCCTAAACGCAGCCAGCATCCTCAAATCCCTACAGACCACAGGGCACTAAGGCGTCATGAGTCAGGTCCGAGGTGGCTCCACCTGCCTCGTGACCGTCGTAGTGCCCTGCGGGATGTAGGGGCATGGATGCTGGACCTGAGGTCGAGTTGCCGGATCTTAGCCAAGTGGTCACTCGGCCGGCGCTGGAGATCTCGATGGACGCTGCCGGAGCGGGAGTGGTGAGGATCTGGTCGATTCGCGGACTGTGTGTGTTCCCTGGCGAGACCTGCTTCCACCTCATTCAATGAGGCGTACATCAGTTCCCGGACCCGTTCCAGGCCGCGCTGCTGAGTGAGTTCGTCACGAAGTTCAGGATGATCGCGGTAGAACACCAAGAGCTTGTGTAGCTGTTCGCTGCCGAGAGGTATGCCACCTATTGAGAAGTAGATCGTCTCGCTACTCGTTGCCAGGGTGACATGAGGGACTCCTCTTATTGTTCCGTATGTCTTGAACGTAGGCGATGAGTCCCAGGAGACGAATGTGCGGCGAAGCCCTGCTGTCCGCAGATGAATGCCGTGAGGAGACGCCTCGAAGACGGGAGATCCGGGGCGATACAAGGGAGTGGATGCCCATGCGAATGCACAAAAGGCTGTCGTCAGGAGCGAGAGCCAGAAGGCCTTGGTGTCACCTGGTTCATTGAGGCCAGAGAGTACTGCAAGACACAGAGAAAGCAGTGATGACAGAGTCATCATTGAGTTCACAGAATCTTGCCGGTCTCGCACAGCCAAGGCGGGACGAATGCGATGCGAGTTCCATCACAGTGCCAACGGCGTTCTGCCTGGTGGATTTGAGCGTAGATGATGTATCTGTGGAGGCCGTAAGCGATGCTGGAGCAGCCCATGAGCAGCATCCACGCAATGAAAGCAGTGGATGAGTGATAGGTGAAGGACAGGAGTACCAGGCCGACCCCGACTATCAGCATGATGAATGCCTCCAGGCCCCTCAACTGGTCTGCGCGTCCATAATTCTGCGCTGCGGACTTGCCTCCGCTGACGGGGGAGAGTTTCTGAAACACAGTCATACATACACGCTTTCCCTTGAGGGGGCGACAACATCTCGGCCTCCAGTTCAAGCCGGTAGGACGTCATGGTTCACTGGCTATGAAGGTCCTTGGCTATTTCAGAGACTGGAAAATCCATCAGGCTTTGTGCGTGTACAAGGCCTTGTGGCGTACCGATAATTCGACGCGCATTAGCGTAACCTGAGTAGAACTCAAGAACTCTTTGAAACTGGACGTACCCCAGGGGGAGCGTGAACATTGGAAAATAGTAAAATGAGTTGGTTCTGGTCTCTATGAGAGCAACGGGCGTGCCGTTATGTCTCACGCAGCCCAAAACTTTCGGCTGTGCCGCCCAAGGGATCGTGGTTCGATAGCGCCCAGCGGGCCATAGGTGAACTCCGACCGAGTCGATAATGATTTCAGGCTTTGTCCATCGCCCAAATGGAAATGAAAGCAGGCTAACTAATGATAAGATCAGTAAGACCCCGGCCATCATCGCGATTTTTAATTGTATCCGGCCCGAGTATGATGTTCCACCAAAATACGTCAGCCAGGCCGCGGTGACTATGGTAAGTAACAGAATGATTATCGTCAGAATGCTCCACAAGTTAAAGAACCAGCATGGACCGAACTCAATGCAGGCTCGCCTAGCATTCCATTTTTTGTAAGAGCGCTGAGCGAACTTGAACTGCATATTTCGATTGATGGCATACGAAGTGAGGGACAAGCCGATCCCTAGGTATAGAATCTCCATAGGAGCGGGGATCAACTTGATAAACAGAATGGCTGCGCTGAAGCACATAATAGCCGGTAGGCTAAAAAAGTAGGATTCATGCAGGCGGCTTAAGTCGATACGATCGCACGAGTGAACCTTATTCACGTACACCCTTTTCTGTTGAGGGAGCTTCCTTCGATGGATTCAGCCAACGACAGACTTCCAGCCGTGAGATAATTTTCTACTTGCCCAATCCCAGCCGTCGTGGACCTCGTTCTTGATATCCTCCCACTCCTCCAAGTTGAGCTGTCCTTGTTCTTCAATGAAGTGATCGATCTTCCCTCGAATGTTTTGAGGAACAGCATACTCGTATGCATATCCCACCCCAGTCACAACAACGGTGCCAACGGCAACCGCGGTAGCGCCCACGGCGAGAGCTGAGGCTTCGGGAGCGAGAGCGGCAGCTGCCATAACAACTACTGCATCAGTTGCCAACCCAGTGGCTGTGGTGATGACAACTTTACTTGGTGATTGTCCATTATAAAGGTCGTACGCGGCGGTTGCCAAAGTTAGTGACGGTCCTGCAAGTTTCTTCATGAGGCCACCAACGTGCTCGAGACCATCCGCGGTGTCACTGAGAGCTTTTGGCTTTCCTCTGCCCATGTTTCTAGCAACTGCTTTGTCGCTTGGAGGTTTGCTTTTCGTTTTCACAGCCTTATTCTCTGATCTTTTGGCTGCGAGCTCCCTGGCCAATATAGTCGCTTGGCCTCTAAGTGCATCTCCAGCTTTTTTGTATTTGTTATCCAGGACTAGTTCTCCGCCCTTTCCTGACGCTCCGAGCACGAAGTTTCTAACCGCCCCCATTGCGGTGTCGTTTAATGCGTCGGTTTTTGCTTTAATGAGATTTTCGGTAATCCAATCATTGAGTTTTTTGAATGTCGCCTCTACGCGACCTCTTATCATTTCAAAGTCTCTTACCTTTGCAGTGTATTCTCCATAAGAATCGTCTGCCTTGTACCAGTCATTTTTCTGCTGGGAGGTCCCATTCTTTGGGAATTTGCCGGGGGGCGAAACTGTCGCCGGGTACTCAATAATGTTTCCTTGCACTGTCAGATTGGATTGCCTGGCGATTTCCAAGTGCTGTTTCATGTCGTCTTTTCGATATGAGAGCTGGTCGGCAAAGGATCGAAACACAACGGCCGCAGCCTTTGCTCGGGTATAAATATCGTTTCCGGCGTCTCGTAGAGAACTTGCGTATGCGCCAACAGCGAGGGCGGTTTCGCCGCCCATCCCGGAAGTTACTGCGTTTCGGTTAAGCATGCCGCTTCCGTCACTTGCGTCGTCGCGTAAGTTTTCCAAGTAGCGAGCAGCATTGTCGACAGATGATACGCTTCCAGGAATCGTGACATCGATATTCCCGTTATCGCTCATGACGTTACCTTCTTGTCCATGTCTCTGAATGTTTGGGCGACACTTTCGTCAACCCCTTTGATTTTATCTATCGCCCCTGCCATTTTGTCTCCACCAAGTTTTGACGCAAGTGCAACATATCCGGCATCTTGCGCTATCTTAATTATTGATTCAACGATATAGTCTGTGCCGTCGCCACCATCAATACTTTCCGGCATGGTGTCTTTATTCTCTTCAAAATCACTTTGAGCGCTGTAGAAGTTCTTTTTGATGACTTCTGCGTCGTCGTAACTCATTTTAAGTGTTTTAGCCATCACTGTTTCCTTTCTTCTTGGCGCCAGAGCTCTTGGGGTATGCGCTGGTCCAGCATGATGACGTCGAAGGGCTGTTTCTCGGCGAGGTCGTTGAGATTCTCTGTGAGGAAAAGCGCCCACGGCTGGTTGGGTCCCATGCACTTCACCAGGCGGTCGACGGCGGTGTATGCCAGCAGGGCCATCCGGCCGTCTCTCAAGCGCCGCAGCTCGATCTCCGTGCCCTGCGCGTTGGGCACTCCGGTAGAGGGCAGGTACAGTGCGGGAGGCACGAAGGGGTGGTCAGGGTCAGGGCCGAGGGAGTCCTTGTCACCCAGGGGCGGAGCAGTCTCAATCTGCTCCGGAGGGGTCAGCAGCATGAAGTCGCGAGCGGATCTCATGTCTCGAATCTATAGAGGCACCTCGTCTCCCGCAGTGATTTCTATCGAACAGATAGTGAGTCCAGTCACTGCGTTAGCGCCACCGAGACTGGCTTCGCCGGCTTTGCCAGGCTTTCGTGCGCGCCAGGAGGTTGGGCGTGTGGTGCCTGTTTGCTGGCGTCGTCGTGGTTGAGGGGGTGAGACTGCATCACCTGTCATTTCGCCTTTCGGAACACCGGTCTCGGCGGCATGTGCGACCGGGTGGCCTTCGAACGGTACGTGCGCAACCTGTGCGCCCTGCTCGACGCCTGAGGTTCCAGGGGTGACCGTGATAAGGGGTGTTATTGACCAAGCGGTTAGAGTATGGTGTGAATCAGGTCTCACGAGTGGGCGCCGATGGGGGTGCCGCCGTGAGGCCCCGTCGCAAGGGTCGACCGGTGTCCGTCGGTCGACCGGACTCTGGGGCGGCAGGTCCGCCCCGCCACTGCCGTCATCGTCGACCGCCAGGACACGCCATGCCTTTCAGCGCACTGACCTCGCCCGCCTACTCGCCATCCCGCCTCGAACCCAGCCGCGCCTGCTCCCACCGGCTCAGCCGACGGACCCCTGCTCAAGGGCGTGGTGGGCCGCCGCCGCTTCCTCATCGGGGGTGGTGCCGTCATCGCCGGATCGGCCCCGGCACAGGCCGCCCTCAATGTGGCCCAGCACGAGGACGGCGGCCGCATGCAGTACTACAAGCTGGTGACGCCGTCGATCGGCTGGCTGCCCCGCGTCAACGTGCTGCTGCCCGACGGCTACGACGCCACGCGCCGCTACCCGGTGCTCTACCTGCTGCACGGCGGCGGCGAGGACTACTCGACCTTCGACACGAAGTACGACATCCGCAACCACACCGCAGGACGCGACCTCATCGTCGTCATGCCCGACGGCGGGGCGGCCGGCTGGTACTGCGACCCCGAGTCCTCCAACGTGGGGCCGCGCAACTGGGAGACCTTCCACATCAAGGAGCTCATCCCTGGGTCGATGCCACCTTCGCCACCACCGGGCAGCCCTCCCGCCGCGCGATCTCCGGCTTCTCGATGGGCGGCTTCGGGGCCCTGAAGTACGCCGCGAAGTACCCCGAGCTCTTCGGGTCGGTCTCCAGCCACTCGGGGCCGGCCGACCTGCGCATCCAGGACGGGGCGGTGGTCCACTGGGCGAACTTCACCGCCGGCGCCACCGACCTCAAGGGCGGCACCATCTACGGGATCCCGTGGGACCAGGCGCGGGTGAGCGCCGACAACCCGGTCGAGCACGTGGAGAGCTACCGCGGCAAGCGCATCTTCCTGGTGTCCGGCACTGAGAGCGATCGCTACGAGAGCGTCGTCCCTGCCCAGCCAGCAGAGCTTCGAGAAGGCGCTCGACGGAGCCGGCATCGGCTACGAGCACTATGAGGACACCGGTGCCCACATCGTGCGTTGGGGCCGCATGCAGCAGGACATCGACTCCATGCTCAACTTCCTGACCAAGGCCGGGTGAGGGTCAGGCGACCGCCGGCTGAGGTCGGGGCGGCGCCGGATAAGCCCCTTGTCTTGGACACAATTCGCCTGCCAGGCGGAGCAGGCGCATTGATAGTGCCTGGAGATGCACTGAACTGGGTGACTCCTGGGCGGCGTGGTTGGCAACTGCGTTTTTCATCGGGAACGTACGTTTCCCGCAGATGACTGAGAGCAGACCTCAGTCATCTGCGGGAAAACGCAGTTTTCGCGGGAAATGTACGTCCCCAACGGCGCTGGGCGGGTGCACTGGGCCGATCTGCTAGCGCGCGCCACCGGCGCGGCGGGAGACGAGGGCCAGCAGGCCCCACAGGACGGCACCTGTGACCGTAATAGCGACCATGATGGGGAGGAAGCTGCTGAGAGTCAGGTCGCCCGCGTAGTCTAGGGCTGAGGATCCCAGCATGAGAGTGCGGTTGAGGATCCCCTGGGGGACCGCGTAGCTCACGATGCTCTGCCGCAGCATCAGGCCGAAAGCGATGACGCAGCCGACGAAGGCCAGGGCTACCGGCGCGGCGAAGGATCGCATGAGCATGCTCAGCAGCGATTGCAAAAGCGACCAGTGGCAGCGCCCCAGGGTGGCGAGCAGACTGGAGGCGACGAAGGCTATCGGTATTGCAGGCCCCAGGCCCGCGATGATGGCGCCCGCTAGCCAGGTCAGTGCCAGCAGCACGACTTGCATGGCCAGGACCGGGACGAGGATGACCAGGGTTTTGGCCAGTGCCACAGCCGTCGGAGAGTGCGGGGTGGTGCGCATCGCGTTCCAGCTCGTGCCCTGGTGCTCCACCCTCCACACGGTCGAGGCCAGCAGGGCAATCCCCAGGGAACAGAACATCATCGAGTAGAAAAGGGGTGATCTGCGAGCTGAGCGAGATCCACCCTTCGAATGACTCCGCGATTTATCATGAAGTTCGCCGTGCCGGTGATGACCGCAAGCAGTGGCAGCATGACGGCGACCACCCATACTGACGACCGCTTGAGTTTGATGATCTCGGCGGCCGGTAGAGGGCCGAAACCACTGCGGTTAGCGTTGTGGGGGATGGCGGGAGCGTTTGCGGGGGTACTCGCGAGGATCACCTCTCGATCCGGTCGAGCCGGTGGGTAGCGAAAGCGAAGGCAAGTGTGGTCAGGATCAAGAATCCCGTGATCCAGGCCGATGGCGGACTGATGTACTCGTAACCGGTCTTGTCTCCGGACGTGACGAACCTGGCGGGGATGACAACGGCGTAGTAGCCCCAGGGGAGGAGACGGGCCACTGAGGCCGGGGCCAACAGCATGAAGGCACCGGTGAAACCGCCCAGCAGTCCTGCGCTCACGACGACCAGCTGGTTCTCCACCACGGCGGCGAGCCACAGGTGGAAGGCGCACATGGTCAGGTCCACGGCGATGAGCAGGATCGTATAGGTGACCCAAGGGCCGACGTCGAGCGGGACACTGATGCCCATCATGCGGGCGAAGACGATGAGAACTGCGTTCTGGATGACGACGGCCGGGACGATGACAACCGTCAGCGCCGCGAGCTTGGCCCGGCACAGGGAACCGGGCGTCAGGCCCGACGTCGACGCCAGGTTCCACCCGGCCCCACTGTGCTCGATATCGGTCTGCCGGCTGGCGAGGACTGCGGCGAAGACTGCCCCGGTCATTGCGTTGAAGAAGGCGGTGCCCAGCAACAGCATCGCCCACGGCTTGGCGGCTGGGTCGGCGAAGGACTTGATCGTCGACTGGCTGAACAGATTGGTGCTGCTCAGTGCTACCGAGGCGATGACGAGCAGCGCGGTCACCAGCAGCACCCGCAGGCGGTGCATCTTGAGGATCTCGACGCGCACGGACGTGAGGAAGCCGGGCGCTGTCCGGGTACTGCGGGAGCCGCGTGCTGACGGCGCAGGTCTCGCTGAGCCGGCGGTCCTGGCTGCGGCGGGGGCGCTGGGAGGGGCGGGTGCTGACGAGAGTGCGGCGCTGGTCATCACAGCACACCTCCCCGGCCGGTGAGGTCCATGAAGACGTCCTCGAGGCTCTGGGCCTTGCGGCGCACCTCGTGCAACTCGACGCCTGCGGCGGCCAGCCGGCTGATGAGCTCGGCGACGGCGCTCTTCGACATCCCCGGAATGCGTACGCCCTGTGGTGTCAGCGTTGGGCTGGCGACAGTGTCGGTGACAGGAACGGCGGCCGGGTTGGGGAAGTCGGCCGCCGTTGACGCCGCGAGTGCCTGTGCCGGCACGAGCCCAGCCAGGATCTGCGGGTTCAGGACGGCCTGCGGCGTCGGGGTGTCGATGAGGATGTCCGGCACCGAGTGCTCCATGAGCTCGGCGCGCGTGCCCTGGAAGACGAGGCGGCCGGCCGACAGGATGCCGAGCGTGGAGGCCATGCGGTCGATCTCGTCGAGCAGGTGGCTGGAGACCATGACGGTGACGCCCTCGCCGGCAAGCTCGACCAGGAGGCGGCGCACCTCCTCGATACCGGCCGGGTCCAGGCCGTTGGTGGGCTCATCGAGAATGAGCAGCTCGGGCTCTCGGGCCAGCGCTAGCGCGATGCCGAGGCGCTGCTTTCATGCCCATGGAGTAGGTGCGCACCAGGCGGTCCTTGTGCTCGGTCAGGCGCACCAGTGACAGGGCGCGGCTGATCTGCTGGTCGCTCAGTCCCTGCATCTTCGCCGCGATCCGCATGTTCTCCGCGCCCGTGAGGTGGCCGTAGCCGGGCGGGTTCTCGATCATGGAGCCGGTGCGCGACATGATCTCGGCGCGCGTGTCCGGGGTGAAGGGCCGCCCGAGCACGCTGATCCGCCCGCGGGTGGGCGCCAGCAGTCCCAGCAGCATCTTCATCGTGGTCGACTTGCCCTGAGCCGTTGGGGCCGAGGAAGCCGTAGACGCTCCCGCGTGGCACCACGAGGTTCAGGCCCTCGACAACGGTGCGCTTGCCGAAGGTCTTGGTGAGGTCGCGGGTCAGGACGACGGTGTCGTCGGCCGCGCTGGCGAGAGGGGCAGCCGCCTGAGGTGGGGAGCCGGCTGGGCGGGTGCGACGCTGGGGGAGACGACGCGGGTGCTGGAGCGCCGGCGTTGGGGCGCAGCCGGAGGAAGGGCCGCTGGGCGCTCCGGGGCCGGGGGTATCCGGGCGGGTCTGGGACGCTTGGACCGGCTGGGGGAGCGAGGCGGGTGCGGTCTGGAGTCGCTGGGCGGCCGGTGGTCCCGGAGTGCCGGAGAGTGTCATCGGAGGCTGTGATAGTGCGGTCGGTGCTGGTGGGAAGCGGTGTGAAGTCGTCATGGCAGCAAGCCTGCTCTCGCCGGAGCGGGAGATCATCAGCCCGTGGTCTGCTTCCGGAGCGTGCCCGCCTGCCTGACTCATACCCGGGTATGAAATCCCTGCTCGGGCCTCCGGGGCGCGCTGCCACGGCGGTACCGTTCGAGCATGAGCAAAACGTCGAGGCGGCGAGGCTGCGCAGGCGGGATCGGTGGAGACCGTGCCGACGTCGGCCGGGCACCCTGCCGCAGGCGGGTCCGATTCCGGCCGCCTGGCGCTACCCACGGTCGGGTCCGTGGACGACGGCGTCCGACGTCATCATCGCCCTCGCCTTCCTCTTCCTGTCCCTCATCGGTCGGCCGGAGGCGGCAGATGGGCCCACTCGGGGCGTAGCACCGGCGCTCTATTTCCTCCTGGTTGGGGCCTGTGCCCTGGCCATGGTGGTGAGGCGCCACTCCCCGCTGCTCTTCGTCATCGTGGCCGGCATCTGCCTGAGTGCACACCTCGTGGTGTTCACCGATTTCTCCATCTTCTTCGTCGTGACGGGCTTGATCGCGGTGGAGACGACGCAGTCCCGCCTGGAGGCTCCGTGGCGGTGGGCGGGGCTCGTCCTCGAGCTCGTGGGGGCGGCCGCCGCGACGACGCGGGCGCATGAGCTCATCGGTGACCAGGTCCACGCGGGTGCCGGACGGCTCATCCTTCTCACCAACGCCTGGCTGCTGGTCTCGGTGGCGGCCTTCGTCGGTGCCGCGCGCCGTCGCAGCCGTGACCGCTACAACCAGGCCTTCGAACGGGCCGCGGTGCTCGAGGCGCAGCAGGCCGCTGAGCGGCGTCTCGCGGTCATCGAGACCCAGCAGCGCATCGCCCGCGATGTCCATGACCTGCTCGGACACAGCCTCACCGTCATCGCGATGCAGGCAGAGGGCGCCCGCGCCATCCTGGCCACCGACCCGGCCGCCGCCGACGAGGCCCTGGCCGTCATCGGAGAGACCTCCCGCCGTTCCGTTGACGAGGTGCGCTCCCTGGTCGACATGCTGCGTTCCGACGTCGGCGGTGGCGCTGCCGACGACGTCGATACCGGTGCTGACCCTGACGATCGCACCAGCAGCGACAGCGATACCGGCTCCAGGGGCCACCGGCGACACCGTCGATGCCGAAATCGGAGCCTTGGCCGGAAACGGCGTGGCGGCGTCGGGTCGCGAGGATCGCCTGGAGCTTCTGCGCGAACCGGTGCGTCAGGCGCAGCGCGCAGGACTTCCCTGTCACCCTGGAGACCGACCCGAACGACCGGATCCCCGCGGCGACGGCGCAGGTCCTCCACCGGGTGGTCCAGGAGTCGCTGACCAACGTGCTGCGCCACGCCCCCGGGGCGGACACCAGAATCTTGCTGCGCACCGAGATGGGCCGTGTCGCCCTCGTCGTCGAGAACACCCTGGCTCCGCACCTGCCGGGGCCTCAGGAGTCCGACGCGCACGTCGGTGATGGAGAAGACGGTCCTGTGCACCGCGGCTTCGGCCTCATCGGCATGCGCGACCGGGTCACCAACCTCGGCGGCTCCTTCACCGCCGGGCACACCCCTCGAGGGCGGATGGCGGGTGAGGGCAGAGCTCCCCGCCTCCCCGAAGTGAGAACCAATCGATCTGATATGGCGAACCTCGCAGGGCGCTGTCGGCACTTCGTCGACACAAAACCCCCACAGGCTGAACCCAGAGAGCGGATACTTCCGGTGAGTCGACGTCAAGAAGGGGAGGCGCCTGTGATCCGCCTGGGTCTGGCCGATGACGAGCCGCTGTTCACCATGGGGCTGGCCATGCTGCTGGGGGCGCAGCCGGATATGGAGGTCGTCTGGCGGGCTGTCGACGGCAACGATGCTCTCATGCGTAACGACGCCGACCCTGTCGACGTTCTCCTGCTCGACGTGCAGATGCCGGGGCTCGACGGCCTGGCCGCCACCCGCGAGCTCATGGCCCGCGGCATCACCGGGCGGGTCGTCATCCTGACCACCTTCGACACCGACGGCTACGTCATGGGCGCCATCGAGGCCGGTGCGGCCGGTTTCCTGCTCAAGAACACCCCGCCCCAGGACCTCATCACCGCGATCCGTACCGTCCACGACGGCGACTCCGTCATCTCCCCCGGGCCCACGCGTCGGCTGCTCACCGCCGTGCGCACCGGTCAGGTCAGCGGCACCCTCGGCACTGACGCCGGCGCCGGACGCCACGCCTCCGAGGACTCGGTCGAGGCGGTCCGGGCGGCGGAGGCCTCTCAGCAGGTCGCCGCCCTGACCCAGCGCGAGCGCGAGATCCTGGCGCTCATCGCCCTGGGCCTGACCAACCAGGGAGATCTGCGACCGGGAGTGGCTGTCCATGCCCACGGTCAAGACCCATGTGAGCCACCTGCTGTCCAAGACCGGCTGCCGCGACCGGGTCCAGCTGGTGCTGCTGGCTCTGCGCGGCGGTGTCGTCGACCTCGACGACGTCCTGGGCCGGGCCTGAAGGCAAGCGGAATCCGTCTGATTCAGCCGGCTGGTACCGCCTCGTGTCACTGTGGGCGACTTTTAGAGTCGATCTGCTCCTCGGTCTTCCATGCTCGCGAACGTATGCCCAGGTCAAGATGGTTTTGCTGGTCGCAGCAGGGATTCAAAAGGCTTGCGAATAGTCGCCGAGAGTGACAGTTCCCCCGATGAGCCACTACCGGGTGCTGTCGCGCTGCCTCAGCGGCTCTGCTGCTGCACTAGGACGGCCACGGTGCGTGCAGGCACCGAGATCGTCCCGCTGGCGCGGTCGAAGCCGGTGCGGCGCACCACCTCATCGGCCCCCTCGGCCTGGATGGGGGAGAGGCGGAAGTCCCGGCCCACCAGCTCGGGCAGCGGCTGGGTGAGCGTCTGCCCTGAGGCGTTGATGACCACCAGGACGGCGTCGAGCTCGGGGTCCACATCGTGCCCGCCCCGGGTGTCGTCGATGAGCATGACGATGACCCCGGCCGGCGCCCCGAAGCCTGCGCCCGGGAAGGTCAGCTTGTCCTGAATGAGTCGCGTGGACCCCAGGCTGAACAATGGTGTCGAGGCGCGCAGCCGCAGGAGGTCCAGGGCCTGGGATCGGGCCGCTGCGATCTCCTCGGGCGAGGGCCGCAGCCAGTCGTCCTGCAGCAGCGGCCCCTGGATCGCCCAGGAGCCCTCGTTACGGCTGGCCGGTGGCAGGCCCCGGCCGAAGCCGTTGAACTGCCCCGAGAAGTCGATGGCGTTGAACCAGTCCCCGGAGTTGTAGGAGTCCCGGTCCAGGGACTTGCTGCGCAGCAGCTCGGTGCCCGCGCTCCAGAAGGCCGGCGACTGCGCCAGCGTCACCGTGGCCAGGCACACCGTGTTCATCCGTACCCGCTCGGCCACCGGCATGCCCTGGGGCAGCTTGTAGGCCAGGAGGTCGTAGAGCGTCTCGTTGTCGTGGGCGTCGACGTAGTTGACGTTCTCCTGGGGGTGGGAGGCGAAGGCGGCCGGAGCCCCGTTGTGGATGAGGTCGATCCCGCGGCGCACTGTCCCGTCGGAGACCGTCATGACATAGTCCTTGAGGTTGCCCGCCAGGCCCAGGCGCACCAGGTCGGTGCGGTGGGCCAGGTCCGCCGACTGATCGTTCCAGCTGCGGTGGTCCAGGCCGCTGGGCTGGGTGAGCAGGCCGGTGCCGAAGCCCTGGAAGACGCGGTGGTCGGGTCGAGGCGCCGCCGCCGTGGACGGCGTCGCGCAGGCGGTCGTTGAAGGCGCCGATCCCGGTGCCGTCGAGCTGGCCCTGGGTGGCCTGCACAAACAGGGCGTTGCCCGCGACCTCCCCGAAGTTCCACCCCTCCCCGTACAGGTAGACGGAGCGGCCGTCGACGCCGTCAGTCTCCATGGTGAGCTCGTCCAGGGCCGCCCGCACACGTTCCATGACGGCGCGCGGGTGGTGGCCCATGAGATCGAAGCGGAAGCCGTCGACCCGGTACCAGCGCACCCAGCGCACCACCGAGTCGACCATGAGGCGCTCGCACAGGGCGTTCTCGGTGGCCGTGTTGGCGCAGCAGGTCGAGCTCGTCACCCGCCCGACGGCGTCGAGCCGGTGGTAGTAGCCGGGAACCACCCGGTCCAAGACGCTGCGCGGGTCCTGCCCACAGGCGGCTGTGTGGTTGTAGACCTGGTCGAGAACCACCTGGAGCCCCAGGTCGTGCAGGGCCCCCACCATCTCGCGGAACTCCACGATGCGCGCCCCGCCGTCCTGGTGGCCCTCGGTGGCGTAGGAGCCCTCGGGCGCGCCCCAGTGGAGGGGGTCGTAGCCCCAGTTGTAGGCGTCGTCGTCGGCCACCTCCGCGACGGCGGCCTGCTGATCGGCCGAGGCCGGGTGCGCCCCGACGGGGATCCGCGGGGAGCGCTGGGATCCGCGGTGCTCGGGGATGGTGGCGATGTCGAAGGTGGGCAGCAGGTGGATCGTGTTCATGCCGGCCTGTGCCAGCTCGGCCATATGGCGCACGCCCGCGGAGCCGGCCACGGTGAAGGCCCGGTAGGTGCCGCGCAGCTCGGGCGGGACGGTCTCGTCGGCGGCGGAGAAGTCCCGCAGGTGAAGCTCGTAGATGCTGCGGGCCGAGTCGTTGCGGACCGCGGGTGCAGGGGTCTCAGCCCACTGCTTGGGGACAGACGCGGGTCGGCCAGGTCGACGGCGACCGAGCGGGTCGAGTCCGTTGTCAGCGCCGTCGAGTAGGGGTCGGTGACGATGTTGGTCTCCACCTGCAAGGTGGAGGGCACGTAGACCCGCACCTCCCACAGGTACTGGCAGCCGGCCGCAATGGGGGCGTCCGCGGTTCCGCTGGTCTCTCGCTCATCGGCGTCGGCCGGCTGGTCGGGGTGGTTGCCGACGACCCAGCGGCCGTCGGCGGTGCGAACGGCCGGGGTGCGTCGCGGTGGGCCGGGAAACCTCCGGCACCGAACCCAGCGGGTCGCCGGTCTCCCAGGTCAGGAGGGTGACGGCCTGGGCGGTGGGTGCCCACAGGGCGAAGGAGGGGCGGCCATCGTGGAAGGTGACGCCCAGCTCGGCGCGGGTGGCGGCATCGGCGTAGAGATGGTCCAGGAGAATGGCGGTCTGCACCCCGGTGAAGGCGTCGAGCGGGCACCGCCGATGTCGGCGGTCTCGGTGGGGTCCGGAAGGCCGACGTACTGGGCGATCGCGACCTGTCCGGTCAGGGGCCGTGGCGACGGCGTCGTCGTCGAGCAAGGGGGCGCCGGTGGCATCTGTCGCGCTCAGGGCGATGTAGCCCTCCAGATGGGGGTGGGTGGCGAGGACCTCGCTGGGCAGGTTCCCGATGATGCGCAGCGGTGTGGACGTTGGAGCGGGCATGCCGTCCGCGCCCAGGATACTGCCGTGGACGGCCGCTGCGCCGCCGTCGGGGGCCGTGATGAGACGTAGAGCAAGGCCGGAGCTGGGGACGGGGTCGCCGGCGTCTGTGACGACGACTTCGCGGTCCATCCCCTGGGAAGCAGGGACAGGGGCCAGGCCAGAAGGGTGGGGGTGACCCAGTAGGCGCGCTGCTCCTCGCTGCCCGCCACGGGTGGGAAGGCCGCGGTGGCGTCGAGTGTGCAGGTGATCGAGTAGGTGAAGGTCATGGAGGTGTCCTTCCGAACGGAGGCGTCGTGCTGGGGCACCTCGGTCCTGCCGGTCGTCGCGGGCGGCCTCGTGGGGACGGGTCGGGAGTGGGGGCCGCTCACCTCGTAGTCTCTCTCGGGCGGAGGGCCCCTGTCACCCTGACGATGAGGCTTGTTTTCCCCAAGTTCCGGCTCGGCGCCCGCTGGCGTTTCAACCGGCTTTGGCCCGCGTCCGTCTGTGACCTCTCGAGATCCTGCGACTAGGGGCATCCCTGCCCAGACGAGGCGGTCGATGTCGTTGGGAACAGGAATCCTGGATCCGTAGACTCAGCATATCCAACCGAGTGGTTCGAACTCCCCATTGTCTGCCGTGCGTCGAGAAATGGAGACTGGCTCGCATGAGCGACAAAGAGACACGGTGGTCCGATGACCCGACGAGCAGCCGGATTTGTCTCATGCCGTTTCCAGGCGGCCGTTACGGCGTCGGTGGCTGGTTTTCAGCTTTCTCATCGGCGTCAGTCTGGCGGCGGTGTGGCGACCTTCATTCTGGTGCTAAGGGGGTTTTATTGATGTTGTACGCTCGCCGCTGCTCGTGAGCGACGAGGTGTGCATCTGGGCGGTACTGATTGCGGTGGTCGTCTCTGTGCCGGCTGGGTGATACGTCCATCTCGCCGGATGACTGCTGGTAGCTTCTGGGGTGCGGCCATTATTCTCGCTCTACTTCCTTCTTTTGCCTATCCCTCCTCAGGTCAGGCGTTTCCAACATCAATGAGTCAGGTGCGGCTATGCCTGACTTTATTGGCCGATTGATTACCGCATGGGTCTGTTTTGCTATTGCTGTCCTCGCCAATATTGCAGGGCGTGTATGTGGTCGTGCATCCTTGCTGGCTCCAGAGAGTCGGGGCAGTTTTTCCTCCTCTGAAGCCAACGACGACGCGGACCCGGACATCGCCATGAGTGATGACCTGGCCAGGCTGCTGTCCAGGCTCCCGTTTCCCAGGGAATCTCGGCGCGAGGAGGCTGCAGAGGGTGCTGGCTGGAGGCGTGTGAACGAGCATGCGCTGCGTCTTGGGCTGGGGGTCGTTGGTGCTGCGACCGCTACGGCGCTCGCTGTCACGGCTCCGACAGTTATCAGCAAACGCATTGATCCGTTTACCCGAATCACAACCAGCGCCCTATCCAGACATGATGGTTATCCGACTGTGGAGGAGATGGCGACGGCGGCCGGTCAGGAGCAGTCGACGGCTGCTGCCCCGCTCTGGGAGGTCCCATTCGGTGAAGCGGATGTGGACCAGATTCTTGCTGGAGTGCGTGGTGCGGCTGTCATCACCAGCCGTGGTGTCTACGGCCTGGATTCCTCGACAGGTGAGGTTACATGGTCCTTTGCCGCTGCCGATCTGGAGGGGTCTTCCGATAAGAACGTCATCGGATCACTGAGAGGTGTGGATGTTTATGCTGGGGAGTCTGCCTTCACGTCGCCCAATGGGGTATGGCTCGCCTATGCTTTCGACGTCACGCCAGAAGACAGTGCTGGTGGTCTATCGCCTCCGGAAGACCTCACGCGTATCGTGGTCCTCAATACGGATACCGGTCGCGTCGCCCTTGATTCCCAAGTCGTTGGATCGGTGCCGACCGTGCAGCTGACCGATTCCACAGCTGTCATCAACCGTCAGGTCTACGACATTTCCAGCGGTCGTGAGCTCACGCCGTTGGATGATGAAAAGGCTGTGATCCCGGGACCCGGAGGTCATTCCGCGGTTCTTACTCGGAACAAGTATCAGAATCTGAAAACATCCTCCTCGGTAATTACGGAACCTCTGTCTGATCGATATTTTCGTGAAACTGGGTCCGAGCAATGGAGGTATGACGGTCAGCATGACAGTATTACAGTCAGGGTGGTTAATGGGCAGGTTATCAATGTTGGCGGTTGGGTTGTCAATGATGACTATGCAAAGACGATTCAAAATATCGACACCGGCAGAACCGTGTCCCTCAACAACAAAGGAGAGTCGAGTAGCTGGCGCATCGTGGGTATAGAGGCCAGCGCTCAGGCTGTGTCCACCTGGAGCGTTCAGGACTATGTTGATGGCGATGCTGGGAGCTATGGTCACCCATTAGAGTTAAATGTCTTCGATACTCGTACGGGAAAGGTGACAGCCATCGATCCGGCTGGAACATACCGTACCGTCTTCGGTGGTGGTCGTGCGTCAGGGGTCTCATACTCAGGGGCGGTGGATACTGCTTTATTCTCGGCGCGCGTGGATGATGGTCTTCACGCTGGAATCTATGACGATCTCGTCGTTGAACAGAATGATGCGGCTCGTCGGCATGATGCGGTTGCTGGTCGCAGTGGCAGCCGTCCCGAACCTCCGTGGGTCAGTATCTCGCTGCCGCAGTTCAGTTCCGAGGGCCATCCTGTAGCACTGTGCCCGAGCGGCGTCATCGTCTCCATCGAATCCACAGCTGTGGGCAAGGCGATCACTGCCAGAAAGGCTCCTCGATAGCGACGTCTCAAGGCGGAGTGTAGGGTGGTGTCTGTTCATCGTCAGCCAGTGCTGCGATCCCGAGATCGGACGCCGATTGCGCCACTACTGGATCGAGCCCCATCTCCTTTCTGACTGAGGTCTTCGACGGGCTCATTCGCGTCGGCGAGTTGTGGAGACGGCGCTGAAAAAGCGTGCGCGCAGGTTTCTGACACAGCACGTGCATCAGCTCCGATTGACGCATGGTTGCTAGAAGGAGAGTGAGGTGGCGGGGCCGTGAAGTGGAGATCAAGGACTTGGCGGCACGCGCGTCAGCCTGAGGCGAGCAGCTGCCGTCGGGGTGGGCCGATTTCTGGCAGTGGGAGTCGGTGACGGTGCCATGAGTTGGTACCGCGCGGTAGTGAGGATGGTCTTCGCCGTCGCCTTCCTGGGCGGGGCGCTGGTCCACCTCTACTTCGGGCTCTTCTCGCTGCACAGCCACGCGCCCTTTGCCGACACGGTCCTATGGCCCTGGCTCGCAGAGCTGTGGAGGGCTTCGTCATGGCGAACATCGGCTGGCTGAGCCTGCTCACGGCCGTCTTCGAGCTTGCGATTGGCCTCGGGCTGTTCGCCCGTGGGTGCGCACGAAGGGCGGCAGTCCTGGCGGCGCTGGGGTCTCTTCGCCTCATCCTGGTCCTGGCTACCCTGGCCGGCGGACGGCTGGTGGGAGGACTTCCTCAAGAACCGCGCCGGCACCCTGGTCATGGCGGCCACGCTGGCGCCGCTCCTGCGGGCGCCGGACCGGTCGCGCCGCGCCCAGGCGCAGGGCCGGCCCACCCAGAATGTGGGGCAGATCGGGCCCGACCGTCGAGTCCCGGCGGCAGTGGGCCGCCTCGCCCACTCACTGTCCGCGGGCGGGTCGACAACGTCGGACGGCTCGGCGGTGCTGTCTGCTGCCACCCTCCCGCTGTCCTTACGCGGCCGACCCCGCCCGCGCATGGGGGCGGCCTTGACGCCGCGTCCAGCGTCGTCGAGCGCGCGGCGCAGCAGGACCTGATCTGCTCGCGGGCCGCGATGACGGCGCCGGCTTGCTGGCGCTGGAGCATCGCCTGGGCGATCTCGGGCGTAGGCCAACGAGGAGATGCGCACCTCGACGATCTCCAGGCCGGCCAGCGCCACCCGGGCCGCGACCTCGGCCGCCAGCTCCGCGGAGACGACGTCCGTGCCGCCGCGCAGCGAGGTCTCGCCCGGGCCCGGCTCCTCGTGAGGGTGGGTGGTGGCCACGTGGCGCAGCGCGGACTCGGCCTGGGCCTTGATGAACTCCTCGTAGGCCTCGACGGCGAAGACGGCCCGGGCGGTGTCGGCCACCTGCCACACGACGATGGCGGCGATGTTGACGGGGTTGCCGTCCAGGTCGTTGACCTTGAGCTCGCTGGTCTCGAAGTTGTGGACCTTGATGGAGACCCTCCTGCCGGTGGTCAGTGGCGGGACGAGCACGAGGCCCGTATGGCGCACGGTGCCGATGTAGCGGCCGAGAAACTGGCGCACGCTGGTCTCCCCGGGAACCACGATGGTGAAGCTGTCGAACAGGGGGAGGGCGATGAGGAGCCCGACGCTCCCGGCGACGATGCGCAGCACGGCTCCCGGCCGACCGGTCGCTGCGGCGATGAAGCCGAGGACGAGGAGGGCCGTGGAGGCGGCGGTGAGCGCCAGGATGAGGAGCAGGGCGAGGAGGGCGGGACCGGAGCCCGCGGCCAGGGCCGGCTTCTCCGTGATGTCGACGCGGCTGGAGGCGTGTCCGGGGCATTGGCGGACTGGTCCAGTGCGTCGGTGGGAATGGGAGTGGGTCGGACAGCTGGGTGGCCGGATATTGATGTCACCGCCAGGTCCTACGCTCGAGCATGGCTCGTTACGCGCCCGAACCTGACTCGCCCTCGTTGTTCGACGATGCCGGCCCCTGACGGCTCCGGCCTCGTCGACGACCCGGCCCGCCCGTTGGCCGACCGGCTGCGCCCGCGGGCGCTCGACGATGTCGTCGGTCAGGACCAGCTGCTCGCCACTGACGCCCCGCTGGGTCGCATGGTCGGCTCCGGCCGCCTGTCCTCGATCATCCTGTGGGGCCCGCCGGGCTGCGGTAAGACGACGGTCGCCCGGCTCCTGGCCGACCGCACCGGCCTGGTCTTCGAGCAGGTCTCGGCGACCTTCTCCGGGGTGGCCGACCTGCGTAAGGTCTTCGCCGCCGCGGCCCGCCGCCGCGAGATCGGGCAGGGAACGCCCTGTTCGTCGACGAGATCCACCGCTTCAACCGCGCTCAGCAGGACTCCTTCCTGCCCCTACGTCGAGGATGGGACGGTCGTCCTGGTCGGCGCGACCACCGAGAACCCGAGCTTTGAGCTCAATGGCGCTCTCCTGTCGCGCTGCCAGGTCATGGTTCTGCGCCGCCTGGACGAGGCGGCCCTGACCGAGCTTTTGGCGCGCGCCGAGTCCCTGACCGGTTGCGCCCTCACCCTGACCGAGGAGGCCCGCGCCGTCCTGCTGTCCATGGCCGACGGCGACGGCCGCTACCTGCTGGGCATGGTCGAACAGGTCCTCGCCGCGCAGGGAGGCGGGCGACCCGGAGCGGCTCGACGTCGAGGGCCTGCGCGCCGTCGTCTCCTCCCGGGCCCCCTGCACGACAAGTCCCGCGAGGAGCACTACAACCTCATCTCCGCCCTGCACAAGTCGATGCGCGGCTCCGACCCGGACGCCGCGCTGTACTGGCTGGCGCGGATGCTGGACGGGGGCGAGGACCCGCTCTACGTGGTGCGCCGACTGGTGCGCTTCGCCAGCGAGGACGTCGGTATGGCTGACCCGGTCGCCCTCCAGATGACGCTGGCGGCCTGGAACGCCTACGAGCGCCTGGGCTCGCCTGAGGGGAGCTCGCCATCGCGCAGGCAGTCGTCTACCTGGCCACCGCACCCAAGTCGATCGCCGTCTACCGCGGCTACGGCCGGGCGGCGCGCCTGGCGCGCGAGACCGGCTCTGCCCATGCCGCCGGGCCCATATCCTCAACGCCCCCACCCGGCCTCGTGAAGGAGCTCGGCTACGGCGAGGGCTACGAGTACGACCCGACACGACCGACGGCTTCTCCGGCGCGGACTACCTGCCCGACGGCGTTGAGCGCCGGCCTCTACGAGCCCACCGCCAACGGCCACGAGCGCCGTATCCGTGAGCGTCTGGAGTACTGGGAGGGTCTGCGGGCACGCAGCGCTGACCTCCCGGTAGAGCGGGACGGGTGGGGACCAGCCATCTCGCCGCGACGCACGGCCTCCAGCATGAGGGGTGGCGACGTCGGTGACCCGCACGTCCGCGCCCTCGAGGCGACGCCGTCGGAGAGCATCGTGGTGCAGAAGGGGCAGGCGGTGGCGATGACCTGCGCGCCGGTGCCGATGGCCTCGCGCGAGCGCTCCACGGCGATCCGCGTCCCTGATCGTCTCCTCCATGAAGGCGCGCGCCCCGCCGCCCCCGCAGCAGAAGCCCGCTCGCGGCTGCGCGGCATCTCCACCGTGCTCGCGCCGGTTGCCTCCAGCAGCTCGCGCGGCGGGAGTAGACCTGGTTGTGGCGGGCCCAGGTAGCAGGCGTCGTGGTAGGTGACCGCTGGGACAGTCGGCGTGCCCGCCGCCTTGTCGGCTGTCTCCTGGCTCGACGACTCCACCGGGGTCTCGGCTTGCGGAGGCAGCGGGGCGCAGCCGGCCGTCGCGCACGAGGCGGTTGAGCAGCTGCGGGTAGTGGAGGACCTCGTAGCGGCCCCCGATCTGCGGGTACTCCCGCGAGATCGTGTTGAAGCAGTGCGCGCAGGTCACCACGATCCTCTGCGCCCCGACCTCGCTCAGCGTCTCCACGTTCTGCGCGGCGAGCATCTGGTAGAGGATCTCGTTGCCGGCGCGCCGGGCCGGGTCACTGGTGCAGGTCTCGGCGTCGCCGAGGACCGCGAAGCTGACCCCCGCGGTGTGCAGCAGCTCGGCCACGGCCCGCGTCGTCTTCTTGGCCCGGTCCTCGTAGGCACCGGCGCAGCCCACCCAGAACAGGTAGTCGACGTGCTCGGCGCTCTCGACGTCGTCGCCGATGACCGGCACCTCGAAGTCCAGGTTCTTGGCCCAGTCCATGCGCTTGCGCGCGGCAGGCCCCACGGGTTCCCTTGACCCATCTTGCGGAACATGCCGCCGAGCTCCTTGGGGAAGGCCGACCCATGAGCACCTGCTGGCGGCGCACGTCGACGACGTGGGTCCACGTGCTCGATGTCCACCGGGCACTGGTCCACGCAGGCCCCGCAGGTGGTGCAGGCCCACAGGACGTCGGCGGGGATGACCTCCCCGGCCAGGGGCGCCGGCCGCGTGGCCACGCCCGTCTCGGTGGGGGCGGCCTTGGCGGCCAGTAGCGCGCCGAGCACGTCGCCGGTGTGGGCGGTGCCCGGCTCCAGACCCAGGTTCGTCTCGCGCGCCAGCCCATCATGCATGCCCAGGGCCTTGCCGACCATCCCCCCGGAGGCGGGGCGAGAGGCCACCATCTCCTCGGTGACGTCGTCGGGCTCGACGCCCAGGGCGCCGGCGGCCCGCAGGTAGGGGGCGGCCGCGGCGTGGTGGTCACGCAGTGCCATGACGAACAGCTTGGGGGACAGGGGCTTGCCGGTGTTCCACGCCGCACAGGTCCTGGCAGCGGCCGCACTCGGTGCAGGTGGAGAAGTCCAGCAGGCCCTTCCAGGTGAAGTCCTCGATGCGGCCCACGCCCAGCTTGACCTCGGGCCCTCGCCGGAGTCGGCGGCCTCCATGGCTTCCTCCAGCGTGTCCATGGTGGCCTCGGTCAGGGGCTCGTCGCCGATCATGAGCGGCTGGAGCGGGCCCAGGGCCTTGGAGCCGTCCACCTCGCGGCGCGCGTAGACGTTGAGGATCGCCAGGAACCGGTGCCAGGCCACGCCCATCGAGGGCTGGAGGCCCACGACGACGAACCAGGTCATCGACAGCACCACCTTGATGGTGGCGACGATGAGGATCGCGTTGCCCAGGGCGCACTGGTGCCCAGGGGACTGAGCAGGCTGCCGGTCCAGGCCGTCAGCGGGAAGTGCGTCCAGGAGGCCAGGGCGCGCTCGGCCGGGTCGGGGGAGGCGGCCAGGTGGGCGTGCTCGAGCATCCGCAGGGCCAGCACGCAGGCGACCACCCCGATGATCGTGGCCTCGACGAACTTCGCCTGGGCCGACGTCGACCCGGCGAAGCGCGAGGTGCGCGGACGCTTGCCGCCGTCGAGTCCGGGGGCGTAGGGCGGGGCGGCCCGCCGGCCCGGGTCAGGCGCCAGCGCAGGATCGTCAGGCCCACGATCCCGGCCGTGGACAGCCAGGCGATGAGCTCGACGACCCAGGCCCACCAGGCGGCGTGCCCGATGAGCGGCAGCGCAAAGCTGGGTCCGCCCAGGACCTGTCCGTAGCCGGCCACGAGCGTGAGGAACAGCAGTGGGAAGGAGACCATGACCAGCCAGTGGGCGGCCCTGATGAAGGGGCGGCCCTTGAAGGCGGTGTGGCTCACGAGCGCTCCCAGCGTGAGCGTCAGGCGCCGGCCGACCGGGCGCAGGCGCTCCGGTGCGGTCGCGCGGCCCACGGCCATGCGGGCGGCAATAGTGAAACAGGCGCGTGCGAAAACTGCGATACCGATCGTCGTGGCGATCACGACGATGACGACACAGGGCGATCTGCACGGCACTCATCGGGGGCGGGTTTCTCAGGTTTCCGAAGGTCAAGGCGGAAGCGCTGGGAGGTGGGCCGACGGCGCCCCGGGAGGAGTCGCCTGCGCGGCACACCGTTGGCGCTCCCGTCAGCCTACCCGTGGGTCGGTGAGGAGCCGTGGTTGAGGGAGGGTCGGGACGCTGGAGCCGGCGACGAGCGAGCCGAAAAATAGGGTGTGCCGACCCTGGAATGGGGTCGGCACACCTGAAGGAATGGTTCTCAGTTGCCGATGGCGCGCAGCGCGTGCGGGGAGTCGGGGCGGCGGGCGCTGTACCACTTGGCGGCCTGGCGCAGCCCGGAGCTCACGCACCAGGGTGACAGTGGCCCCGGAGATGATGGCGAAGGTGACGATCTCGGCCAGCTTGTAGTTGAGGAGCTGGTCCTCCTCGCGCGGGGCGGGCCGACCGGAGATCGCGCGCCAGCCGAGGGCCACGACCTTCTCGGCCACGAACCCGGAGGCGAGCGTGGCACAGCCGCGGTCGCCTTCCACATGAAGTCGGTGGTCTGGTCGATCTCGACGGGGTCCTGTGCGCTCATGAGTCCTCCTTGCGCCCCGGTCGGGCGACGTGCTTAGGTGCCTGTGTGCAGGTGGCGGGCCGACGGTGTCGGCGCCACTTTGCCTGATCATGCCGCACCTGCGCCGACTGCGCAGCCAGTGGCCGCCCGCGTGGCGCCGACCGCCCGGCCGGACGACGCAGCGGCTCACGCCTGGGAGGGGCGGATGGCGGCGTTGATCTCCGCGGCCAGGCCGGCGGGATCGTCGACCGTGAGGTAGAGGTGCGTGAAGCGCTCGTCCTCCAAGGTGATGACCAGCGTGTTCTCGTAGCCGGAGATGTTCCAGAACTGTGCTGTTCCGTTGGCGTGGAAGGTTCCGGAGAGCTTGCCGCCCGTCTGCAGCCCGGGCCCGCGCCACCCCTTGGGCTCGTGGCGCAGTCCGGGTCGTGCGTGGCGCCGCGCACGTGCGCGAGCGGGAACTCCAGCCGGGAGGTGAAGGACCAGATCTTGTCCAGCCCGTGCGGCTCAACGCTCAGGGAGGTGTCGGTGATGGTAACGGTGTTGCGGCTCATGATGTCTGTTCCTTTCGTGGGCAGGTCGGCTGGGAGGTGTGCTTCTGGCTGGTGCTGGCGGGGCCGGTGCAGGCTATGCCGGCGGCGAGACTGGTGCTGTTGAGTCCGACGCCGTAGCGCCGGCTCGCTCCAGCAGGCGTCGGCCGAGCGCCTCGGCGGTGACGCCCGCCTGGTGCAGGGTGGTGACGAGGGCGTCGCGCATGGCCGGGTCCCAGGGGCGAGCTCCATGAGCGCCACAAGGACCAGGTCGAGCTCGTCACGGCTCGCCCCTGCGGCGTCGGCGGATCTCGCTCCGGGTGGCCCCGGGGATCAGAGCGGTCAGCGTGTTGGTGAGGCAGCGCTGGAAGAGTCCGTCCTGGAGCCGAAGACCCCGTAGAGGCTGGCGCGGCTGACGCCGGTGGCCCGCACCAGGTCGTCCACGGAGGTGCCGGCGAAGCCATGCTCGGCGAAGACCGCCGTGGCAGAGTCGATGGCCTCGTTCTCGATGAAGGTTCGTCGTCGTCCCATGAATTCAGAATAGATGTTCTGGAACGATCAGTCAAGAACATTTGTTCTGAAATGTGGGCCGAAGGATGCTACGGGATGTGGCTCCACTCAGCCGATGAGCCCCGTCTGGGTGCCGAGGGCCAGCAGCGCGTACAGCACGGCGAAGACACCGGCGACGGCGGCGCAGGCCAGGGCGGGGCGGCGCCGGTAGGTCAGGACGGCGACGTACTCGCGCAGCCAGGCGTTGACGATGTAGAACCAGGCCGTGCGCGCTGGCGCCACCGCCCACGGCACCCCATGTCGGAGGCGAGGATCGCGGTGCGCACCGCGTGGAAGGAGCTCGTCACCAGCAGTACCTGCGGGTCGACCATGCCTCGCTCGGCCAGGAGGTCACGGGTGCAGGCGATATTCGTGCGGGTCGTCGTCGAACGGTCCTCCAGGAGGATCCGCTCGGACGGGACGCCGCGGGCGATCGCGTAGTCGGCCATGGCGCGCGCCTCGCTGACCGGCTCGTCGGGACCCCTGCCCACCGCCTCGCGACCAGCAGCGGAACTCCGGGGCGCAGGGCGTCCTCGTCGCGCCAGGCCTCGATGCCTCCCTCGATCCGTGAGCCCAGCAGCGGCCCGACCTTCCCGTTGATGAGCCCGGCGCCATGGACCACGACGACGTCGGGGTGCGGCATGGCCCGACGCCCGCCCCAGATCCGCTGCACCACCGTCTGGCCTAAGAAGATGAGGAGGAAGACGCCCAGGTAGGCGCAGGCGCAGAACATCAGCGTGGCGAGCAAGAGGGCCCACGGGCTGACGGTGGCCACCAGGGCGAGAGCGGCCACCGGCGTGGCGATGAGTCCCAGGCCGGCCGCCAGGCACAGCAGGTTGCTCAGGCGTCGCCCTCGCGGCGGATGAGGACGACGCCGTTGAACATAAGCAGGAACGGCATGAGGGCGATGAGCAGGAAGAAGGCGGCACTGCTCAGTCCCACCGGGAGCTTGAGGGCGGGGATGAGGGAGGCCAGGTGGAGCAGCGCTCTTGCCGTGGAGCCGGCCAGGAGCAGGAACAGGATTCCGTTGCGCAGCCGGCGATTGTCGCGGCGCCGTGAGAGCTTGAGGAGCCCCCACCACAGCGCCAGGGCGGCGATATCGACCAGCGGGGTGAAGAGGAACCAGGGGGTGCTCATAGGGGTGGGTTCCTCTCGTGGTGCAGGGGCGTTGGGTTTTTCTGGGACGCGGGGAGGCGGACTCTTCCCGGCATGGCGCGAGGTGGTGGGTGTCGACGAGCCGGCGCTCATCATAGGGTCCGGAGCCGGCAGATGCCGCCTTTGCCGCCTTGCGCTTATGCGATCAGGTTAGGAGGCGGCGTCGAGTGAGCGGGAGCGTCTTGGGAACGATTTAGGAGCCGCCCTCCGCCCTTCGGACGACGGCGCCGAGTCCGGTTCCTCCCTAGGGGGAGGCCGCTGAGCCCGCTCGCGCGGGAAGCTCGCGCCACGATCTAACGCACGGGTCTGCCCGGGTGGGCACGGTCGTAATCGGCCTGAGCGTGGGCGATGTCCTCCCGGTGCGCCAGCGACCAGTCGGCGAGGGCTCTCAGCAGATGCGTCAGACTCGCCCCCATCTCGGTGAGCCGGTAGTCGACCTGGGCGGGAACCGTGGGGTAGACCGTGCGGCGCACCAGTCCGTCACGTTCGAGCCGGCGCACGGTCAAGGTGAGCATGCGCTGGGAAACCTCGCCGACGGCGCGCTGCAGCTGCCGGAAACGCAGTGGACCGCGCGTCAGCTCCACGATGACCAGCAAGGACCACTTGTCTCCCAGCCGGTCGTGGACCGCCCGGATGCCGGATCTCGCGGTGCGCCCGGGTGCAGCGCTCCAGAGGCTCCGGACCGGGATCTTCGGTGGTCACATCGCTGTGTGTCGGTGACAAGAAACTGCCTCCTTGTGGGTGCGTGCACGATGCCTCAGGCTCATGCGCGAAAGGCCCGCTGGCTGCGGGAGCCGGCCGCCGGAGCGCGGTTGAGTCTGAAGGAGCCTACTCACGATCATGGTGACCGGTGCGAGCGGACGGTTCTCCTCAGCCGTCCTGGCGGAGCTGCGCGCTCGCGGCGTTCCGGCGGTGGGCGGCAGCCGCACGCCGTCGGCGGGGCAACGGCATGTCGACTTCAGCGCCCCGGACAGCCTGGACTTCAACGGCGTCGACACCCTGCTGCTGGTGTCCGCCGGGGCGCAGGAGGACGATCGGCAGATCGCCTTCAACCGCGCCGCTGTTGAGGCCGCGGAGCGCGACGGCGTCTCTCACCTCGTCTACACGAGCCTCACTGGCGCGGGCGACCACCTATCGATGGCGCTGCCGCACCGAGTCACTGAGCGAATCATCATGGCCAGCGGCATGGCATGGACCATTCTGCGCAACGGCGTCTACGCCGAGATTCTCGCGGCTCCCACCGTCGTGGGAGAAGCAGGGAAGCGCTGAGAATCGTGTCCCCGCTGGGAGACGGAGCCGTCGCCGCAGTGGCGCGACGAGACCTGGCCCGCGCGGCCACTTCGGTCCTCAGAGACCCGGGCGGGCACGAGGGGAGGGTATACGAGCTGGTGGGAAATCGTACGGTGTCCGTTGCCGACGTCGCAGGTCGCCTGGGCTGGGAGGTGAGGGACATTAGCCTGGGCGACTACCGGCAGCTGCTCGCCGGGGGTGGGATGCCGGCCTTCCGCCTGCCCTTGATGCTCTCGATCGCCAGCGTCATCAGGCACGGCTTCCTGGCCGGAACGGGTGGCGACCTCCCCCGTCTGCTGGACGGGGATCCCATGGATCCGCTCTCTGCGGCGGTCAAGGCCGTCGTCGGACACCGCTCGGGTCCAGAAATTGAAGAGAACTGAAATTATCAGACATTCAGTTCTTCTGTTTCGGAGTGGTTGAATGAGATTTGGTATCGATTTCAGTGATGGGGGAGCTTCTGGGGTGTGCGCTCATGAGTGCGAACTATGATGGCGGCACCCAAGAGGTCCTTTTAGTATCAATGGAGAACCGCTGCGATGTCCTATCAAAGTGTTGAGACCTATGCGCGTCGTGGGTGTGTCGGCTGCCGCCACTGCGAGGGTGGCTCTCGCAATATCATCAGAACTGCAACCCTATGGATGATTGGCTTATTTACATGTGGCTTCGGACTCTGGTCATTCCTTTCTTTAGGAAGTGCGTCTATTGTGGACATGGCACGTTTCTGAATGGCCACAATCCACATATCGGAAGGTGAAGTCCGATTCGAGGTGAAACTCCGGCCGGAGCTGACGCTGAACCATGACCTCCGGGCCTCTGCGTGAAATCTGGAAGGGACCAGGAGGGAGAAGGTGAGGCCTGCCCCGGGGCGAGAGTGCCCGGCTTCGCCGCCATAATCCCGCGGAGTCGATCCCGCCGGCAGCCCGGTGTCCACAGCGCTGACATCAACGTCCCCGCCGTCAAACCGTTCCTCGAGGATCGTTGGAATGCTGCGGTTTCTCCTCGACGTGCGGCACCGGTGCGGGGCTGATGTCAGCACTATGGACACCGACGCCCTGTTAGGCCTCGTCCATCGGCCCACCGTCACTTCCAGGGCAACTGTCCCACCCTGGAATCTTGTCTGAGCGAGAGTCTCTGACGTGAGCAGACAAAACAGACTGCTGCTCCCGCGCGGTCGTGCCTTAGGTCGCGCGTTCGGGGGTTAAGGGTACGAACCGGCGATCTGCGCTACGACCTTGCGGGCGGAGTCTTCTCGGTCAGGGGCTGATGCCCGTGAGGCGCGAAACCGGCGCAGGAGTGCGGAGTTGGTGCCGGTGGACGGGGTCGAACTACAGTTGGCCTGCAACGACAGGGGAGCGCCCCGTCGTCGGCCCGGCCGCGACTGGTCGACGGGCCGATGCCGACGGCGCTGAGAGTGCGGAGTCCCGCAGACCCTCGAACCTGCTCCGGTTAGCACCGGCGAAGGAAGTCGAGTCCATCTCCCCGGTGCGCCGCAGATGGCGTCCGGGCCCTCCGGAGACCATCCAGGAGGCACACATGACCACCCAGCCCATCCACCGCCCCGGCCGCCCCGCCCGGCCCTCAGCCGCCGCGCCCTGCTCGCCGGAACCGCCGCCGGCGCCGTCGGCCTGAGCCTGGCCGCCTGCGGCAAGGGTAGAAAGCCGACTCCAAGACCGTCACCGTCGTCACCCGACTCCTTCCACGTCTCGGACGACCTCATGAAGGCCTTCACATCCGAGACCGGCTACACCCCTCAAGGTCGCCACCTCCGGGACGCCGGCGCGCTGGTCAACAAGCTCGTCCTGACCAAGGACGCGCCCCTGGGCGACGCCGTCTTCGGCATCGACAACACCTACGCCACCCGCGCCCTCGATCAGGGCATCATCGACACCTCCGCCACCGTCACCCCTGCCCAAGGGCGCCGAGAGTTACGTCGTTGCCGACACCCCGGCCCTCGCGCCCATCGACGTCGGCGACGTCTGCCTCAACATCGACACCGGTTACTTCTCCGGCAAGGGCCTCAAGCCCCCGGCCACCTTCGAGGACCTCACCAGGCCCGAGTACAAGGGCCTGCTCGTGGCCATCAACCCCACGAACTCCTCGCCCGGCATGGCCTGGCTGCTGGCCACCATCGGCCACTTCGGTGCAGGCTCCTTCGCCGACTACTGGAAGCAGCTCGCCGCGGGCGGCGCCCGGATCGCCGAGGACTGGACCACCGCCTATGAGACCGACTTCTCCGCCGGCGGCAAGGGCACCTACCCCATCGTCGTCTCCTACGCCTCCTCGCCCTCCTTCACGGTCTCCGATGACGGAGCCTCCAGTTCCACCTCCGCCCTGCTGGACACGGCCTTCCGCCAGGTCGAGTACGCCGGGGTCCTCAAGGGCGCCGCCAACCCCGAGGGCGGCAAGGCCTTCGTGACGTGGATGCTCTCCAAGGCCGTCCAGGAGGACATCCCCGGCCAGATGTACATGTGCCGGTCCTGTCCGACGCCGCCCCTGCCCGAGGCGCTCACGAAGTTCGGGCCACTGTCGAAGGCGCCGGTGAAGGTCGACCCCAAGGAGATCACCGCCCACCGCGAGGAGTGGCTCAATACCTGGACGGGGGCCGTCGGCAAGTGACCGTGCCGCGCGAGGAGACTCCAGGGGCCGACGTCGCCGCACGAGCCGACGCCGAAGCCTCCCGTTCCGCGAGGGCGGCCGCCGGAAGGACCGACGTCGCTCCCAGTGGCCCCCGGCCGGGCTGGGAGCGAGCGGGTCGGCTGGATCCTGGCCGTTGCCGGGCCGCTGGCCTTCCTGACAGTCTTCTTCGCCTGGCCCGTGGTCACCCTCGTGGGCCGCGGCCTCGCGCCGGACGGCGCCCTCGACCTGAGCGGCTTCGGCGAGGTCCTGGCCCGCGAGCGCACCTGGCGGATCCTCACGCAGACCCTCACCCAGGCGACGCTCGGCACGGCCGTGTGCGTGGCTCTCGGCATCCCCGGGGCCCTCGTGCTCTACCGGCGCAGCTTCCCCGGCCGTGACCTGCTGCGCGGTGTGGTGACCGTGCCCTTCGTGCTGCCCAGCGTCGTCGTCGGCGTCGCCTTCCACGCCCTGGTCACCCGCGGCGGGCCCCTGGAGGCCCTGGGCCTGGATGGGACGCTGACCGCGGTCGCGGCCGCGCTGGCCTTCTTCAACTACGGGCTCGTCGTGCGCACCGTGGGCACCATGTGGTCGCGGCTCGACCCGCGCGCCGTGGAGGCCGCCCGGGCGCTGGGGGCCTCGCCGGGACGGGCCTTCGCCACCGTCACCCTGCCCGCGCTGGCCCCCGCCATCGCCTCGGCAGCCTCCCTGACCTTCCTGTTCTGCGCCACCGCCTGCACGGGTGGTGCTCGTGCTCGGCGGGGTGGGGATCGGGACCATCGAGACCGAGATCTACCGGCTGACCACCCAGTACCTCGATCTGAGGGGTGCCGCGGTCCCTGTCCGTCGTCCAGCTCGGTGTCATCGCGTTGGCGCTGTGGGTGGCCGAGCGGGCTCGCGCTGCCACCCAGACGCGTCTGCGGCTGCGCACTGAGGCGCCCACCTCGCGGCTGCGGGCAGCCGATGCTCCCGCGCTCGCGGTCACCGCCGTCACGGTCGTGGGGCTGCTAGTGGCACCGATGGCGGTGCTGGTGATGCGCTCCCTGCAGCGCGACGGCGCCTGGACACTGGCGAACTACACCGACTTGGGCACGACCGGCGGGCGCAGCGCCCTGCTCGTGACCGTGTGGGAGGCGGCCGCGAACTCGGTGTCCGTGGCCGTGGCGGCCGCGGCCATCGCCCTGACCCTGGGGGTGGCCGTGTGTCTGGTCGTCTCGCGCCGACCCCGCAGCCGGGCGCTCGCCCGGGTCATCACCGGGCTCGACGCCGCCTTCATGCTGCCGCTGGGCGTCTCCGCCGTGACGGTCGGCTTCGGTTTCCTCATCACCCTGGCGCGCCCGCCGCTGGCCCCTGACCCGCTCCTGGTGGATCCCTGCCGCTGGCGCAGGCGGTGGTAGCCGTGCCGCTCGTGGTGCGCACCTGCTGCCGGCGCTGCGCGCCATCGACCCGCGTCAGCGCGAGGGCCGCGGCCGCCCTGGGGGCCGGGCCCGGTCGGGTGCTGCTGACCGTGGACGGTCCCCAGCTGCTGCGCGCCGGCGGACTGGCGGCCGGTTTCGCCCTGGCGACGTCGTTGGGGGAGTTCGGGGCGACATCGTTCCTGGCCCGGCCCCAGGAGCCGACCCTGCCGGTGGTCGTCTACCGGCTCATCGGCAGTCCCGGCTCCCAGAACCAGGGGATGGCGCTGGCCGGTGGCGTGGTTCTGGCGGTGGGCAGCGCTGCCGTCATGCTCGGCTGCGAGTGGCTCCAGACCCGGTTCGGTCCTGGAGAAGCGGGCCCGCGGGAACCGGTGGGCAAGCGGCGGGCGAAGACAACGAGACGGCCCGGGTTCGCGGGCCCAGGACGGACGGAGGCGAGCGGCCATGAGCCCGAGCACCAGCGATACCAATGCTCCTGCGGGCCTGTCGGTGCGCGGGCTCGCCGTGGCCTACGGGGGACCTGCGCGCCGTCGACGGCGTCGACCTGGACGTGGCCGTCGGAGAGATCGTCGCCCTCCTGGGGGCCTCCGGCTCGGGGAAGTCCTCCCTGCTGCGGGCGGTGGCCGGCCTGGAGGACGTGGCCGACGGCGACGTCGCCTGGGACGGGCGAAGCATGGTGCGTGTGCCCGTTCACAGGCGAGGCTTCGGCCTCATGTTCCAGGACGGCCAGCTCTTCGAGCACCGCGACGTCGGCGGCAATATCGCCTACGGGCTCACCGGCCTGCCGCGCGCCCGGCGGGGTGAACGGGTGCGCGAGATGCTCGAGCTCGTCGGCCTGCCCGGCTTCGAGCGGCGGCGGGTGACCACCCTGTCCGGCGGGCAGGCCCAGCGGGTGGCCCTGGCCAGGGCGCTGGCCCCGGCGCCGAGGCTGCTGCTGCTCGACGAGCCCCTGTCCGCCCTGGACCGGGCCCTGCGCGAGCAGCTGGCCACCGACGTGCGCGACATCCTGCGTGAGGGCGGCACCACGGCGCTCTACGTCACCCATGACCAGGACGAGGCCATGACCGTGGCCGACCGGGTCGGTGTCATGGAGTCCGGCCGGCTCCTGCGCCTGGACACCCCCCAGCGCCTGTGGACCGACCCCGGAAGCAGCAAGGTGGCGCGGTTCCTGGGATTCGACGTCGTCGGTGACCTCGCCCTCGCACCCGGTGCGCTGCGCGTCGTTGAGGCTGCGGCGGGTGGCTTGGAGGGAGCGGGGAGGACCTGAGGATACGCGGGTTGTCGGCCACCGTCTTGGCCTCGCGACTGCGCCGCGGCCAGTGGGAGGCCGAGGTCGAGGTCGACCCCGAGCGGCTCGCCGAGTTGGTGGGGCTGGCCGGCCCGATTGAGCCAGCCGGTGTCGGGGCCGATGCTGCGGCTGAGCGTGAGCCGGTCCGCGCCACCGCTCTGACCCAGCGCCCCCACGCTCCCGGCGAGTGCGTCACCCTGAGTCTCGACTCTGCGCGGATTGCCCGACTGTAAAACGCCGGGGTGGAAGCCCCGTCGCCGGGGTCGTAAGACCGTGACCTCTACGAGCGCCCCGGCCATCACCGACGCCGAGATGGTCACCGTGGTGGTGATGCGGGCCCTGACGGGGCTCACCAGCGAAGGAGGGGGAGGGACGTTGCGCTGCCCGCACGTACCTGCGAGGCGTGTTTCCCCTTGTTCCAGGCTGGTTCGGATGCAATGGGTGGCTGTGAGTGCTGGCCGGCTCTGTGGGTTGGCTCGCGGACGTGCTGGTCGTGATCACCATGCTTATTGGCTGCCATGTCCAGTAAGCACCGTAGACCTCGGGAAACTTCATCGTTCATAAGTCCCCCGCGACAGCCGATTGTTGGTTATTGTATGTTCGGTCGGTTCGCTTCGGCGGCCGTGACTCGATAGCCATGAGGCGGTTTTCGCTGTGACGAGGAAGGACGGGGACAGGTGGCTGATCTGCAGACCTGTGAGGAGACGACGTCGAAGATCCGCTCGGAGGTGGAGAACTGCATCAGTGAGGTGAACACATCGGGAGGCGACAGTGACGTGCGCTCCTCCGCGAACGGCCTGACGGGTGCCGGACTGTCCGGTAAGGCATCAACGGCGGCGGACGCGGTCTCCAAGGCCCGCACAACCTTCGCCAACAGGCTGACGAATCACCACAACGGGATCTACAACGCCACCAACCAGCTCAAGGCGGCCGACGGTGCAGCAGCCTGCACCCCCAAGAGCGGCCACAGCTGAGTCACATCAGACACTGCCAACCCCACTTAATACACTTCTCCCTTAACTACCCAGGCCGTTTACCCTTTTGGAGGGCCCCGTGGTTACATTTAATGATCTCCTGTCCTGGGATGGCACCGACCTCTTTGAGGCGGGCGACGCCTTGGTGGCCACCTCACACAAGTACGAGCAGGTCAACACCGACCTTAAGAAGGACGGACTAGGCGACGGACTGTCTGGAAATGCTTTCGAAGCAGAGGCCAAGGCACGACGAATCCTCGCCGACGACGCCGAGGACCTGTGGACCGGACTGAGCAAGGCCGGTAACGACCTCAAAGACGCCTCAAACACCGTAAATATCATTGGCAATGCTGCCCACAATCTCGTTGCCAGGATAAAAGGAGACGACTTAGAGATATCCGAAACTGGAGCAATAACACCATCCGAGACGGGCAGCACCGACAGTGAGGCTCGCAGTCGCGATGTTAGCCAACTGATCTGGGGTTATGAGCGAGAGCGTGACCGACTTGTTGAACAAGCAGGTGACACGATCACATTCATCTCATCGGCCTACGATGCGATTGCCGCCCTAGACGACACGGCGAACGGTCCGAGCCCCGAAGTGGTCAACCATGGAGACAAGCCGCCGAACCCGAACTGGACGCCCAGCCAGGTGAACGACTGGTGGACATCACTGAGTCCCGGACTGCAACAGCACATCATTAATAAACATCCTTCTTGGATCGGAAACGTCAACGGAATCCCCTCATCAGACCGACACAACGCCAACATGGCTTGGTTAGCATGCATGCAGAAGGAGATGGATCAGCAGATAGCAGATTTCGAACCCAAGAGCAATAAGATCTGGCACTCTCCCCCTGGTGGAGGGGGTGGGTACTACACAGAGACCCCAAATCCAGAATACGAGGCACTACTGAAGAAACGAGAAGAACTTAACAATATATCTGCGTCACTTAACAGCGAGGAAAGCAAAGCTGCGGGACGCACACTCCTTCTCCTTGACGATTCATCTGGAGATCATTTCCGTGCAGCTGTAGGTTCAGGGGATATAGATAATGCAGATCACGTCATGGTCTTCACGCCTGGCATGACTACACAAGCTACCCCTGGACTGTTTGGTAAAGACGGATCAACGGGAAGCTCTGTTAGGAACTCCGAGAATATTCTTGACGGGTCCGGGCTCGCATGGAAGTCAGGAGATAAAGGGCAAGAAACCGCAGCGGCCGTGACCTGGCTGGGGTATGACGCACCTAACTGGTCAGAGACAGTGCGCGGCACCGACTCATCGGTCCTTAGCCCCAAGGAAGCACAGAGCGCCGGACCCGACTTGGCAAGCTTTTACGACGGCCTGCAGGAAACCCACCACGGAGACCCTCGCCTGGTCGCGGCAGGCCACTCATATGGCTCGACTGCCACGGGATACGCTTTACAGGAGTCGGGTGCTCCAGATGATGTGGTGGTCTGGGGGTCGCCTGGAGTCACTTCTGTTGACGCATCTGATCTGGGAATGCTGCCGGATCATATGAGTGCAGTCGCGACAGGGGACGACGTCGTGGCAATGTCAGGGCGATATGGAGGAAGCCCAACGTCCCACCCAGATTCCGATTTCACTTCCTTAGACACACATGCAACTGGCGATTTAACGGAATCCACCGGACATTCATCCTACACCAAAAAAGGCACTACCTCCCTGGAAGGCATCAGTCAAATATTGCGCAACCAGCGGTCTACTCATATCGACCATAACTCCATCGGAATCCAGTAAGTCAGCAACACAAAACCCTTCTGCTTTCTCATAGATAGAGAACGCGCAACCACCTCAGAAAAACAGATCCACCAGAAGGCCAGTTGAAATCGAACCACATCCCCCATTAATGACAAGCTGAGTTGTCTACAGTTCCGACAGAATGCTGGAGCGCTCCCAAATTTCCTGAAGGCATATTTTGCACAACAAAGCAACTGAAGATTTAGATTCAAGCGACTCGACTTCAACCCCTCAGGGCGACGGTGCAATTTCGCCTGCCTCTAGCGGTATTCTCGTTGAGGGTGACCAGAGTGAAGTACCTCGAAGTAATACGCTTTCCATCGCCCCCGATGATAAACGAATTCGTGGCTTCCTTAAAAAGGGGTATGTGATGCTGGCTGTAGTGCTGGTGGTGGTCGGTGGGTTCCTCTACTGGATTGCAGCCAGCCTGGACCCAGATATTGGTATCAGCGGCCTGCGAGCCAGAACTGTGGCCCGCTCAGCAGCCCACCACCTCTCATCAAGCCCCGAGGTGATATCCGCTAAGGTCTCCTACGCCTACGCCGCCTCCGGCTACGGCCCCATCGCACAGGTCAAGGCTCGTCTCAAGGACGAAACCAGCGTAGACCAGGCCGCCGAGCTCCTGGCCTCCACCCATCAGAAGGCCGACACCAGCCAGGTACCACTCAGCGCCACCTTGTCCTGGAAGCTCAACGGCAGCGACATCACGGTCAACTTCAGCTGCGATGACAGTCCCGACAACATCCGCGCTCAAATCCGACGCGACCTGAGCCCAGTTGGTGAAGCTAAGACCATCACTCGAAGCGAACCCGACGGAAGTATTAAGGTCGACTACGGAACAGTCAGCACCGTCCCCTCATCCATTACCGACCCGATCGGCCCCGAATCCTCTCAGACCTTCACCCTCGACGGCTGGCAGGTCACCTCCACCAGCAACAAGAACGGACAGTTCGCCAACACGCCTCTTGAACCCGTGATTACCGCCGCCAGCCAGACCAGTACTACCGGCACCATCGACCTCGACGGCGGCACCCTGTCGGTCACCGGCCTGGTCGCCGACGAGAACAAAAGGCCTCACGCTCGAGGCAGCAGCCCCTGTGGTCCACGCCGTCTCCGACTGCCGCATCGCAGGACTGAACACGCTCCAGCTCAACGGCAAGGTGCAAAGAGGCCTCTCCAGCGACAACGACTACTGGCTGAGCTTCACCTGCAAGGACGGTGCTTGGACACCCCAGCATGGCGGTAACACTGGCCATGACGAGGCCGCCATCCTCCAGAAGGCTGCGGAGCTGTAGGCGGCCTCGTCATCTGAGGTCCCCGCACCCGCGCCGTCGTGCAGTGAGATTCTGACGTCGTGGTCGTACCCTATGTCGCGCGTTCGAGGGGTAGAGGGTACGAACGCGAGACCTACCCTACGACCGCGCGGGTCAAAGCCGTTGGGCCACCTGCCGATCACGGAAAGGTCTCGCGGCACGTCCCAGCAGGGCGGATCACGCCCGCAGTGACGCCGTGATCCTTGTCACTTACTGACTTTCCCCGGCCCGCTCCGGCGCGGCCTCCACCAGGACTTTTCTCCCGTGTGGCGCCGCCGTTGTGAGCGGACGAGAGGTCGTGTCGTCGGAGGAATGGCAAGGGGGAGTCCTGCTCGGATGCTGGGCCCGGCGATGCCAAAAGATCACGAACAGGTCGCAGTTGAAGTCTCCAGTTGAGTAGCATCCACAGTGCTGGCAGCCGTGGGCGCCTCTGCGTCGGGCTCGTGCGTCGGTGTTGTCGCCGGCCCCGGACCGCGTGTCTACAGCCTCGGCAATCGGCGCCTTCCTCAGTGCTAATCCCGATCCTCCACCGCAAGGAGCCTGACATGTCCGCCTACGTCCGCTACTACCGGCGGCTTCAGGCACTCACTCAGCGCCTGAGCACCTACCTGGACCGGCTGGAGGCTCGCGCCCGGGAGTTCGGCGTCAGCTCGGCCCGCACCGCGATGGAGATGCAGATCACCGACCCGGCCTCCGTCTCCGCCTTCCGCTCGGAGGTCGAGGCCCAGATCCTGTTCCTGCACACCAAGGCCCAGCGGGTCTTCGCCAAGCACTTCGCACCCTTCCTGGACATCGACGCCGACCTGTCCATCGAGGAGGATCGCCAGCTCTCCGCCCGCCTTCAGGACGCGGCCAACCTCGTGGCCGGCTTCGAGGTGCGCCTGCGCAACATCATCGAGGAGGTCTTCGCACCCGGCCGTGCCGAGCAGGCCCGCGAGGAGTGGAACCGGGCCATGACCGACTGGCGCCAGGCCCAGTTCTCCTTCACCTGCGACAAGTGCGGCGACCCGGTGCCGCTGCCCGAGCTCTACCACATGCCGGTGTTCATCACCCTGTCCGCGCTGCAAGTCGCGCGTGGCCTTCAACCCACCGAGGCCGTGGTGGCCGCGCCCACCTGGGCAGAGGAGGTCGCCAAGACCACCTGCTACGCCGAGTGGCAGAAGTCGGAGTCGGAGCAGTCCGACGAGGAGGGCGTGGGCCTGGCCTTCTTCTACTACGTCGACTACGCCATCGCCCACCACCTCGCGATGAACCGCCTGCTGCCCTTCTACGTGCGCTCTGAGGGGCGGCCAGGAGGCCCTGCGCCGCGATGTGCGCAACGCGCTGGAGACGCGCACCCACCAGCTGCGCCCCGACGAGTCTCCCCCAGTACCACGCCATGGGTACGTCAACTTCATGGGCGGCCTGGGTCGCTCGGCCCAGATCCTCGGCCAGGAGGGCCTGACCGACCGCCGCCAGCTCATCCTCCAGACGGTGCGCGACATCATGCGCCCCGACGAGCCGCTGGCGCGCTCCATCCTGGACGGCACCTTCACCGAGGCTGTGGAGCCAGCAGGCCCGCGCCGCCGACCAGCTCTCCTGCGAGGTGCCCCGCTGGCGTCCCATCCCGCCGCCCGCTCGGCCTGGCCCGCCGATACTGCGGACGCGGCCCGAGCCCGACGGCGCGCCCCGCGTCTTCCTTCGCGGATCCCGTCGGCTCACCATCTCTTCACTCCCTGCGCGGCCCAAGGCCGCTCGACTCCAGAAAGGACCACCATGGTCGGCTTCCGCAAGAAGTCCCAGGACAGCACTTCCGCCGCCCGATCGGCTGGACGAGGAGGCGTCGGCGCCTCGGGCGCACCGCAGCGCTCCCGTGCCTCGCGCACCGAGCCTGCCGCTCGCGCCGGGAAGGGGAGGCGCACGTCGGCCGCTAGCCGCCGGAGTTATAAGACGTCCGAGCAGATGGACTCGCGCTGCCTGACTCTGGCCGAGTCGGCCTCCGGGGTGCTGGGCCGCTCCCTGGACCAGGCGCTGGGCCGCCTCCCGGACGGTCCCGACGCCCCCGCAGCCGCAGGCGGCCCGGCGGGTTCTGCTACGGCGAGCCGGCCCGACGCCGTCGGTGCTCCGGGCTCGGCTAGGGGAAAAGGGGCTTCTCCGGGTAGCGTGCGCAGCGCACAGACCGGAACCGGCCAGGTCGATACGGTCGCTGACATCGCAGCCGATATCGAGTTCTGAGTTCGGCTCGCGCGTCGGTGTCGGCGGGCCGCCGGCCGGTGTCACAGCCGTGTCAATTCCTATCAGACCTGCAACAACCCAGCACCGGGAAGGAGGCGAACCCGTCCATGAGCGCACAACCGGCACTGACCTGGCCAGGGGTCGAGGCCTGGCTGTCCCAGCGCAGCATCGCCGCCGGCCCGGAGGAGGACGGTGCCGTCTTCGCATGGGCTTCCCGGGCTGCGACATCGGCATCTACCTGCATGACGAGAGGCCGCCCTCGTCGTGGCCGGCATGTGGCGCGGGCGCCCTGCGTCCCTGCCGCCTCGACGAGATGCGGGTCTTCATCGACACCCAGCACCGCGCCACCTACGGTCCGGACCTGGCCGTCACCCCGCCCACGACCCGAGCTCGCTGCTGCTGAGCACCCAGATGGTGGCCTACGTCGGTGAGGAATGAGCGATGCCCAGCTCGACACCTTCCTGGACATGGGCCTGGGAATGACCCGGGCCTTCTTCGCCACCGTGGAGGAGCGCTTCCCGAGCTCGTCACCTGGGAGGAGGACTGATGGCCTGGTGGAACCAGCCGGAGGGGCCGTGACCCTCGACCGTGACCCTCAGGCGCCTGGCCGCCTGGCTCGCCGAGTGCGGCTACGGCTACGACATCGACCTGTCCGAGGGGCTGGTGCGTTCCTCGGTGGCTGGCTTCGACTACGTGCTCACGGTGGTCGACCGTCGGATTCTCGCCGTGCGCGCCCACCACGATCTCGGCGGCCCGCCCCGAGCGCCGCGATGCTCTCGCGGGTGCGAGCCGTGGCCCAGGAGGTCTCCAGCGGCCGGCTCATTCCCGCCCTCTACACTGAGGTCGACGACGCTGGGTTGAGCCTGTGCGCCGAGGTGCTCACCAATATCGGGGCCGGGCTCGACGACGCCCAGCTCGCCGGCACCATGGACTTCATTCTCGACGGCGTCGACGAGGGCTCTGCGCGAGGTCCTCGGCGTCCTCGACGACGCTGCCAGCCCGACCGGCACCGAGACCGCTGGCGAGACGACGGCGCAGGGAGGCGGTTGCCGTCGCCTTGCCCGATACGACGCAGACGCCGGAGATGGCCGCCGTCGTCAGCGGCACCGGAACCGACGCGTACGAGCAGTCCCAGACAGGGGCCTATTCACGGGCCGATTCAGAGGCCGGTTCAGAGCCCGCTGCAGAAGTCGATGCGGAGCCCGACGCCGGCGTCAAGAGCGATAAGGACATGATCGCCCTGGGTGATGCTGAAGGCGGAACCGGGGTTGAGACAACCGACACCCCCGAGCCCGTGCTCGTGTCCTGAGACCGTCCGGGTCCGGCGGTCTCGGCTGTACGAAACCCGTTGGAAACACTGGAGTAGTGAGAGTCGTCGTCGGAGTAGACGGATCTCGAACCGGTCGGTCGGGGTACGGTGTGGGTCTCCGACATGCCCTGCGGTCGAGTTGCCCCTCGGCGCAGCGGTAGCGGATTCTATAACTGTTCGGTAACACTGGACGTCGGACGACCGCCCCGCTGGATGAAAGGAGGCCGATATGCCTATGCCGTCGTTCATCGTTGAGCGGCGCGGGATGATGGCCTGTCTCCCGTGGCGCTCCCAGGGCACGGTGGAAGCCTCCGCCTCGCATGACGGCGCAACGTCAGGCTCCGCCCGGAAGGACAGACTCCATGACAACACGCGAAGACATCCTCGAGCGCCTTGCCTACGCCGATGCCCTCGGCCACGGCCCCAGGACCTCGGCCCTTGTCGCGGAGGCCGTCAGCTGGGCGGACGCCCTGGGCGAGGAGGACCTGCGGGTCGCCACCCCGGCTGGCCCTGACCGAGGCCTACCAGCAGGGCAATGAGGAGTGGAAGGCGCTGGAGCCTTCGTGTGGAACCTCGCCCGCTACCAGAGACGTCCCGAGCTGTTCGACGACGCCCAGGTGCGCACCCTGCACTGGCACTTCAAGCGAGCGGTGGCCGTGGCGCCGCCAACCCTCAAGGTCTCCAGGACAAAGGTGCGCCAGCTCGAGGCCAGCCTCGAGGAGTTCTACCGTGCCGGGGGCGCCTCCATGCACGTCGTCCACGGCGAGCGCGCCTCGGTCGCCAGCCTGCTGGGGCTTGAGGAGGAGGCTGCCGAGGGCTGGCCGCCTGGCGGGCCACCCACCGCGATGAGAACGCCGACTGCGAGGGCTGCGACCCCATGCGACAGGGTGGCCTTCGCCTACCGCACCGAGGCGTGAGGGCTGGCCGTGGCCACGGCCGTGCCCGTGCTGACCGGCGCCGTCGGCTGCGCCGAGCAGCCCCAGACCACGCAGTCCCTCGTGCTGCTGCCCTGCTGGCCTCCGGACGGCCCCGGGCCGCCTGGGGAAGCCCACCTGCGCTCTACCGGGAGATCCGCCGCACGCCCAAGGCCCTCATCTCCCTGTCCTACCACCTGGAGTGCCTGGCCCTCGTGAGGCGGGTGGACCGCGGCCTGGAGATCCTGCGACGCCACCTGCCCTGGCTGGCCCAGGCCGAGTCCGCCACGTGCTGCTGCTCGGCGCTGCGCGGCATGAGCCTGGTGCTGCGCGAGGCCGAGCGGGCCGGCCGGGGCGAGGAGGCCCTGGGCGTCGAGCTCCCGACCGCCGACCTGTGGTACCCGCTGCCGGGGGCTGGGGCCTCCACCACCATCTCCGCGCCTACGCCGAGATGACCGGCTGGGCCCGGCGCCTGGCACGCAGTTCGACGCCCGCAACGGCAACTCCACGATCTCCGACCACCTGGAGCGCTCCCTGGTACGGGCCGTCTTCGACGCCGCTCCCGGCGCGGTTCACGCAGGCTCGGCGTGGAGGTCGACCTCCTGGAGCCCTCGAGGAGCTGCCCGAGCCGGCCCAGACGAGCCTGACCGTAAACGAGGACGGCGCCGAGCCCGACGTCGCCTCCCTCCTGGGCCTCGTGGCCGACGACGAGGGCTCGATCCAGAGCACGCGCCCGGACGACGTCGTCGAGCCCGGAGGCGAGTGTCCGACGCACCCGCGCCGGACACGCCGTCACCAGCCACCAGGGCGGTGACGAGCCCTTCCGCTGGTGGACCTCGTGCGTCCCGGCCGGTGCGCAGTGGAGAGGGACGCGGTGCGCCGCCACGTCGAGCACCGCCGCTCCATCGGCTCCTCGACGATGGACTACTGGTACGTCGTCGACCAGGTGCCACGCGCGACCTGCTGCCGCCGCCCGGTGAGGAGATCCCGGGCCTGGGTACCACACCCGGCCTGCTGCGGGCCGCCGCCTGACGTGTCGTACCGAGATGGACGAGGGCCATCGCCGAGCGCCTGCGGATCCGCCCCTCATCGAGGCTGGCCTTCGGGCCGCTGGGCGCCTACTACGTCGACCTGCTCAACCTCGACAACGAGATCACCGTCGACTCCATCGCCGAACGTCCCCTGGAGGCCGAGCGCGACCAGCGCCTGCGGCACCACCCTCGCTCATCGGGCAGGTCGGGGCCCAGATCGAGGACCTGGTGTCCACCGAGCTGCTCGATCCCGGTGGCACCGATGCCCTCGTCCTGGCCGCCGATGCGCTGCTCGTGGGCGCCTCGGTCCTCACCGACCTGCACGCCCGCGATGAGGCCCTTAGGGGCGATCCGAGGTCGTCGCGCCGCCGCCGCGGTCGTCCCCGAGGACCGCCACGCCGAGCGGATGGACGACATCCTCGACATGGCGCGCGCCGAGGTCCTGGCCGAGTGCGGCGACGTCTACAACGGCTGCCTTCTGGCCGAGGAGGTCATGCGCCGCCACGAGAGGTCTCCCCGGTCCTGGCCGCCCGCGGGCGGAGGCTGCTGGGCATCTCCTCGATGGAGGTGGGGCAGTTCGACGAGGCCATCACCCAGTTCGCGAGCAGGCTAACATCATGCTGGCCGCCGGCATCACGCTGTACGCCGTGGCCTCGCTGCTGTCCCTGGGCTCGGCGCTGGAGGCCTCCGAGCGCTACCTGGAGAGCGCCGAGGTCCTGGAGTCCGCGCTGTCCCTGGCTCAGCGCGCCGGGGCCAGGAGCATCGCCCTGTACCTGCACCGGCTCCTGGCCCAGACCGGTATGGCCATGGGGGAGGAGGACAGCGTCGCCGAGCACTCGCTGGCCGCCGCCCGGATCCTGCAGGACCAGGGACGCCGGGCACTGGCGGGGGAGTACCTCTCGCACGCGGCGATGGCCGCCTCCAACCTCAAGGACAATGTGCGCGCCGCCGCCCTGTTCCGCCAGGCCGCCGACCTGGAGGACACCCGCACCGACCAGGGCTGCCTGGACCGGGGGCGGGCGCTGCGCCGCTCGGCCCGGGCGCTGGTGGACGACCTCACCCTGCCCATGGCCTCGCGCCCGGCTCGACGAGGCCCAGGAGGTCATGGAGGAGGCCCGCCAGGCCTTCGCCGGCGTGGCCGGCACTGAAGGCTACTCCTCGGCCTGGGAGATCGGTGACTGGCACGACGACATGGCCTGGATCCTGTGGCGCACCGGCCAGAACTGGCAGGCCGTCCAGCACTGCGAGGCCGCCTACGACGGATACATGGACACCGAGGACCGGGACTCGGCCTCGCGCGCCCTGTGCATGCTGGCCCGCCTGCACGCCGAGCGCGGCGAGCGCGACGACGCCCTGGCGGCCTGCGCTCGCGTGCGCGACCTGCTGGGCGAGCCGCAGTGGGACAGCCAGACGCCCTGGAGTTCGTGGCTCCATCGAGGAGACGCTGCGCTGACCCGCGGTGCTGCGCCTCGCCCGTTGAGTCGAGAGTGTCCCCGTACGGGTTAAAGGTCCCTTGGGGTATGCGTGGGTGGTGTATCGCGAATGTGACGCGTGGGAGGTTCGCCCCGTGTGAATCGGCTGACGGCCGCGGTCGGGCGAGGAATGATAAGCCTTGGGCACCACGACCCCTTGACGACCTCCGGGAGGCACCCCCATGGCCATCGCAGTCTCACACGATTCTACCCAGTGGCGACCTACCCGTGGAGGCGGGGCGCTATCGACTCGTGGCGGCGGGGCTCGTGCCCGTGGTGCCGCCGCGTCCTCATCGCCCGGCGCCTGCTCGGCCTGACCGAGGCGCTTCCCGTGTCCTGGACCTGCGGCAAGGGGGCAGACGGCTACTGGAGCTGACCGGTCCCGACGGCGAGCCAGGCATCGACCCGGCGCTCGGCGCCCGCTCCCTGGCCGAGGTCTACGAGAAGACCCCCGGCTACGAGCCGCCCCCACCGTCCCTGCCCTGGTGGACATGACCACTGGCGAGGTCGTCAGCGACGACTCCGGCGACATGCTTTTCGACCTGTCCACCGCTTGGTGGGACCTCCAGCGCGAGGGCGCCCCGGACCTCTACCCACTCAACCGCCGCAACTCCACCGACGCCTGGGACGAGTGGATCGGCTCCCAGATCAACGTCGGTCGCGGTGGCCACCCACTCAGGACCCGGAGAAGGCTGCGGCGGCTGCCAACGGCGTGCTCGTGAGCTTCGACGTCATCGACACCCTCCTGGCCCGGGCCACGCGGATGGAGGCCTCTCGCGAGACGGCCTGACAATGCTCGACGGGCCGGCCCTGTCCGCCGTCGTCGCGATCGGCCCAGTACCTGTGCGGCGACAAGCCCACCGGCAGCGACATCCGCCTGTTCACCACCGTCCAGTCCTACGAGTACGGCGGGCGTCAGCACTACCCCGGCGGGGAGGCGCCGTCGATCTCCTTCTGGCCGGCGCTGGCCCGCTGGTTCCGCGCCCTGGAGAGCCGCTCGGGCTGGGTGGGTCCCGAGGCGCAGCGCCCTGGGCTGCTGAGGCTGCTGCGGGCCGCCGAGGCCCGCTCTCGCTGACTGCTTCGCCGTACTCCACGAGCCTCGGGGACTACTGGGGGAGGTCAGGGGCGTACTCACGCGAGTCCCGAGCCCGCGCAGTACGGACAACCCCTGGCTGGTACACCCCGGCCTCGTAGTACAGCCGGCCCAGTCCGGTGCCGCCGACGTCGGCCCACGTCCTCCCCGGCTCGCGGCCGGTTCGGCTCAGGAGGACCTGAGCATCCGGCTCCAGCCGCTTCATGGAGCAGCAGGTGCAGGTTGTTGGCAGGTGATGGAAGAAAGTCGCCGTTGGCGAGATGAAGAGCGCGCCTGCTCGTCTCGACGAGTGCACGACAAGGGCGGCAGCACCCACTTCTCGGCTGAGCAGTGCAACGCTCGATCGCGTCCTTGAGTAGTGCTGCGCCGATTCCGTGCCTCTGGGCTCGCTCGTCAACTGCGAGCCGGGCCAGGAGGATGCATGGAATCTCCTCCGGTCGGCTACGGTGATTGAGTCCTCCGGTGCGTCATTGCGGGGAGTAGGCGGTCGTCGTGATGGCGTAGTAACCGAGAATGACGTCATCCTGGGTAGTGACATATGTGACAGCATTGTTGGCCTTCTGGTTCTGCCACGCGTATCGCTGGAACCAGTCGTCCAGCTCCTTCGCGCTCTGGAACCCTGTCGTGACATTCTGTCGGCTGAGGCGCCGAGGGCCCTCGAGGTTTCCGCTGCTCACGATTCGTTGTTGAGGTCGATGCGGGTCCCGAAGGGCGGGGGCGGTTCCATAGGTGGGCGAAGCGAGATGTTTCCTCCAGCGGGCGTCCAGCACGGCCTCAATGGCGTCGAACTGCTCGATGTCACGGAGAACCAGCGGCGATCGGCGAGAACGCGCTCAGCCTCAAGTGTCGCTGAGGACAGGATGAACTCGCTGACGGGCGGTCCGTCTGGGAGGCGGCTTTGCTGAATCAGAGTCTCCTGACGCGGTGTGGCGCGCAGGTCGATTCTTCGGGTTCTGCGGGCTGTTGCGGTTGACATGTTCCGACCTCCTTCATGGTGCGGATAATGTGACGTACAGAGATGGGGTATACAAAGGCCTGTGACTCCCGCGGTGCGGGCATCTTCCGGCCATCTTGTCCCGCCCCTCGTGCAGTATGGCCGGCTCAGTCCGGTGCCGCCGACGTCGGCCCGCGCTCACCGGCTCCTACGGCCGGGCGGTGAGGACCGGGTTGTACAGGAGCCGGTTGGGCGTCGTCGGGCACTCCTCACCCACGGCCACCGGCGCGATGAGCCAGATCCGCCCGCAGGTCCTCCAGCCGTGCCACCACGCGGTCGCGCGCAGCGTCCACGGGTCGATGGTGTTGAGGTAGACCTTCGTGCCGCCCTCGAAACCCGCCAGGGTCGAGACCCGCCACTTGAGCGGATGTGCCAGGGCATGGGCTGGTCCACGTCGAGGGGCTTGTGGTGCCACTCCTCGTTGCTGGGCACGTCCGCGCCCGTGGCCGCGTGCAGGGGCGTGCACCAGGTCGGCGACGGCGTCGACCTCCTACGGCTCATGAGCCACGGCTCGAGGCATGGCCGACGTCGAGTACACCTCCAGCGTCGGGTAGCGGTGCCCGAACCCGGCGAAGGCCACCGCGTGCTCGTTGCTCGCCACGAGCAGCGCCTGGTAGGCGGCGTGGTCCACCGCCATCTCGTTGTACAGGTTGGGGTTGACCCGTACCTTCTGCAGCTCCAGCTGGCTGGTCACGCCACGCTCGTCGATGCCCACCAGCTGCTTGTGCAGGTGGTCGAAGCCGCCCCGGCCGGCCGCAGCCAGTTCTGGAAGACGCTGCGTAGCGCACCCACCGGTTGGCCTCGACAGGCTCCTGCATCGCATGGATCGCCAGGTGCGCATGTAGGCGCGGTGCTCGGCGACGCTCAGGGTTCCCGAGGCGGCCAGGGCAGAGGTGTCGACAGTCGTCGCCGGTGAAGTGCCGTCGGCCGACGATGACGTCGTGGCCTCTGGCGAAGAAGGCCGCCAGGAAGGTGTGGCGGGTCCGCTCGTCCATCGAGTCCCAGGAGTCCGGGTCCGCGCCCGCGGCCGCCAGCTTTGCGGTGTGCCACCCGCTCGACGTGCTCGACGCCGGCCGGCTCGGCCAGGTAGGCCCTCCATGCGCTCGCGGGCGGAGTCGGGGATCTCGTAGCCGTGGTTGATGTGCCAGTAGTCGAAGGAGAGGATCTCGAAGAGGTTGGGCACCTGCCGGAACTCGGCCACTGTGTCGAACAGGGCGGAGGCGGTGCGGGCGTCGAGACGCTCGAAGCCGCCGTCGGCCCGGCGCACGATGCGCGCCTTCTCCGGGGGCGTATCCAGGTAGCGCGCCGAGCAGAAGGCGCAGCTGTGGGTGCGGTCGGCTGCCCTCGAGCGGGCGGACCTCGGCGACCGGGTGCGAGATGGGGCGGTTGGCGGCCCGGCACGGTCCATACCTCGGTGCCGGTGAAGGGGCTGATCTGCTTGACCGTCCCGTCGGCCAGGCGCGTGGGTGGTTCCGGCGGAGGTGCGCACGGCATAGCTCCATCGTGCACGCACCCGCGCGCCTTTTGCGTCCCTCGGATGCCTCCGGGCCGCGAGGGCGGGTGGTCTCTGCTCAGTGTGGACTCGTGCGCCGGGTCCGGGCCCTGCTGTGCATCCTGACTTCCCAGCACCTGACCGACCAGAGACAAGGAGGCGATGCATCCATGACTGACCTGGCTCAGGTCCTCACCTCCCTGCTGCTCATCGTGGCGGTGGCCTCGTGGCGCCGCTGGTCTCCTGGACCGTCCCCAAGCGGCTCGTGCCCGAGGTCGTTCCTGCTCATCCTCGGTGGCATGGTCATCGGCCCCACGGCCTGGGGCTATTGGTGAGGACTCTCTATCGAGCTGCTGCGCGAGCTCGGCGTCGCCTCCTCTTCCTCTACGGCTACGAGATCGATGTCAACGAGCTGGCAGCGGCGCGGCGGGCGTCACGCAGCCATCGCCCTGGATACTCGCTGGGTCTGGCCTTCGGGGCGGTGGACGGCCATCGGGGTGACCGGTGGCGCGGCGTCGGCCAACGGCATCGCTATCGCTATCGCGATGACCTCGACGGCGATTGGCACGATTCTGCTGATTCTTCGCGACCGAGGTCTGCTGCCCACAGCGGTGGGCGCCTGATCCTCAACCACGGAGCCGTCGGCCAGGTCGGCCCGATCCTCCTCATGGCGCTGTTGCTGGGCTCGCGCTCCACCTCGGGTGAGCCTGGTGATCCTGGGCGTCTTCCTCGTCATCACCCTGCTCATCATCCGCTTCACCAGCCGCGTCGCAGCGGCGTGGCGCCGTCTAGTCGAGGCCATCCACTTTGCTCGACGACGCGCACAGACCACCATCCGCGCCACCGTCCGCTGCTGGTGGGGCTGTCGCGATCGCCGCCGTGTTCGATCTCGACGTCATCCTGCCTCGCCGCCGGCTTCGTCCCTCGCCACGTCCGCCCGAGGGCGACGCCGAGTTCGAGGGAGGCTCGACGGCTCAGCTTCACGGGTTCTTCATCCCGATCTTCTGTCACCTCGGCATGGGCATCGACCGAGCCTCAGCGCCGACCTGGGCAACCTGCTCGCCTTCTTCGTGCTGCTGGTGTCGTGCGGGGCGTGCCGCGTGGCTGGCCTCCCGAGTGGAGCGGCGTCGAGACGGCTCGCGCGCCTACTCGATGCCGTCAGGAGCCTCCAGATCGCCGTTTACTCGACGACGGCTGCCCATCATCGTGGCCGTCACCCAGGTGGCGGTCAGCGCCGAGGCCATGTCGACCTCCTTCGCCCACGCTGTGCTGGCGTGCTCTGGTGCTCGTCCTGCCGGCGGCGGGGCTGGGGCTGGGGCGCAGGAGCGACCACGTTCCGGCCAACGAGGTGATGCGCGTGGTCCAGGGGCCGGCTGCACCCGACGGACGCACCCCGGAGGAGGCCACCGTCCCTGCCGGCGAGCACGTCTCGGAGCTGCGCCGTCTGGCGTCGCCGTGCCCAGCGGCATCAGGCCGCCGGAAGGTGTGCGTACCCAGCCGGAGGCGTGAGAGCGGCCGGGCGGCCCGACCTGCGTGGCTGGGCCCGACCTGCGCGAGCAGCCGCCCTGAAGCCGTCGCGCACCCGCCGACCTGGGGTGCACGCCCACGGCTGTCGGCGGAGGAGAGTCGCACCGTCTCGGCCGCACGTCTGGCCCAGATCGAGCAGGACCACGCCAGCGGCGCGAGCGCGTTGGCACCACCTGCGCCGGCGCGGCGGAACGTCCCGAGCCGCCCGGCGTCGTCGGTCGGGCGGCCAGCGTGACCTCCTCTCCGCCGCCGCTAGCGACCCTGCTCGACCATCTCCTCCCAGCGACGCCTGCACCGGCCGCAGCGGCGCGAGCTCGAGGCGGTCGGGAGGCGTTTACGGAGCGACCGTGTAGCCCACGTTGCGTCGAAGATAGGTTCGAGTCTCGTCCAAGTCTGGGGTGCCGCACACGCAGGTCGAAAGGTGCGTGCCGCGGCAACGGGAGCGATCGGTCAGCGCGCAGCAGAGTGCCGTGGAGCGCGAAGATGTCGGTATCCTCCGCGGGAAGGAGGGCGGCCGTGGGCCCGCAGAAGGGCGGCGGCGATGCGCCTGGGCCACCAGAACGTCGACGACGCTGGATGCCCACGCAGCCCTGAGGCGAAAGCGGCGCTGCCGATCATCCGATCGGGAGAAGTTGTCGCTGGTGGGGCGTGCTGTCGCAGAGGGGCCGCTGAGGATCATGGCTGCTGATGGTCACCAGCTCCACCGATCCTGTTTGCCAGTTTCACGCCTCTCCTTTCTCCGCGAGAGTCTTGGGAGTAGGGATAGGGCTCGTGGACAGGGAGGAGGTGGTGTTCCAGGTCTCGTCAGATTCGCCCCTGGCAGCCTCGATATCCGGTGCGGCGCTTCGCCGCACATGGCGGCGATGGAGCCAGGAGGACCACTTTCGTGTGACCGACGGCGTGCGCTCACCCCGGCCAGCACGTTGCGGGTTCCTTTGCAGCAAGCGACAAGGTTCGTTGGGGATCTTCGACTGCGCGAATGAACGGCGAGGCCGTGGATGACGACTGTGCACCTTCATGGCTTGGTCACGTAGGAGCCGGTTGAGCAGGTCGCCGGCGAAGAGGCGCAGAGTACCCGGCGCCCGCTCGGCCATGCGGGTTCAGGTGGGCCACCTGTTCGTGTTCTCAGGTTGCACGGCGGCATGGATTGCGACGCGGCGTCGAGCAGTCCTTGCGACCCAGCTGCCCAGGTAGCCAAAGTGCCGGTGAATTACGACGGGCTAAGCAGCCGACCGGGCCGCTCAGGTCGATGGAGTCGAAGTCATTGATGGAGGTGTCGAGGATCGCATGGCCGCGTTCTGGACAGCCTTAGAAACGGTGTCAATCAGTTTCACTATTGCCGGCATGATCTCCCATGAACGCAGGGCCCACAGGCACCGAGGGAGCAAGCGGCACCCGGGGCGGCCGGTTGACGCCGCTCTGGGGCTGGCACGCTACCGCGTATGACCCTCCTTGCCGAGAGGGTTGGGCTGCGCTGACGACGCAGGCCGTGGCCCGCGCGCGGTGTCTCCACCGCCACCCCACCGCCAGGCCCACCGCGCGAGTCGTCCTGGCCTCGACCAGTGCAGATCGAGACCGGCGGCCGCATTGCCGTGGGTCCGGTGCCGCCGTGGCCGAGGATTTCGATACCGTTCGCTGCGCAGGGACCTGTGTCATCGCCCACAAGAACCGGGCGCTGTCAGGGGCCAGTCAGGCGGTGCTGTCTCTTTCTGGGAGCTGCCGCAGGACCCGGAGCTCAAGGAGCGTTCGGAGCTCCTCGCCGCCACACTCGCTTCACCTGAGCAGATCCGGGATCAGGCCCGGGCATGCGGGTGAGGGTGCCGACCTGATCCGCTGCCGGAGCCTGACTGTCCTGGGAGCTGTCCTCATGATCGCTTTTGCGGGCCGGAGGTGACGAGGCTGAGCCGTTGTTGTCCGACGTCGAGCAGGGATCTGCTGCTGGGCCTCGCCGCGGGTGATGTGGTTTGGTGTGCTGAGATGATCGGTCGGCCACGGTAGCCCTTGGTGGCGAGGTTGCCCCCGGACAGTTGGTCGATACCGCCGTTGCTACTCGTGGTCATGATGATGCCACGTCGTGGCGTCTGACGGCCCGTTGCACCGCGCGGCCCACGGGGCTCTCGCCCCGGCACTTCCTGATCCGGTGCTTGAGCTCAATTGCGGGCTGAGCCCGGTCTCCGCGGAAGGACGACCGGCGTGATGTTGCGCCTGCAGGATCGCGCGGGCGACGTCGGCTCGGTGGGCGGTTGCACCCGCAGAGCGCCGTCGAGGCCGCAGCAGCCGCTCGGGAACGTCGAGTGTGGGGCTGAAGGATTCGAAACAGTCCGCCCGTGGATGCGTGATGACCTGGTCACCCAGGGATGCGGGCGATAAAGAGTGGGGTTGAGTTGCCCCATGAGACCATTTGAGGAGAAGCGCTACTGTCCTTGGCGGGCAGAACCGTCAGCGCCTGTGTCCAGGGGCACGGGTGCTCAGGGCCCCGGAGTTGATGATGTAGATGCAATGCGCGTTCTCGGTCACAGGATACGGCCGGCCAGCAGCAGGTCGGCAGCAGCGCGCCGGTGAGGCCAGACCGGTAGGTCATGACCTCGCTTTCCGGAGTCCTTGGTCAGCAGCAGGAATACTCCTTCAGCAGATCAGCATCGCATTCATGGGTCCAGCAATAACGCGCCGCGACCCGTTTGTGATCCTCGTAGGTGCGAGATCCGATCCGGGCGGGTCCTCCCTTGAGGGGGAGTCCTTGTCCCTCGCGGCCGGCCCCGGGCGGAGGCCGGGACCGTTTATACCCTCGTCCCGCAGGCCGTCGTAGAGCGCCGGGACCGTTCGCGCTGGCGTTCGATCGGTGCCTCGCGGTGCCCGAACGCGTCGTACCCGCGCCAACGGGGCCGCGGCGCGCTATTCGGCATGACGACTGGCCGGTGAGGCTCACTGATGACCAGATCATCAGACGGTCGGCTGTGGCCTTCCAGCGCGGCCTGGATCACGCGCTACGGCCGGTGGGCATCGGCGGCGTCGCCGGAAACGGGGACATCATCAGTGCCCAGTCCAAGGGCCTGGGCACCACATCTATCGTATCGCGGTCTTCCGCAAGCAGCACGACCAGAGGAGCCTCGGCCTGGGCCGGCAACTGTTTAAACTGCGTTAACTGCAAGCACGTGGTCACCCTGCTCATCACGGCGCGTTCTCGGCGCAGGAGGAGTCGACGTCGCAGCCTGGCCGGTCAGGTCGCTCCCCGGGAGAGCCGTCTAGCTGGCCTGCGTAGCTGAGCGGCAATGCCGCGCCGCCGATGGCCCTGGTGATCATCGACGACCCTGGCAGCAGGGCAACCGGCCGGCTCCATCCATGCTGCCACCATCGTGAGGCAAGCGCGGCGGAAAACTGGACAAGCGCCCGGCCGATCACCTGTAGCTCGACGATCAGGACCCCGAGGTGATCGGCGTTCTGCGCGAGCTGGCCAGGTGGCTGGGCGGCTACGGCTTCTACCACGCCGACGACCGCGTCTCCAGACCGCGCCCGCCCACGTCTGGGAGGTGTTGCGCCGCGGGTGGCGGCCGCCCGACCACCACCGCGCGCGCCACGCCGGCCCGTCCACCTCGCCGAGGCGGCGGCGTCCACTCATCCGGAGGGTTATCGAGGCGCTGTCGCCCCCGCTGGAGATCGACGACGTCAGAGGAGATCAACCGCCAGCAGGTACCGGGATCGAGCTCGATTCACGTCGCTGATCGGCGACCCGGTTCACGGCTTCTACATCGTGACGTGCCCGGACGCGAAAGGTTGCCTGGCGTTGATCGAGCCGCGCCCACCGGAGGCGCTCGCGGCTGCTCCTGCAGAGGGAGACGATCACCATCCTGCCGGAGACGTCGAGTTTCTGAGACCGAGCACCCTGAGGCTCCTCGCCCGGCGCGCGCCGATCCGTCCGACGCTCCATCCGCCCGTCGCCCACACGCTGCGCGCGCGCTGCGCCGCGGTCCACGTCGACGCCGACGGCGGTCACCTGACCACCGAGTGGTCTTATCCGTCTCGAGGACGGCGAGGTCTGCACGCTATTTTGGTGCGCGTCGGGGACTGCAGAGGCTGCCGAGGGTCAGTATCGAGACGGGCCGCCGGCTGAGACGTGTGGAGGGGATCTGTTCGGCCTGGCGAGGTTCTCAACGCCTGCTGCCCTGGCCGTCCAGCACCGCCGTCTGTTCCCTGGATCTGCGGCGATGGCTATTACCCGTTTGCGACCGAGACGCTGTCATCCTGCGCGAGCTGGAGGCCTTCGATGAGGCACGACGACGACGTCCCCGACCGCGAGGCTGCCGAGGCCCCGGTCATCACCACCAGCGTCAGTACGACGAGGACCGCCCCGACTGGTTCTCCTGTGCGTGCATCAAACCACGGTGGAGAGACCCACTGGCGCCGGGCTCATGGCGCCGGCCGCTGGTGACGAGGTGCCTTGAGCCGGGCACGTGGTGAGCATCGACCGCCTGGAGATCGAGGCCTGGCCCACCCGGAGGAGGCGCGAGCTGGCCGATCCGCAGGCGCACGCAGCTTTCAGGTCAGTGCCCTGCACGGCTACTACGAGGTCCTGGAGTCCTCGGCGTCATCGGGTGAGCCACGGCGCGTTGGAAGGGAGTGGGTCGGGCGGCTGCTGGAGGCGCGCGCCGCCGAGGCCGCTGCTGAGCACGGACGCTGCTGATGTCGAGTGGCAACGCTGGCGGACGCCCGTGCCCGAGGGGCTGGCACTATCGCTGCGCCCTCACAGTCGGAGGGCTACCGCTGGCTGACTTCCTGCGCCAGGCTACTGGCGGGTCCTGGGACAGGATTGGGCAGACTGTCCAGGTGCCGCTGTCTAGTGCTTCGCCGAGGAGGTGAAGGCTGAGGGATGGTGTTGACCGACGTCGGTACCGGCGAGGACATGAGTCGACTGACTCTGACGAGCTGGAACGGAGATGGACGGGACCGCCGGCGCTCGCCGTCGCGCCGACCTCCGTGGTCGGCTCCTGGTGCCGAGTGCCGCGTTCGAAACTCTGCGGGTGCGGGCGGTGACGCGGACATGCCGCGTGAGGAGACCTTGAGCAGATCGCGTGAGGGCTCTGACGTCGCTGTCGCCTCCCACACGATCGCGCGTGGCAGAGCGAGTGAGGGAGTTCATCGCCCAGACTGGGCTTCCGGGTAGTGTGCGATGAGGCCCGGCCCGTCAGAAGCAACCGCGCGCGCGCCGCAGCGCCGTGCGGCAGCTGCGGGCGCCGTCGACCATCGCGATTACGGGCTAACGCCGCCGGAGAACCTCGCTCATGCGACCTGTGGGCGCTTTTGAGCGAGCATCGCGGCGCGAGGGCCGCTGCCCGATCCGGAGCGCTTTCGGACAGGTCTCACAGAGCCGATCGACCGCGGGGACACCGAGGCGCCGGGCGATGGCTGCGCGGAGTTGACGTGGTTCTTTCCTTGCTGCGGTGGCGCACGCGAGCAGGTGGCCGCGACCTGCCGCCAAGACCGAGCAGTGCTCCTGGCCGCTCGAGAAACTGGCGCCAGCACTGCGCGCGCGCTACGACCAGCGCCCCGCCTCCGGAGCGGCAGGAGGATCCGCCGACTACGGAGGAGGACACATGGCGTGTCAGCGCTTTCATCGCGCAGCGCTGACCAATTCGCGGCAGATGGTGCACTGACCGGCTGCGCCGTCGACGGGCATGCGCGACGATAAAGCGGGTCAGGACGACAGCGCCGCGTGCAGAAAGAGAGCGTGTGACGACAAGGCGGCCGCCGCCCTGAGGGACAGCGAGGTCTGCGGCGGCCGAGCTCACGTCGGCGAGGTCGAGGCCGCTGGAGCACCTGGGCCCTCTATCGTTCCCGAGGGGCACCGCCCTCATCTTTCCCAGTTCACGCGCTACCTCTCCGGCGCGCGAGCACCTGAGGACGCCAGTACGGACCGCCCATGGCTGCACGGCCCCACCCCGACCGGCAGAAGGTCATTTGACGCTTCCAGCGCGGCGGGGGCCGACGTCTTCTCATCTCCCCGCGCCGGTGGCTTTCTGGGCCTGGCTCACCGAGCGCCGATCGTACGTCTTCTGCTGGACCTGCGTGGAACCTGCAGTGTCGAGGAGCAGGCCGTCGACCGCACCCACCGGATCGGCCAGGACAAGCCGGGTCATGGTTCACCGGCTCGTCTCGGCGACACCATCGAGGAGAAGCACGCGGCCCGCGCGAAGCAGTACGCTGCGCCTCGCCCGGGTCGCTGAGGGAACAGCGACGCCGCGCCGGTGGCGAGGGCGCCGGAGGGCCGGGCGTTGCGGGTGCAGGTGGCGGGTGGCCTCAGCCCTGCGGCCTCGACCGCCGCCGAGACCTGCGAGCCCTCATCGAGGGCTGAGACCTCGACGCCGTCGCCTTCCGCACGTCCGGCAGGATCGGCTGAGGTGGGCGTCCCAGCCACAGTGCCCGACTGCAGGTGGTCTCCACAGGGCTGAGAAGCTCCCGAGCGCGCGGGCCTGGGATGCACCGATTCTGGTGGGCGGGCACAGCCAGGACGCTGGGGAGCAGCGGTCCGCTGACACCAACCCAGTGGAGAACCACCATGAGGAGACTCCACGAGGACCACTTCAGCGCTCTGCGCACCAGAAAGCGTGATGCTGGCCCGCCTCGGTGACATGTCGGCACTGCCGGACCCAAGCTGCGGCGCTGGCAGTCCCGGGAGGAGGGCATGGCCACCGCCGAGTACGCCATCGACCCTGGCGGTCAGTGCGGCCCGCCGCCTGCTGCCGGCGCTCATGCGCTCAGCAGCCTGAGCGGCGCCCTGCGGTCCATCATCGAGTCGGCGGCCTCGGTGATGTGCGGCGCATCGTCAGCGGTGGGCGCGCCTCGCCCTGAAGGGTCCGCCACGCTGGCGGTGGCCGACGTCGCCGCCCGGGCCCTTCAAAGCCTCCGCCGGCCTCCTGGCTACGCGCGAACCGCATCCGTCACGCGCGCAGCTCGCGCCATCGAGAGACGCTGAGTCCGGCGTGGTCCAGCGCCCGGACGAGTCCGGGCAGAGCGAGCAGATCGTGACGGCGGAGGACGGCGCTGTCGCTTCCCGCGCCGTCAGCCTGCGTCACGTCCTGGCTGCCGTCAGCGCCGGCGTCATCTCAGCTGCGGCCGACGTCTTTGCCCGCACGGGCCGCCCGAAAGGCCGCCATCGGCCAGACGACTACGGCACGGCGCGGCCCAGCGTGTGGCCGGCGGGTGAGCCCGGCGTCGGCGCAGGCGAGCTCACCAGCGTCGCCGCCGCCCGCGGCTCTGCGCGGCTCCACCGTGCGGGCGTGGCCCGACGGCACGCGCCCGGGCAGCACCTACACCGAACCGAGGCTTCCGCGAACCGTCCACGAAGGGATGAGCGCGCGCCTCGGGGACGGTTTACGCGCTCTGGGTGTCATCGCGAAAGCTCCTGGCGGCTGCGGTCGGCATCGCGGGCCTCACCCAGGCAGAGCGCCACCGGTCGGCGCCGCCGTCGCCGACCTCGCGGCCACCTCCGGCGCTCACGGTCCTGTCCCCGGTGGTCGCCCCCTCAAGCACCCTGCGCCATGGCCGGACGCGTCGCCGCCGCCACCGGCGGCCTCGTGAGCTCGCCCGTGGCCGGCGAGGACGTCACGGTCAGCGTGACTGTTCCGCGACGATCCTCGGCCTCAGCCCGCCAGGCCGCCGCCAGCCTGCGCCGGCAAGCCGACGCCCGCCCGGCTGAGCACAGGCGCCCTCGGCCTCGAGAGCAGTCCTCGATGCGACGGCAGCACCGCCCGCGAATCCGGGGCCGCGGAGTCGTGCGAAGCGCCGTCGGCCGCGATGAGATCTCACCGTATGCCCTGCTCGACGATGCTCACCAGTGCTCCGGCGACCAGGATGGTGTCGGCGTCGCGGATCGTGACAGACGGTGGGCGACATGACAGCTCGTGCGGCGCGCGCAGCGCGTCTATGCCCGCCGACCAGCACAGCCTCGGTGCGGGTGTCCACCGAGCCTGGCGGCCCCAGACGAGCATGAGCACTGGCGATGGCCACGAAGGCCCGTGCGATCGTGAGCGCGCAATGACGCTCACCGGCGGAGATGCTGGCGGCGTCCTCCCTTCCGTGAACCGTGTCGTAGCTCCTGCAGGCAAGTGCTCTGATGATGGTGGCCGACGAGCGACGCCCGCGGCGGGCCTCGCGACCTCTCACGTCGCGGCGCGTCCGTAGCAGTGATGTTCTCGCGGATCGTGCCGGCGAATGCAGCCAGTCCCAGAGACCATGCTGGTCCGACGGCGCACGCCGTGGCGCGTCATGGTGGCGATGTCGCGCCCGTCGAGCAGGCAGTGCCGCGTCGTCGAGTCTCGTAGGAAGCGCATGTGAGCAGTGTTGACCAGGGTGGTCTTGCCTGCTGTGGGCCCCACGATCGCGACCGGTGTGGCCGTCGACCTGCAGCGACAGGTCCCGGATGAGTTTTCGACCTCCGGCCAGTAGGAGAAGCACGCATGCTCCATCCGATGACACCGCGGAGCCTGCCCGCCTGCGGGTGGGCCGCCGGAATCCCGCCCGGCGCCTCCGGGGCGACGTCGTCGCCGTGCTTGCCCGGCACGCAGCTGCCAAGATCCGGCTCAAGGCGCTGGCGCAACGCGGACTGCACGGCTGCGGCCATGCCACCTGAGCTGCGGCCCAGCTGGGAGAATCATGCGAGTACTGGATGAAGGCCTGCACGTCGCCCAGGCGCAGCGACCCGGAGGCGAACCATGGCGCCGCGTCGACCACCGGCACGGCCACGTAGCTGAGGTTCCTGATGATCTGCAGCAGACCGACCACCGCGATCCCGGGACAGAACTGCGCGCGCAGGGGAGGCCCGGAAGAGCTTCCCTGTTCTCGGCGTGGCGGCGCCCGCGCACCGAGTCCGTGCGCCTGCAGACCTGGACCAGGGCGTGCGCCGGGAGAAGCTGACTCTTCCACCCGGTGCTGATCTTGCCGGTGCGAGCCCACTGCGTGGTGAAGGCTTTCCAGAGCGCGGCCCGATCACCCCTGGAAGCGACCACGCCCGCGAGCGGGTGAGACGATGAGCGCTCACCAGCGCCAGCTTCGCAGGAGAGATGGAGAATATCATCCCAGCACGCCCACCACCGTGGAGGATGCAGGTCAGCGCGCTGACAGGCGCTTGAAGCGGCAAGCTGCGACGCTGTCGACGTGTCGCTGGTCAGGCGGCTGAGCAGCTCACCGCGCTGACGCGGCAAGCAAGCCGAAGCAGCTCAGCGCAGGCGGTGGACCTTGTCCTCCACTCCGGGCGCGCAGAGACGGTAGAGGACCCAGACCGTGATCGCGGCTGAGGAGCTTTAGACCCGAAGCCAGCCAGAGCAGGCCCGAGCCCACATGCACAGCAGCACCACCGCCAGCGACCTGCCTAGTGCGGGTGTAGCGATGCCCGCGCTGGGACGACGACCATCGCCGAGAGCATGGAGCGAAGTCGTCCATGCTGCGCCCGCAGGGCCTCGACGGCCGACTTGGTGCTGCCGGCTGGCGCATCGTGGCATTTTCACGCCTCGAAGATGACGTCGGTGGCCTCGCGCCCAGCACCTTGGGGGCGCCGCACCGCCAGCACCACCGCGCCCACGGCGAAGCAGTGGGCCACGACCAGCCAGCGAGATCCGAGGGCGCCCAGCAGCCTCGACCATCCGCTTGAAGGATGGCCAGCAGGCCTCTGGCCTTTGCCCGGAGGCGGTCCGTCGTGCCAGTCGCCCGAGAGGATGCCCGGTCTCCGGCGCTCAGCTTTGAGGTCCTCCTCGCTGAGCTCGTCGGGGCCGACGGCGGCGCGCCTGTTCCGGTGCTTGGTGCTGCTACCGTGCTGGTGCTCGGCGCGGCCTCCGCGCCTGAGCCTGGGCAGGGTGACGATCCGCGGTAGGTCGGGGCAGGTGGCCAGCAGCTCGGTGCGTGCGCACGCTACCACGGTGGCTGCCGTCCAGGACGCAGGATCTGTCGGCCTCGGCGATCGTGGACACGCGCTGGGCCACGATCACCTTCGTGATGCCGCCGCGTGGCTCGCCCTGGCGCCCTCGCGCAGCCGCGCGTCTGCAGTGACACGTCCAGGCCGAGAAGGAGTCGTCGAAGATGAGGATGTCGGGGCGGCGCACCAGGGCTCGGGCGATGGCCAGGCGCCGGACGCCACTGCCCGAGACGTTGGTGCCGGGCCTTGCTGGCTGCCCAGGCCTCAACCATCGCGGAGAGATGAAGTCCTGGCCCAAGGACCTCCAGGCTCTCCACAGCTGTCGTTTGCGGGCCTCCTCAGCCCCAGGCGCAGGTTGGAGGCCTGGCGAACAGGAAGGGCTGCTGGGACGATTCCCCATCTGGGCCCACAGCGCCCGGGGTCGGCCTCTCGCGCACGTCGAAAGCGCCGCCGATGAGCACCTGCCCGCTGCTGGCCTCCAGCCGGGACAGCAGCCGCACCACCGTGACCTGCCCGACGCCGCGTCGAGCCGACGATCGCCGTCGTCGCCGGGCCGAACGCGCTCACCTCCGCCAGACGCGGGCGTCGGCGCCGGGTAGACGAGGACGTCACGCACTTCAAACGTTCCGGTGGCTGGAAGGTGGCCGACGGCGTC
>BNJU01000908.1_pt1 | contig 127959 bp, 176 predicted proteins | sample 8539281 | NCBI WGS metagenome assembly BNJU01 (sample SAMD00202456, study PRJDB9452) | human saliva metagenome | isolation source: human saliva | place: Japan | reverse complement strand
TATATCATTAAAATAACCCCCAGTTAGATTTGGAATATATATCTGTGTCATATAAAAATAAATAAAATCAGACTAGCTATAAGCTGAAACAAAAATGGTTATTATCTCACTACTAGTATGGGGATTAGAAGCAAAAGATTAAAAAGAGAAATCAAGGCAGCCAGATAGAGTATCGCTTGGACCTGTAGTAACACTCGAATAGCTAAGATAGTGTTTGTTATGGGGCCCATTGCTAGAACAGCAGCTTGAAAAGAGGCCAAGTCCGATATAAAGAGAAGCTGGTTGCAAAGGGAGAGATTAGCTTCAGGATTCAGAAAGAAAACTCATCAAACAGTCATCATATAAGTCAATGAAAAATGGATAGTGACTGTAAATTAAAAATAATCCTTTGATTAGATTTTCATCAATAGCATGGTCGAATTGACAAATAAAACAAGAACAGAAAGCATAATAATGAAACTCAAAAAGCCGAATAAATCGAGAAATTCTCGACTGTAAAAGATTAACTGGCTCCATAATCATCTCCCAAACGTAATAATGACAAGAAGGAGTGCGCTCGGTCAAATGGAGACTTTACCTGGTAATGCTCATCTTTATTAAAGCAGGATAATTGGCACTCGTAAATATTAGCAGAATACTAGCTAACGATATAGACTCCAACGTAAATAGGAAGAAGAGCTGCTAGATAGGGCTCTAAACTTCCCTGAGACCTGTTATCCATGAAAACCTTTGATACTTTCCCGATTAACATCATCGGTTGATTTTTAAAAACTCAACCAAATATTGATAAGGTAAGGTTAATCTATCAATAGCCCAACAGAATAATGAAAATATTGTTTGCAATCAGGTCCCACATCATGGTGGCTATAAAGAGTAAAAGTCCATTTTTGATAAACATGATTACGATGTTAAATAAAAGGGTTCTTTCCATGGCGAGATTGGTAAACGGTTTGGATCATCCAGACATCTGATGAAACCAAGACAGACATGAAAGATCAAGGAAAGAATTTCAAGTCAAAATACCGTTATGAAGATGATCAATTAGTGGTTGCTGAAATTGAAAAACAACTAGGTCATAAGTTCTGAAAATTCTACAGTTTTATGTTTTAATAAGAGTTGTCGCAGATCAGTCCCCCTATTTTAGAGTAAATATATTATAACGGAAATGGCAATGAAATACAAGGAAATTCTTAAATAACAATATTGTGCAGATGTCAACACCTTGACTTCTTTTTGTCATTTTGCTTGTCGGTTTCTGTTTTGCTAAAATAGTCTCATAAATCAAATGAAATAAAGATGAGAAATCATTATGTCAAATAAAGTTATTTTAGTTACAGGAGTTTCATCAGGTGTGACTTTCAGTAGAGACCTTATCAACTAGTCCACAGTTTACGCTGTTGCTCGTAGTATAATAAATGAAGAGCTTAAAAGCATTGGGTGGTCATATCCTTGAAAAATGGACGTAACGAACGAGGATATTGAAAAAGTTGTTATGAAAGTGATTGAAGAACAGGTCGCATTGATGTTCTTTGGAACAATGCGGGTTACAGACTCTATGGTCCTGTCAGAAGACCTTTCAATGGAAAAAGCGCAACAACAGTTATGGGTATTGAGCCTGTTATGATAACGGTGTTGGTTATGTACAGAAAAAAGAGCCAATTGCAAAGATTTTTAAATCTGCAATTGGCTTTTATTACTAATACTCTTTTTAGAGATAACTTTCAACAACTCTTCCATTGATTTTAAAGTATTTCTTGCATTTCTTCGAAATATCAATATCATCATAATCAGGATTATCGCTCTTTAAAGTTATAACTTTCTTATCTACTTCAACTCTTTTCTATATCCTTCATCATTGTAGTAACAACATATATTTTATTTTATAACAAGCAGTATTAACTGGGATCCTCTAAAGCATATTCTACCATCTTCTAAGAGTTGGTTCCATACTATTTCCTGTAATTTCGCCAAAGAAACTAGTTAGAGAGAAGTCTCCCTTTTGTTATGAGCATATAGTAATCAGGTTTATCCATATTTAAATAACCTCCTGCAGCTTAGCTTTTTCCATAAACAGGAAGATTTAAAACTTCACTATCTTCTAAAATTTTAATACTCATGCTTTGTTATACTTTGGGTAGAATTTTCTTTAAGTATTCTTTCTTTAAAGTTTTCTTCATCAGGGTGTACTGCTTCAGGCTCTTTCAATAAGAGTTATTTTGAAATGGGTGCAGTGCCTTTTTCTACTTTATCTATAAAGTGAGTGAAATTAATTTGCAGACCTCTTAAACTATCTTTATGTTTTAGTCTTCATAGTAGTTCCAAAACTCATATAATTCCTCCTTTTTATATTTACTATATATATATCAGTATATAATTATGATAAAAGTGTCTAGAATATTTTATTCAACTCAAAATTGCTACACATACATTAAAACATTCATAAAATCATCGGTTGAAGAAATATAAAATATTTTAAAATCTGTTGACAAGTATTTATAGTATGATACATTATGGCTATAGAAGAGTATATATAAATACATACAAGGAGATGTTATTATGCATTTTTAAATTTAAAGAAGATTTGGTTTGTTAAACGAGGAAGAAAGAGTTTCAGTTTACAAGCTAAAACTTAAAGATGCAATTGATTTTTAGAACAATTTATTAAAGAATTTTACCTAGGGTGTGCATAAATAATACATAAATTTAGATAGAAAAGAATTAAAATTTTGTATTTGAGTAGTAAAATTATAATAGAAAAAGAAGGATTGCGGACGTAATTTTTGGATAAATTATATCAACACCTTTTAAATTATACTTACTTTTTGATCTAAATATTTAGATAAAAATCTCTCGAAATTTTTGTGATTTTGTTTTTATTCTCTAAACTACTAACAGGCATAATACCAAATAATGAATTTGTTAAGAAAAATTTCATCAACCTTGTTAAGAATTCTAGACCTATATCTGTCTCAATGACAGGATAATTTGAAATTATATACTGCCCTAATTCCATTTAAAAAGCCCTGAAGATAATTTTGGAGTATATATCTCATTATTGATAAATTATAAATATTAGCTTGTGGCTCCCTCAGTAACTAAGCCTCTAGAATTTAGAAATATAGGCTCATCATAGCCAAGTACTTTTCTTTTTCAAAAATATTATCAGCATAGTTTTAAAGTTTTATGGAAAGTGAAGATAGAGCTTTCATTTCTTTGGACTTTAAGAAATATTTAAGCTAAAAGCCCTTTTTATAATCTTCATCTGTATACGTATATGCTCTTTTTATGAAAAGTCTATTTTTTCAGTTAAAACTATTTTTAAAACTTCATGTTCAAGCTCAGATTTATTAGTTTCTAAGTACCTATAAACTTCATCTTTTTCAGTTTATCTATATTTAATCCCAGTCATTATAGATTGATTTATTCTGGCTAAATGCTCATCTAAAAAGAGCTTCTCCTTTGTATAATAGGATAGTTTCAAAAGAGTCTAAGCCAAAGCTGAAACCATCATCTAATTCTATTAACATAGAGCCTCCAATATAGCTTTAGCTTTTTGTAAAGTTTCTTCATATTCAAAATCTAATTCTGATTCCAAGTGATTCCACCACTCTACTCCAAGATAGTATTTTTTTATCCTTATGAATAGCAGTTCTGATAACAATATTTAAGTCACAATCGCCATTGAATGAAATATAACCTATAGAACCTGTATAAGCATCTCTCTTGAGTTTTCTAATTCATCTATTATTTCCATTGCTCTTATCTTAGGAGCACCTGTTATTGATCCTCCTGGGAAAGTTGCTCTAATCAAACTCTACAAAATCATAGTCTTTTCTAAGTTTTCTCTTAAAGTTTGAAAACTGAAATGAAAAAACAGTTGAATATGTTTCCACTTCAAAAAGCTCATCAACAACAACAGATTTTTAACTCACAGATACTGGTTTAAATCGTTTCTTTTCCAAGTCCACTATCATAGAAGTTCACTCTTATCCCTTTTCAGAATTAGCCAACTCATTTTTAAAGCTAAATCTTCTTCTTCAGTAGCACCTCTTTTTCTAGTTCCTTTTTATGGGTCTTGTTTCTATTAGTCTATCTTTCATTTTTATAAATCTTTCAGGAGGCAGAAACTAAGTTGAAAATCTTGAAAAATCGAGTATGCAGAAAAAGGAGCAGGTTAAATTTTTCTTAGATATGAAAAAGACTTCTAAAGGAGTTTTTGACTTTCTATCATAAGTCTTTGAGTCAAGTTCATTATATAGATATCCTTCAATTCTACTAGTCTATAGTGCTTTTTAATAGCTTTTTCAAATATTCTTCTTTTCAAAATTAGATTTGAAATTTGCAAGGCATACTTTTTCTTTACTAGATTTTCTTTTTCTAGATTAGTTTTTCCAAAAGATTTACTAAATTATCATAATCTTTTTGTCTTGATAAGATATGTATATCTCTTGTTTTTCTATATCTTCAACTATATAAGTCTTGAGAATGTAACTATAGCCTCAGGAATATCCAAATCTTTTTTATGTCTTGTGGCTGTATTTTCAAATTTTTCTACCATAATCATAAGAGAAATATACTATTCCTCCTGAAATTAAAGGAGTATAGAATTATTTTCTTGTTTATTTTCCTTTAAAATTTAGCTAAATATTCTTCAAAGTTTTCTTCACTAATACATCATTTATATAGTTTCTTGTTATTTTTCTTTTAATTTCTAAATAAGGATCTATACAATTATTGAATAACGACCATATTTATTTTTTTAATGAAGAGATCTAAGAAAAGCAATTTTGTTATTATTTTTCTTTCTAATATTCTAAAAATATCATAAATATCAATATATTTCTCTAATTTTTAAAGCTCTATTTGCATTTTAATCCTCCATTCTCATGCTAACTCTAAAAATTTCTAAGCATTTCATGACCATATTCAGTCAAAAACTGCCTCTGGGTGAAATTGTACAGTATAGAGGATATTTTTATGAGAAAGAGCCATAAGAACTCCATCTTCAGTTTCAGCATCAATATTAAATTCTTCAAGTAGATGTTCTTTTCAACCACTAAAAGAATGATATCTTGTTAATTTTAATTCTTTAGGAAGATCCTTAAAAATATTTGAAAGAACTAGTCTTAATTTTTATGTGCCCTTACCATGAACAGGGACTTTTACCTTTTTCACTTGCTACGCAAAGGTATAACCTATTATTTGATGTCCTAGACAAACACCAAATATAGAGGACTTGTTTGTAGAAATTTTTAACTATTTCATTACAAAGTCCACAATCTTTTGACTTTTTAGGACCTGGAGAAATTATTATTCCTTCCAACTTATCTTGTTTAATTAAATCTTCAATATGCTTTTAAAATCTACTAAATCATTTCGAATAATTTCCATCTCTATATTTTCTTCTAAGAAATAACTCACAAGATTATGACAAAGAATCGTAGTGTCAATCATAAGAAAACATTTTAACCTCTTTCCTTTTCTATATGCACTTTTGCCTTCTGCCAGATTTCAAGCAGAACCATCTATGTATCTCATCGTTTTCAATAATATATTCTAGCTAACCGTTAGGTTGAACAATCTTAGCTCTATCTAAGTTTTATACTTTTTAAATAATATCCCAATGCTGTCGTTCAGAAGCAACTATTTTCAAATATTCCACTTTCAATCTCTTTTAACATAGACATAGGGGTTTCATAGAAAGATTTTCTCTATCAAAGAACATTATGCCAAAAGCAGAAAAATCTTTATCTGATAGATAATTTTTAACTGAATCTATGACTTTCTCAAAATTATCTTCCTTATCAGCTATATCAAAAATAAAAGTGGTCTATACTAGAAAAATTTTACAGAGACCTAATTTATAGTCACCTATTTTTAAGTTCTTCTAAACTTTTAAATTTAGGCATTTAATTTTAGCTAAAAGAGTTTTTCAGTCTGACCTTCTCTAACATCTACAGCTAGAACTTCATCTTCACCAGAACAAGTTATCCTATAGATTTTTGCTTTTGAAAAGTTTATCTCTAAGGCCAAAAGAGAAGCATAAAGCTCTACTTGCATCTACAAAATTCTCCGCCCATCATTTGAAGATGATTGTCTTTAATAAAACCAACTTGCTCTACATGGAGATTATCTTCTCATAAGTTCCTCGATATCTTAGCTATATCCTTATCATAGATATTAAAGATTATCTATAAGTATAGTAATATTTCCAGCAGGATTAATTTTGATAAAATCAAGTTTTCATTTAAAAATTCACTCTCTAATATATTTTCATTAATATTATAACATTTATAGCCAAATAAAGAGATTTTTGATTTTTATTTCAAAATCTCTTAAAAGTTTTTAGTATTTTTCTATATTAACTATCTCTAAGTAAGGAGAGTTAATAAAATCATAAGGAAAAGCAAAGTTTCACCATTGGAATCTAAGTCTAATTCAAAGCCCATTTCCTTAGCAGTTATATAGTAGACATACCAGATATATTGCGAGCAATAGAAAAGCATCTGTATTTTTCTCTGTTAGAACTTATACTGTATGACTTTTACCAAAAATATTTCTTCATATTTTTATAAGTTTTCTCTAAATTCATCTGTCATATCCTTATATCTAAGAACCAAGATATCTCTCCCATCTTCAAAGCCAAAAATTTATATCTATGTACTAAGATTTATAACCAAATTTCGGATAATCAAAAGAGTTCTTTCATTAATCATTATTGCAACATGCCCAAACATACCTATGGGATTGACTTCTTTTTCTTTTTATTACAATATCATAGGGTTGTAGATTAATGATAAAAGTTTCCTCGTTTACTTTTCTCCAAGTAAATCTGACTTCTTCTCATAAGGTCACCTGAATATTAGAACAAGCTGTAAAAATTAAACTTAAAAAGTATAGCTATTTTATTTTTGAAATTTTTCATTTGACACCTTCATCTTCCAATAGAAAATCTATGATATTTTTAGTGAATTATTCATCTTGACTTTCAAATTAGAATGATCCATGGATATATATATTTAGGGAAATTATCTGTTACAGAATTATAAGTTTCATAAATTCTTTCCCTTGTTTTTCATCTCTTATTTTGATACGAGAATTTGATAATAAGATAAGTCTTTTTCTTTTTGTAATAAAATTAATTTCTTTATCTTTACTTTCCCAACTTTTAACTTCATATCCCTTGAAAGAAGCTCAATATATACTATATTTTTCTAGTATTCTTTCAATATCTTGTGTAATGGAAAAGCCTGCTTGCTTGCCTAAACCATAGATCAGTCAGATAATATTTTTCATCTACTTTTTAAAGTTTTTTCACTGAGGACATCATATCTAGGAACTTTTTAATTAGAAAAAGCTACATTTACAATATTCTAAATAATTTAAAATAGTATCCACAGAAATGTTTTGTTTTATTTTTAAATATGTTTTTATACTGCTAGCTGAAAAGCTTTGTCCCACATTGCAATGACATAAGAAAAATATGGTTGAATAAGTCAACATCACGAATATTATTGTATTGTAAGACATCTTTTACGAGTACGGTGTTATAGATATCATTAAAGATATTCAAAACTAGGGTGTTTCATCTAAGTCAAAAATACTTTAAGAATGAGTCCACCTAATTGTATAAATTTATAGAATAAGTTTTTCTTTGATAGCTCCATATTTTCAAAAGTCTTTTTAAATTCACTCAAAGTAAATGGCTGAATTTCAAACTCAACATATTCTTCAGATAGAGAAGTATTTGAAATTAACTTTGCATTTGAACTTGTTAGATGAAAATCACAATCTCTATTAAGTTTTAAATCACTGATAACTCGCTCCCAGCCATCAATAACTTTGAATTTCATCAAAGAGAAAATAGACTTTACCTTTAACATCTTCTAACAAAGGCTTTAAATATTCTAATAAAAATTAACATTATTGATGCTCAATAAATTTGTAGCTTCAAAAATTGATATATATTTTATTCTCATCAGCTACATCTTTTTAAAATTTCATCTTTTATTATATGAAGAAGAGATGATTTTCCAACTCTTCTCATTCCATGTTAATATTTTTATAATAGGTTTTATTTATAAAGGGTTTTAATTTTATTAATATATTTTTCTCTAATAATATAATCCATAGTTTCACCTCATTTCTATTATAGTCGAAATATAAAATAAAAATCAAAGATTAGTTTCGAGTATAATCGAAATCAATCTTGATTATAGAGAACTATAATAGATTAAATTATTTTATACTTTATTTTAGAATATGAGACAACATGCATATTTTCTGGTATAGAAAAATTTGATGTCTTGTATTTCAAATTCTCCATCTAAACTTCACTCATAGCTGTTTGATGAAAATGGCTAAGACCTATTCAAGATCTAGATGTTTTATTTTTCTTTTTCAAAATTTTTAATAATAAATTTATTTAAAATTATTTAATTTTCAAATATGCTATCTGTTAAAGAAAATCTTTAACCACCATATAGTATATTCCTTGTTCATCATATCTTGGAATAATATCATCTTTTACAACAACTATCTTTTGAATCGAGTCATCAATTCTTTTTAAAAATTTATTTCCTGCTCTCTTTTTCCTCACTGTTTAATGCTAAAGCTGATTGTATATAATATCTAATGTACCTCTATTGACAACAAAATCAACTTCTAATTGTATTCTCTTTCTCTTATTTTCTTTGTCTGAGTGTATTCAACTACCCAACATCAACATTATAACCTCTTCTAATTAAATCATTGTAAATTATGTTCTCCATAATAGTGTCTTTCTTCCTTAGTTCTAAATTAAGTCTTGCATTTCTAAGTCCGATATCAGCAAAAATAATATTTTGAGGTGTTGAAAATATTTTGCTCCCTTTATATCATATCTTTTAGCACTATATATATATAAGATTCTTCAAAATAAGAAAGATATTTAGAAATAGTATTATGAGATATACTTTATTTTTATTTTCAGATAAAAATCTATTTGAAAGTTTTAGAGGATTTGTAAGAGAACCTGTTGCTGATGAAAATAAAATTAAGTAAAATATCTAATATATCTGAACTATTTTTGAATTTTTGTTTCTTTCAATAATATCTTTAATATAGTTTCTCAAATAAATTTTAAATAAGCACTCTTTTTCCTCAAAAAGTTTCTAAATTTTCATAAGGCATTCCACCAAATACAACATAATCACGCTAAGCTAAATTTTGTCTTTATAAGCATTATAAAACTCAGCAAATGATAGAGGAAAGATATGAATTTCATCTCCTCTATCTCAATTGAGTCAATATATCTTTTTGAAAAGCATTTTAGAATTACTACCTGTAACATAGATATCTAAATTTTCATTTTTCATAAGTCCAAGTAAAGTATCAACAAAAAGTTATTTCTTCATCAGAGTCAGAATATATGGATTTTTACTGGCTGAAAATTGGATTTCATCAATAAAATATAGTATTTCTTACTTTTTACTTATTTTATTTTTATGTAGTCATTTAATTCAAAGGATTTCTAGCCTTGATGTTATCTATTTCATCAAGTGCCATTTCATAATTTGTTCTTCATACCATTATTTAACAAATAATCTTTATATAATTTTAAATAATAAATAAGATTTTCCACATCTTCTTATTCCTGTAATAATTTTATCTCTTCCATTATCTTTCTTTTATTAGTTCATTTAAATACTTTTCTTTCAACTATCATATTAAACCTCCACAGACAATTTTATATAGTTCTGTAATTTTTGTCTGAGTATAAGATAACATAAATTTTAAAATATTTTCAATTTTTAGTTGTCTCTAATAGCAATAGATTTCTCCATTGCTTTTTCTCAATAAAAATTATTACCTAAATATTATAACTTGTATGGCTCTAGAAACAACTTTGAATTATGATAGTGCCATCATAAATATGATTACTATCTTTTAAATCTTCTATTCAGATTATAATCACCCATGTTAAATTACAGTTGAATCATCTTAAAATTAGATTAGCATTTGTCTGTTCCTCTACTCATACTCTTTCATCAATCATACATTCAATATGACCAACCATTTTACTAAGATATCTTCTTCAGATATCAAAACTCCATTTCCGCTCCTGTTTCTCATACTCAATACCTGTTTCATATGCATTACTCAAAAATGAACTTTTCTGATTTTTGAACCAATCCAATCTCGCTCTGTGTCGTATTCTTCCTGAATAAATAAACCATCAACAAGTAGATCAGTATGATCGAGCATTGTTATACTTTTTGTTGTTCAATGCTTGTAATTCATCATATAACTAACCAGAAAATAAAAGTACTGTGAGCCCAACAGAATGAGCCCACATTGCAATTTCACTAAGTCCTTCAGCTTGTAGGATAGGTTCACACCTATAAAAAGATAATCCTTCAATTTCATTTATTGACATAGACTCTTGAATAAGTCCAATTAAATCAGCTGTATCGACTATTATATTTTTCTAATCTCTTGCATATCTGGATTACAACATCCTGGACATCTTTTTACAGCCTTGAACCCAAATAGCAAAAGTCTTTCTTTCCCTGGTCCTCAGACTCAGTACACATTCTAATAGATGCAAGATTTAGATAAAGTATAAAATTCACCTACTTTTAATTCAAAAGTCAAACTGACATAATTCTGGTTTATCTGGAAATAACTGTTTAATTATGATTTTCTACTTCTCAACATATCAGAACGTTCAAATATAAATTTGATAATGGATTGATAATGACAGTTTCCATAACATTCAAAAGCCCTCTTCCACCATTTTGTTTTTCCAGCTTTTTCCAATAGAAGCAAATATTTTATCCTCATCTTCAAAATCAATTTTTCGCATATCTTTTCTTCAACAAAGTTCTCTATTGTCTTAAATTTAAGTTTTGCAATTTTTGTAAATACATCTGGATCATCAATAAAGTTGAATGCAACGATATTATCTCCAATACGATTTAGTAATTCAGGTCTTCCAAGTACTTTAATAAAATGATCTTGAACTTTTTAACAAATTCCTTTTGACTTCTTTTAGGATTTATATCTGAATCAACTTCTGCAGCTACTCTATATTAGAGTCAAAAATGATGATTGTTTCGAGAATAGACAGTTTCACCTTTTACCATCAGTAAGTCTACCATCTTCTAATATTTGTAGAACTTATCCAGAAATTCTACCATGAGCCTTTCTATTTCATCAAACAACAAAACACAGAAAGGCTTTTTCTTTTACAGCATTTGTTAATTGTCCCACCCATGCCTCATATCCAAACATGTCCAGGAGGAGTCCAACTAATCTTTGATCACTATGCTCATGGTTATACTCAGACATATCAAAACAGAATACATGCGTTCTCATCACCAAATACAAAAACTAGCTAAAGGATTTTGCAAGTTCTGTCTTTACCAACTCCTGTTGGTCCAACAAAAATAAAAAGTTCCTTTTGGTTTTTGTTTGGAAGAATGTTGTAAACCTGAAAAGCCAGTATATGCTCTTATGATTACATCTTTAACTTTAGAGATTGCAGCATCTTGTCCCTTTTACTCTTTTTCCAAGTTCTTCTTCATACGTTCTATTTTATCTTTTTGATAATTCTTCCCAAGGACTTTACTTTTTCACCATATTTAAATAAGTTTATAAGTTTCTCAAATGACATTCTTTCACTCATTTGACGTGATAATTTCATCATTTGTGCAATATCTTTTGATGAGAAAACCATCTAATGCATCAATAAGATCATCTTTTTGCTGTTTTATCTGAAATAATATCTTGAGTAATGTTTAAACAAGGCTCTATTTGTATCAATGAAATGTTCTCTTTCATTGTGCCCAGGCATTGGGAATACTTACAGAACTAACCATAGAGTTATTTCAAATAGTATGCTGGAGGAATCATTGCATTATTATGTGCAACAATAATCTACAATATTTCTATATTAGCAAAATTAGAGTCTAGCATATTATATGATTGACTCACTTCAAGGTTTTTTCTCAAAGTTGCTAGATAGTCTCTTTCTTTTTCTGATAGTGATTTGCATTTCAAATATATAATCAGAATAATCCAGAACAAAAGGCAGTTTTCTGATGACTATTTTTCATAACATTTAACATGTATGGATTATCAGTGTGATTTATAGCAATTTCCACTTTTGAGTTGTATTATCACTCATATCAAAATCATCCTAAAGTCATAAGCTATCTGCTGAAGTTTCTTGAGAGTTTATCATTGTCAATATCAGTAACTTTTATCTGAAACAGTATAATCTATTCCATCAATAGATCCCATTTAATAACTTGTTTAAATCCTTTATCCCGTATATAAGAAATAAGTGTATTAATTACAGAGTCATATTTTCCAGAATTTTTAGGATTAAGCATTATATCAGCTGTATTTCCAAAAACAACAATAGAAGATTTATAACCTATATCTCTACTAAAACGTTCAATCCAAAGATTTAATTCTCTATCTGCCATATACTTTCTCCTTCATTAGTTTGGTAAAAGTGTTTGCATCCATTGAAAGTTTATCAGGATTTTCTCCAGCAAAACTCTTTCATCGGATAGTTTTATAGAATATACTTTTTCAAGGTCAACATTAAATTTTTCAATATCCTTTTAAACATGTCATTCCTGCATAGTTATCAAATTTATATGCAATCTTTCCACATAAATCACATTACATATTGCGTTTTTCCAGATGGTTGCTTAGCAACAATCTTTACATAATTTTCCATCTGTCTGTACTAGTTGAGTTTTTTCAACTGTAAATTCTGTTTTTGAAAGTTGTTTTATAATAGATATTACAATTTCTCTACGGGTTTCTTCAGAAATAAAGAGTTTCATCCACTTCATTTTCGAGTTCAACTACTCAATAGTATTTGAGTCTATTGTCCCCACTTTCAAGAGCCGACCTAAGTTTATTTATTTTATTTAAGAATTCCTGTGTTTTTCTTGATTTTCAATTTTTCTGATTTTTAAACGACTTTCAGCCTCATTAATAGCTTGAGCCACATCCTTTTCTGATGTTTTTATAGTATTTTTCCTTTCCAGTCAGAAGCTTTTTCAGCTTCGAAATAATGAAGCTGATGATTTTTAAACTCTCAGAAGAAGATAGCTTTCCACTTTCAATATCTTTTTCTAAGTTCTTGCATTTTCTGGTATAGAATAGTTAACAACAATTGGATTGTAATTGTCTGAAGTACTGAAAATATTCATTCATTAATTCACTTTGTTGCTGCTCTCTTTCAGCACTGCAGAGCTGCTACTCATACGTTCAGGAACGATCAAACTCTTCACGGGCTGCAGACTGCTAATGATGACATAGTTCTAATGTATGAGCCAAACCTCAAAAGCTTTATATCTCTAGCACTTTCAGGATCAGACACTAGTAAACTCTCTAATCCTAGCAAGATCTGATTCTAATCTACTCATTTCAGATGGAATATAGGGCTGAAAGTCCATGACTTAGCATTTCTCTGTATTGTTGCTCATAACGACGATAAAATTCTTCTGTTGTTGTAGCAATTCTGTTTAAATAAATTTGTCTCTCTACGTTCAGCTTCTAATTGATAAGAATATTCATATGAACTACTCATAGTCTCCCTTATTTTCTCTTAGTTTTCTTTTTATTATCTTTTATTTGCTGTTTTTCTTCTTGTTTTGTAGTTAAATATGACTCAAGATTCATAGTTTTCAATATTGTTGGCAATAGCAATATTTCCAAAGTTAGTATCATCAGTTAAAAAGTATTGGTTTCTTTGTACAATATTTAATTGCAATTGAAAGAATTTTATTATCATTTCTTTCCTTTATCTAAATCTTTTGATATTAACTCAGGATAACTTGATTCTTTAATATTTAACCAGTCACAATTGCTATATTTACTATATTTCTAATTATCTCTCTAGCTTTCTTAGCTATTTCCTCATCATCTGAATTTTTAAGTCCATCCAATTCATCCAATACAATCATTGGGTATAACTAACAAAGTTTTTCTTTCCATCAAACCATGAAATTAGATTAGGTTCATTCAGTAGTATGAAGTATCTGCTATATAGACATCATTAAATTTCATAAAATGAATCATCAAAGAATGTAGCAAAGATGCATTTCTCAAAACCATCTATATTCTTTTTAACATTCATAGAATGGATTGTCTGTTTTTAAGAAATTCATCCAAATTAAACACTTTATTTATAAATTCTTCTTCCTCTTTTTCCATTGTCTAATATTCTCATAGAGTTCTTTTAAAAATATTCTTATGTGCAAGTACTATCTCATTATATTTTTCGTTACTTACTGTTTTATATAAATTTAACTCAGGAATTAATTTTTCAATTTGAAGAGATATTCTTTTCAAATTGAGAATAGTCTTCTCTACAATTGTGTATTTATCTATTTCAAAAAGATTCTCATCTTTAAATCTATTAAAGAAATTAAGAATACTTTTTCAGAGTACAAATATTTGTGTAATTCCATTTTTGAAATCCAATTTATATGAGCCTTTTAGTATGATACAATTACTTCCCAGAAAGCTCCAAAATATCTTCCAATGAATCCTGTACTCCAACATGTTCAATCACAATTTGCATCATTTTTGGAATAAGGAATCATCTTGCTTTAAAAAGCACTAATTTCAGCATACTCACTTATTATTTTGCATTTTCTATATTTTTACTGTACTTAATAATATAGTCTTCATCAATGAGAAATTTTTCTTTATCTGTAGCTAAAATTGCATTTTTCCATAAAAATCTTTACTCTTTTTCATTAAATGATTCAATAATTTTTAGCTTTATCACCAAGCTCTTTATTTTCGAGAGATTATGCTAGTAGACATATTCAAAAAATAAATCTTTTAAACCCAGTTTCATAGAGTGCAAATAATATAATATTATCTTTGAGTGTAGTATTTATCTACTGTAGTTAGCTATGGCATTAGATAAATTATTTTTATATTCTTTTTGGAATATATGCAGTGCGATATCCCTTTGAACACTTTCTCCAGCTGATACAGTTGTCATACAAGCTTTTACTGAGTTGCTAACGTTAAAATATGAACCTGAGTTATTTAAACTCATAATCTGGGATACATGAATAATTAATTGCATTTTTGATTTTTAACTCAAATTTATCAGCACAAATACTATTCCTATTCTAATATGTTTGGTTGATCAATTTTTACATCCTGATAATATTTTGCTTCAACACAGAAATAAATCATCATTTTTATAAATTCTCCTATAAGATTATATATCTCATCAATTGATACTAATTTTTATTTCATCATCTGGATTTTTATCTCAATAGATGGTAAATTTTTAACTCCTCTGGATAAGGAATATCAAATTTTTAGACTTATTTCATCTATATTTTTGATCTTCCATCCCAGAAATTTTCCATTTCATTCCATCCACAAGTTCAACTTTTTCTAATAATATTCTTCCAATATAACTCAGCATATAATTGTCTAATACTTTTGAACTTTGAGTATTAGATGTAAAGCCAACTTAATTCATTTCGTTTTTGGTATTTTGAATTTTCGAAAAATTCTCTATAAGCTCCTTCTGGAAAATCAGAATTATCTGGATTATCAATATCAATAATAGGAATACCAGTAACTTCTCCTTTATAAAGAGTTGTTTCATCCTTTAACTTTAAGATTTTTCTACAAGTTCATAATAAAAAGAAAATGTTTCTTCAGAGGAAACCCCAGGTAATAATCCTTGTGCCTGCATTTCACGTCCCTGTTGGAGTTAATCTTAAATTATTACAGCAACTGTATTCAGTTCAGTTTCATCATCAATTCCAGAAATAATGATTGCTCCCAATATCTTGAAGTGAAAATGTAGCGGACGAATTAATAAATCAGCATCAGAAAGTGAAAATAGTTGTTCAAAAAGTTAGCAATAGAAAATTCAGAATAATTTGATAATTTTTCACATTTAGTGATAGCTTCTAAAAATAACCCACTCAATAGCAGGATTTTCTAGATGTGAAAATGAGAAACTCAGCTTTATATAGTATACGAGGATATGATAGTGTCACTTCTGTAAAATTCATAATTTTCCTCCCACATGTTTTTATATTCATTAATAATTTTTCTTCAATTTCAGGACTAATAATTTTTATTACAGTCCTAGCTCCCTTTCTATATAAAAGCTTCCATAATATTTTTTTATACTGGTGCTGTTTTAAATCCTGGCATATCCATATTAGGAAGTTGTACAGATTGATTTTTCATACATATGTTTAGCTCCCACAATAAAAAGCAGTTCTTGAGCACGCGAGAATGCAACATTAATACGTTCAAATGCAACCACATGCTTACTAGCTCTTCCTTTTCATTATTTCTTACTAAAGCTTGTGATGATAATATTCTTTTTCTTTACCTGAAACCTATCAACAGTATTTATATCTACATTAATAGCTAGAAATCATAAGTAGCATTACGAAAGGCATCTCTAATTTCATTTACTTGCATTTGATAAAAACTAATTACTCAACTGTCTTTTTGTTTATTCTTATTATACCCTTGCTTTTTATAAGCATCAGCTATTTTCTTTAATAACTCTATCACAATATATTTTTCTAAAATATTGTAATTGAAAGTACTATTATTAGGTCTTACTTCATAAATAGGAATATTGTTGGTGTATAGGAAGAATCAATCCAATAGGCATGTCTTTCTGGTATTACAAAAGTACTCTCATCTATACCTCTGATGGTTAAATTATGATTTTTCCATGATCTCTACTTCTTTTGAATTTCCACATGATAAACGTTGCTCATAGAAATCTATTAATTATCCATAATATCTGTGTGCATACGATATTGTACAAGTAGTGAGTGCTTTATGCTTTCATCTGCCTGCTCAAAATAGTCCCTAAACAAAGATGAAGTAACCATTTTTAAATCTTCTAAAATTTTTCTTGAGTAAAGTAAATCTCTTATTTCTTCAGGAATACTATCTTGATTTTCAGTTAATTCTTTATATGATTCTTCATGTTCTTTGAACATTGGTGGTAACTGTCTATGATCTCCCTACCATATGGCCTTTACGTGCTTTCATCAATGGAATAAAGCAATTCTGGTAGTTGCTTACTAACTTCATCAATACTAACAACATCAAAAATCATTATATCCATTGTCAGAAAGATTTCTCATATTATCGGTACAAGAAATACCTACAACATTACATGCATTTATATAAATTTGTTGATAATGTTCTTGATCATCTTTAAAAAGAATTTGACATCATCAAAATGTTCTTTAAAACTTCTAATTGTTTTCCCAATCATTTCTAATAACACTTTGTTTCTCTAAGTAGTTCTATATTTTTCTTTTTGTGACTCAATGTGTTCTATAATATCATTAGCTGATGTTGCTTCTATTTGATATTTTTTTCCCGCAATTCAAAGTAAAAGTATCTTTTTAGAACGAATCTGACTATAGTTTCTTCTATATCACTTTTTAATTTTATTTATATTGTTTGAGAAATCTCTCTTTTTATGATATCAAAACATCAATCTTATCTAAAGAATCTATAGCTTTCTTTGTAGTATCCAAGTAATATCTAATGCTTGCTTCCCATTTTATTAATTCTTCAAATATTTTAAGCCATTTATCTGTATCACCAGATTCAATATCATTAATTATTTCTGTCTGCAAAATGGCATGTTCTATGTTAGAGATACTAATTACAGAAGAAAAAGTTAAGTTCATCAATCTGAAGAGTTTTTCATTTCTTTTCTATACTCTACAATAGCATCTGATCATCATTTGTAAAGCAATCAAGTAATTTTCTCCTTCATTCAACTAGTTGAGACTTAAGAATTATTACTTCTCCATTATTACTACTATCTTTCCTTTAGCATTTTTAATTTTTTTCACATAATCCCTTTAATAGTTTTTAGATTCTTTGATATCATATATACGCAAAGCTTGTTCTGTACCAAGTCCCCATTATATCGAGATTAAAGCTACCTGAGTTAAGAAAATTCCTTTTTGTTGTATCATCAATAAGTTCATTTAAATTTTCCTCAAAAATTTTTAGTATATAGTCTGATAGATAAAATTGAGAGTCAGAGTTACCTTTTTAAACATTCTTCCGCTAAAAGCATACTGATGTTTATCTTCTTCAATTCTGGTATTTCTATTATTTATATTTTCTAATTCTTTTTGTTAAGAGATTGAAATTTTTCCTTTTTCTTCATATTGCTGTTGATTTAAATCAGATAAAAATGTCATTTAAATGTGTAATATCTTCATTGAATAAACTTGCATCACGAATGATCTGTATCATATTGAACACCATTGCTTTCAAGAGAATCCCATAAATTAATCAATTTTTGGATACCCTGAGTTGATAAAAGCACGATAATAGTACTTAAGTAGCCTCGTCTTCAGCAAATTTACTTGTATTTGAATCTTCAGATTTTTCTTTTTTTCTTCTTCCTTTTTGACCTAATCTAATAGCTCTGATTTCTGGAGAGTCAATAAGTCTTTCCAGAGCATTATCCACAGCATCATTTGATTGAGATGCAATTAGTACTCTATTCTCTATGAACAAATTGATAAATAGCTCTGCTATAACAGTTGTCTTACCAGTTCCAGGAGGTCCCTGAATTAAGCAAAGATCAGGGGCTGCTAGCATTTTGTAGACAGCTTCTTTTTGATTTTTCATTTCTTTCAATTCTAGGATTAAAGCCATGTATCTATACTCTCATCATTGTCTTCTTCAGAGTTCTTGCATTTCTAACATTAAATAGCCACATTGCAAGATTAGGAGAATAACATTCATCCTTTCTAGTTGTTCAATTGCTTTGTTCAAATCTTCTAATAAGAACAAAATCTCAATAGCTGATAAAGCTAGAAATCCATCTTTATAATAATTACTAAAACATTGTTATATACATAATCAACTATTTCTTCATCCTGAACTATGTTGATTTATTTCATCAAGATCACGAGAATTAAGATCATAGGCTACTTGAACTATATAGGGTTCTATAAAAAGATTATAAATATTTCTTTCAAGCATCTGTATTCTCTCCTCATAGTCGCCATTCATCAATTCTTCTGTAATATCATAATTATCTTTCGTATTCATCTTCAAAATACTCAGTATTTTCTTTAAGGCAGTATTCATTAACTATCTCTATAACGACCTAAGTCTATGCTATTAGACCTCTATTATTTGTATCACCTATAAAATCAAAAATACCATTTATTTTTAGGTAATTATTATCAAAAACTTGAATATCTCTGTTTGAGATACTTTTTGAAACTCTTAAATTCATCTTGATTTTTAAATACAAGCCAAAAATAAGCTTTTATTTTTCTTCATCAAATCCAACTTTAAAATACTTACAACCATAAATTTGACGACTAGCTAATTCTCTTTTTCCAAAGCAAGATGCTCTTTCCATTCCTCTAGTTTTTCACCTGTATATTCTGTAAGAGAATCAGCATCATCCAAAATTTCATCAGAAAATTAGCATGAATTCTTTCCGGGTGTACGATATGGATGCAGTAACATCACACTCAAAATCTAACAACTCTGTATCAATAATTTCAAATACAGACTCAACTATAAACTCTTTTACTGCAATACGTCCTTTTTACAATAATGATACTCCATCAGGTAAATAATTTTCCATAAAATCTCCAGGAGTTCTTTCTGGTTAATTCCTATCAATTTTATATCATATCCATTTTCATTAGTAAAGTTAAATTTCTAATATACATTTGTTTTTAAAACCTTCTGGAAACATTCCTTCTAAAAATCAATTGCATTCTACTGTCTGATGGTAATTCTTTTTAATTTAGGAAAATCTTTTTCACTAATGCATTTTCACTTCTTTTAATCTTTCGTTTCTTTCTTCGTTGTCCATTTAATCTGATACAAATATTTTTCATTATGAAAAGTACATATGAAAGTTATCTATAGCATCATCATTATCATCATCATCTTCATCATCATACTCACTCAGTATTCTTCATCATACGAAATTATTTAAGTATCTTTCATCCATTAATTATTCTCCCCTTTTAAAAAGAAGTAAAAGCCAAATATCAAACTCCTCAATTACGATATTTGGTATAAAAACTCCTACTAAACTATTTGAAAATATTTTATTTTAATATCCAAACTTAAGTAGTATTATATATCACCATTAGTACAATGTCAATAATAAATACACACTTTAAATTATTTATGAATATCTACTATTCTTTTAAATTAATATACATCAATTCGAAAAATATTTAATCAATAGTATAAAAGAAATTTTAAGTTATTATGCAAAAATTCTCTTAATTCTCTTGGCTTATAGTCAAATCTTTTTCTATCAATCCCACACCTAATATGAGCTAGTTTGGGAACATCATCTACAGCTTGTAGTTTCTTTAAACATAGCCTTTTTCAGAAAAATAGTTTCACATCTCTTGCAAATGTTGAAGGGATTACAAGAGATATATACAACTTCCTTTTAGATTAAGTTCAGCAACCTTGTCTATGATAGAAGCCTCTAGTCCCTTTCTTGGAGGGTCAAATATAATAGTATCTATTCTTTTGTTAGCATTTATAAGATTGACTAATTCTTTTCAACAGGCCATTAATAAACTCAATATTTTTCTATTCCATTTTCTTTTAGCAGTTTTCTCCATCTTCACTAGCAGATTTTCACTATCTCAATAGCATAGACTTTTTAGCCTTTCTTTGCCATTATCATTCCAATAGTACCTGTACCTGAGTAGGCATCAACAATGTACTTATCATCTATATTGTCAAAGAAATTTATTGCTATATCATACAATCTTTTAGCTTGTTTTACATTAATTTGGAAAAATGAAGTAGGTGATATATGAAATTCTATTCCATTTTAGATTTTCTTTTATAGATTCTTCACCATAGATAAAAAATATTCTTTTTCTCCCAATAACAGTATTAGTTTTTTAGAGTTTAAAGAAATATAGATAGATTTTAATTTCTTCTATTTTTCTCTAAGTCTAAATAAAAAGATTTTTAATATTTTTCAGTAATCTTATTAGAATTGATAATAAGAACAAGCATAGCTTCATTATTAGAATTTGTTCTTATCATTACATTTCTTAAAAAGTCCTTTATGAGTAATTTTCATTGTAGACAGAGATTTTATTTTATTTAAAAATTTCTTTTAATTCTTTATAATTCTATTACCTAATTTAGAATTTAATATATTTTCATCAACCTCAAAAACTTCATGGCTTTTTCTTTTAAAAGAAACCTGTAATAATTTTATTCCCATAGACAGAGAAAGGTTCAATAATCTTTATTTCTATAGTTATATACATCTTCACTCTGTAGGACATCAGAAATTTCTATATCAGGAAGTCCTGCAATTTTTCTCATAACTTCTTCAACCATAAGTTTTTGTATTTCAATTGACTTTCATACTTTAAGCATAGCAAAAATCACAGCCATAAAAATCTTCAAAAAGTAAATTTATGACTGTCTATTCTTTCAGGTGAGCTTTGATAATATTTTTAATTAGATCCTCTAGCATAAGTTTTTTACAGAAATTATTTCTATTTCAAGTTCAGTCTTCAGGTATGGACATAGGAACAAAAACAGCAAAACCATTGTAATATCCTAATCCTTCTCCACCAAAGACTATTTTATCAATCTTTTATTTGTATAATATCAGCTACTTTTAACATCTTATTCCTCAATTTCAAAAGTAAACTACTTCTTCAGTCACTTTCATTCCTTTGGCTTCCATATCTCTTTTAATTTTTATCTAAGTCTAATTTACTGTCATAGTAAATAATTTTTATCTAAGTCTTTATCTAATTCTTCTAAAGTTTCATTTGCAGTTTTTAATTGCTTTTCAAGTTCTGTAACTTCTCTTAAGTTTGTATATTGAAAGAGCCAGATAAAGACAACAACAATAAAAGTAAGTAAAGCTAAGTATTTCATATTAATCTAAAATCCTTTCTAAAATTCTAAGTTTAGAAGAATGAGCTCTGTTATTATTTTTAATTCATCTTCTACAGGTATTATAGGCTTTTCTTGTAATAATCTCAAATTTCTTTTACTCCACACACATGCAAATAGGAATATCTTTTAGGACATTTTACAAGCTGTTGCTAAGTCTTTTAAATTTATTTTTAACTATTCTATCTTCTAATGAGTGAAAGTAATTATTCCTAATCTTCCTCCAACTTTTAAAAGTTCAACAGCCTTAGACATTGCATTTTCTAAAACTTCTAATTCTCTGTTGACTTCAATTCTGATAGCCTGAAAAAGTCTTTTTAGCAGGGTGCTTTGAAGCTCTTTTCAGGATAGGCTCTTCTAATTAAAGCAACTAATTCAAAAGTTGTTGTTATAGGCTTTAATTTTTCTATTTTCACAGATTAATTTTGGCAATTTTTTCTAGCAAATCTTTCTTCACCATATTCAAAAATTATTCTTGATAATTCTTCTTCAGAATAAGTATTAACTACATCATAGGCAGATAATTTTTGATCTGTGTTCATTCTCATATCTAATTTTACATCATATCTGTATGAGAAAACCTCTTTCAGCCTCATCTAGTTGTTTTAGAAGAAACACCTATATCCATAAGTATACCATCCACCTTTATCAATTCCTGCCATATAGGCTAGAGTATCTATATTTTCAAAATTCCCCTTTTAGAACCTTCCATTTAGAAGCATATTTTTCTAATCTCTTTTTGAATATTCTATTGCATTACTATCTTGATCTATAGATAGAAGAAGTCCTTTATCAGATAATCTTTCTAATATTCCTTCAGAGTGACTTCCTCCTCCAAGAGTACAGTCTATATATATACCATCAGGATTTATAACAAGATTATCTAAGGTTTCATAATACAAGACAGGGATATGATAATCATTTCCAATTTTTTTCCATAAAAATCTCCATTTTTCCAAATTATTAAATTATAAAATTGAGGGCTGTTACAAAATTAATTTCAATTTAAGTAAAAAATAAGTGAGTTACAGCATGAAATTTTCTTAGATAAAAATCAATAGAATGAGCTGCGAGCCTATAATGTGCAGAGTGCTTTGAGAGCTCAGAATTTCCTGATTTTGCTAGGCTATTCAATTTTATCGTTCAAAAGAAATTTCACATCTACGTAACGAACTATTTTTACTTTTGATTGAAATTAATGCAACAGCCCTCTATGATATTACCAAGTTAAAGCAATAATTATTTTGACTAAAAATCTTTTGTAAAAGCTTCTAAAGTTAAAACTAGAAGCATTGGTGAAAAAGTCTATAGGTAAATCTATAAATTTATCTAAAAAGTCTTTAAATGGTTTTCAGTATAGGGTCAGTTAAATTATATATAAGGTCAGTAAAGTTATTATCCATTGGTATCCAAGATAAACTCTAATCATTATTAGTATGTAAACACACCAAATCATTCTATCTAATATTGTTATAAGTGAATATGTTAAAAAGTGGCATAATCTCCTCTTTTCTATTGCTCTAAAAATAATGTTTAGCTTTTAAACGTATATTCCCAACCTGACCATATTGTTAAGATAACAGGAATTAGCATCAAAGACTTCAGCTATTGTAAAGAAGTGCCCAGCTAGATTAAAACCTATAGGTCCTATTGCTAAAGCGATTACAATAACGAGCATTTGGCTAGTTGTCTTATACTTTCCTAGATTACCAGCTGCTATGATTTCTCCCTTGGCTGCCGCTAGTATTCTTATTCCACTGATCAAAAATTCACGTGCTAAGACGATGATAGACATCCAACCTGGAATATATTCTAGTTGCACAAATATTACAAGTGCAGAGATTACAAGTATCTTATCTGCAAGAGGATCCATAATTTTCCCGAAATCAGTTATAAGATTGTATTTTCTTGCAATATAACCATCAAAGAAATCAGTCAATGAGGCAACAACAAATATCACAAGAGAAATCATTCTAAAGATAAAACCAAATTTACTTGAATCAGATGCTTGTAAAAACATTATAAAAGGGATAGCCAATATAAAATCTAATCATAGTTAATCTATTAGGTAAATTCATAAAAACCCTCCGAAACTTAAAATTAAACTTTTTTTCTACTTAAAGAGATTTTTCCACCTTCCATAGAAATAACTCTAACTTTGAAAACATCTCCAACTGAAAGTACGTCTTCAACTTTTTCCACTCTTTCAGGAGAGATTTCAGATATATGTAGTAAACCTTCTTTACCAGGTAAAATTTCCATAAATGCACCAAATTTCATTATAGAAACAACACGACCTTCATAAACTTCGTTGTATTCAACTTCTAACAAAAAGAATCTATAAGTTTTAAAGTCTTTTCTAAAACTTCAGCATCTTGAGCGAAAAACAGATACAAGTCCATCATCTGTTATATCAACAGTAGCACCTGTTTGATCTATGATACTTTTAATATTTTTTTCCACCTGGTCCAATAAGAACAGCAATCTTGTCTTTTGGAATAGTAATTTGTTGAATTCTAGGTACATTAGATTTTAATTCAGCAGGTTTAGAAATTGTATTATTCATAAGTTCTAATATTTGTTGTCTAGCTTCATGAGCTTGATTTAAAGCAATTCTCATGATTTCTTCAGTTATACCTGTGATTTTAATATCCATTTGTAGAGCTGTGATACCAGATTTAGTACCAGCAACTTTAAAGTCCATATCTCCTAAGTGGTCTTTCAAGTCCCATTATATCTGTTAAAACAGTGAATTCTTCTCCTTCTTTGATAAGTCCCATAGCTATACCTGCAACATGTTCTTTTATAGGAACTCCAGCAGACATAAGTGATAATGAACCTCCACAGATAGAAGCTTGAGAAGATGAACCATTAGATTCTGTTATTTCAGAAACAACTCTTATAGTATAAGGGAATTCTTCTTCACTAGGGATAACATATCTTAAAAGCTCTTTCAGCAAGTGAACCATGTCCTAATTCTCTTCTTCCAGGTGAACCCATTCTTCCAACTTCTCCAACTGAGTATGGAGGAAGTTATAGTGTAGATAGAATTTTTATAATATTCTTTTCTAAATCATCTATCAATTGTTCATCAGCTTTAGTTCCCTAATGTAGTTATAGCAAGAGATTGAGTTTCTCCTCTTGTAAATAGATGCTGACCCATGGAATAGGTAAAACATTAATTTGAGCATCTAATGGTCTAATTTCTGTAGTGTTCTTCCATCAACTCTATGTTTATGATATAGGATAGCTTCTCTACTAATTTTTTCATTAAATCATGGTAGTAAGTTTTAAATTCAGTAATTACATCTTCTGGTAATTCTTCTTCAGGAACATCAGGATAATTTTCTCCTATGAATTTATTTAATAATTCTTCTTCTAAAGAATCAACAGCTTCTTCTCTATTTTTCTTACCTGTAGTTAATACAGCTTCTTGTAATCTTTTTGTGTCCATTTGTATCGATGAAGTCTTTAACAAGAGGTAAGACTTCTTCTTTTGTAAATTCTATATTTTCTTTTCCATATAATTTAGCAAAAACTTCTTGAAATTCACAGATTTTTTGATGTTGTCATGTGCGAACATGATAGCTTTTAACATAGTTTCTTCATCTAATTCTTTTGCTCCTGCTTCAACCATGTTTACAGCATCTTTTTGTTCCTGCAACAGAAAGGTCAAGTTCACTTTCTTCCAATTCAGCAGGAGAAGGATTTAAAATAAATTCTCCATTTTTGTATCCAACTGTAACCCCTGCAACAGGTCCCTAAGAATGGAATATCAGAAATCATAAGTGCAAGTGAAGAACCAATTATACCTAAGTAATCAGGTGTATTCACTTCATCATATGATAGAACTGATTAACAATATGTACATCATAGTTGAAACCTTCAGGGAAACATTGGTCTTATTGGTCTATCAATAAGTCTAGCTATCAAAGTAGCATTTGTTGAAGGTCTTCCTTCTCTTTTTGTTAAAAACCTCCAGGAAATTTACCAGTAGAATAGATTTTTTCTACATAGTCAACAGTTAAAGGGAAAAAGTCAGCTCCTTTCTAGCTTCTTTACTACGGTTGGCAGTAGATAAAACAACTGTATCACCGTATTGAATAACAATAGCTCCACTAGATTGTCTAGAGATTTTACCAGTAGAAACTTTTAAAGTTCTTCCAGCAAGCTCTAGCTCCATAATTTTTCATCAAACATTAAATTTTTCACTCCTTAAATCTTAATCAATATTTTTCTAGATAATTATATCACAGTAAACAAAAAAATACTATTCAATAATGTCAGCAACTTTTAAATTTAAATAGTCAATTAATTTTTGTGGAGAGATTTCTGTTGTAAACCTCTCAAACCTCCGCTTATTAAAATAGTTTCATTGTCAGTAGCTGAATTGTAGAATAAAAGGCAGTATGTCTTTTTAATAGCTATAGGAGAGCAACCTCTCTTAAATAACCAGTCATAGAAAATAAATCTTTCATTGGTACATTTCGACTTTTTACTTCCTGAAATTTTTGCTAATTTTTAAATCTAATTTTTCTAAACCTGGAATACAAGCTACAATCATTTCTTTCTTTTCGTTTAATAGAACCAAAAGTTTTCAAATATCCTTGTGATGTCCTCATTAGTTTTTATTGCTACTGATAAAGCATCTAAATGATCTTCGTCAACTCATATTCTCTAACGATGTGTTCTATTTTTGTGTGTTTCTAATTCTCTTATTGCATTTGTTTTTCATAATTTTTTTCACTATCCTATTTCTATTCTATTTTTCTATAATCAAAATTAATGTTTTTAATTTTGTCAGAGCACTTTTAAAGCAACTTTATTTTACCATATTTTCAAAATTTTAAAAGATTTAGATTGCTTTACAAAACTATATATAAATAGTATAATAGAAGGAAAAATTATACAGTATTTTGACAAATTTATTATTATTTTATTATGAAGGAGAGTGTTTAATAGCGATTTTAAAAGAATTATTTGATCCGAAAAGAATCAAAATGGGAGTGGAATAAACTTACCTATGTTCTTAGCAGCATTGGTAGTTGTCGCTAATAATGGTATATGTACCTTTTGGATTAGATAAAGAAGGAAACCCAGGAAGTTTTTAAGACCTAATTTTTTAATTATGTTTTCAGCTTTAGCTGTATTTGGTCTTTTATTTGGAGAAATTGGAGATAGAATTCCTATTTGGAATGACTTTATGTAGGTGGAGGAACTATCTTAGTTTTTCTTTATGGCTGCTGTATTTGGAACTTATGGATTTAGTTCCTGAAAAAGTTTTATGTCAGCTGTTGATGTCTTTTATAATAAAACAGCCTGTTAATTTCTTAGAAATGTTTATACCTGCATTGATAGTTGGATCAGTTTTAACAGTTGACAGAAAGACTCTTATTAAGTCAATAAGTGGATATGTACCTCTAATTATAGTTGGTGTATTTGGAGCTTCTGTTTGTGGTATAGCTGTAGGATTTATCTTTGGAAAAACTCCTCAAGATGTAATGATGAATTATGTTTTTACCTATAATGGGTGGAGGAACTGGAGCAGGAGCTATACCTATGTCTGAAATGTGGGTCTTCAAAAACTGGTAGACCTGCATCAGAATGGTTTGCTTTTTGCTATTTCTATTCTAAAGTATAGCTAACGTTTTTGCAATAATATCGGGAGCATTATTAAAGAAATTAGGAGAAGTTAAACCTAATTTAACAGGTAATGGAGATTAATTATAGATAATTCAAAAGAAGCTATAAGAGATAAAGAGTTGAAGTTAAAACCCTGAACTTACAGATACAACTGCTGCATTTATCTTAACAGGAATATTATTGATGATAGCTCATATCTTAGGAGAACTTTGGTCAGCATTTTGCAAAAAGTCATAATATAGATTTTGAATTACATCGTTTAGTATTTCTTAATTCTTTTAACTATGTTCTTAAATATTGCTAATGTGGTTCCTGATAGACTAAAAAGCTGGAGCAAAAGAATGCAAACTTTCTTCTCTAAGCATACAATTTGGATACTAATGGCTGCTGTTGGTTACAACAGATGTAAAAAGAAAAAGTGCTGCACTAGCTACCTTCTAATTTATTAATTGCTCTTTAGCAATAGTTTTGGAGCAGTTGGATTTATTATGTTAGTTGCTAGAAAAATGAAATTCTATCCAATTGAAGCTGCTATCACTGCTGGACTTTGTATGGCAAACAGAGGAGGAGCAGGAGACGTTGCAGTTCTAGGAGCTGCTGATAGAATGGATCTTATGTCATTTGCTCAAATATCTTCTCGTATAGGTGGAGCTATGATGCTAGTATTTGGTTCTGTACTATTTAGTATCTTTGCATCATAATTATAATTATTACAGTTAGCCAAAAATTTAGCTATAATTCATTTTAAGAAAAATAACTTAATTTAGATTAGGAGGACAGGAATGAACAAGATTAAAATTATGGAAACATGCCTAAGAGATGGACATCAATCACTTATGGCAACACGTATGACAACAGCTGAAATGTTACCAATAATCGAAAAATTAGACAGTGTTGGTTACCATTCATTAGAAATGTGGGGAGGAGCAACATTTGATGCTGCCCTAAGATTTTTAAATGAAGATCCTTGGGAAAGACTGAGAGAGATCAAAAGAGAGCTAAAAACACTAAACTTCAAATGTTATTAAGAGGTCAAAACCTATTAGGTTACCGTAACTATCCTGATGACATTGTTGAAAGATTTGTTAAAAATCTATACAAAATGGTATTGATATAGTTCGTATATTTGATGCTTTTAAATGATGTACGTAACTTAAAGACAGCTTGTGAAGCTACATATGGTGGACATGCAGCACTTGCTGAGTTATACTATAAGTCCTGTTCATACTATAGAATATTATAAAAATCTAGCTTTAGAAATGCAAGAAATAGGTGCAGACTCTATAGCTATAAAAGATATGTCTGGAATCTTATTACAGAAGTTGCTTATGAATTAGTTAAAACTTTAAAAATCTGTTTTAAGAGTACCTGTGAAGTTCATACTCATGCAACAGCAGGACTTGCAAGCATGACTTACTGTAGAGCTATTGAAGCTGGAGCAGACATAGTGAGACACTGCTATATCTCCACTATCAGGAGGAACTTCTCAACCAGCTACAGAAAGCCTTGTTAGAACTTTACAAGGAACTGAAGAGAAACAGGGTTTGATTTAAATCTATTAAAAGAAATAGCAGAATATTTCAAACCTATAAGAGCTAAATATTTACAAGAAGGAATATTAAATCCTCAAGCTCTTATGACTGAACCAACATAGTTGAGTATCAATTACCAGGAGAATGTTATCTAACTTCCTATCTCAACTAAAAATGCAAAAAGCAGAACACAAATATGAAGACGTTTTAAGAGAAATCCCAAGAGTAAGAGCAGATTTAGGATATCCACCTCTAGTTACTCCTTTTAAGCCAAATGGTTGGGACTCAAGCTATATTCAACATCTTAACTGGACAAAGATATAAATTAATACCTAATGAAATAAAGAACTATGTAAGAGGTCTTTTATGGTAGAGTCCAGTGCCTATAACAGATGAAATAAAGAATACTATTATAGGAGCAGAAGAAAGTATTTACAGGAAGACCAGCTGATAAATTAGCACCTGAATATGATAAGTTAGTTGAAGAAAGTAGAGAATTTGCAAGAAGCGAAGAAGATGTATTATCTTATGCTCTTTTCCCTCAAGTTGCAAAGATTTCTTAATAAAAATATGAAAATGAATAATAAAAAAATATTGCTACTTTGGCAACAAAAGCTCTATTATATGAGGTTAGTATAAGCCCAAAAGCAGGACTTGTTAGTCGTCTTAGTAATGGTTCTCATAAAGACATGAATTTTTCTATACATTTATTGATTCAAGTTTGGCACTACATAACTTCTTGAATTACTTTTGATTACGGACAAGAGAAACTTTTCTTGTCTAATTTTTAAAAGACTTAGAGAGTTGGAAAAGTAGCAGAAAAGAAATGTATGAAGCTACAAAGGGTATCAATACTCATAAAGGAACTATTTTTCTATGGGAGATTTTACTTGCTGTTTTTAGGTGTACATTTAAAAAGAAAATAAAAAAATTGACCTAAAAAGTTTTTAAGTGAAAAAGATAAAAAGAAATGTATAAAGCCACTTTTAAATGAGTTGGAGATGCAAATAATATTTCTACCTATGGAGAAAAAGGCATACTAAAGAATATCATTTTGACAGGTGCAAGAGGACTTGCTATTTCTGGCTATGAAATAGTTTTGCTAGATGGTATCAATAAGTTAAAAGATTTTTGTAAGACTTTTAGATTTTGAAACAGCTTGTATACTTTTGTTATTTTACTATATGTCTGTTTTAGATGACACAAATATAGTAAATAGAGCAAAGTATTACAACACTAAAAGTTCAAATCCTATCTAAGGAGCTTTTTGAACAACATAGAAAAACATTAGTAAAAAGAAAATATTAAAACTCTATGTCAAAAATTAAATGATATTTTCATAGAAAAAATATAAGTGCTGGTGGCAGTGCAGACTTTACTAATTTTTGACAATTTTTATACATTTATTAACAGATGAAGAGTAATTTACACGAAGTTAAGGGAGGTAATTATGGTTTTTAAAAACTGTTGGTATTGCTGGAACATTAGAATCAAGTGATGCTATGATAACTGTTGAACCTGCCAATGAAGGTGGGATTGTTATTGATGTTTCAAGCTCAGTAAAAAGACAATTTGGTAGACAAATTACAGAAACTGTGCTTAACACTATAAAGGAATTGGGAGTTGAAAAATGCTTCTGTTAAAGTTGTGGATAAGGGTGCATTAAATTATGCTCTTATAGCAGAACTAAAGGCTGCAGTATACGAGCTGCTGGAATCTAAAGAATATAAATTTTTAGGAGGAATTATGGCAATTAGAGATAGATTAAGAAGAACAATGATGTTTCTGCGAGAACAATCCGTCAATGATTACAGATGCTCATATCTATAAACCAGACTCTATAATGATTGACTTAGAAGATGCAGTAAGTGTAAATCAAAAAGATGCTGCTAGATTTTTAGTTTCTGAAGCATTAAAAGCTATAGATTACAAAACAACTGAAAGAGTTGTAAGAGTAATGGACTTGACACTCCATTTGGAGCAGATGACATAAAGAGCAGTGTAAAAGCTGGAGTAGATGTAATAAGACTTCCTAAGACTGATAATCCAGATGAAATAGTTGCTGTGGATAAACTTATCACAGAAGTTGAAAGAGAAATTGGTGAAGGAGAAACTTTACTAATGGCAGCTATAGAAAAGTGCTGCAGGAATTATGAATGTTAAAGAAATAGCTCTTGCAAGTAAAAGACTTATGGGGAATAGCTCTAGGAGCAGAAGACTATGTTACTAACAAAGACTTCAGAAGTAAACATGGTTGGGAACTATACTATGCAAGAGAAGCAATAGTTCTTGCTGCAAGAAATGCAGGAATTTATTGTTTTGACACTGTTTATTCAGATGTTAATAACATAGAAGGTTTTAGAGATGATACAATTCATTAAAGATTTAGGATTTGATGGAAAAATCTTGTATACATCCTAAACAAGTTAGAATAGTACATGAAAATTTATACACCTAGCCAAAAAGAAATTGAAAAATCAATCAGAATTATAAATGGAGCAAAAAGAAGCTGAAGCTAAGGGTTCAGGAGTTATATCTGTTGATGGTAAAATGGTTGATAATCCAATTATTATGAGAGCTCAAAGAGTGCTAGACTTAGTAAAAAGCTAGTGGGATTTATAAGGAGGACTAATCATGAAATTTAATAAAAAATGCAGTTGGTAGAGAAATTCCTGAATACTTAGAAGGAATTGGAGGAGTAGTTCCTTTTAAAGGTGTTGACGCAATAAAACCAACTAAAATAAAAGCTGGAGCAAAATTAAGAATGAGAATTCAAGATGAAAAAAACTTGTTGCCAGCATAGAAGAAGCAATTAAAAAAATCAGGATTAAAAGATGGAATGACTATATCTTTCCACCACCATATGAAAAATGGAGACACAGTAGTTAATAGAGTTTCTAGATATAATCTCTAAAATGAGAATTAAAGATTTAACTTTAGCTCCAAGTTCATTATCACCTTGTCATGATCCTGTTGTTGACCATATAAAAAAGTGGAGTTGTTACAGGAATCAATCAAGTGGACTTCGTGAACCTTTAGGAGATGAAATTTCAAAAAGGTATACTTAAAAACCTGTTATCATAGAAGCCATGGTGGAAGAGCAAGAGCTATTGAAGATGGAGAATTACATATAGATGTAGCTTTTATTGCAGCACCTAGTTGTGATGAAATGGGAAATATGAATGGTAGAACTGAGTAAAAGTGCTTGTGGATCTATGGGATATGCAATAGTTGATGCTCAATATGCTGATTATGTTATAGCTATCTACAGATAATTTAGTTCCTTTCCCTAATCGCCAGCAAGTATGAGAGCAAACTTTAGTAGATGCTTGTGGTTGTTGATGAAATTGGAGATCCTAAAAAATAGTTTCAGGAGCCATAAGATTTTTCTGATAATCCCAAGAGATTTATTAATAGCTCAAAATGCAGTTAAAGTTAGTATAAACTCTGGATACTTTTAAAAGATGATTTGTTTATCAAACAGGAGCTGCAGAGCAAGTTTAGCAGTTACAAGTCTTTTTAAAAGAAGAAATGATAAAACAAAAACATAAAAGGCTTCTTTAGGACTAGGGAGGAATAACTTCTCAATTAGTTGGACTTCTTGAAGAAGGACTTATGGAGTGCACTATATGATACTCAATGTTTTTGACTTAGATGCAGTAAGATCTATAAAAGAAAATGAAAGACATATATGAAATTACAGCTTCAATATGCTAATCCTAATACTTCAGGACATGCTGTAAATGATTTAACTTTTGTAATGTTGGGAGCATTAGAAATAGATAAAGACTTCTAATGTAAACGTTATGACTAAGTCAGACGGTACTATAAACCAAGCAGTTGGAGGACACCAAGATACAGCTGCAGGAGCAAAAATTAGTGTAATATTAGCACCTCTTATGAGAGCAAGAATCCCTATAATAGTAGATAAGGTTACAACTGTATGTACTCCGGGAGAAGCAGTAGATGTTATTTGTACTGACTATGGAATAGTAGTAAAATCCTAGAAGAAAAGATTTGATAGAAACTTTAACAGCTGGAGTTGAATTAAAAACTATTGAAGAAATGAAAGAAATGGCAGAACAATTAACTGGTAAACCTGATCCTGTTGAATTCACTGATGAAAATTGTTGGTGTAGTTGAATATAGAGATGGTTCTATCATAGACGTTATCAAAAAGTAAAGAATAAAACTAAATAGTAATAATAAAAGAATAGACACTGAAAATAATTTTGTTTTGGTGTCATTTTTAATGATGAAAACTAGAAAAAGCTTGTAAAATTGTGACAAAAATAGTAAAATTAAATAAGAACTACGTTCGATATAAAGAAATTAAATATGATTAAAATAAAAGAGGGGATATATTACTACAAAAGTTGGACTTAATATAGATGGGTCTAATTTTAGACTTGTAAAATATCCTTTTTAATTAAAAACTTATTTGAGGGCAGGTAAAATCTTATGGATATCAAAAATAGAAGAAACAGAAGATACTTTTAAAAATTATAAAAATACATTTCTATTTTAGAAATGAAACTGAAGAATATTATGGCTGGGGATATGAAATAACTATGGAAGAAGCAGAAGAAGTTGAAAAGAAGATAAAGGAATTTTTGAAGAAACATAATGATATTGATTTGAGTAGTTAATCATCAATATAGAAGTAGATTTAAAAAGAAAAATTAAATGCTGTGGGTGGATTATGATGTTAAATAGTAAAGAAAAATTGATAGAGTTAATAGAATTGATAGAACTTGGAGATGAAATAAAAGAAATTATAAATTTATAATGAGTTATATGAAATAGAAAAATGAAAAATTAAAAATAGCTATAAAAATTCTTAAAAGTATACAAAAATAGAAGAAGGAAGAGATATATGATAACTTTTAGAAGATTTTAAAAATAATAATTTAAAAAATTAACTGGAAAGTAATTGATATTGGATGTTTAGGAAGTGAAATATTTAAAACGAATTAAGCTATGATGATATACTGAATTTTTCATTAGAAAAATTTGATGAAAAAAATAAATTAATTTTAAGAATAGTAGGAAGTGATAGAGATGAATACCAAGAAATAGGAGTATCTAGTCCAAGAACTTGCTAATATGGAAAAAAATCTGAATATAAATTAGCATTTGAAAAAATGGAAATTAGTATATAAAGAAAAATTTTCCTAAAATTAAATAAAATATTATACAAGGGCTTATAGAATTAAATGATCTTTAAGTTAAATTAGATTTTCCAGAAGATAGTCCCTGTATTCTTCAAGGAGTAAAAAATAATATTTCTCCACAAGAGTATTATACTGAAGAAAAATTATATATGTTTGTATAACAGACATTTAGATTGGATTAGAGATAAAAAGCAATTATCTAAATGGAAAGTAAATATGGAATAAAGTAGGTGAGATTGAAGATAAGTTTTATACTTTTTGGAGTCTGTTTAGATGGATAAAGAAAAAGTAAGAAAAATATTAAAAATATAGTGAAACAAAGGCCTATTTACAAAACTTAATTAATATCACTAATTTTTAGTGAAGTCAGTGAAAATAAAGATTATGACTAGGAGGTTTTCAATGAAAAACTGTAACTAAAAGAGAAGATTTTACTTACATTGTTTATGATGAAGAATTATTTAGAAAAACATCATACAATTTTTGAATTTTCACCTACTTCTATTGTTTTTAATTACCCTATACATTCTTTTTATTTAAAAACTGCTGAAATTTACAATTATTTATGGATTATTTTTATGTGCTTTTTATTATTTCTTATAGATTAGAACCTTATTTATCTAAAAATAAAAATTATTTTATATAGAGATAGAATTGAGATAAAAAGAGGACAAGACTATATCTGTATTCAGAAATTAGGAAAATAAAATATAGTAAAAATGGGTAAATAGGGAAGGAGAGATATCTTTTATCAAAATAATGAAGAATAATGGAAAGATTTATGAGCCTATAAGAGGGGAATTTCGAAAAAGAAATAATAGAAATTTTTACTATTATCAAGAATAACCATGAAGAATGGAGAATAAAAATGATGAAAGTTGTAACAAAGAAAATTAAGAATACAGATGAGTATTCCATAACAAGATACTCAATATCAGGAATAATTCTAAAAACTGTAATTTTATTATCTTATATATTATATATTCTATTTGAGAATGTATAACTTTGAAGAAGCTTTTATCAAAATAAAATGAGAATAAAATTTATTATTGGGAGTCTTCCATTTTTATCTTTGTTTATTTAGAAGCAATTTTAGGCTCTTCTAAAGAAATCCTATTTATAAAAAGAAGATTACCTAATTTTGAAAAAAATATATATATTATGTTACTACTCAAAAGCAATAAAAATTAGAAGATATAAGGAAAAATATATTGTGAAAAATAAAAATTATCTATTTTTCAACAGATTTATTAAAAAAATATAAAATTCAGAGTAAAGAAAATGAATTTGAAGATAAAATGTATGCTTTTGGATATAAAACTAAGTGAACATGAAAGTGCTGAAATTACAAAATGAAATTGAAGAATATATAAAAAGTAAAAAATGTAGAAAAAGAAAATTTAAGTGAGAAATATAATTCTTCATTAGATGAAAGATATAATTATATTTTAAATAAAATACTTGATGATGAAAAACTATTTATATCTGAAAAAGATAATAATTTTGTAATCAATGGAGATAGTGAAGCAATAAAAAATAGAAATATTCAAAGATATGAATTTTTGAAGAAATAGATTTCTATGTTTTCTATGTAAATTATCTATCTAAAAAGAATATGAAAATAAGAAAGTTTTAGTAGGATATAATGGAGTTGATGGAAAAAGAAGTAACTATGTCAAAAATTTAAGGAAGATATAAATGAGATAAGAGATAGTAGAAGCAGATATGGAGGAAGTTGAAAAATAAATGAAAAAGTAAAAATGATAGTCAACCTTTTATTCTCATATATAGTACCTATATTTATTCTTCCTTTGCAGAGCTTTTTGTAGGATTATACTTTTATGCTATCTTATCATCATTTGATAAAATTAATTTTGGCTCAATATATGGAATATTACTTTCAGTTATCTATGTAATAGTAAGAGGACTAAAAATGGAATATTGTATTTTTATCCCAAGAGAAGAATGTTATATTGAAGATGATAATCTGATTTATAGAAGGATTTTTCTATGTAAATTCATTTTTAAGGAATTAAGAATACGAATATTGATATTGAAAACATTATAGATAAAGGCTGTAAAATTCTAAAGTATCTACTCGTAGTTTAGTACTGGCAACCTTTTTAAACCTTATGAAAGAATATTGATAAAAAACGAAGTCAGGAAAGAATATAAAATATTTGTTGATGCTGATCCATATACATTTAGAAATGATGATGATAATAAATTTATAAGGACTTATAACGAATTAAAAGAAATGGTTATAGAAAGAACAGAGTAAATTATCCTTTAACAAAAATTTAACTCAAAAAATAGTTGTGAAGGAGTCGACTTTATGATAAGTATAACAGAAAAAAATAATAAAATATATAATTCAAGATAGTGGAGAAAATGAAAAAGTTCAGGGAGTGGAATGCTTTTTATATTTGTTTTTAACTTTAATAGGGAGATTAGTACTTTTAGAGAATCCTGATAGTATTTTTCTTTATTTATTGTTTTATATTTTTGTTTCTTATACATTTAATCTTAGTAAACTCTATCTTAAGAAAAACTCAAATTATATTAGATTTAGATGAAAGAAATATAATAACAAAAAGAAACATTTAACTTTAAAAATATAATAAAAATAGATATAAAGAAAATTACTTTAAAGAGTCTGTTGTAAGTTATGGAGTAGAAATTTATTATGATAGCAAAATTACTTTTTAACACTTGTTTAGAAAATGAAAGCAATAGAAATAATTAAAACTTTAGAAAATATTTATAAAAAGGTGAAAAAGATGAAAATATATATAGTAAATACTTTCAGAGAATAATAATAAAACTAAGAGTAGTAGATTTTATGATAAGTATAACAGATAATAAAATATATATAGTTCAAGATAGTGGAGAATATGAAAAATCTTTGGCTGATGAAAATATTACTACTTCTTTTTAGTTACTTTAGCTATGAGATTAGTATATTTAGATAGCTATGAAACTAATGGATTCCTTTACTTATTTATCTTTTTCTTTAAAGATATACTTATCTTAGACTCAAATTATATTAGATTTTAGATGAAAGAAATATAATAACAAAAAGAAAGAAACATTTAATTTTAAAAATATAAGTAAAATAGATACAAAAAGATTGGCTATCTACCTGTAAGTTATGGAGTAGAAATTTATTATGACAAAAGCAAAAAATTACTTTTTAACACTTGTTTAGAAAATGAAGCAATAGAAATAATTAAAACTTTAAAAATGTTTGTAAAGGTGAAGAAGATGAAAAATATATAGTAAATATTTCAGAGGATAATAATAAAACTATAGTTACTAGATATCTAAAGAGAATTTTTCTAATGAAAAGTAAATTTTTATTCTTCTATATTCCATTTATTTAATCTACGTAAGAATATATATCATAAATTTAATCTAGATATTTCTTTGATGAAGAAGGTTTCACTAGAAACATCTTTTCATTTTTAGTGTTGTATTTTATCATTTTACTTGTCAAATCTAAGGAAATAATGATATTAGAGAAAGAAGAAATTATAATAAAAATTTTTTTACTTTTATTTGTTATCAAACAAACAAAATAAAAGTAAGTGATATAAAAGAGTATTTATTATGAAAACAAATAGCTTAACAGGTAAAATTTAACATATTTGTAGATATGACAAAAATTTAAAAAATAAGGACAAAAATTTAAAGAGTTTGAAGATAAGATTTATTATTTTGGAATTAATTTAAGTGAAGAAGAATACAAAAGAAATTGCAGGAAAAATTTTAAGTTGTACTGATAAAATAAATGTTCTTTTTATAGAATGAAGAAAAATATAAAGATAATTGGAGAAATATTAAAATATAGTGAAACAAAAGGCTATTTACAAAAACTAATTAATATCACTAATTTCTAGTGAAGTCAGTGAAAATAAAAAGATTATAACTAGAGACTTTTCAATTAAAAATCATGCTGAGTATATATCATGAGTATCTTAAATTTGAGGAGGCATATCGTGAACAGTTTTAGTGGAAATTTCATGTATAATTTAAAAATATTTCTTAACTTTAATAACTTCTCTAAATGTATCTATTTTCAGATTTTTCTTATTTATTATATCATATTTTCATTTTGTATTATAAATTTTCTTCAAATAAAATTGTGTAAGAAACTTTATAATGAAGTAAAAATTGAAATAATATTATTACTAAATTAAGTTATCTAATTCAGGATATACAGAATACACATGTATATATTAGGAATATTTATATTAATAATTTTAAAAATAAAATATATATATTAAAGTCTTTTTGATATATTGTGAAACTTTATTAGTGAATGCTGTAGTTGTACTAATTGAGTTATATATATCTGTTCAATCAAGAACTTTTTCATTGATACAATTAATGAAAATTTTTGAGTTATATAAAATATGCCATTAGACTTTTTATTTTTAAAAATAAAAGAATAAATTATTAAATGATACTCTAAGAGTGTAATCTTTGTGATGGAAGAACGAGATGAGAGATAAAGATAATAAAAAGAGAAAAATATTTAAGAATAGAAAAATATTAGAATTTATCATAAGAACAATAATATTTCTTTTTCTAATAGTTTTATATTTTTATAACTTCATTTTATAAAAGTATGGAATATTACAGTGAGTAATGTCGATATTTTTGTTTTTCCAATTATATTTTTATTTTATTTAGAGTTTATATTAAAATGTAGCTATGAAATTTTAATAATAAAAAGATATAATAAAAAGTTTCTTATATTTCTAAAACTATTGTATAAGTAAATCTAAATTTAAAAATTAAATAAAAATTTGAAATTTTAAATTTAGAAAAATATATTTTAAGGAATATCCTATATGGGCTATAGTAAGGAGTTAAATATGAAGAAAATCCATATTTTAAACTTCATTTAAATTAAAAGATGAAGACTAATTTTGATTTTGGGCTTTAATGCTAGATAATAAAAGCAAAAGAAATATAAGAGAAGTGAAAGAATTTTAAACATAAATAAGCTCACATAGAAGTGATAGAATAGTATGGAAATACGAATAACTAAAACAGAAAATTATTTAAAAAGTGAAAAATATATAAAAGAACTATTAATGGGATAATAATATTTCTTTTAATAGTGTATTTCTTTATTACTACATACAAAATATGGGAGAATAACAATATTTTTACTTTTATTGATTTTTCCAGTGGACATCTTTTTATTTGGCTTTATATAAATTATCCTTATGAAGTGCTGATTATTAAAAATGGAAAATAATTATGATATTATCACTCTTTCTATAGACATTTAAAATTTTGTAAATTATTTAATTTTTACAAGTTTATGATATTGATAATTTAAAACATATTTATTTTATACTACGAAATTTTGGTGATCAAAGCTATAAAAAGAACAGAAAGTCCATATCATAATTCACTTTAACTTTTAGAGATAAAAGTTATACTGCATTCTGAGTGAAAACTAAAAGATGAAGTGGCAAGATATAGTATTAACAATTAATAAGTTTTAGAAAATACAGAAAACAAAATAAAAAGACATTGGCAGAAAAGAAAATTTAAGTGAAAAATATAATTCTCCATTGGAAAGATATAACTGTATTTTAAATCAAATTATTGATGAAGAAAAATTATTTATATCTGAAAAAGACAATAATTTTGTAATTAATGGAGATAGTGAAGCAATAAAAGATTTAGAAATATTCAAAGATATGAATTTTGAAGAAAATAGATTTCTATGTTTTTCTATGTAAATTATCTATCTAGAATACTGAAAATAAGAAAGTCTTAGTAGGATATCAATGGATTGATGGAAAAGAAGTAACTATGTCAAAGTTTAGGAAGATATAAAATGAGATTAGAGATAGTAAGTACATTTTAAAAATTGTAATATTTAAGGTGATAAGATTATGAAATAAAAATATTTTTGAAAGGAATGAAAAATATGGAAATAGAAAATACAAAAAGAAGCTACAGTTATCGAATTAAAAACAATGAGAGTATTTAGTAGTGTATATAGTTCCATTATTTACACTAATAAGTTTATTAATTATTTCAAAGATAACAGTTCATTCTATTTATGAATGTCTTTAACTGTGTACTTTATCTAAATATTGGAAATTATATATTATGAGAAATATAGGTAGTATAGAAACTATGATACCCTAAATACAAAAGCCTTACAATAAGAAGACTGAAGAGAAACAAAAGCCAACGGTGAAAAAGAGATATTTGGATGATAATTTTCACAAATATATTATCAAGAATACTTTATAGGAAGTTTCATAAAGACTTCATTTTCGCAGTGAAGAATATTGATAAATACATATTTGTAATACATACTCATTTGGATTATAAGAACTTCCATGAAGATTTTAGCAAATAGTATTATTGAAGATAGCGAGACATAAAATTATGTTAAAAGAAAACTCAAGATAGCCTTAGGCAGGATATAATGGACAGATGAGAAAGAAGTAACTATGTCAAAAGTTAGAGAAGATATAAAATGAGAGATAGAGGATAGTAGGAGCAGATATGGGAAGTTAAAAAATAAATGAGAAAAGTAGAAATAGACAACCTTTACTGTATACTTTATGCTCTAATAAGTCTTTATAGTTACAGATAGAGTTTGCTAATAATATTTTTAGTTGTACGTATTTCTTTTCGTGACCAGACATCTATGTAATAATAGTTGCTAGGTTTTATTAATTATGTATGGATCGGAGTACAAGGCTAATAGTAACTGTTCAAAATATTATATATCAAAAGAAGAATGTTATTGTGAAAACGGAAAACATTAATGCATAAAGAGAATATGTTTATTTTATACTAAAAGAAATGGAAATCCCATTATTGAATATTCAAAAGGTTATAGATAGCGGGCATATACCTTCGCACAATGCAAGACGAGAGGTTTTAAATCCTTTACATTGCGTTGTTCTTTCTTCAATTATTATGAAAGAATACTATTAGAAATGAAAACAGGAGATAAATATGAGATATTCGTATGCTTTTCCCTATGGAACAAGAGACAGAACTTGAAAAGATTTATAATGATAATGATTTAAAAGTTTTGATGAGCAAAAGAAATGATAGAAGAACAGCAAAAAGATATTGCTGAATCAAAAGTTGAAAATCTAATGGAGATAAGGATTTTCCATTAGATGGATATAACTACATTTTAAATCAAATTGGTTGATGAGGAAAATTATTTATATCTGAAAAGAGTACACACTTTCATAATTACCGGAGATAGTGAAGTGATAAAAGATTTAGAAATATTTCAAAGATATGAATCTTTGGAAGAAACAGATTTCTATGCTTTTCTATGTGAAATTATCTATCTAAAAGAATATGAAAATAAGAAAGTCTTAGTAGGATATAAATGGGATTGATGGAAAAGAAGTAACTATGTTAAAGTTTAGGAAGATATAAATGAAATAAGAGATAGTAGAAGTACGATAAAGAAAAGCTGAGAAATAGACTTAAATCAGGCTTTACAAAATAAATTGATAAAATGCTAATATTAAAAAGTGGAAATACCAAAAGTTGATGTGGGATATTTATAATTAGGAGTAAAATGCGAAAGTAAAACATAACATTAGGGTATTTAATGGAAGATGATGAATTTGATTTTTATTGAACTAAATTATCTTCAAACTCTCTCAATAGAAATCTCAAGTATTAAAAGAAAATGGAATTGAGCATAAATATTTAGAAAATAATGAAATAATATTAATAATAAAACTCATTTTTATTCTACTTTGTTGAAATAGATGAAGAGGATAGAGGAATATTTTAGATGTGAACATTATTTTAAATTATTTAAAAGACATTTCTTCAATAAGAACAGAGGAAGGAAGCAAATAAAATCAGTAATTTAGTAATATCGAAAGAAGAGTAAGGGTTGAATAGAGGTCTGAACCCTCTCACGACCAAAGTCGTCGAGGTTCCTAAGTACTATTTAGTTTCTTTTGAATATCTAGTATTCAAATACTAGCTACTTTCCTTAAGACTTTAATGGACAAGCCTCCGCTGGAGAACATTTACGTCCTGTTGGCTCGGTTCAAAACCATTTAATTTTGGCAGGAATATTTTACGAGGTTACTGCATTTTCAACCCTCAACCTTATATATTCAGTTTCCAAAGTTCTTACATATTATGCTTTCAGTAAATTATAAAATTGGCTACTTAGAGCAACATATCAATGTTGGTCAAAGAAGTTCATGCTACGAGTACATGTCTCTGACGCGCTAGCACTCGTAGGGTGTCAGTTGTGAGAGGTTCAGAATGAGGAATTTCCAGCGAATTAACATACATCAAATCTACAGATATTGGAAATAGGTCTGAACCTTAGGAGTTGGAGCTCTGGACGAAACATTAAAAGCACTTCCATAGATGGCGTATTTTAGTGTGACAGTACACTATAGCTCAGAATGAAGACATGATGCAGCCCTTTAGAAAAGAAATAGAAAAATATAGAATAGTAATTTAGATGAAATATCTAAATTAGCAAGATCCAGAACCGTGTAGTAAAAATAGTATAAATTAACAAGATTTCAAAATTAATAGATGATGTAAGAGAGGTTAAGAAAAATGATAGAGATGAAAACTCAAATAACAAAGAAATAGAAATAATAATTAGTCATCATAAACATATAAGAAAAGTCCAATTTCTTCCTTATTATATAGTGAAGCTAATCATTCCTAGGCATTGTATAAGTTAGTGTTACTCCTCCTCCTTTTACTAATGTTTATAGACTGAAATATTTATTCTATTAACTTCTATTATAAATTATTAGTTGGTTTTAGACCCATCGTTGCATTAGAAAATTAATTATAAAGTGAGGATTACATTAATTACTCCAAGATATAAACAATTATGGAGTTATAATATTTAATTAAAGAAATTAATTTTAATAATATCAAAAAGAAATATTTTTAAAGATTCTGAGATATTTTTCATCAGGAGGAGGAACGAGAGAAAATAGAAAATTTTTGAAAATAAGAACTTTCAACATGAGCTTATTTCTCATTTGGGATTTTAATAGATACAGAAATGAACACATAATCAAATAAAAGTAGCAAATTATTCAAAAAGAAATTTTAAAGAAAATACTAAATTTAACAATATCTAAGAAGAAGTCCCTACTTTAAGTAGGGAAATGAAATTGCTTTACATCATCGAGAGTTAGCTGGAGAAGATTATACTCGTTTAGAAGATAAAGAACAATTAAAAATACAGAGATAGAATTTACTATAATGGCTACGAGGGTGTTAGTATATCAGAAGATGGATGGCATAAATTAGATTTTTACGATACATTACCTCACGAAAAATGAAGTAGCATTAATAGCAGGAATTTCAAGAGTAGAGCAGTGAAAAATAGGAAGAACCTATAAAAGTTCCTGAATATGTGAAGGAAGATGGAGAAATGAAATTTATAGAAGGAGCAAAATGAAGCAGTAACCATGGCTTAGATGAATATCAAAACGAAGATAGTTTAGCCATTATAGAATTTTCATTTTAAATATAACAGAGAACAGATATTAGAAAAATCGATAATCATTATGTGAGTTTAAGAAATGATGAAAACAAAATTATTATAAAAATCACACATTTTACTTTGTAGAAATACGATGAGACAATGGAATCTAGAAAAACAAGAATTTATTATGAATTTTTAGAGATTTAGTCTCATAAAGAGACTACTAAAAATTTAGTTATTTCTAAAGATGGAATAAGGCAGAATTTATATGATGGAATAGGAGGAGGCTTTAAAACGAAATTTCAAAATATTTTTAACAACTCAATCTTAGCATAAAAATGAAATTTTATATGTTTATTTTAGACATTATTACATGGCGATAAATATTATAATAAAATATTAAAATTACGTATTCACCTATTTTTGTCAGAATTTATATAACTTTTACCAGAATTTTCTGAAATTGAAGAAGAATTAAAAATCTATCAAAACCATTTATGCAAACGTCAGAAAACAATTATATATATTTGATAGAACTGAAACATTTAGATGATAGAGTTCAAAGATTAAGAGCAAAATAGGTACGATAGAACCACTTTTAACAAGTAAAGATGAAACAAAAGGAGGTTTACTAGAAAGATAATATAGCTAATTATCCAGGAGACAATTAGAAGATAGAACAAAAGCTATGGTAAAGTAAGGAAAGCAGCAGAAGATACCCTAGCAGGCAATAAGAAATAATCCAAATGCATTACAATAGGTGAAGAAGTAGAATATTTAAAATTTAAAAGATTTGGTCCTCGGTACTGAACAAAGAATAAGAATAGAAAAAGTAGTAGGTGATAAAAATGAAAATTTTATATAATAATATTTTTGATTTTATTTATTTTTATTAATTGATTTGGAAAATATTAAATAAAAATAGGGATAAATATGAGTTAGAAATAGCTACTGTATACAGTTATTTTACAGCTTTTTAAACCATCTTTGTTGTATTTTTTATATATAGAGAAATATTTTAGAAATTATATTTATAGAGTACTACTGTTATTAAAGCATACCAATATTTTTGCACTATTTTACTTTCTCCAGATGGACTAATTTATAGAACTTTATAGTATCTTCCATTTATGGTTATATGTGTTAGATTTATAAAAATTATCAAAACAATATATTTTTAATAAAATTTGTTTTGAATATTTTGTATGAATTTATAATGTTTTATTTTTCTTTTTAGATTTTGAATAGGAGAGGATTATGGAAAAATATTTTTAAAAACAAGAGCAATCTATTATTTATCGCATTTTTAGCTTTTAATAGGGATTTTATTACTTGAAAGGAATAAATTCAAATATAAATTCTTTTATATTAATAATGTTGGGTATTGAATATATATAACTTTAATAATCATAGATAGAAATATTAACAACTATATAATTGCAATATATTTATAAATAATCTTGTAAAAACTACAAATTACAAATTTTCAATAGAGATATGCCAGGATTAGATCCAGGAAGTAATACAATTTTGATGATAAGTATTTTAAAAAGAATAAAAACTTGATAGATAAAAATAATTATAAAAATTATATTATAGATATGATGTAAATATTGATAAGAAATACCAAAAGATAATTGAAAAGTAGGGAGAGATTTTATTTAAGAATTCTCTCCTGAAATAAGGAGTTTTTAAATGAAAAGAAGTATAGGATATTATTTTTTTAATTGTTATAAAAATTTTTTCTAATATCTTGTTTAATCTACCAATTAGCTATAAAAGGGACATATATGTACTATAAGGAGTTACAGCTTTTATTTTGTTAGAATTATTAGAAATTTTTATATTTTTATAAGCTAAATAAAAATGTAAATAATCTCAAATTAAATTTTATTTTTATCTCATTAATATTAAATAATAAATTATTTTTATTATTTAGTGAAAAATATATAGAAATACTTTTATTTTTAAGTCCATTACTATTCTAGTATACTCATTTTTATTATTTTTAATAGAAGAAAATTTATTTTATTTTAAATACACACTAATATCATTTAGCTATTTATTATTTTTAATATACTTTAACAGTCCCAATTATTCCACCTAAGAAAGAAGAAATTGGCTATATAGTAGGAATATTTTATAGTTTATGTGCTTATGATTTTTGTTTAAAGAAGTTGAGAAAAAGAAATAAGAATAAATTATTAATTTTATTAATAAAGAGAGAAAAGTAATAAGAAACATACGTTTAACATAATTAGAATCTTATATATTCACTATTATTTTACATTTCTATAAGATATAGAGATATTCATTATAAAATTATTCTTTTTTTATTACATTTGAATTGTTTGGAATTATGATATTTTTATAAAAAGAATTTTTATAAAAAAATCTTATGAAAAAATAGAACTTTATTTACTGTTTAATTTTTTTTATGATCCTTATTTTTTTACTATTTAGGAAAAAAATTAGAGAAGAATTTTTTGTATTTACTGAAGTAATTATTATGTTTTTACCTTTTTTTCTAGCTTTATTATCATTAATATATTTATTAATATGAAGTTTTATTTGATATATTCATTAATTTTATTATTATGGGGGTTATTTTTGTAATGCCAAATCTTGCAGGAATACCACCTGAACTAGGAGAATATAAACCTAAGTATATTACATATATTTATAGCATGTATAATAGTTAGTTATTTATATATTCTTTATTTAGAAAAAAATGAAAAATATAGAAGCAAAGAGATTTAATAAAGTATTAATTCTAAAAAGATGTCAAAAATTTTTACTTATACAACAGAAGAGTTAGCTTATCATACTGAGATGTATGAAATTTCTTAATGATTTAGAATTAGAAGCCTTTACTAGAGTGTTTTTATAGAAATAAAAATTGAATAAAGTTATACATTTTTGATGCTAATTACAGTGTGACAATTATAGAATTTTCTAAAAATGAATTGGAGAAATCAAAAAGGTGATAAGATGGAATACAGATATAAAAATATTTATTTAGAAGAAACTATAGAAGAAATTTTCCCTGAATTAAATAATAGTAATACAGAATATAAAGCGTTCAACTTTTCATTATTATATAGACCTTATGAGATATATAGAAGTATATTTATTTAAATATTTGGTAAAAGTAAGATTAATAAAAAAATATTTGATGAAAATTTTCAAATAGATAATACTTTAAAAAGTAGGAATAGCACTAACTGATGAAATAATAAATAGATATGACTTTATATTATGATGATTTTGAAGAAGTTTATTTATCAAAAAATATAAGGAATTGGTTGTTATAGTAGATTTAGCAGATAATATAATAGGTTTTTTTCTTTCATGTAGAGTAGAAGAAGAGATTGAGTTCTCCAACAGACAAAATTAAAAAAATTATTTAGAATGTAAAAATTTACTAGATATATATGGTTCTTTTATATAATAAGATACATTAGATGCAGATATAGAAAAAAAGAGAAATCTATGGGCAACTAGATAACTATAAATTTACTTTTGATATAATAACAAGAGATATAAAAAGTATTCAAAATCTAGAAACAGGAGAGTATATAAAAATAATGAAGGAGTAAAGATAATGAGTTATAGAATACAGTCAACATTGTATTTTATATTATTATGCCTTATTATCTCTAATAATTTTTGATTTTATCGCTGGAGTATTTTTAATTATTAATTTGATTAGATTTGAATTACTTATTTTTATAATAGTTTTTGGAATTCATGATATATATACAAGAGCGATAGTAAATTGTCTAAAAATATTATATATCAAAAGAAGAATGTTATTGTAGAAAAATGAAAACTTAATATATAAAAAGAATTTTGTTTAAAAAATTTTTATTAAAAGAATTGAAAATTCCATTACTAGATATTGAAGAAGTTCTAGATAAGGGCATGTTTATTCAGAAAATGGGTGGAAATTATGCAAGTCCCTACAGATTTTTGTGTTTTTATTCTTTAAACCTTATAAAAAGGGTTTTATTAAATTTAAAAAGAGGAATTAAATATGATATCTTTACTTATACCTCACCCATATCCTTATATAGAAAAAGGAAATTTATGATGACACTGATTTTTAAAAGAGTTTTACTGAATTAAAAAGAAATGATAGAAGCAGAGCAAAAAAGATATTGTTTAATCAAAAAGTTGAAAAATTTAAGTGAGAAATATAATTTCTCCATTAGAGGAAAGATATAGTTATATTTTAAATAAAATGATTGATGAAGAAAAATTATTTATATCTGAAAAAGACAATAATTTCATAATCAATGGAGATAGTGAAGCAATAAAAGATTTAGAAATATTTCAAAGATATGAATTTTGAAGAAATAGATTTCTATATTTTCTATGTAAACTATTTATCAAAAAGAATATGAAAATAAGAAAGTCTTAGTAGGATATAATGGAATTGATGGAAAAAGAAGTAACTATGTCAAAAGTTTAAGGAAGATATAAATGAGATTAGAGATGGTAGAGCATATATAGGAGAGAAGTTGAAAAGATAGATGAAGTAGAAAAATGATAGTACAACCTTTTTGATTAGATATATAATACCTATACTCAGTTCTTCCCTTTATAAACTTCTTTTGTAGGTATTATCTCTTATGCTATCTTATCTCAATTTTGATAGTAATTTTGGTCAATGATAGGATTTAGCTTTCCAGTATATTTATTTGATAATAAGAGCGATAAGAAATGGAATATATGACATTTTGATCTCAAGAGAAGAATGTTATATTGAAGATGATAAAACCTAATTTATGAGAAGAATTTTTCTATTTAAATTTATTTTAAAGGAATTAAAGAATTCTATATATTGAGATATCACTATTTATATGACAGAAGGCGTCATAAAATATCTAGATACATATCAATGCTCTAAATCCTTTAGAAATTATATAAAAATATCAAACCTATGAAAGAATATGATTAAAAATGAAATCAGGAAAAGGAGTATAAAATATTTATTGACGACTGATCTATTATATTTTCATACTGATAGTACATTTATATGACTATAATGAATATAAAAGAAATGGTTATAGAAGAACAAAATAAATCCTATTCTTTAATCAAAAATTGAGAATTGTGAAAGAAATATAATACTCCATTAGATGAAAGATATGATTTTCATTTTAAACAAAATTATTGATTAAGTCATTATTTATACAAAAAGATAATAACATATACAGTTAATAAAGTTATGATGCATGAATATTTAGAGAAATATTTGATATATATATTTATGTGAAGAAGTAGAATTAGACGTTTTATTCTTATGTACTTTTCTAGAAAACCAAGATACAAAGTCTTAGTAGGATAAATGGATTGATGCAAATATAAGTAAATAAAATGGAAATAAGTATTAAGAGATATAAAGTAGCATGTAGAAATAGTGAGAGAGCAGATATGTGAGAATATCGTAGAAGACATATAGACAAAGCTTTCAATAAGTAGAGGAGAATGAAGTTTTGCAAATGTAATAGCATTCAGTAATGCAGGAGAGGGAAATATGAAATAAACATGATAGATATATAATAATTTTGAATATAAAAAGTATGATATAAATTTTTCACAAAGTTTATATTATTATTATCGAAAAACTATAAATAGTATAATATCTATATCAGACATTCTAGTAAATTTGCTAAGAAAGATTCTGCTCTTGATTATATGGGTTATTAGACTTAAGAGATCACTATGATGAAAGACATGATGTAAAATTTTTGTCTTTATAAAAATAATCAATAGATGGAAAAGAGTATATCAATTAAGACAGGAACCTAACTTCAGAACATATATAATCTAAACGAGACATAATAATAACAGGAGATTTTACAGCTTACATGGGGAAAGATGCAACTGATAGTAAATAATAGATATACACTCCATTAAAATTTAAAAACATGAACTTCGAGAAAAATATAATGCGTTAGATGATGCTGAGTAAAGGTGTTTCAGAAAAGCAAATATTCAGTGGAACAGTGGAAGATTATAAAAATAAAAGAAATAAGAAAATAATTACTGATAGGTAGTCTAAGGAAATTAGTGCTACTGTGAAGATATAAAATTAGTGACACAATTAAAATGGATATGAAGGGTTTGAGTGATGTTTATGAAAATAAAGCTTTACATTTTTTTATGTGATAGTAGACATTTTTTAAAAGATTTAAAAAAAGATTATAAAAAAATTTTTAATATTTTTCTTTTTAGGTATTTTATTACTTTTTATCAACAAAGGTCTTCCATAATTAATATTATAGTAATTCTATTTTCTCTTTATTACTTCCTTTTATTAATGTTAATTGACTGTAATAGATGTGAGAAGTATAAATACATTATTGAAGAATTATTTATAAAAGAAGATGAAATTATTATTTTTCATATTAATAAAGAAAGGAGAGAATAGAAAAGCATAAAATAAAATTTGATGAAATCACAGATTTAGAATATAAAGATCCTTTTCTTTTTGAGTCCTTATAGACCAGATACTCATAAAACATATAGAAAAATGTAGACTCTTAAAAATAAAAATTAAAAATCTAAAAAGTTATTTCATTTGGTTTCTTTTCTGGAAGAAGAAGAAGCTAGAAAAATTATAAAAGCTATTAAAGAAAGCAAAATAAAACTACGAAAAAGTTCAAGAAGAAATAAAAGAATTTCAAAAATAAATAAAATAAATGATTTATCTGAGGCTGTTGCAAATTAAATCATCTTTAAAGTAAAAATAAGTGAGTTACGAATGAAATTTTGATAAAAATCAAATAGAATGAGCTGAGCAAAATTCAGAGTGTCTGAGTGCAACGAGTTTCGATTTGCAGCGAATTCTTGATTTTTATCGTTAAGAAATTTACTCAGTAACGAACTATTTTTACTTTTGTTAATTTACAACAGCCCCATGTTTTTATAAAAAAATATGATATAATTAAGGATATAATATTCAAGGAGACTAATATGGGAAAAATTATATTTTTACTGGTGGAAGTAGAGTGAAAAGTAAATTTGTTGAAGAATATATTTATGAACAAAAATATAAAAATAAAATTTATTTTTGCTACAGCTATAGCTTTTTGACGATGAAATGCAAGATAGAATTGAAAGACATATTAAAAGAAGAGGTAACACTTGGAAAAACGATAGAAGGTTTTAAAAAAATCTTATCTCTCTTGTAAAAATGATGTAGATAGTACTGATGTAATTTTGTTTGACTGTATTACAAATTTTTGTTTCTAATTTTCATGATAATGGATAGAGATATAGATTGGGATAAAGTAGATTCATCTGTAGTTCAAGAAATAGAAGATCAAAATTGAAGAAGAAATGTCTAATTTTTAGAATTTATTAGATCAAAAAAAGACTGACTGTGTTTTTTTGTAACAAATGAAATTGGTTCAGGTCTTGTGCCTGATTATCCTTTAGGTAGACACTTTAGAGATATTTGTGGAAGAATCAATCAGCTTGTTGCAAAGAATTCTGATGAAGCTTATTTAGCTGTTTCAGGAATAAAAAGTAAAAATTAAATAATGGGAGGAAAATATGAAAGGTTTTTATTACTTTTTATCGTTTATGACAAGAATACCAATGCCAAAAATAGATTATGATGAGGAAAAGCTTGGAAAGTCAATGAAACTTTTTCCACTTGTAGGAATAGTAATAGGGTTTTTATTCTATTATTCTTTTTCTATAGTGTTTTCTTATGTCTTGAGCAATTTATCTTTTTTTCGGCTTTTTACCAATAATTATATTGGTAGTAATTTTAACAGATTTAATCTCAACAGGAGCTTTACATCTTGATGGTTTAGCAGATACTTTTGATGGAATTTTTAGTTATAGAAGTAAACATAAAATGCTTGAAATAATGAAAGATTCAAGATTAGGTAGTAATGGTGCTTTAGCATTAATCCTATATTTTCTTAATAAAAGTTTGTATTACTATATTCTTTATTGATGGAAGATCAAGGAGAAACAGTTTTTGCTGTATTAACTTATCCAGTTGTAGCAAGACTTTTGTAGTGTTATCAGTTGTGCTTCAGCTCCTTATGCTAGAGGAAGTGGAATGGGTAAAAACTTTTGTTGATAATACAAAAAGCTAGAGAGTTGTTATTGCATCATTGATAACTGTAGTATATAGTAGTGCTATGTTATTCTATATGATAAATAGTAGTTTATCACTTGAATTACCTTTAGATTTTGTTATGATAGATTAGGAATTAATTTACTTATAATTGCAATATTAGGACTATTTGCTTTTTCTTTCTCAAAATTGATAGAAAGAAAAATAGGTGGAATAACAGGAGATACTTTAGGTGCTTTTACTTGAAATATCAAGCCTTGTATATCTATTCTTAATTATAGTTGTACCCTACTTTCTTCTTATAAGGAAATAATATGGGGAAAATTAATTTTAATAAGACATGGGCAGACAGAAATGAATGCTCAAAATCTATATTTTGGAAAAGTTAAATCCACCTTTAAATGACTTGGGTATAGAACAAGCCTATATGGCAAAGGAAAAACTTTTCAAATATAGCTTATGATTATATCTACTCTAGTCCTTTAGAAAGAACAAAAGAAACAGCAGAAATTTGTAATTATTTGGATAAAGAGATAATCTATGATAGTAGATTAGAAGAAATAAATTTTGGAACTTTTTGAAGGTTTAACATTTAAAAGAAATTTCTGAACAATATCCAAATGAAGTAAAAGAAATGGAAAAAGAATTGGAAAAAGTTTTAATTATATAACAGGAGAAAGTCTCGAAGAACTATATCAAAGAGCTGTTTCATTTTTAGAAACTTTAGATTATACAAAAGACAACCTTATTATTTCTCATTGGGAGATAATAAATTGTATAATCAGTTATTTTGTTTCAGGGACTTTAGATACCTATTGGAAATTTAAAAGTAGATAATTGTTCTATTGTAATCTTTGAAGGAGATTTTCAATTTCAGTTATCTTACTAAATTATATTAGAGAGTTGGTAAAAAATGAAAGATATAAATTTTTATTTGATTTAATCAGTAAAATAGAGCCTGTAGATAGTTCAGCAATTAAAAGCAGCTCAAACTGAGCTTGATAGGAAAAATGAAACCTAAGGATTGCTTAGGAGTTTTAGAAGAAATTTGTAAAAAGTTGCTTCTATCTATGGTTATCCCTATAAAAAAATTAGATAGAAAATGTCATATACTTGTTTCAGCAGACAATGGAGTTATAGAAGAAGGAGTATCATCTTGTCCTATTGAATATACTCCAATAGTTTCTGAGGCTATGTTAAATAATATAGCTTGTATAGGTATATTTACAAAAGACTTTAGGGTGTAGACTTAAATGTTGTTGATATAGGAATGAAGAACGACATAAAAAAAGAGAATACCCTAATTTAATTCATAGAAAAGTTAAAAGAGGTACAAATAATTTTTACAAAGAAAAAGCTATGTCTATGGAAGAATGTCTACAAGCTGATTTTTACAGGTATAGATTTAATAAATGAAAAGAGCTCAAGACTATGATATTTTCTCAAATGGAGAAATGGGTATAGCTAATACTACTACAAGTTCAGCACTTCTATACTCTGTAACAAGAGAAAAATATAGATATAGTTGTAGGAAGAGGTGGAGGCCTATCAGATGAAGGCTTAAGCAAAAAGAAAAAAATAATAGTGGAAGCTTGTGAAAGATATGGAACTTTTGATATGAATCCTATTGAAATGATGGCTGCAGTTGGAGGTTTTGACTTAGCTTGTATGCTTGGAATGTATATAGGGGCAGCTCTTAATAAAAAGCTTATGCTTGTTGATGGTTTTATATCATCTGTTGCAGCACTATTAGCTTGTAGTTAAATAAAAATATTCAAGATTACTTATTATTTACTCATAAGAGTGAAGAACCAGGGAGTAAATATTATTTTTAGACTATTTAAAAGAAAAAAACTTTTTAAATATGAATATGAGATTAGGTGAAGGGAACAGGAGCTGTTCTTGCTTATCCTATAATTGCTTGTGCAATAGAAATGATTAATACTATGAAGAGTCCAGAAGAAGTGTATAAATTATTTTTAAATAGGAGCTAATTATGATAGCAGAAGAAGACTAAAGAATAATGCAAAAAGGACATAGAGAAAGAATTAGAAAGAAATTTCTTGAAAAATGGATTTAATGGTTTTGAAGATTATGAAAGTTTTAGAATTATTACTTTTCTATGTATATCTCAAGAAAAGACACTAAAGCAATAGCTAAGGAACTGATAAAAAAATTTAAAACTTTAGCAATAGTACTTTAAAGCAGATACTCATAGAGTTAAAAAAACTATCAATGGTTTAGGAGATGTAGCTATAACATTTCTAAAAATGATGGAGATTTTAACAGAAAATATATATGAAGATAAATTAAAAATCAAAAATTAATTAAAGATGATAAAAATAAAAATCTGATAAAGAAGTTTTATTAAAGATTTTTTAAGAAATAAAAATAGGATATGAAGATGTAGAGAAAATTTTATGTTATCTATCTTTCAAGCTCAAATGAAGTAATAGCTTTTGAAGAAAAGTTCATCAGGAACTTTAGATAGAAGCTCAATTTATCCAAGAGAAATATACAAAAAGGGTAATAATGGAAAATGCTAAGTCAATAATTATAGCTCATAATCACCCTTCAGGAAAATACTTGTCCTTCAAAAGTGTGATATAGACATAACAAATGAGATAGCAAAAAGGACTCAAAAATTTTTGGAGCTTTTATTGTTAGAGCATATAATAATAACAAGAGATTCCTACTTTAGTTTTTAGAAGAAGGATTGATATAGATTAGGAGAGAATATGGAAAAATAATATTATAGATGAAAATACACAGATAGTAAGTCACGGATCCAGAGAGAATCCACAAGGTTTTAATAGTAACTTTTTGAAACAACAAAAAAGAGATACTATTTTGAAGTCTTAGGTGATGAAACATACAAAAAATGACAAGGTTATCGTTGAAACTATAAGAGGAACTGAATTAGGTATAGCTTCTAATAGTCCCTTTACCAATGAAGGAAAAAGACTTTAGTTTTACCTATAAAAACCAGTTTTAAAATTAGCAAGTGAAAAAGAAATTGAAAATCTATAACAAACAAAGAAAAGAAGCAGATGAAGCTTTTTATAGCTTGTAAGGAAAAAAGATTAGAAAACATCAACTTGAAATGAAGTTAATAACTATGAATATACTTTCGATAAATCAAAAATTGATATTCTATTTTACAGCCAATGGAAGAATAGATTTTAGAGAACTTGTAAAAGACTTAGCAGTGATGTTTTAAAACAAGAATAGAATTGAGACAAATTGGTGTAAGAGATGAGGCTAGAATTTTAGGAAATATTGGTCCTTGTGGAAAAAGAATTATGTTGTAAAACTTTTATTAATAAGTTTGACTCTGTTTCAGTTAAAATGGCAAGAGACCAAGGGCTTGTAATAAATCCTACTAAAAATATCAGGTGTATGTGGAAGATTATTATGTTGTATAAACTACGAATACAGCCAGTATGAAGAAGCACTTAAAAACTTCCCTGCAGTAAACCAAATCAGTAAAAAAACTGAAATAGGTGAAGGTAAGGTTGTTAGTATAAGTCCACTAAATAATTTTCCTATATGTAGATGTAAAAAGATAAGGGAATATCAAGATTTTCTATAGATGATATAAAAATTCAATAGAAAAAGAAGCTAGTATCTTAAAAGAATATGAAAACAAAAGAAGAAATTGAAAATAAAATTTTAGAGAAATGAATAATATGTTAAAAGATGATGAAATTATAGAAGAATTGGATAAGAAATATAAAAATTATTCAGAAAAAGGTGGATATAAATACGCTGAAGATACTATATTGCTTTTTAACTATTTAAAAATCTTTATCTAAAAGAAATATAAAGTTATTGGATATAGGTACAGGGAAATGGAATACTTCCTATACTTTCTATCTGATAATGACATGATAGAAGAAATTGTTGGAATTGATATACAAAAAGAAAAATATTGAAAGAGCTAATAAGGCTTTAGAACTAAATGAGATAGAAAAAGATTAATTTTACTTGTTTAGATGTTAAGAATACAAGAATGCCAATTATTTTCGATGTTGTAATTTCTAATCCACCATATATGGAGGATAATGGAAAAAGATAAATGAGAATGAGCATAGAGCATTGTCAAGACATGAGATAAAATTGAATTTAGATGAGTTCATTCAAAATGCTAAAAGACTTTTAAAAGCCTATAGGGACTTTGTATTTTCATACATAGAACTCATAGATTAATTGAGATAATAAAGACCTTTGGACAAAAATAAATTTTTCTGTAAAAAAGATAATTTTTGTTTTTTTCAAAGAATAATACATCAAGTATGATGATAATTGAGGCATTAAAAGGCAAAAATAAAATTAGAAATTGAAAAATTATTATGTATAACAGAGAGGTGTTGAAAATGGCAAAAGATATCAGTTATTGGTTCAGGTGGATGGGGAATAGCCTGACTATTCTATTACACAAAAATGGACATGAGTTGACAGTTTGGTCTTTTGATAAAAAGAAGCTGAAGAATTAAAAATAACTAGAGAAAATAAAAGCTAAATTAGCTAATATATTACTTCCTGAGGATATAGTAGTGACTGATGATTTAAAAAGAAGCTGTAACAGATAAAGATATTTTTAGTCCTAGCTGTTCCTTCAAAGGCAGTAAGATCTGTTTCAAAAATCTTTAAAAGATATTGTTAAAGAGAAACAAATTATAGTCAATGTTGCAAAAGGACTAGAAGAAGATACTTTAGCAACTATGACAGATATTATAGAAGAAGAATTGAAAGGATAAAAATCCACAAGTTGCAGTTCTATCAGGTCCAAGTCATGCTGAAGAAGTAGGTAAGGGTATACCAACTACTTGTGTTGTATCAGCTCATAATAAGGAACTTACATTATATTTACAAAATATCTTTATGAATCCAGCTTTCAGAGTATATACAAGTCCTGATATGCTTGGAGTAGAAGTAGGAGGAGCTTTAAAAAATGTTATTGCTCTAGCCGCTGGAATAGCTGATGGACTGAACTATGGAGATAATACAAAGGCTGCCCTTATAACTCGTGGAATAAAGGAAATTGCTTCTTTAGGAGTTGCAATGGGTGGAGAACAATCTACTTTCTATGGTTTAACAGGTTTAGGAGACTTAATAGTAACTTGTGCTAGTATGCACAGTAGAAATAGAAGAGCAGGTATTTTACTAGGACAGGGTAAAACATTAGACGAGGCTATAAAAGAAGTTAATATGGTTGTTGAAGGAGTATATAGTGCTAAGTCCGCTTTAATGGCTGCTAGAAAATATAATGAGAAATCCCTATAATAGAGCAAGTGAATGCTGTTTTATTTGAAAATAAAAATGCTGCTGAAGCAGTTAATGAACTTATGATAAGAGATAAAAAAATTAGAAATTCAATCTTGGTAATAAAAAGGAAAAGAGGATGTAATAATGAAAAAGATATTTTTAATGTTTATTGCAGTTTTATTAATAAATGCTTGTACTAATTCAAAATGTGGCATTTAATGAAGTGGAAGCAAAGTTTAAATCAAAAATATACTAGTTTAAGTAATGAATATTACAGAATGCTAGAAAATCCCAATAGTAGAAAAGAGATAGAAGAGCTATATTAAAGTAAGTTTGAAAGCTTTTAGAACAGAAGTTAAAGACATAAAGAAAAACTAGAAAAAAAGCTAGTTCTAATGAATTAAGAGTATTAAATTCATTTTATTGATAAAGCTAGTATAATATACAATATTTAAATGATTTAGCAGAATAAAGAATAAAAAGCTATTGCAAAATAATAAAAAGTAAAAAATAGTTCGTTACTGAGTAAATTTCTTATTTTTACTTTTTGAATTGAAAATTTATTTGTAATAGCTTATTTTTATTATTGTGGTTCAAATACAAATGTTTTTTTGTAAAATAAACCTTTATATTTTTTTCCCTTATGGAATATAGGTTTAAATCTCCATTTCTTAATAGCTTTCATAACTTCTGCATCAAAGCCTAAATCTTTATGAGATTTTTATTATTTCAGCCTTTTTCAACATTACCTTTTAATCCTACTAAGAATTTTACAGTTACTTGTACCTTTCTTTTGAATATCCTATAGATTCAGCTTGAGAAGGATAATCAGGTTCTACTCATTAATTATTTGATAGTTTATTCCTTCAGAAGTAAGAGCTATATAAGTTCCATCTCCATCGGCAATAAAGTTTGAACCTAAATCTTCTCCTGAAGAATTTCCATTAGGAGAGCCACCATCACTACTATGATTACTTGACTTATCAGAAGAACTTGTACTAGAACTTTCTGAACTAGACTTTAGAAGAAGTATCTGAATGACTTGGTTCATTTTTACTTGGAATATTACTTTCTATTTTCTTCTCTTCTGTTTTTTCAGCCTTCTTTTCAATAGGTTTTTCAACAGGCTTTTTCTCCTCAACTTTCTTTTCTTCTACTTTTTTCTCAATTTTAGGTTCACTCTTAGGCTTTTCTTCTTTAGGTTTTTCTTTCTTGAGTATCAAGAGTTTTGCTTTACCAGGATTATCAGAAGTTTGTTTCGCAACAAAAGCAATGGGAACAACTTCATTTTTAACTAATTTTTCTTTTTCTACTTCATCTGTTTTAATAGTAGCAAAAAGAAATAATATAGTTAAATGCACTATAAGGGATATAAGAACATATTTTTTTCATAGTACCCCTATTCATAGAAACTTAATCCTAAAATTATCCACACCATTTTCTTTTATCTTAGTTATAACGTCCATAATTACTTGATATTTTAAATTTTTATCTGCTGAAACAGTAGCTTCTTTTAGCAGTTTTTAAGTAAGAATCTATTTCTGAAAATTGAATTTGAGTGATTTTTCCATCTTCAGAGATATGATAATTTCCATCTTTATCTATTATAATTTCAATACTTTTTAGTTTTGTCAGTTTGTTGTATAGTAGAGCTAGGTAAATCTATTTGTACTGAACCAAAGTTATTAAATGTTGTTGTTACCATGAAGAATATAATTAAAAGAAATACAACATCTATAAGAGGAGTCAAATCTAATTTAGCCGATTCTCTACTTTTTTGTATTTTGCTCATTTTTATCTCCCTAAATATATTTATTATGTTTGTGACGATATCGTCTATTTCATTTTCCATCTTTTCTAATCTTCTATTTAAATAGTTATAGACAACGATAACTGGAATAGCTATCATAAGTCCTGCAGCAGTTGTTAAAAGAGCTTCAGCGATACCATCAGCAACTATAGCAGCATCTCCTGCACCATACTTAGAAATGTTTGTAAAGGCTTTAATCATACCTGTAACTGTTCCTAGTAGACCCTAACATAGGTGAAATACTGATAATACTTGATAAAAGATTTAATCTACTTTCATAAGGAGAAGTTTCTTGAATAGTGATTTCTTTTAAAATAAATTCATAATCTTGAACTTCCATTCCTTTTTTCAGCTTTTTCTAAAAATTTCTTTACAGCAGAAGCCACACAGCTCTTTTTAGAAACACAAAGATTTCTAGCTTCATCAATTTTATTGGCTACTAAAGAAAGAATTTCCTCTTTAAAAAGTATTTCCTACAGCCTTCTCATTCCTAGAAAAAAATGCTATTCTTTCCAATATAACAGCAAAAAGCAGCTATGGAAATAATAGTTAATACCCATAGTATTGGTCCCTCCCAACTTGTAAATAATGTAACATAACATTGTCCTCCTACAAAATTTTTAATTCTAAATACTTTTATAATATATTATTTTAAAAGTCAAGATATTTTTCTTTGTTTTTAAAGTTTATCAAAAATAAAAACAAAAATTCTAAAAAAATGAAAAAAATAAAAATAAAAAGGTTGAAATTATTTCATAAAAATAGTATTCTATATAAAAAGGAATAAATAATAACAAGGAGAGTGTAATCATATGGCAGATAATAGTAATGTAGATATAGTTTTTCTAAAACCTTCTAAATTTGAAGATTGCGTAGTTTGTGCAAAATATATAAAGGAAGATAAGATAGTTAATATGAATTTAAGTCAACTAGATGATAAAGACTCAAGAAGAGTTTTTAGACTATGTTGCAGGAGCAATTTTTATTACTAAGGCAGATATTGTTAATGTAGGTAATAGAATTTTCTGTTCAGTCCCTGTTAGTAAAAGCTTTTTAAATGAAACTGATAGAGAAAGTGTTCGTGACTATGAAACTGAAGAAGAAATAATCAGAAGATAATTGATATTAAATAAGAAGTCTAATTTCATTGGACTTCTTTTTGTAAGGAGATATTATGAAAAAATTTTATTAATTTTATTTATACTTTTTCTGTAACAGTTTTATCAAAAGAAAAATATATTGTGTGCCTAGACCCTGGACATCAAAACAAAAAGGAAACCCTGCTCTTGAAGAAATTGCACCTAACAGTGATAAGAAAAAAGCAAAGGTTACAACAGGAACTAGGGAGTTGTTACGAAGAAATACGAATCTGAGCTTATGTTAGAAATAGCTTTAAAATTAAAAACTAGCTTTAGAAAGCAAAGGTTACAAAGTTATAATGACTAGAACAAAAATGATGTGGATATAAGTAACAAAGAAAGAGCTATATTTGCTAATGACAACAAAGCAGATGTCTATATAAGATTACATGCCGATGGTAGTGAAAAATAAAAAAATGCATCTGGAGCTAGTGTTTTAACTTCTTCACCTAAAAATAAATATACAAAGAAAAGTTCAAAAAGAAAGTGAAAGAAATTTTCAAAAATATTGCTAGAAGAATATGTTAAGGCAACAGGAGCTAAAAAAATAGAGGTCTTATATATAGAGATGACCTAACAGGAACAAATTAGGGCTACTGTACCTAATACTTTTAATAGAATTAGGTTTTTATGTCAAATGCTGAAGAAGATAAGAAATTATCTGAAAAAGATTATCAAGATAAAATAGTTAAAAGGCCCTAGTGAATGGTATAGATAGATACTTAGGGGGTAAATAATGAGTGTACATATAGCAGCAAAAATGGTGAAATAGCAGATACTGTATTATTGCCAGGTGATCCTAAAAGAGCAAAATGGATAGCAGAAAACTTTCTAGAAAATGCAGTTTGCTATACAGATATTAGAGGAATGTTAGGATTTACAGGAACTTATAAGGGAAAAAGAATTTCTGTTCAAGGAACAGGTATGGGTATTCCTTCTATGTCTATTTATATAACTGAACTTATGAAAGATTATGGAGTTAAGACCTTAATAAGAGTTGGTTCAGAGGTTCTTATCAAGAAGATGTTAAAATTCGTGATATAGTTGTAGCACTATCTACTTCGACAGACTCAAATATAAATAATAGAAGATTTAAAGGAGCTTCTTTTGCTCCTACAGTAAATTTCGATTTATTATCTAAAGTTTTAAAAACAGCTGAAGAGAAAAATATAAAAATAAAGGCTGGAAATATTTTAACAAGTGATGAATTCTATAATGATGACCCTAGTTATTTTTTAAGAAGTGGGCTGAGTTTGGAGTTCTTGCTGTTGAAATGGAAACAGCAGCACTATATACTTTAGCAAGTAAATATAAGGCAAAAGCTCTTTTCAATATTAACTATTTCAGATTCTTTGGTTAGTCCTGAAATAACAAGCTCTGAAGAGAGAGAAAAACATTCAATGAAATGATTGAACTTGCACTTGAAACAGCAATAGAAAATAAAAAAATAGGCTATTACAAAAACTATAAAATTGAAAGTAAAAATAAAACGAAAAAGTAGTGAATGGTAAATTTTTAGATAAAAAAATCAAATAGAATGAGCTCGAGTCAAATGCAGTGAGTGTTTGACGTTCAAACGAGTTTCCTGATTTAGTCAGCTGAATTCTGTTGATTTTTATCGTTAAGATCATTCGTACTCACTGTAGATGAGTTATTTTGCATACTTTTTTTATTAAGTTTATAATAGCCTAATTTTTAATATTCAAAAGAATACTTCTATTGTTTTTTTCATCAGATTTTTACCTAAAAGTGAGAATATTATAAAAGCTGTAAGAGCAACAACAAGACCTGCATGTCCTTTTATATCTATTCATAAGGTGCTAAGCTTCAACTCATAATAGTTGTAAATATTATAAAAATAGTAAGATTATATAAAGGAATATTGATTTTTGAACAATATAGTGCTTACTGATATGGAGGTACAAAATGATAGAGATTACAAAAAGAAAAATGATGAGATAAAAATAGTGATAAGCTATAAGAAACTTATAAAAAGTTTATCAAGTTTGCTTTATTATTTTTCTTATTTTAATATTTATTCTTTTTGATTTTTGAATTTCAGCAATGATTTTTAAATCCTCTTTCAGCTATGTTTTTTTATATATTTAATTCTCATTTCTTTTTGGAATTTCCTATGAAAAAGATAACAATAAAAGAAAATTATATATTACTAGAAGTGATAAGAAATAATAAGAGAATTTGTTATTCTCAAAAAAATATCCCTAGATGAAATTAACAAAACTTTACTTTTAAATCATCATTTTTGAGAGGACGCTCAAGAGATTTATTAACTTATATATTTCCATTCGATAGATACTTAAAAATAGAAACAAATAAAAAGACTTATTCATTTGGAAAAAGAAATAGACTATGAGGATTATTTGAAAAATAAACAAAATTCTTATAGAAAAAAAGTAAGAGAATATAAAGCTGAAAAAAATAATATTAGATAAAGAAAGAAATAGAGAAGAAGAATTAGAGGCAATGTATAAACTAGGAGTTGAAGAAAGATATATAGAGATACTGAATGCTATTATAGATGAAGAAAAATTATTTATTTCAAAAGAAAGAAGAAAAATTTCTTAATAGATGCTATTAATAAGTCAAAAGATTCACAAGAAACAGATTTCTATGTTTTTTATGTAAATTACCTATCAAAAAAAGAATATGAAAATCAAAAAGTCTTGGTAGGATATGATGGGAGTTGATGGAAAAAGAAGTGACTATGTCAAAGTTAAAAGGAAGATATAAATAAGCTAAGAGATGATAGAAGTACATTTAAATAATTTTAAATTTTGAAACTGCACAATAATCTTGAGTACAAGAAAAAGTGCAGTTTTTTTAATAAATAGGACATAAAAGGACAAATACATTGAAATTTGATTTTTGCAGAAAAAAATTGCTATTCTAAAAAAAGGTTAAAAATATTAAGAAAGGAAGCAAAAATACTATGAAAAGAAAAATTATTTTTTTGGAAAAATATTATTATCAATTTTATTAACTTTTTGTTTTTGTTGCTTGTCAGAAAAGAAGAGAAATAAAGAAGAAAGTATTAGAACAGTATCAACTGTAGATATAGATAGTTTAAATCCTTATCAAGTTGTTTCTAGTAATTCTGATCAAATTCTTTTTAAATGTATTTTGAAGGATTAGTTATGCCAGGAACAGATGGAACAGTTATTCCTGCCTTGGCAGAATCTTATGAAGTTTCAGAAGATGGTAAGACATATACATTTACAATTAGAAAGGGAGTAAAATTTCATAATGGAAAATGATATGGATATTAAGGACGTAGAATTTTCATTAAATTATATGTCAGGAAAATTAGGAAATGCTCCAACAGAAGCTCTATTTGAAAAATATTGAAAAAATAGAAGTATTAGATGATTCACATATTGCAATTCATCTGTCTGAACCTGACTCTAGTTTTATTTACTATATGAAAGAAGCTATAGTTCCCTGATGAAAAATAAAGATCATTTAAATGATACTGCAATAGGAACAGGATCCATATAAAAATTAGTGAATATCAAAGAGACCAAAAATTAGTTCTTAGTAAAAATGAAGAATACTGGGGAGAAAAAAAGCAAAAATCCCAACAGTTTCAATCTTAATAAGTCCAAATTCAGAAACAAATTTTTCTAAATTTTTATCTGGTGAAATAAATTTCTTATCAGGTATTGATTCTAAAAGAATTCTGAATTAGATAAATATCAAATTCTTAATTCACCTTTCAAATCTATGTTTAATTTTAGCATTAAACCCTAAGGAAAAAAACCTTTTGATGATATTGAAGTACGTAAAGCGATCAATCTTGCAATAGATAAAAACAAGATAATTCAATTAGCAATGAATGGAAAAGGAACTCCTATTTATACAAATATGAGTCCTGTTATGTCAAAATTTTTATGGGCTGCTCCTGAAGAAAAAGCAGATCCTCAAAAAAGCAAAAACAAATTTTAGAAGAAAAAGAAACTGTTACCTATAAAATTTACTTTTAAAAGTTCCAAATAGCTCTAAGATTTATTTAGATACTGCTCAATCTATTAAAGAACAATTAAAAAGAGGTAGGAATTACAGTTGATTTAGAAATAATTGAATGGGCAACTTGGCTTTCTGATGTGTATACTAACAGAAAAATATGAAGCAAGTTTAGCTGGTTTTAGCTGGAAAAATGGAACCTGATGCTATTTTAAGAAGATATACTTCTACTTATGCAAAAAACTTTACAAATTTTAATAATGCAAGATACGATATGTTAATAGAAGAAGCTAAAAGAACTTCAAATGAAGCAAAAACAAATAGAAAAATTATAAGGAAGCTCAGAAAATTTTAGCAGAAGAACAAGCAGCTATTTTTCCTTATGGATCCAAATACTATAATTGCAACAGAAAAAAGGATTAGAAGGATTTGAATTCTATCCATTACCATATTTTAATTTTGCAAAACTATACTTTAAAAAATAAGGAAAAATTATGTATTATATAAAAAATTTTTTAGAATGCTTTTTAAGTGTTTTTTTCCATTGGAACCTTTTTCTTTTTACTTTTTAGAATTGATTCCTGAGATCCAGAAACTACTATTTTAGGACTAGAAGCAAGTGCTAAAGATCTTGAAAATTTAAGAGAACAATTAGGGATTAAATCTAAGTTTTGGAACAAGGTATTGGAATTGGCTTTGTGGAGTTTTTCAAGGTGATTTAGGATTTCTTTCAAATACAAAGAGCCTGTGTTTAAACTAATTTTAGAAAGACTTCCCTTGACACTTAAAATTGCTTTTTATTTCTATATTTCATTATTTTCTTGGTATCTATACCTTTTATCGTTTTTTTCTACACAATACTAAGAGTAAAAAGAATTAAAAAGATAGGAGAATCTATTTTTAGTTTATTTATTTCTATACCTTCTTTTTGGTTAGGAATTATATTTATGTACCTATTTGGAATCATCTTTAAAATGGACATCAACAGGATACAATAACTCTTGGCAGTCATTAATACTCCATGTATAGTTATTTCAATTCCTAAAATAGGTTGGATAAGTATGCACTTATATTCAAATTTATATAAAGAGTTAAGAGAAGATTATATCAAATATCTTTATTCTAATGGAATGAAAAAAATTTATTTGAAATTTTTACATATTAAAAATGCTTTTTACCAATTATTCCTTTAACAGGAATGCTACTATTAGAATTAATTACTGGAGTTGTTATCATAGAACAAATTTTTTTCTATCCCTGGAATTGGAAGACTTCTAGTGCAATCTGTTTTAATGAGAGATATTCCTTTAATACAAGGTTTGATTTTTATACATCAACTTTTGTGGTTCTTTTAAATTTTGTAATAGACATACTATATTCTTTTATTAGACCCAAGAATCCAAGTAGGTGATCAATAATGAAAAAAATGGCAATATTTTTATATTAATTCTAGTAGGAATTATATTCTGTATTTCCTTTTATCAAAATCCATATAAGATTTCAGAAAACTTTACTTTTATTAAAGCCTAGTTTTCAACATATTTTAGGAACGGATAATTTAGGAAGAGATATTTTTAGTCGTCTATTACTAGGAACTTTTCCATAGTATTTTTCTTGCCTTTTAGTGCTATTTTATTAGCAGCCATTGTTGGAAGTATACTAGGTGCAGTTGCAGGATATTTTTGGTGGCTATATTGATGAATTTTTCTGTTTATTTCAGAAATATTTATGTCAATACCCAGTAATTTTAATTACTTTAGGAATTATTGTACTTCTAAATAATGGTTTTCATTCTATTATTTTTGGCACTTTTTGTGCTATACATGCCAAGAACACTTTCTTATGTTAGAGGTTTAGTAAAAAGAGAAAAACATAAAAACTATATCAAGATAGCAAGAATCTATGGGGTTAGTAATTTCAGAATTATGAGGAGACATATTGCTCCTAATATTATACTTCCAATTCTAGTAAACTTCTCGACAAATTTTGCAGGTGCTATTCTAACTGAAGCTAGTTTAGGATATTTAGGTTTTGGAATACAACCTCCTTATCCTACTTTTAGGAAATATGTTAAATGAATCACAATCTTATTTCTTGTTAGCACCTTTGGTTTACAATCTTACTAGGACTTATGATTTTATTTTTAGTCTATAAGATAAATCAAATTTCAAGAAAAATATCAGGAGAAAAAGTAATGGAAATACTAAAAAAATAAAAAAATCTAAATCTTAAAATTCGTGAAAAAGAAATCTTAAAAAAATGTTTCTTTAGAAATAAAAAGAGGGAGAAGTCATAGGATTAATAGGAGAATCAGGAAGTGGGAAAACTATTTTTACAAAATATATTTTAGGTATACTTCCTTTAGCAGCTCAGTATACTCAAGAAACTTTTGAAGTTGTTCCAAAAGTAGGAGCTATTTTTTTCAAAAATGCTTTTACTTCCTTAAACCCGACAATGAAAAATAGGAAAAACAATTAAAACATCTTTATGTTTCTCACTATGGGACACAAGAAAAATTGGAAAGAGAAAAATAGAAAGCTTACTAGAAGATGTTGGTTTTGGATAAAAATAGAAATTTTTTTTAGATAAATACCCTTATGAATTAAGTGGTGGAGAACAACAGAGAATTGTTATTATGGGAGCTTTGATAGGTGAACCTAGTTTTTTTAATTGCAGATGAAGTAACAACTGCTTTAGATGTAGAAACAAAAATAGAAGTTGTTAAATTTTTAAAAAGATTACGTGAAAAAAATTTAAAATATCAATTTTATTTATAACCCATGATCTATCTACTTTTAAAAAATTTTTGCTGACAAAATTTATGTTATGTATCATGGAGAAATTGTAGATGAAGATCATCCTTATAGAAAAACAATTATTTCAACTTTCTCAAGATGTTTGGAGGAGAACAAAATAATGTTATTAACTGTGGAGAATTTAAGTAAAGAATATAAAAAAAGAAAACCCTAAATAATGTTTCATTTTCTATGGAAAAAAAGGGGAAATTCTTGGAATGTTAGGTAAGTCTGGTGCTGGGAAATCAACTATAGGAAAAAAATATTACTCAATTATCAAGACCAACAACAGGGACTATCTTGTTTGAAGGAAAAAGCCCTATCAGAAGTTCCTAGAAGAGATATTCAAGCAATTTTTCAAGATCCTTATAGTGCATTGAATCCAAGTTTAAAAAAATAGGTGAGATTTTAGAAGAACCCCTTATAGCCAATGGAGATATTTCAAAAAAAGGAAGAAAGAAGAAAAAAAGTTGAAGAAACTCTTGTAAAAGTAGGGACTTTTAGAGTCTGATTATGAGAAATATCCTGAAGAGTTATCAGGAGGACAGCAACAAAGAGTTTGTATTGCAGGAGCAATTATCTTGTCTCCAAAAATTAATTATTTGTGATGAACCTATTGCTTCTTTGGATTTAGCAATTCAAGTACAGATACTAGATTTAATTCAAAAAAATAAATCAAGAAGAAGGAATCAGTTTTATTTTTTTATCACACATAATCTACCAGCTGTCTATAGAATTGCTGATAGAATATTGCTTTTGTATCGTGGAGAAGTACAAGAAATTCAAGAAGTTGAAGAATTTTTAGAAAAATCCTAAAAAGTGAGTATGGGAAAAAATTCTTAAAGACTTTAAATTTAATTAAAGATTTTTAATTTTTTTATAAAACTCTCATAAATTAATGATAGAAATCATCAATTTATGAGAGTCTCTTTATTTTTACTCAGCTGTTTCTAAAACTTGAGATCCTTTATAATCTCCACATTCTAAACAAACTCTATGTTGTCTTTTTAGAGCTCCACATTTTTCACAAGTTACTAAACCTATTGCAGTTAGTGCATGGTGAGATCTTCTCATATTCTTTTTTTAGCTTTTAGAAGTCTTTTTCTTAGGTACTGCCATTACTTTTCCCTCCTCTTTATTGCGTTTATTTATACCCTACTATCATACAAGATTTTTTTATTTAATGTCAAGTAAGAATTTGAAAAAAATATTGGGGCTTTTTTTCATATATAAACAAATATATTCTATTTCAAAATATTTTTAAGTTAATGACAAATAATTTACTTGAAAAAAATATTTAATAATTGAGTATGATATGAGATAGATATTTTTAAGTAAAGACTATTTTTTTAAAAGTAAATATAGTCTTATAAAAATTAAACACATAAAGGAGGGAAGTATGCTAAAATTTTATATAGATGTAATAAATTATCTAGCGATTTTTGCATTTCTTTTTAGGTATTATCACAGCACTATTAGTAAAATATAAGAAGCTATATTTAAATATAGTTGTAGGCTTAGTTTCATTAGTAGGGCTTGCTTGTTCTGTAACGATGACTGTATTTAAGCAGTTGTACCCACAGAAAATGGTTAAAATATCATTACAATATAATCGGTGGGCATTGGCAATAGGAATGTTATTTATGCTTGTAGCCTTAGTTCTACAAATCATAAAGACATTTTAGAAAGTGTGAGAATGATAAACTTTGTATAGCCTCAGCTATAAGTATAATCTTCTCAACAATAGCAGTTTGGTTTTTAGGATTTACAATAATTCCTCAGGTCTATGCTATGACAAAAGAGTTTGTTGCCTTTGGTGAAAATTCTTTTGGGACACAATCTTTGCTTAGATTGGGAGGATTTCTATTAGGACTATTAACAATATTCTTAATTGCTCTATCAGTTCAAAAAGTGTATTTTTCGTTTAAAACCATGTTTGGCTAAAGTATTTGCCTTAGCAATTTTCTTTGTGGGAAGTATGGACTTCTTTTTAAGAGGAGTGTCAGCTCTTGCAAGACTAAGACTTTTAAAGTCAAGTAATCCATTTGTTTTTAATGTTATGATACTTGAGGATAAAAGTACTACCTATATAGCAATACTATTTGCAATAGTAGCTTGTATTTTCTCTTTCCTATTATTTAAAGGATAGTAGAAAGGTAGTTGGAACATTTAAAAATAATGCTCTATTAAGATTGGAAAAAAGCAAGATTAAAAAAATAATAAACATTGGCTTTCAAGCCTAGCTTTCTTCTCAATATTATCTGTGTTTTGCAATAACAGTAATACATAGTCATATAACAAAAGCCTGTTGCTTTAACTCCGCCTCAACCATATCAAGAGGAAGGAAATATGATAGTTATTCCTTTAACAGATGTTGAAGATGGACATCTACATAGATTCTCATATACAGCAACTGGTGGAAATAATGTAAGATTCATAGTTGTTAAGAAACCAAAAGGTGGAAGCTATGGAATAGGACTTGATGCTTGTGATATCTGTGGACTTGCAGGATATTATGAAAGAAATGATGAAGTTGTCTGCAAACGTTGTGATGTTGTAATGAACAAATCAACAATCGGTTTCAAAGGTGGATGTAATCCAGTACCATTTGAATATGAAATTAAAGATAAGAAAATATATATAGATAAAGCGACTTTAGAAAAAGAAAAAGATCGTTTTCCAGTGGGTGATTAATATGTTTTGGAGAATGGTAAAAGGAACATTATTTAGACAGAGAAGTAAAATGCTTTATGATAGCATTTACCGTTGCATTAGGAGTATCGCTTGCAACAGCTATGATGAATGTTATGCTAGGAGTTGGAGATAAAGGTAAACAAAGAATTAAAAACTTATGGTGCCAATATCACAGTAATGCATAAAGATGCTTCTATACTTGATGATTTATATGGTATAAGTGGAGAAACAGTTTCTAATAAATTTTTGTTAGAATCTGAAATTCCAAAAATAAAACAAATATTCTGGGGCTTTGCAATAGTTGACTTTGCTCCATATTTAGAAAGAACAGGAGAAATAAAAGGAGTATCTGATAAGGTTAAAATCTATGGAACTTGGTTTGAAAAACATTTAGTTATGCCAACAGGTGAAGAAACTGATGCAGGTATAAAGAACTTAAAAACTTGGTGGGAAGTAAAAGGTGAATGGCTAAATGATGATGACTTAGATGGAGTTATGGTAGGTAGCCTTATAGCTGGAAAAAACAATTTAAAAGTTGGAGATACAATAGAAGTAAAAGGAACAAATGAAACTAAGAAACTTACTATAAGAGGAATAATAAATTCAGGTGGAAATGATGATGAGGCAATCTATACTGCTTTAAAGACTACTCAAGATTTATTTGGACTTGAAGGAAAAATCACTATGATAGATGTTTCTGCTTTAACAACTCCTGATAACGACTTGGCAAGAAAGGCAGCTCAAGATCCAAATAGTTTAACAATTTCTGAATATGAAACTTGGTATTGTACTGCTTATGTAAGCTCAATCAGTTATCAATTACAAGAAGTTTTAACTGACAGTGTGGCAAAACCTAATAGACAGGTTGCTGAGTCAGAAGGAACTATCTTTGAATAAGACAGAGCTTCTAATGCTACTTATTTGTATCTTAAGTTCATTTGCTTCAGCTCTTGGAATTTCTAACTTGATAACAGCTTCTGTTATTGAAAGAAGCCAAGAAATTGGACTTATAAAAGCAATAGGTGGAACAAATAGAAGAATAATTTTACTTATATTAACTGAGGTAGTTTTAACGGGAATTTTAGGTGGAATATTTGGATATCTTGCAGGTATAGGCTTTACTCAAATAATAGGAAAACAGTTTTCTCATCATATATAGATCCAGCTGTTATAGTTGTACCAATAGATATTGCACTTGTGTTTGCTGTTACAATAATAGGAAGTATCCCTGCAATCAGATACTTACTAACTTTAAAACCAACAGAAGTATTACATGGAAGATAGGAGGATGAAATGACTAAGAAACAAATGTATATAAAATTGGTTGTAAGTTCTCTTATTAGAAGAAAAGCAAGAATGATAGTTGCTTTACTTGCTGTGGCAATAGGGGCTACAATAATGTCAGGACTTGTAACTATATATTATGATATTCCAAGACAATTAGGAAAAGAATTTAGATCTTATGGTGCAAACTTCGTTGTGTTACCATCAGGAAATGAGAAGATAACTGAGACAGAGTTCGATAAAATAAAAACTGAGATGTCAACACAAAAAATTGTGGGAATGGCACCATATAGATATGAAACAACTAAAATCAATCAGCAACCATATATTTTAACTGGTACTGATATGATAGAAGTTAAAAAGAACAGTCCATTCTGGTATATTGAAGGTGAATGGGCTACAAATGATGATGAAAATAATGTAATGATAGGTAAAGAAATTTCTAAGAAATTAAATCTGCAAATTGGAGAAACTTTTATTATTGAAGGACCAAAAGCAGGAGCAAAAGTTGTTGCTTCTAAGCAGTCTGACAGTGCAGAAGAAAGTAAGAAAAAAAGACTTAAATTCTGATTTCTATTCTAAAAAAATTAAAAGTTAAAGGAATAATCACAACAGGTGGAGCAGAAGAATCTTTTATCTTTTTACCTATATCACTTTTTAAAATGAAATTTTTAGAAGATGACACTAAGATAGACAGTATTGAATGTTCAATAGAAGCTGACTCAAAACAATTAGAAAGTTTAGCAACTAAATTAAAAATCAGCTGATGAGAATATCACAGCTAGACCTATAAAGAGAGTTACTCAATCTCAAGATATAGTTTTAGGTAAACTCATGCTTTTTAGTTTCTACTTGTTAATATAGTTGTTTTAATACTTACTATGATTTCAGTTAGTACAACTATGATGGCAGTTGTTGCTGAAAGAAGAAAAGAAATAGGACTTAAAAAAGCTCTTGGAGCCTATGACAGTGAAATTAAGAAGGAATTTTTAGGTGAAGGTTCAGCACTTGGTTTCATAGGAGGACTTTTTAGGAGTTGGATTAGGTTTTGTGTTTGCACAAGAAGTTAGTTTAAGCGTGTTTGGTAGGGCAATAGAATTTCAATGGTTATTTGCTCCTATAACTATTATTGTGTCTATGATTATAACAACATTGGCTTGTCTATATCCTGTTAAAAAGGCAATGGAAATTGAGCCAGCATTGGTATTAAAAGGAGAGTAGAATATGGATAATCGTGAAGTTTTATTAGAAGTAAAAACGTTTCTAAAATATATGGTGATTTGCATGCTTTAAAAAGAAGTAAGTTTCCAAGTAAGAAAAAGGTGAATGGGTTGCTATAATGGGTTCATCAGGTTCAGGTAAATCAACTATGATGAATATTATAGGTTGTATGGATAAACCAAGTGTAGGAGAAGTTATCTTAGATGGACAAGATATAACAAAAAGAAAGTCAAAAATTCTTTGACAAAAAAATAAGAAGGGAAAAAAATTGGATTAATATTCCAACAATTCCACTTAATTCCATATTTAACTGCTCTTGAAAATGTAATGGTTGCTCAATACTATCATAGTATTCTGATGAACAAGAAGCATTACAAGCACTTGAAAGAGTTGGATTAAAAGATAGAGCAAAAACATTTACCTAGTCAACTTTCTGAGGGGAACAACAAAGAGTTTGTATAGCAAGAGCCTTGATAAATAGCCCTGAAATAATTCTTGCTGATGAACCAACAGGAAACCTTGATGAAGTAAACGAAAAAAATTGTTATAGATATACTTACACAACTTCATGAAGAAGGTTCAACAATTATTGTTGTAACACATGATTTGGAAGTTGGAGATGTGGCAGAGAAAAATAATATTAGAATATGGAAAAATTGTAAATGATATAGATCAAAAACAATTTGGAAAGAAAAACAATCTTAATAAAAATAGAAAAAATAACTTATTGTCAATTAGATTGATACGTAGTAAAAAAATAGTTCATTGCTAGTAAGTTTTATAAAATCTTTTGAGAGATTTTTAATACTTTTAGTTATATAGCGATTATTGTTAGCCTATAATGTTTCAAGAGCTCCACAAAGGCTCTTTCAACATTATAGGACGTCGTAGTAATCTTGTTAGAGACTATAATAATTTTACTTTCAAAGAAAATTTATACCAAATAATTAAAAGTATACTCTATTTTTTTCTATTGCATATTTAATCTTATTTTTAGTAACAGTAGATAGGAGGGGAAAAATGAAAAATATTTATTAAATAGTGCAAGAACACCTGTGACTCTAGCACTCGTAGGGTGTTAGTCATGAGACTATGTACTCGTAGAGTATGAATTGCACGAAAGATTTTAGTAAGCATATAGGGAAACTTGTATGTAGACACGGAGCAAAACCGTGCAACAAAGAAACTGAATTGCTGGGAACTCTTAAAGCTAGTATAACCACAACATAATACCTAAGTGAGAATATGGTATAAGTGTGATGGTGGCGAAAGCAGAAAAAAATATACTAGATGGTGCAAGGTTAAATCCCTAAAACATTATGATAATAGACAATCAGCAGCTAAGCCTGAAAAGGAAAAGTTCAACGACTATCCTCGTGAGGGGAGTACAATACAAGCGATTGGTATTGGAAGTGGTTTCGCCTAAGGTGCTGAGATACACTATGGATAAGATATAGTCTGTGCTTGTTAGAGATAACAAGAAGTTCATAAGATATAAGAATCTGCGAGAACTGCATAAGTAGTAGCGCACTTATGTGAACGACGCTTCCCACTGTTGTGGGGTTTTTAAAAACTTTAAAAAAATATTTAAAAAAATAAATAAAAACATTACTTTTTAGTAGATAAAATGTAGAATACATGGTATAATATCTCTGATGAAAAAGGAGGTGATTATATATGTATTTAACATTAAAACAACAAGTAAAAACATCTTAGTAAAAAAAGAGTTTAGAATTTAAAATATTTATCTCATATAGCTAAGAATTTAAACTAATCAAGCTATATATAATGTTAGACAACACTATTTTAAATAAAATAAAAAAAGTATTTAAGTTATAATGAAAAACTATAAAATGCTTAAAAAAATAGTGAGAACTATAAGAAGTTAAATTCTAATATGGCTCAACAAATTTTAAAAGAAGTAGATGAAGTTTTCAAATCATTTTTTTGGACTTTTTAAAACTTACTAAGAATGGTCAATATAATAGTAAAAATAAAAATTACCTAAATTATCTTGATAAAGATGGTTTTTACAACTCTTGTTATAGGTTTTGTTAGATTAAAAGATGATATGCTGATAGTTCCTTATTCAAATTCGTTTAAGAAAAACTCATCAGGAAAGTTAAAATTAAGCTACCACCAGTATTAAAAAGACAAGAAGATAAAAGAGATTAGAATAATACCAAAACAACATTCTAGGTACTTTGAAATTCAATACATTTATGAGGTAGAAGAAGTTCAAAGGGAATTAAAATGAAAATAAATGTACTAGGAATTGATTTAGGTATAGACAATCTTTGTACTTGTGTTACAAATACTGGAGCTTCATTCATAATAGATGGTAGAAAATTAAAATCAATAAATCAATACTATAATAAGATAAATGCAAAATTACAAAGTATAAAAGATAAGCAAAAGATTGAGCGCACAACATTAAGGCAAAAAGAGAATAACTAGAAAGAGAAATAATCGTATAAATGATTATCTTTCAAAAGCAGCAAGAACAATTGTAAATTATTGTCTTAATAATGATATAGGAAAAACTAGTTCTAGGATATAATGAAGATTTTCAAAGAAATTCAAATATTGGAAGTATAAATAATCAGAACTTTGTAAATATACCATATGGAAAATTAAGAGATAAATTAATATATCTATGTAAACTATATGGAATAGAATTTAAACTACAAGAAGAGAGTTATACATCAAAAGCAAGTTTCTTTGATGGAGATGAAATTCCAATATATGATAAAGAAAAATCTACAAGAATATGTATTCAGTGGAAAAAGAATAAAAAGAGGACTATATCAAACAAGCGCAGGTAAACTCAATAAATGCAGATTGTAATGGAGCATTAAATATTCTAAGAAAAAGTAAAGTTGTGGACTTAAGTGTCCTATACAATAGAGGTGAGCTGAACACACCTAAAAGAATAAGGGTAGTGTAAAGCTATCAAACTCTTAGAAAATTTTTAAATATTTTTAAAGATTTTGGAACCCCTGCAACTCTAGCACTCGTAGGGTGTCAGTCGTGGGAGGTTCAGTAGTTGGAATGGTAGTAGCATTATCTTTATTAACAGCTTGTGGAAAAAAAGACTTTTCTAAGATGACTTTTAATGATGGGGAATATCAAGGACATTTTAATAATGATGACAAGGATCACCCAAGTACAGCTGATGTTGTTCTTACAATACAAGATGGTAAAAATAGTAGCTTGTACAGCTGAGTTCAGAGATGGAAAAAGGAAATATAAAAAGGTGATGACTACGGAAAAGAAGCTGGAGATGAAAAATATAAGAAAGCTCAAATAGCTGTTGAAGGTTTTTCAACTTATGCTGATAAGTTAGTAGAAGTACAAGATCCAAATGAAGTTGATGCTGTATCAGGTGCAACTGTTTCTAACAAAGAATTTAAAGAAGCAGTATGGGATGCACTAGAAAAAGCAAAAAGTAAAGTAAAAATAAATAATAAAAATAATTCGTTACTGAGTAGATCTTTAGAAAAATTTTTCTTTGAGAGATTCTAATACCGCTTTAGTTATATAACGATTACTGTCAGCTCTATATGATGTTTTCTCAAGAGCTCCATCAAAGGCTCTTTCAACATTATAGGACGTCGCAGTAATCTTATTAAAACTATTAGTTATTTACTCAAAGAAAATTTTCTAATGATTAATTATAAGGTAACTCATTTATTTTTTTATTATATAAAAGAAATTAAGGTAGAGGAAACGATTAGAAATAATTTTAGATACAGGGAAGGAAGATTTTAAATGAAAAACATTTTTAGAAAAAATTAGCTCTAATTTTATCAGTAATATTATTTTTAGTTCCTAACACATTGCACCAGTATGTGGACCAAAGGAAGATGGTTCTCTACATGGCTTGTTATTTTAGTGGAAATGCTGTAATGAAAAATAGCTGTGCAATATTTATTATAACTTTAGTTATGATTTTACTTTCAAAAGTGAAAAATTGTAAAAATAATAGGAGCTATAGCAACTATAGTTTTATCAGCTTATGTATATTTAGTACCTCATGGAATGTCAGGACTTGAAAATGAAATGGGAAAAACCATTTTGAGTTTGTAAATGGATTCAATGCAATGTCATATACATCACACTTTTGAAATAGCAACAGGTATAGCAGTTGTAATAGGACTTTTAATGGTATTCAGTTTAATCTCTACTTTTTAAAGAAGGAAGACTAGAAAATGAGTAAAAAGAATAGATGCAAATAGTTTAGCCATGGAGAATATAAGGCAAAGAAAAAAACTAGAAGCTACTTGTGATGATATTATTGGTTGCATTATTCAGTATTATAGTATACATGGGTTCTATGTTCTCACTTAGTTTAAGTAGAGGATCTAGAAAGTTTATCTGACAGACTAGGAGCAGATGTAATAGTTGTTCCCAGCAGGATATAAGGCAGAAATTGAGAGTGTTCTTCTAAAAGGGAGAACCCTCAACTTTTTATCTACCAGCAGACACTATGGATAAATTAAAAAGATTTTGACGAGATAGAAAAGATGACAGCACAAACTTATGTTGCAACTCTTTTCTAGCTTCTTGTTGCTCATATCCTGTTCAAAATAATAGGAATAGATATAGATACAGATTTCTTAATCTATCCTTGGATAACTCATAATATTGATAAGGAAATTAAAAGATGGAGAAGCCATTGTTGGTAGCCATGTTATCGGAGAAAAGGAGAAACAGTTCACTTTTTCAATGAAGAATTAAAAATTGTAGGAAGATTGAAAACAAACAGGAATAGGTTTTGATGCCACTGTTTTTTGTCAATCAAAAATACTGCAAAAATTAGCAAGAGCTTCTGAAAGAATAACAGCTAACAAGGTTGCTGAAGAAGATGTTATTTCTTCTGTTATGATAAAAGGTAAAACCTGGAGTAGATTCTGTAAAATTAGCTTCAAAAATATCAAAAGAACTATCAAAAAGAAGGTATTTTTGCAATGTTTAGTAAGAAAGTTTGTAAAATTCTATATCTTCTAATTTAAAAGTTCTAGCTACAAGTGTTTTAATTTTTAGTAGTTGCAATTTGGCTATTATCAGTTATAATCTTTAAGTATAAGTTTCACTGCAATATTTAATGAAAGAAAAAGAAATGGCTGTTTAAGAGTGTTAGGTGCTTCAAAGAAGATGTTGAGAAACATTATTATAAAAAGAGGCTGTAATACTATCTCTTATAGGAGCAGGAATAGGAAGTTTCTAGGATTTATTTTATCTATTATAGAATTACCTTTAATAGCTTCAAAGTTCTCAATGCCATTCTTTATCTCCAAGTATACTTCAGTATATAGGAATATTTGTTTTAAGTTTTGTTTTAGCTGTTATTATAGCCCTCTTCAACAGTTAGAGTTGTAAAAACTGACTGATAAAGATAGTTACTTGAGTTTAAGAGAAGAAAATGTAGGGGGAGCTATGTTAGAAATAAAAAAATATATCTAAGTCTTACAATAGACAGGGAAAAAGATTTTTGCAGTTAAAGATGTAAACTTAAATATTTCAGATGGAGATTTCATCCACATAATTGGAAGAAGTGGAAGTGGAAAAATCAACTTTTTAAATATAGTTGCTGGACTTTTTATCAGCAGATAAGGGAAGTCTTTCACTTGACGGAACAAAACTATATGGAGCTTCCTGATGAAGAAAAAAATCTGAATTTAGAAATAAGAATATTGGCTTTTATTCCACAATCACCAGCACTTTTTATCTTATCTAAAATGTTCTAGAAAATATTAGATTACCTTATGATATGTATGAAAAAGAAGGAGATTCAGAAGGAAAAGCTAGATATTTCTTAAATGAGTTAGGTCTTGAGCATTTAGCAAAAATCTTATCCAAAAGAATTATCTGGAGGAGAATTAAGAAGAATAATAATCGCTAGAGCTTTAATGACTGAACCTAAAATACTTATTGCAGATGAACCAACTTCGATTTGGATATAGAAGCAACTAAGGAAGTTATGGATTTATTGAAAGAAAAATCAATGAAAAAGGGACAACAGTCCTAGTGGTAACACATGAATTAGATACTTTTAAAATATGGTAAAAAGGTCTATACTATGTCAGAGGGATATTAGAAGATGGGAAAAAAATTATAAAAAAATAAATTAATACTTGCCAGCCATTAGTGTTTCAGGAGCTCCACAAAGGCTCCTTCAACAGTAATGGACGTCGCAGTAGCTATAAAAATGGAAATTAAATTTTAGGGAGGAAATGGATGTTAAAAATTGTTAGTGGATTGGCTATGCTAACATCAGTTAGTATGTATGCAGTACCAACATTAAATGTGTACAATTTTGAGGTAAAATGATAAGGAGGCTTCTTATAAAGAGCATAACAGAAGATTATGTAAATAAGACAGCTATAGAGCAAGGAGTTTTAGGACTTTTTGCTACAACAGATGATAGAGATAAGTTAAACTCATATGTAATTGAGATATACAATGATTATTTAGCTTTTTCTAATCATACTAAAAATCAAAACTAGTGCTGATTTTAAAGCTATGATACTCAAATTGCAGAAGGAAATTTAAATGCTACAGATGTAGAAGTCCAATTTGCAAAGGATAAAAATTGAACAAAATGAAAAATACTTTTGCAGTATATACAGTAATTGAAGTAAAGCCTGAAAAATAATACAGAATTTGCTGAATTTATTAAAAATAGAGCTGAGGCAAGTTTCAATGAAAATGGAACTTTACTTGTCATATAGGAACTGATAGAAGAAGTCCTAATAAATGGTGTGTTTTTGAAGTATTTACTGATATGGATTCTTATTTAAATCAAAGAGCAGCAAGTTATTCTAAGAATTTTATAACAGAAACAAAAGATATAGTATTTCGCAAAAAGAGCTGAGCTCAAGCTTTAAAATTAATAAATCAAGGTGGACTAGATTACAAAAATTATATTAAAATATAAATAGTTTCTTATGATATAATAGATATCAAAGAAACTATTTTTATGGAGGAAGTATGAGTATAGTTGAAAAATATCTTAAAAGAGCTAAAGAGAGCCTATTATAAAATGGTGGAAAAGAAATTTGGGATAATTTTGAAAAAGCTTAAAGAAGGGGCAAGTGAGGAAGATATTAAAAATTAAAGGAAGAATATCCAGAAGTACCTGATTCTTTAATAGAACTTTTTAAAAATGTAGATGGAACATATTTTAGAAAATATAAGGGAGAAACTGTAGTTTTTACTTTTTAGCTCAGATGTAGAAGAATATCCATATTACCTATTATCTTCAAGTCAAATTTTAGAAAGTAAAGATGATGCTTATAAACTACTATGCAGATTATGTGGATAGAAAATATGAAGAAGTAGAAAGCAGATGAGGAAATAATTAGTGACTCTATGAGATGGCTGCATTTTTCTGATTGTATGAATAATGGAGGAACATCACAATTATTTATAGATTTTTTTCGCCATCAGAAAAAGGGGAGTAAAAAGGACAAATAGTTAGATTCTTACATGATCCAGATGAAATAGCAGTTATAGCTGATAGCTTTGATGAATATTTAGAAGAATTAATGGAATATGAATTAGATTTCATAAATGAAGATACAGTTGACTATAAAAGTACTTTTACTTTTTGTAGTAAAATAGGTGTAATAGCAAATTACAAGCGTGTTGCTTTGGTACATTTTAGTTGTCATGAACAATTTTTAACATTTTGTTATTTGTATTAAAAGAAAATTGCTCGCTTTTTAAAAAGCAAAAATAATAGATATTTAATACATGAAAAAGACTAAAAACGAAAAATGATTAAATGTTGCTATCTACTAAAAATTAAAACAAAAGGTCATAAAATCAATATTCTTATTCAAATCAAGGGTATTGGAGGTTATCCATTTATAAACAAGGTTTAAAACTATAATTTTCCACAGTTCTGGTATTGAAGTACCAATGTATTGGAGGTTATCCATTTATACAAGGTTTAAAACTGCTTCTCATTCTTTTAGTTTCTTCTAACTTAACCCAGTATTGAGGTTATCCATTTATAACAAGGTTTAAAACTTAAGTCCAAAAATCACTTTTCTTCCCATAGCACCTGTATTGGAGGTTATCCATTTATAACAAGGTTTAAAAACTTTTTCATCATTTTCTATTTCTCCTTTTTATTGTATTGGAGGTTATCCATTTATAACAAGGTTTAAAACTTCTATTAATCATTCCAATTGTTATTATATTCTTTTAGTATTGAGGTTATCCATTTATAACAAGGTTTAAAACGTTTCTATTACAGCATCTGCCAGATTAGGTATTACTCTAAGTATTGGAGGTTATCCATTTATAACAAGGTTTAAAACCTTCTTCCAGCTTCTCTAACATATTAAATAATGACAGTATTGAGGTTATCCATTTATAACAAGGTTTAAAACTGATTGAGCATTTGTTCTATAAAGAATAGTTATATCATTATGTATTGGAGGTTATCCATTTATAACAAGGTTTAAAACTTATAGTGTGTTTGCTCAAGAAATAATGACATATAGTATTGGAGGTTATCCATTTATAACAAGGTTTAAAACGATAAGATACAACTAACAGCCAGAATAACTAAGTAAGTATTGAGGTTATCCATTTATAACAAGGTTTAAAACTGAGTATATTAATTATTCTAAAAAGAATAAAGGTACGTATTGGAGGTTATCCATTTTATAACAAGGTTTAAAACCATATTTCTCATATTAATCATCCTTATCCTTCCACTCTATGTATTGGAGGTTATCCATTTATCAACAAGGTTTAAAACAGAATAATGTATCTCCAATGATAGTGGTATTCTGAGTATTGGAGGTTATCCATTTATAACAAGGTTTAAAACTCTTCGTAATCGTCCCAGTTTCCTGCTTTGATTCTAAGTATTGGAGGTTATCCATTTATAACAAGGTTTAAAACTTAAAATACTATCTTTGTTTCGCATTCTTAATCCTCCTTAAGCATTGGAGGTGATCCATTTATAACAAGGTTTAAAACCTAGTATCGTTTTATCTTAAGCTTTCATTTCTTTAAAGGTATTGGAGGTTATCCATTTATAACAAGGTTTAAAAACTCATACTCATCAGTCTCTGTACACGCCCCAATACAGTATTGGAGGTTATCCATTTATAACAAGGTTTAAAACTTTTTCCATCAGGTGTTGAAACTCATGTTTAAATGTTCATTTGGTATTGGAGGTTATCCATTTATAACAAGGTTTAAAACTAGAAAATGTTATAATTAGTTACAAGATATAGTAATATATTGGAGGTTATCCATTTATAATATAGGTTTAAAACACTAGGAGTTCCTAGTGCTTTAGAGATTACAAGTATATGAGTATTGGAGGTTATCCATTTATAACAAGGTTTAAAACAAAAATTAACAGCTGGTAACTTACTTGAGTTAGGTATTGGAGGTTATCCATTTATAACAAGGTTTAAAACATGCCTTGCCATCCACTTTGGTGATAATTGTATTTTATGTGTGAGGCTATCCATTTATAACAAGGTTTAAAACCCAAGTGATATTAATTTTTCATAGCACTCCTTTTTATAGTATTGAAGGTTATCCATTATAACAAGGTTTAAAACAACATCAGTAAATAAAATAAAAACCTCTAATGTTTAAAGTATTGAAGGTTATCCATTTATAACAAGGTTTAAAACCGTAGTCGAGAAGTTCCAAATCCACTCATATTCTTTTCAACATAGCATTGAAGGTTATCCATTTATATTAAGGTTTATAAACTTTCTACCCTAGCTTCTTTAAATCTATCCATTATTTGGTATTGAAGGTTATCCATTTTATAACAAGGTTTAAAACGAAGGTTTCTTCATTAACTTTCTGCAATTTTTAAAGTATTGAAGGTATCCATTTATAACAAGGTTTAAAACTCCAAAAGCTCTATAACTAGACCAAGATGATTCAACTTCAAGTATTGAAGGTTATCCATTTATAACAAGGTTTAAAACTATCAGCTAATTTCTATATCCTAGCTTGAATTCTATAGTATTGAAGGTTATCCATTTATAACAAGGTTTAAAAACATCATCGTTGTATTTTTCTTTCTATTTTTGTTTTTATTGTATTGAAGGTTATCCATTTATACAAGGTTTAAAACCTTAGCTTTTTGGTCTCTAAAATATCCATTCACTTGCAGTATTGAAGGTTATCCATTTATAACAAGGTTTAAAACTTATTTATTATTGATGTAGTATAAGATTATTATTGTATTGAAGGTTATCCATTTATAACAAGGTTTAAAAACTGTCCCCAGGAATCTTACTGAAAATATTCTTCATTGAGTATTGAAGGTTATCCATTTATAACAAGGTTTAAAACTGACGACAATGTGACATCTCAGGATAATCTAATTGAGTATTGAAGGTATATCCATTTATAACAAGGTTTAAAAACTTAGTCTAATTTTTACTAGCGTCATCCAAACTCTTAGAGTATTGAAGGTTATTCCATTTATAACAAGGTTTAAAACAAATGTAACATTTTTATAACTATATACCAAAAAGCCATTAACATTGTGTATTGAAGGTTATCCATTTATAACAAGGTTTAAAAACAAGTCTCCTATACAATCAGATATTGATTTTATATCTAATTCAGTATTGAAGGTATATCCATTTATAACAAGGTTTAAAGATATTTATTTAAAAATATAAACTGTCACAGTTAGTAATTTATATTATTGACTTGTAAGTGTTCTTTTATCTTATTATTTGTTTAAGTATATAATCATATTTATTTTATTTTCTATAGTATTTACTCTTATTATAGTTCTTTTAATATTACTATATTTTTAAAAATAGAACAAAAAGTATAAAAATTAATATTGAAAAATGATATAAAGAGAGTATAATAAAAAGAAAAGTTATATTTATAAAGAGGTGTTTTAAAATGACAAAAGAATTTTGCTCATAGGGGATTTAGTGGAAAATATCCAGAAAATACTATGCTAGCTTTTCGAAAAAGGCAGTTGAAATTGGAGCTGATGGAGTAGAACTAGATGTCCAACTTACAAAAAGATGGAGAAGTAGTTATAATTCATGATGAAACAATAGATAGAACTACAGATGGAAAAGGCTATGTTGTAGATTATACTTATGAAGAGTTATCAAAATTTGATGCTTCATATATTTATACTGGAAAAATGGGATTTAATAAAAATTCCAACATTAAAAGAATATTTTGAATTGGTAAAAAGATTTAGATTTTTGTTACTAATATTGAATTAAAAACAGGAATAAATCAATATTTAGGAATAGAAGAAAAAGGTATATAAGCTGATTAAAGAATATAAACTGGAAAAGAAGGTTATAATTTCAAGTTTTAATCATTTTTCTGTGTTAAGAATGAAGAAAATAGCTCTGAATTAAAATGTGGTTTTCTTATCAGAAGATTGGATAATAGATGCTGGAGCATATACAGCTTCTCATGGGATTGAATGTTTTCCATCCAAGATTTAATAATTTAATTCTGAAGTTGTGGAAGAATTGAAGAAAAAATAATATTGAAATTAATACTTGGACAGTTAATAAAGAAGAAGATATAAAGGATTTAATTGATAAAGGAATAGATATTTTAATTGGTAATTATCCTGATTTAGTGAAGAAAAATAATAAATGAAAATAAATAGGGGGTAGATATTATGGAAAGTTTGGAATTATTTTTGACAACCGTAAATAAAATGGTTATGGGGAAGATGGCTTTGTTTATGTACTTTTAGCATTAGGTATTTTGTATACATTTACTAATGGATTCATACAAGTTAGATACTTTAAATTTATTATGAAAAAGACTTTAGTTGACTCATTTAAAGCAAGAAATGATGAAAAAGGTTCAGGTTCAATCTCAACATTTAAAGCAATGATGGTAACACTTGCTGGAAATGTAGGAGGAGGAAATGTTGTAGGAGTTGCAACTGCAGTTGCTGCTGGAGGAATGGGAGCTGTTTTTGGATGTGGGTAGCTGCATTTTTTTGGAATGGCTTTAAAAATATGGTGAAATAGTTCTATCTCAACTATATCGTGGAAAAGATTCAGAAGGAAACTTGCTAAGTGGACCTATGTACTATATTAGAGATGGATTGAAAAGCTCCTTGGTTAGGAATTGTTATAGCAGTTTTGATGTGTACAAAGATGATGGGAGCAAATTTAGTACAATCTAATACTATATCAGGAGTTTTTGAAATCTAATTACAATGTTCCTACTTGGTTAACAGGAGTAATTTTTAATTTGTTGTTTGATGGCAGTTGTATTAGGTGGATTAAAAAGACTTGCTAATATAGCTACTTCATTAGTTCCTATAATGTCAATATTCTATGTTGCAGTAGGATTATTAGTAATATTATTAAATATCCAAGCAGTTCCAGGAGTATTTAAAGAAATATTCACACAAGCATTTTTCTATGAAAGCAGCAGCAGGTGGAACAGGAGGATATATTATAGCAAGAGCTATGCAATATGGTATAACACGTGGTATGTATTCAAATGAAGCTGGGGAAGGAACAGCACCTTTTGCACATGGTTCAGCAATAGTTGATCATCCTTGTGAAGAAGGAATAACAGGAGTAACAGAAGTATTCTTAGATACTATAATAATTTGTTCTATAACAGCAATAGTTATTGGAGTAACAGGAATCTATCAATCAGATTTAAGCCCAGCTGTAATGGCAATAGAATCTTTTGGAACAGTATGGGAACCATTAAAACATTTAGCAACATTTTGCACTTTTTACTTTTCTGTTTTACAACTTTGATGGGACAATGGTTCAATGCAGCTAAAAGTTTTCACTTATGCTTTTGGTCCCTAAAAGTTACAGATAAAGTAAGATTTGTATTCCCATTCTTATGTATAATTGGAGCTATAACAAAAATAAGTTTAGTTTGGACAATACAAGATGTTGCAATGGGATTAGTTATAATACCTAACTTAATTGCATTGATAATCTTATTCCCACAAGTTAGTAAACAAACAAAAGATTATTTTTTTCTACAAAAAGTAAAAATATAATAAAAAAAGCAAACTCATATAGGGTTGCTTTTTCTTTAGCAGTCAAATTAGGTTGCTGAAATAAAAAGCCAACTGTAAATTTTATTATCTACAATTGACTTATTCTTTTATTTAATCCACAAGTTCAGGATTAATGAAAAGGTATAACTAATTCACAAACTTCATCTTTTTCATTAAGTCCATATAAACTCATATAGTAACCATCTCCAAAAACCTGTTTCAAACATTGTAATTTTTATGATTTGTTCCAGGAAGTTTCCCAATGTATAAACTGTTTTCCTTGGAAAAATTTAGAAAAATAATCGTTATAGTGATTTTTATTAGATTATTTTTAATCCAATCATACCAAAATTTAGTATATTCTTCTGCAACAGTAGCATCACAAAAACTAGCTAGTCCAGCATCAACTCAAAAGCCATTTGAAGTTTACTAGACTTATTTTGAGTTTGTTCATAACGAATAATCTTATCATTTTTTTAATTTTTTTAATCTTGCTCCTACCACTCTTTTTAGAAATAGTTTTTGAATTTAAAATTGCAAGCTCAACTTTCATATTTTCCAATAGGAATAGTTCTATCCAAGATTTTTTTCTATTTTCTTCACTATGTAAATAACATAAAGGGTCAGCAATAATTACCTGTCCTGTTGGAAAAATCAACTTCTCAGCAGTATGTAGGCTTATTTCTATTTGATTCTATAAAAAGATTTTTCTATGAATTCTTTTTGAATATTCATCTTTTCTTAAAAAGCTTAAATTCTTTTCAAAAAGCTATCATAAAAGGTGATTTTACTTTTTTTCCCTTATTTGCTCATTAGTTTTTGCATTGATAAAATACTTATCTCCATCTTCTTCTATAAAAATTAAATCTGTTCCTATAGGCATTTCATAGACATTTAAAAATAGTAGGCTCTATGTTTATTAAAAGTGTTTAAATCAACAACAGTAAGATTTTTTTGGATCATTTACATATTCATCATTGTCACTATCACCAAAAAGCCATCCAACCAGTGTCAATATTATTAAGAGGTTCTTCACGAAATAACCATCTAAATTTAGTTTCACCATTCAATATAGATTTTGTTACAATACAAGAGCCAGTATTCTCAACATATTTTTCATTATAGTTTCTCCAATTTTTATTTGTCTTTCATCTACTTTTATTTCAACAAATCTATCTTCTGACTTGTAGGCAGAATAAAATGATATCTCAAACCAATATTAAATAGCACCATTGATTAACATGTCTCTTATAAACTCAGAACTTATAGCTGGAGTTTCAAATAATATCAGGTGCTTCTTTTAGAACATCATCAAAAGTTACTGTATATTCTTCTTTGTAGAAATTATATAGTCTCAAGTATATTCTAAGAAAGTTCCGATAAATAGTGAAATTGCTGAGAGAATAAAAAGTAATAACTGCAGAGAATATTGAAATTTTTCTTAGCTAAATGCTTATATACTCCAAAAAGATGCAGCAGTTAAAAATGCAGGGACTGCCCATACATAATAACCAGCTATTCCAATGAGAACATAGGCTACAATTCCAACTAAAGAGATTCAATAACTCCTAAAATTCCTAAAAGGAAATTTTCACGAGTACTAATATTTTTCATTTTCTTTGATTCTAAGTCTTTACAATTTTTGTATTCAGCTCAGTTAGATATAAATAGTTGGGACTCACATCGTAGATAAGCTGTTCTATTATCACCATCAAAAAGCCACTGTCAGAAAGAATTTCTTTTTAAAAACACTAGTAACATTTTCTATAATTTCATCAAACTTTTTGTTTGAAGATGTAAGAAAAGGAATTTTATATCTACTGGTAACAGTAGTATTCTTAGCTGTGATACTCTATAGATTCCTCTCCTCTTAAAAGTTGAACTAAAGATTTATGTTCTCATCTTATGTGCTCCTATTGTGATAGAGCATTCTTTTGTATCAAAAATTTACTGTACACCAATAACCATTTATCTTTCCAGCATACCATACAATAGAAAAATTTATTTTTAATTGTTTTAATTGATAGTCTGTTTTTAAAAATTAAAGCTATACATTTCTCTCAACAAGAATTTATATATTTTTAATAAAAGATTTAGCCTCTTTTAGAATTTCAAATAAATCTTTTTCTGAAAGTTCATCTTGTGAACCAATTGCTACTATAATTTCTAAGGTAGTTTTTACTATTATCAAAATTATGTATATTATAACCATAACCAACCTCAGGATCAAATATACCAATCATTATAGTATCTTTTATCTTTGTATATGATATCACAACCTTGTTCAATATATCCTTCCTCTAAAGAATCAATCTTCTTAGGATCTTTTGAAGTCTACATTGATATCTTTCTCATACATGAAAATTCTGAATACATCTCTATTATCATCTTTATCTTTAAATTCAAAAATATTTTTCATTCTCTTCTACTATGTTAAATTCTGAACTAATTTTTCTTTATCAAGAATGTCTCTTATATCTTTATCTTTTTCCGCAAGCAACAAAAACTAATGCTAAAAGACTTAAGAAAAAGTACTAGAATTTTTCATAATCAATCTCCTTTTTAAAAATTAATGCAATCTTATTATTTAATAAAAGATTTAGCTTCATCTAAAAGATTAAATAATTCATCTTCAGATAGCTCTTTATCAGAACCAATTGAAACCGCCATCATTAATTCAGTTTTACTGTCATCAAAAGCTTTGTATGTTATAGGCATAACTATTATTTATGCTAAAACTAATACTATTATAGTACTTTCATCTTTATATATGATTTCACAATTCTTTTCCAAGATAGAATTCTTCCAATTTATCAATCTTTTTAGGATTTTTAAAGTCCACACTTTTTCATTTTTGAAAATTAAAAATTCTATATGCTGATCTAGGTTCATCTTTATCCTCAAATTTAATTTGTTCCTTATCTTGTTTTTCATATTGAATTCAGAGTTAATTTTTCCATATCCAGATAGCTTTCATATCTTTATCTTTTCCACAAGCAACAAAAGTTAATACAAAAACTGCCAAAAGAAATATCAAAAATTTTTTTCATAATTTTTATCCCCTTAAAATGTTAATAAAAAGTATATTCCCATTAGAAAGTATAACATACTTTTTCATAATAGTTTCAATAAAATTTTGATAATTTAATAGTTTTTCTTGACAACTAATCTGAATTCATAGATTGAAAAATAAGAAAATATACTATAATTATCTAACAAAGATAAAAAGAGAAGTGTATTATTTTTATAATGGAAATAATACTTAATTTGAAGGGAGAAAAATGCCAATTCGTGTAGCAAATGATATACCGGCTAAAAATCAATTAACAGAAGAAGGAATTATTTTTATAGAGGAGACTCGTGCTAATACACAAGATATCCGTCCATTAAATATTTTAATATTAAATCTAATGCCTAAAAAGAAGAAACTGAAACTCAATTACTTCGTCTTATAGGGAAATTCACCTTTACAAATAAATGTTGAATTTCTTATGGTGAAAAAGATCATGAATCTAAAAATACAAATTTAAGCCATATAGAAAAATTCTATCAATATTTTGATGATATAAAAGATAATTTCTATGATGCTTTAATAATTACAGGTGCTCCTGTTGAGCAGATGGAATATGAAGAAGTAGATTATTGGAAAAGAATTACAAAAAAATATTTGAATGGAGTAAAACTCATGTTTTCTCATGTTTACATATATGTTGGGCAGCACAAGCTCGTCTATATAATGACTATAAGATTGCTAAAAACAATACAACCTGCAAAAGTTTTTGGAGTGTTTGAACATGAGATAGTTGAGTCAGAAATCCTTTAATTCGTGGATTTAGTGATGTATTCTTAGCACCTCATTCAAGACATACTCATATAGATGAAAATAAACTAGCTTTCAACAAAAGAACTAGAAATTTTAGCAAAAATCAGAAGTGGGTTCTTTACTTATAAGTACTGAAAGATTTAAGAAAAATCTTTATTACAGGACATTTAGAATATGATAGAGAAAACTTTATTAGGAGAATATAGAAGAGATAAGGATATGGGACTAGAAATACAAGTACCTGTAAATTATTTTCCAAATGATGATGATACTAAAAAACCTTTACAGACTTGGAAAAACAACAGCACATTTATTCTATCATAATTGGTTAAATGCTGTTTTACCAATTAACACCTTATGATTTAAAAAGACTTAGCTAAATAATTTTACTTTGGGGATTTACATGAAAAAGATTTTTAATTACTTTAATTTTGATGCTATCTATATTTTCATTGTTTCTGCTCACCCATTTAAAAAGTGAGAAGGAGCTTTTATAACTATTATACTGAAATAGATAAAAATTAATGAAGAGTTAAAAACTCTCCTGAGAAAAATTTTTAAAAGATAGAAAAATACTTTTAAAAACCTCTATCTATGAATGTCTTTTGGTGCAGATAAAGTATTAGGGGATAATAGCTATCTATTTGGCTTTTGATAAAAACGGGAAAAATTATGTCAATGATGAAAAGAAATGTACTAGATGGACCTTCAATGATAGCTAGAATTTTACTATTCTAATGGAAATTTAAAAGAACTATACTTAATGGATGATGATTTTTGTAACAGGAATTGTTAGAACTTACTATGAAAGTGGGAAAAAGCATGAAGAAATTCCTTATTATAAAGGAAAAAGAAGGCTTAAGAAAGATTTATTTTGAGAATGGTAATTTATCAAATGAAGTTCACTATTTTGACGATTCAAGAGAAGGGAAAACTACAGATTATTATAGTAATGGAAAAAGTACTTCGTGTAAAAATTATAAGAATAATATGATAGATGGAGAGTTTACTGAATATTATAGAAATGGTCAAATAAAAAGTAAAAGGAACTTACAAAAGATGATTTAAGAGATGGAGAATTTAAGTTCTATTCAGAAAACAATAAATATCTTGGTTCAGTTTTTCTATAAAAGATAAAGAAATCATAAAAAGTACTTTAAGTGAAGAGGACAAGGATGAATTAGAGGATAGCTTTGAATTTGCCGATATGTCTTCATTTCTTAGAGCTGCAACTGGAGATATTGTAGGAGCAAGAACTGATAAATATCCTAATGGAAAAACTAGAATTTCTATGCCTTATAATGTGAATGGAGAACTTCATGGAAATTTAAAGAATTTTATGAAAGTGGAAAAATTTCTTCTGAAAACAACTTATGAAAATGGAATTAGGCAAGGAAAATCTTGGAATATTTAGAAAATGGAAAAATTGTAGAAGAAAAATTATATAGATGGTAAAAAGAGGGAAAAGTTTTAGAAACCTTTGAAGTGTATGATACAAATGAAGGCTAACTACAAAAATAATAAAAATTGATGGGAATATGTTTTTATATTATCCAAGTGGGAAAACTTTTACAAAAAGAAATTTATTAATGGAAAAGCAGAAGGAGAGCTTTGTAGAATACTATGAAAAATGGAGTTGTAAAAGAAAAAGCTTACTTCATAAATGATAAACAAGAAAAGAACATTTATTTTATGATGAAAAAGGAAAAACTAATCAAAAAGCAGATATCTACAAAAATGGTATTAAACAATAGTTCCATACATAAGGAGTGATTTTTATGAAAAAATTTTTGTTACTTTAATTTTGATGCTATCTGTATTTTTCTATTACTAATACCTATTCAGAAGAAATGCATAAAGAATACTATGACAGTGGAAAAATTTTAAAAGAAAGCTATTTTTCTAATGATAAAAATGGACTAGAAAAATCTATTATGAAAATGGTAAAAATTTCAAGTATCAAAAACTATAAAAATGGTGTAGTTGATGGAGAATATATATGAATATTACACAGATGGAGAACTAAAACTCAAAAGGAAGATATAAAATGGACTTAGAGATGGAGAATTTAAGACATATTTAATGAATGCTAAAAAGTGCAGGTTCAGTATTCTATAAAGATGGAAAAAGAAATAAAACTCAACTCTTACAAACTATATGAAAAGAAGATGTATTTTTAATTTCCCTGATGAAATGGAATCTTAATAAATACTGTAAGTAAAATCAAGAGAGCTTGTAAAACTAAGGGATGAAGATGATGGTTATCATATACTTGGAGTAGCTAACTCATCCTAATGGTAGAGTTTTCTTCAGCTGTTCAAGCTAATGACCTAGGAGAATATGATGGAGAACGTGAGGAATACTATGAAAGTGGACAATTAGAACAAAAAAGGTTACTATAAAGATGATTTAGGACAAGGAGAATACATTTGGTACTATGAAGAGGGGAGTATAAAAACAAAAAGCTTTCTATAAAGATGATAAAATTGAGGGAACTCTATTTATCCAGGAGGTAAAATTGCCCAAACAAATAATTATGTAAATGGGAAAAAGAAGGAGAATTAATAGAATATTATGAAAATGGGCAAATAAAAGAAAAAGATTTTATATCAATGATAAAGAAGAAGGGAAAAAGCTTATTCTATGATGAAAAAGGAAAGTTAATTAAAACTGAGTTTTATAAAAATGGTATAAAACAATAATTTTAGTGGGATAAGAGAGAATTTCTATGAGAAAAATTTTTATTATTCTATTTTTGATGTTATCTATTTTTACAGTAATAAATGCTCATCCATTTAAAACTGAAAAAGAACTTCAGGATTTTTTTATGCTAAGATTGACAAAGAAGTTGATAAAGAATTAAAAAAAGATTATATAAAACTTTTGAACAAAGAAAAGCTAATTTAAAAGAAAAAGCAAGTAATGATGATACAAAAAATGTTAGAAGATAATGAGTATCTTTTTGTTTTTTAAAAACGGAAAAACTAGAAAAAAGTTTTAAAAAGGACATCCTTGATGGAAAATTTATAATTTTAAGTTATATATATGAAAATGGTAAAAAGGAAAATAGTATGTTTAAATAAAGAGAATTCTCATATTATGGTACTGTTAAAGGTTTTGAGAAGATGGAATTCCTTTATACAGTGGACAGTTCTATGCTGGAAAAATGGAAGGAATATATAAAAGAATACTATGAAAGTGGTAAGATTTTTAAAGAGATTAATTTTATTAATGATAAAAGAAAATGGAGAAGAAAAAATTTATTATGAAGATGGAAAGATTTTAAGGATTGTAAACTTAAAAAAATGGAAAGGAGAATGGTGATGTAATTGATCTATTATCCTAATGGTAGAATAAAAATAAAGCACATTTTATTGATGGAGAATTAAATGGAGAAGTTATTAGTTATTTTGAAAATGGAAATATTATAGAAAAAGGTTTTATGAAAGGTAAATTGCTTAATGGTGATGCTTTTTGCATATTATCCTAATGGTAAACTTAAGGAGAAAAGATTCTTTTAAGAATGGAAAAGAGAAGGAGAATCTATAATTTATTATGAAAATGGAAATGTAAAACAAAAGTCTACTTTTAAAAATGATAAGAGAGAAGGAGATTTATTTATCTATTATCCTAGTGGAAAACTTTGTCAAACAGAAAAATTTATCAATGGAAAGGCTGAAGGAGAAGTTATTGAATACTACGAAAATGGAGTTATAAAAAGAAAAAGCTTACTTCATAAATGATAAACAAGAAAAAGAACATTTTCTATGATGAAAAAGGAAAACTAATCAAAACAGATATCTACAAAAATGGTGTCAAAACAATAATTCCATACATAAGGAGTGATTTTCATGAAAAGATTTTTACTATTTTAATTTTAATGCTATCTGTATTTTCATTGCTTCTGCTCATCCATTTAAGACTGAAAAAGAACTTCAGGATTTTTATGCTAAGATTGATAAAGAAGTTGATAAAGAATTAAAAACAGATTATCTAAAAACTTTTTGAACAAAGAAAAGCTAATTTAAAAGAAAAGCAAGTGATGATGTTACAGAAAAAGAATTTAGAAGATGATGAATATCTTTTTGTTTTTAAAAATGAGAAATTAGAAATGGTCTTCAAAAAGGAGATTCTAATGGAAAAATTTATAATTTTAAGTTATATGTATGAAAATGGTAAAAAGTAGAATAGTATGTTTAAGTAGAGAAAATACTGCTTACTATGGTACTGTTAAATATTTTAGAGAAAATGGTACACCTTTATATAGTGGACAGTTCTATGCTGGAAAAATGGAAGGAATGTATAAAGAATATTATGAAAGTGGCAAACTTTAATGGAAAGTCATTTTTCTAATGGTAAAGAAAAATGGTCCAGATATTATGAAAAATGGAAAAATTTCAAGTATCAAAAACTATAAAAATGGTGTAGTTGATGGAGAATATATAGAATATTATACAGATGGAGAGTTAAAAACTAAAGGTTCATATAAAAAATGGACTTAGAGATGGAGAATTTAAGACATATTTAATGAATGCTAAAAGTGCTGGTTCAATCTTTTTATAAAGATGGAAAAGAAATAAAATCAACTCTTACAGATTATATGAAAGAAGATGTATTTTTAATTTCCCTGATGAAATAAAAGCTCAAATGAATGTTGGAGATGAAAAAGAAAAAGAACTTATAAAAGAAATGGAAGAACATGGTGGATATCATATGTTAGGAATAGATACCTATCCTAATGGTAGAGTTATGAGAGTTGTCCCATATAATCAACAAGGAATATATGATGGTACATTTAGACAATATTATGAAAGTGGACAATTAGCACAAAAAGAGTTATTACAAAAATGGTTTAGGACAAGGGGAATATATTTGGTATTATGAAGAAGGAAGTATAAAACAAAAGCTTTCTATAAAGATGATAAAATAGAAGGAATTGTAACTTCATTCTATCCAGGTGGCAAAATTGCCCAAACAGTTAATCATATTAATGGAAAAAGAGAAGGCGAGATTAATAGAATATTATGAAAAATGGGCAAATAAAAGAAAAAGATTCTATGTCAATGGCAAAAGAAGAAGGAAAAAGTTTATTTCTATGATGAAAAAGGAAAGTTAATTAAAACAGAAATCTATAAAAATGATATTAAACAATAATTCCATACATAAGGAGTGATTTTATGAAAAGATTTTTAACTATTTTAATTTTTAATGCTATCAGTATTCTCTATTGCTACTGCTCATCCATTTCTAAGAGTGATAAAGAACTTTTATGATTTCTATGCTGAAATAGATAAAAGATATTTGCTGATAAGCCTCATTGTTAGGATTTTCCAAGAAAATTAACAAAAGAAGAACAAAGTAAAGTGCCTCTTGATAATAGGGAATTATACTGCCAGAAGAGGTAATTGAAATGATAAATTAGTATATAGTGCTTTTGATAATCATTTAATGTATATATTTCAGTTGAATCAAAAAGGTAAAGAAGAAGGTGTTGTTAGATTTTTGATGAGGATGAAAAATTTAGTAAAAATCTGTTATGGCAACGATTTAAATGGATTGATGGGAATATTAAGAGAATATTATCCTAATGGAAAACTAAAGAATGAAATGCCATATTATGCAAAGAAGCTAAATGGGAATGGAAAAATTTATTATGAAAGTGGAGCATTACAGAGAAGATTACCATTATTACAATGATAAAGAAGATGGACAAGGAATTATATATTTTGAAAATGGTCATGCAAGTAGAAAATTATAAGAATGGTTTTAAAAGTTGGAGATTACTATGAATATTTTTGAAGATGGAACCTTGCTACAAAAAGGTTTCTTTTGTAAATGGAAAAGAAGAAGGAGTTTTTGAACTTTACAATCGTGAAGGTAAAAATTTGAAGAGTTAGTTTTCAGGTAAAAATTGAAGAAAGAGAAATAAAACAATAAAAACTAAAAAGCTAGAACATACTATAAACACTTAGTTTAAAAAGTAAAAAATCAAGTGAGTTACGAATGGAAATTTTAGATAAAAAATCAAATAGAATGAGCCGAGCTAAAATTCAGGAGTGTTTGGAGTGCAACGAGTTTCTGATTTGCAGTTTCGAATTCTTGATTTTTATCACTGTTAAGAAAATTTACTCAGTAACGAACTATTTTTACTTATATGTTCTAGCTTTTTATTTTAAATCCTTTAAAGTAAAATATAGATAAGAAAAGCAATTGTGTTTACTGTCCAAGAAATCAAATAACCATATAATATCATAAAGAATGTAGGATTTAAAGGGAAGATAAAAATATCCATAAAAGCCTTACAATACAAATTGCAAATACGTTTATTAACATAGGATAGAAAGTATCTCCAAGCCTCTCTTATAGCACCAGCTAATACATCCCCAATCGTATAAATAAAGCAGAAAGGTGTTAGTATACTCTAAAATTTCTGAAGTCAATTTCTATAACTTTCTATCTTCTATAAGGGAAAAGGAGCAAATCTTTACTCCAAATAAATAGAGTTAGACTTATAACTAATATCATTGAAATGGACATAATGACAGAAGATATAATCCTTTCTTAACTCTATGATGTTTCTTAGCTCCATAATTTTGTGCAAAGCAAAAGTTGAAGAAGATATACAAAAAGGCATCTGAAACAGACCATATTAAGAAATCTAATTCTACCTGAAATAGCCCAAGCAGTCATGCTATTTATACCAAAACATATTATCTTACTTTGTATAGTGGTATTAGCAATAGGATAAATAACTGATTGTATAGCAATAGGTAAACCTAATACAAAGATTTTCTTTAAATATTTTTATAGAAAGTTAATATATATAAACTCTGCAATCCAAATTAGTTCTCATCAATACAACAAAGATTAAAATTGCACTTACAATTTGCAGAAATTAATGTGCAAGTCCAACTCCTACAACAGATAAATTAAAGTTAATTACAAAATTAAATCTAAAACTATGTTTAAGATATTAGCAAATATTAAAAATATGAAAAGGTGTTTTTGAATTCTAAGGCTCTTAAGATACCTGAACCTATATTATATATCGTAGACCATACCACTGAAACAAATAAAAAGTATAGATATAGGCTTCATGGAATATCTTTTGAGGAACTTTAATAAGACCTATAAAGTAAGGTGATAGAAGGCAACCTAACATAGATAAAATTAACTCCCAAACTATAGCAAAATAACATCGCTGTATGACTAGCTTTTTAGAAACATCTTCTTTTTCTTTTGCACCAAAATATTGAGAACAATAATAGTAGCTCTGATGATAGCCCAATAAAAAACTTACAGGTAATCTTTGAAAACTCACTAACTGATTCAATGGCAGCAAAGGCATCTTTACTCTGCAAACTTTCCTACTATAATGGCACTCATAGTTCAAAGAGATTGAAATAATGTTCCTAAAATATATAGGCAAAGAGTAAAAATTCAAAATAACCTTCCAATTTTACTTTGAGTTAAACTCATTATAAACATAGTTTCTATAATATCATTCCTCAATTCACGATTTTTAATTAAGTTCATTATATAACTTTAATTTTACTGTCAAATAATTTCTTTTAGTTTTATCTTTACAAACTATTTATATAAAACTTTTATTGACACTTTCAATAAAAAGTTTATAATTTTAGTAAACAATTAAAAATAGAAAGAGAGTGATATAATTATGGAAACAATGGCAAAAACATTTACCAGCACTCTGATGAAGAAAAATTAAAAATTTGTAATTGAATTAAAAGAGAAATATAATGCAGGAGGAATAAGTTTGAAGAAGCAAGAAAGTTGCTTAAGGAAAGAGTAAAACTTTAACACCTTATGAAATTGCTTTATGCTGAACAAAAATTGTACCCTTTGTTGAAGATGAATGTAGCAAGAAAATATCCAAAATATGATGTTGTTATTTAATGAAGTAATGATACAAGTAGACCTACTGACCTTCCTTCAGATCACCCTATTATGTGTTGACTATAAGAGAAAAATGATGATATGGGAACCATTAAAAAGAAGTTGAAAAACTTAATTCAACTTTCCTGTAATATCAATGGTACGAAACTATATGATAAACTTGATTTATGGTGGAAACTTCATTTACCTAGAAAACAAAATCAACTTTATTCACTTTTAGAAAAGAAAGGTTTTACAAGACTTCAACAACTCTACAATGTGGGTTTTAGATGACTTTGTTAGAGATGAATTAAAAGAAAATAGAAAAATGCTAGATGATGGTAATAGAAGAATTATCGCTTCTCAAACTAGTGTTGCAGCAGATATAATAGATTTAACTGCAAGGAAGAAACTGTTTTGTATCCTACATCACTTGCTATGATAACAGAAGAAGAGTTTGAAGATATGGAAATCGGGAGACAAAAGCAAATAGGTTTTACTTTTGGTGAATTAGAAGAAGTTAGTCCTAGAAGTAAGTCAATCTGAAAGTTCTAATATTTTCAGGACAAGGAAAACTTAGCTAAGGACTGGCTCAACTTTTTAGGGAAATATGATTTAATTCAGATGCTAATTCTTCTGAATTAGATGTTGCTATGGGAAAAATGACTTTAGAGCAAATAAACTTAGTATTTAAGCATTTACCTGTGGGATATAATCTTATGTTGATGAAAAATGAAATTGTAAAATTCTATTCTGACACTGCTCATAGAATATTCCTCGTAGTAAAAATGTATAGGAAGAGATAAGTAAAAATTGTCACCCTAGAAAGAGTGTACATATAGTTGAAGAAATTATAGAAAAATTTAGGAAATGGCGAACAAGATTTTGCAGAATTCTGGATAAAATCAAAACCAGGTCTATTTATCTATATCTGTTATTCAGCAGTTAAGGAGAAAGATGGAAAACTCAGAGGTATTTTAGAAATGATGCAAGATTGTACAAGAATCTCGTTCACTCATAGGATCACAAACTCTTTTTAAAATTGGGAAAATGGGACTATGAATGCTGAAGAGGTGAAAAGAAGAAAAATTAGAAGAAAAACTGGAAGAAAGTTCAAACTCTCAAATTCCTTTTAGATAGTATAAATAAAGATACTTATTTAAAAGATTTAATAAAAGCTCTATCCAAATTTAAAAAGGATATGATAAAGATATCTGAAAGATTTAAAATATTACAAGGACCACTTGCTGCTGTGATGTTGCCAAAAGCTACTCTTGAAAAAGTGAGTGAAAAAGGTGATATTGATCTAAATACTCTAATTGAAAAATAAAAAGAACTTATAAAGACATATTAATAGTTGATAAGTTAAACTTATCAACTTTTTAATTTAAGGCTTATTTCTTTTTGCTTTTCTTCAAATTTAGCCCAAACTCCAGCTTTAACTAGGATAGATTTTAACTGTTCTAGTAGGTTGAGCTCCATTTTTGTAAGAATTTTAATGATTTCTTCTTCTTTTAAAACTACTTTAGAATCTTCTAATGGGAAGTAGTTACCTAAGTAAGCAATAGCTCCTCCATCTCTTTTAGATAAAGCTTCCATAGCTACTAATCTATAAGAAGGTCTCTTTTATCTCCTAATCTTGTAAGTCTTAATTTTAACATTCTTTCACATCTCCTTTTTGTTTTATATATAAATTTTTTATAAGCTATTTTTAAAATGGGAATTTTCCACCTTTTGCCCATACCACCCTAAATTAGGCATTTTTCCTGAGCTAAACATTTTCATCATTGATTTCATTTGTTCAAACTGTTTAAGTAGTTTATTTACATCTGAAACATCAGTTCCACTACCTTTTGCAATTCTTATTTTTCTACTAGCCTTTTAAATATATCAGGTTTCTTTCTCTTCAATAGTCATAGATTGAATTATAGCTTCAACTTTTTTTCATTTCCTTTTTTCAGCTGATGCTAAGTCATCAATCTTTGGCATACCAGGAATCAATTTTAATATTCCTCCAAGAGAACCTAATCTTTTAATTGTTTGTAATTGTTTTAAAAAGTCATTTTAAGTCAAATTTTTGAGATTTTAATTTTTCTTCCAAAGATTTTAGCTTCATTTTCATCTATAACTTCTGAGCTTTTTCAACAAGAGAAACAACATCTCCCATTCCTAAGATTCTTGAAACTAATCTATCTGGGTGGAAAAATTTCAATATCATTTAATTTTTTCTCCAACTCCAATAAACTTTTATTGGTTTTACCAACAACAGCCTTTTATTGATAAAGCAGCTCCTCCACGAGTATCTCCATCTAATTTAGTTAAGATAACCCATCAACACTCAAAAGCATTGTTGAAAAGATTCAGCTAGGTTAACTGCATCTTGTCCCTATCATAGCATCTACAACAAGTAAAAATTTCTTGAGGCTTTATAGCCTTTTAAGTTCTTTTTCAACTCATTCATAAGAGTTTCATCAACATGTAATCTACCAGCAGTATCAACTATCATATATGTTGCATTTATTTCTTTTGCTTTTTCTATAGCTCTTGTTGCAATTCCAACTACATCCTTTGTTATCTTCTTCTGAATAAACATCTACTCCTATTTGTTGCCCTAAAAACTTGTAATTGTTTTATAGCAGCAGGTCTATAGACATCGACTCCAACAAGTAACAGTTTTTCATTTTGCTTTTTTAAAAATTTTGCAAGCTTTAGCAGCGAAAGTAGTCTTACCTGCCCCTTTGTAAACCTAGCTAACATAATTATAGTAGGATTTCAAGTCCTTTTGTTAATTTTGAGCTAGTTCCTCCTAAAAAGTTCAACAAGTTCATCATTTACTAATTTAATAAATTGTTGAGCAGGATTAACTCCTTTATAACTTCAGTTCCATAGCTTTTTCACTGATTCTATTTAGTGAAAATCTTTAACAACCTTATAGTTTACGTCAGCTTCTAAAAAGAGACATTTTAACTTCTCTAAGCGCATCTTTTATATTAGAGTCACTAAGCTTTCCATGTCCTCTTATCTTTTTAAAAATATCCTGAAATCTATTTCCTAAATTTTCTAACATATCTACCTCATTAAACTAAGTCTTCTATTATATTTTCCAACTTTTTCCTCTGTAAAATCTTTCTTTTAAATCAATTAATTTTCTCTTATATCTTGTTTTATTTGATGAAACTTTTAACTTATTTTCATATTCATATAAGAGAGCGATCCTCTTTTTATATTATCGAATATCGCCTGTCTACTGACATTATTGTTTTTAGCAATCTCTGAGATAGAAAGATCATTTCTCAAAATGGTCTTCTAAATATTCTTTTGTTTTTCACTTAAAAAGTGGAGAATATATCTCAAAAGATTAGCAATTTCTATAAATTCATCTAAAATCATAATAATTCACCCTACTAAGTATAAGATACTTTTTAAAAATTGTCAAGGTTTTATCTTTACATTTTTAAAAACTTGTCTTTTCAAAAATAAAAGACAAAGTTAGATAAATATGTTAAAATTATAAGGTAAATCTAAAAATTTAATTGGAGGAAAAATGAGATTCAGTAAGTATATAAAAACTTTAAAAAGAAACACCTAAAAGAAGCAGAAATTGCAAGTCATAAATTAATGCTTAGAGCAGCTATGATAAAAAAATTAGCTAGTGGTATTTATGCTTATCTACCATTAGGGATATAGAACTATTAGAAAAATAGAAAATATTGTTCGTGAAGAAATGGATAGAGCAGGAGCTTTAGAACTTTTAATGCCAGTTGTTCAACCAGCTGAACTTTGGCAAGAAAGTGGAAGATGGGATGTAATGGGAGCAGAAATGCTAAGATTGAAAGATAGACATGAAAGAGACTTTCGTTCTATCTCCAACACAAGAAGAAATGATAACATCAATAGTTAGAGAGTGATATTTCTTCACATAGTCACTTCCTTTAAATCTATATCATATACAAAACAAAATTTAGAGATGAAAGAAGACCTAGATTTGGACTTATGAGAGGTAGAGAATTTACTAATGAAAGATGGTTATTCTTTCCATACTTCTCAAGAATCATTAGATGAAGAATTTTTAACATGAAAGATGCTTATACAAGAATTTTTCACAAGATGTGGTTTAAAAATTTAGACCTGTTGATGCAGACTCAGGAAACATTGGTGGAAGTGGATCACAAGAATTCCAAGTTCTAGCAGAATCAGGAGAAGATGAAATCATTTATTCTGATGGTTCAGAATATGCAGCAAACATTGAAAAGGCTGTAAGTGAACTTATCAATCCTCCAAAAGGAAGAATTAAGAGAAGTTGAACTTGTTCACACTCCAGATTGTCCAACAATAGAAAGTTTGGCAAAATATTTAGATATTCCTTTAGAAAGAACTGTAAAAGCATTGACATATAAAAGATATGGGAACAGATGAAATATATATGGTTCTAATAAGAGGAGATTTTGAAGTTAATGAAGTCAAATTAAAAAAATATCTTAAATGCAGTAGAAGTTGAAATGGCTACTGATGAAGAAATAGAAAAATCGGATTGACAAAAGGATATATAGGACCATATAAATTACCAACTGAAATTAAAATTGTAGCTGATTTATCTGTAATAGAAGTTACAAACCATGTTGTAGGTTCTCACCAAAAAGATTACCACTATAAGAATGTAAACTATGGAAGAGATTACAAGGCTGATATAGTTGCTGATATAAGAAAAGTTAGAGTTGGAGATAACTGTATAACAGGTGGAAAATTACATTCAGCAAGAGGTATAGAATGTGGGCAAATCTTCAAACTTGGAGATAAATATTCTAAGGCTATGAATGCTACTTACCTTGATGAAAATGGTAAAACACAATATATGTTAATGGGTTGCTACGGTATAGGAGTTACAAGAACTATGGCAGCTGCAATAGAACAAAATAATGATGAGAATGGAATTATTTGGCCAGTATCAATAGCACCTTATATTGTTGATGTAATTCCTGCTAATATAAAAAATGAAGGGCAAGTACGTTTAGCTGAAAAATCTATAATGAATTACAAGCAGAAAAATATTGATGTAATGTTAGATGATAGAGATGAAAAACCTGGATTTAAATTCAAAGATGCTGACTTAATTGGATTCCCATTCAAAGTTGTTGTTGGAAAAAAGAGCAGATGAAGGTATAGTTGAAGTAAAAATCAGAAGAACAGGAGAAACTTTAGAAGTATCAGAATCTGAAGTTGTAGCTAAAAATAAAAGAATTAATGAAACTTTATTAATTTATACTTGCAAAATATAAAAGTACTATGATATAATTATTAAGCCCTGCTCAAAAACGACGTGTTTTGGGGCAAAAACCAAAGGGAGGAGGTTAATGCTATGAAAAAAATATGAAATTATGTACATCATCAACCCTACTGTATTAGAAGAAGGTAGAGACGAGTTAATAAAACCAAATAAACTCTTTTATTAACTGTAAATGGAGCTACAATAGCTAAGACAGAAAAATGGGGAGAAAGAAAACTTGCTTTATCCAATCGATAAGAAAAATCAGGTTTTTTATGTACTAACTACTTTTGAGATGGACGGAACAAAATTAGCAGAAGTAGAAGCTAAAATAAACATTATGGAAGCTGTAATGAGACATATAGTTGTAAGACTTGACTAATTTTTGTTATTGATTAAAAAAATCGTTAATTCTCAAAAAGGAGGGAAATTAAATGGCAGAATTCAGAAGAAGAAGAGCAAAAATTAAGAGTTAAAAGCTGAAGAAATTGATTATAAAAACGTTGAACTTTTTAAAAAGATTCTGTATCTGATAAAGGAAAAAAATCAATCCTTCAAGATTAACTGGAGCTAATGCTAAATTACAAAGAAAAAAATAGCAAAAGCTGTTAAAAGAGCAAGAAATATAGCTCTTATACCATATACAAGAATTGAAAAAAATAAGTATATTGAAAATAAAATAATATGGGGTTGAAAATTCAACTCCCTATTTTTTATAAAAAGAATATAAAAATTAAATTCATAAAATTGATTAAGATTATTGCGACGCCCTATAATGGTGAAAGAGCCTTTGTGGAGCTCTAGAACCATTATAGGCTGGCAAGTAATCGTATAAGGAAGGAGTGGCTATGAAAAAAATCAAAAAAATATAATTTTAATGTTGTTTTGTATCTTTAATTTTAATATCTTGTTCAACTGCACCTTTAACAGGAAGAAGACAGTTGAAGATGGTAAGTGATGAGGCTGTAGCTCAATCTTCTATATCACAATACAATCAAATGATAGCAGAATTAAGACAAAAATAATTTGTTAGCAAATAATACTGCTGATGGACAAAGAATAAATCAAATTGGAAGAAGAATTTCTAGAGCTGTTGAACAATATTTAACTGCAAATGGAATGCAAGATAAAAATAAAAAAAGTCTACAATGGGAATTTAACCTAATAAAAGAGTAAGGATATAAATGCCTTTGCATTACCAGGAGGAAAAATTGCTTTCATACAGGAATATTACCAGTATTAAAAACAGATGCAGCTATAGCTTTTTGTAATGGGACATGAAATAGGTCACGTTATAGGTGGACACCATGCAGAAAGTGCAAGTAACCAAAAACTTAGCTGGATTCTTAATGATAGGTAAAAAAACTTATAGACGCTGTGACAGGAGTTCCTATTATTAGTGATGATTTAGCTCAACAAGGACTATCATTAGGGCTTTTTAAAGTTCAACAGAACTCAAGAATATGAAGCAGATAAATATGGAATGATATTTATGGCTATGGCAGGATATAATCCACAAGAAGCTATAGCTGCACAACAAAGAATGATGGACTTAGGTGGAAGTCAACAAGCAGAAATACTATCTTCTCACCCTTCTACTCAAAAATAGAATAGAAGAGTTAAAAAGATTTTTACCAGAAGCTATGAAATACTATAAAAATAATAGAATAAACTGTACTTACATCTTGAAATCAAGATTTAAGGTACATGTTTTTATTGAAAAATAATATTGACATATATATGTATGTTCGTTATAATGTACATAAAGGAAGGTGAAGATATTATGACAAATACAAATGCTACAAATTTAAGAAAGAATTTATTTTTCATATTTAGATTCTACTATTGAGTATAATGATATTATAAAATGTAAATACCAAAAAGGAAATGTAATAATAATAAGTGAAAGTGAGTATAATGGTTTGTTAGAAACTTTGTATTTATTATCAGATCCTACAATGAAAAGAAAAAAATTAGAAGCTGTAAAAATGCGACTGATGAAGATTATGAGGTATTTGAATGGTAGATGAAGAATATAAAAATATACATATTAAAAAGGCAAATAAAGATAAAGAAAATATAAAAACAATTTCCAGCCCTAAAAAAATAATGTTGACAAATTAATAAAGTTAATTAAAAAGAACCCTTTTCAAACCCCACCACCTTATGAAGTTTTAATAGAGATCTTAAGGGTATTATTCAAGAAGAATTAATAAACAACATAGACTTGTATATGAAGTTATTGAAGATGAAAAAGAATAAATATCATTAGTATGTGGAAACATTATGAATTTTAAGAAGTTGCTATAAAGTCATATTATTTATAGCAACTCTTTTATTATTTCCTAGTGTATGACACTTAATCATCCAAAACCTCAGTACTTTCATGAATAGTTCCACCTTTTATTTTCCAATTGTTCTATTGATTTTTTAATCTTTCTAAATTTTTAGCACTATAAAATGGATCTGCATCAACTGTAAAAAGGCAGTCTTCTTTTTCTAACAAATTTTTGCAAAAATTGTAAATGCAGTGGTTACAGTAATACCAATTTCATCACAAAGAATATCTAGTTCTTCTTTTAAGTTTTTATCAAGTCTAAAATTTATATTAGTTTTTCTTTATCTGTAGTTATAGCTTTCATTCTAACATCCCTCAAATCTTTTTCTAACTAAATTATATTCTTTCTTAATACAATGTCAATATATTTCATTACATTAATATTATATAAAATAAAATTAAAATTTTCTTGACTTAGAGTTAACTCTAGATGTTAAAAATAGATTTATTTTGAAAAATGAGTTGTTATTAAAAATGAACTTAGACTTAAAGTTAAGTTTAACCAAATTAGGAGGCATTATAAAACATGACAATTAAAAGAAGTGAGGAAGAATTAGGATTGACACAGATACACTTAGATATTATGAAAAGATTGAATGATACTCCTGTTACAAGAACAGAAGGTGGAATTAGAGATTATCAGGAAAATGATATAGCTTGGGATAAAGAACAGAGGAAATAGTAATGTATTTAGAAAAATTAACTCACCAGAGGATGTATTAAATATTGAGGAAAATGAAAGTCTTAGCACAAGAAATAAGAGAAGCTATAATAAAAAGAGATGCTATTCATGGAGGACACTTTGACCAAATTTAGGTATGGTTGAAGCAACTAATAGCTTTACATTATGTTTTTGACTCACCAAAGGATAAGTTTGTATTTGATGTATCTCACCAAATCATATCCACATAAAATGCTAACAGGAAGAAGAGAAGCATCACAGATGAAGCACATTATGATGATGTAACTGACATAGTAATCAACATGAAAGTGAACATGATCACTTTATCTTAGGACATACTTCAACTCAATAAGTTTAGCTATTGGGGCTCTGCAAAAGCTAGAGATGTTAAAGGAGAAAAAGGAAATGTTATTGCTATCATTGGAGATGGTTCTCTAAGTGGTGGAGAAGCACTTGAAGGTTTAGATTTTGCAGGAGAATTAAAAACTAATTTCATTGTTATAGCTAATGATAATGATATGTCTATAGCAGAAAAATCATGGAGGACTTTATAAAAATTTAAAATTATTAAGAGAAACAGAAGGTAAGCAGAATGTAATCTATTCAAAGCTATGGGCTTAGAGTATATCTTTGTCAAAGATGGAAATAATATCGAAAGAATTGATAGAAGCATTTAAAAAGTAAAGGATATAGACTACCCACAACAGTTCATATCCATACCAAAAAGGTAAAGGATACAAACTTGTTGAAGAAAACAAGGAACCTGGCACTATGTAATGCCATCAATATAGAAGATGGAAAACCTTTAAATAATGATGATAGTGAAGATTATACAGATGTTACAAAAGAATATTTAATGAAAAAAATGAAAGAAGATAAAACTGTTGTTACAATAACAGCAGGAACACCAGGAAGTTTTTAGCTTTTTCTAGAAAAAGAAAGAGAAGAACTTGAGAGCAATTGTAGATGTGGGAATAGCAGAACAAAACAGCTGTTGCCTTAGCTTCAGGAATGGCTTCAAAAGGAGCTAAACCAGTATTTACAGTGGTAAGTTCATTTGTTCAAAGAACTTACGATCAATTGTCACAAGATTTATGCATAAACAATAACCCTGCAACAATAGTTGTTTCTTATGGCGGAGCTATAGGAATGACAGATGTTACTCACCTTGGTTGGTTTGATATTGCTATGATGAGTAATATTCCAAACTTGGTTTATCTTTAGCACCACAACAAAAGAAGAACATCTTGCTATGCTTGAATGGAGTATAGAACAACAAGAACATCCAGTTGTAATTGTTTACCAGGTGGAAAGATGGTTTCAACTGGTGAAAAAGTAACAAAAGATTTCTAAATTAAATACTTATGAAGTAAAACAAAAAGGAGAAAAAGTATGCAATTCTAGGATTGGGAACTTTTCATCAATTAGAGAAAAAGCTGCAAAACTTTATGAAGAAAAACAGGAGTAAAGGCAACAGTTATAAATCCTATGTATATCACAGGTGTAGATGAAAAATTATTAGAAGAATTGAAAAAGATCATAGTGTAGTTATAACTCTTGAAGATGGAATTTTAAATGGTGGTTTTGGAGAAAAAAATAGCTAGATTCTATGGAAATTCTGATGTGAAAGTTTTAAATTATGGACTTAAAAAAAGAATTTTTAGACAGATATAATATAGGAAAAGTACTTACAGAAAATAGATTGAAAGCTGACTTAATTGTTGAAGATTTGTTGAAATTTTAAGGGACAAATAGCAAATAAAAAGAATAGAAATATAAGAAAGTGAACTACTCATTAAAAATAGTACTTGTTACAGCAGGTACTATTTTTATTTTTACTAATTAATTGTATAATATAAAGAAAAACTAAATGTTAATAGAGGATAAAAATGTATAGTAGTCAGTTAGAAATATTTATCAAAGTTACAGATTTACAAAAATTGAAACAAGAGGAGTTTTAGAAGTTATGGAAAAAAATAAAAGGAAGAAGTTCCAGAGAAATTAAGAATAGCAGTTCTTTTATCATTTATTAGTGGATATATTAATGCCTTTACTTATAATAATGCAGGAGAACTTTTTGCAGGAGCACAAACTGGAAAATGTAATTTTTATGTACTACATTTTTGCAAAAGGAAATTTTGAAAAAGCAGTTGAATTTCTGATACCTATTATTTCTTTTTATGATAGGACAAATTTTTATTTATTGTTTTAGAAATTTTTTTCAAAGAAGAGGACACAAAGGATATATACATTCTTCTCTTTTAATGCTTTTTATCATGATAATGTTAATTGTACTTTTTTACCTTTTTGATTATCATTTTATTGTTGTTACACTAGCTTTTTTTGCAGCTATCCAATCAGATACCTTTCAAAGATTGAGAGGTTTTTCATATGCTACTATAATGATGACAGGAAATGTTAAAAATGCTCCTCGTTTATTGATTGAGGGGACTTGTTCAGAGAGATAGAGAATTATTAGTAAGAGGTTTTTTTACTATTTTTTTAATAATTTTTAGTTTTATGCTAGGAGTAGGGAATATCTACATATTTTACTCAATTTGTTAAAAAGAGTGCATTAGTTCCTTTAATTCTTCCACTTTCATATATTAATTATGTGTTATTTAAAGAAGAACATAATGTAATAGATGTTGTAAAATCTAAAAATAAGAAAAGATTAAATAAGTTATTATAGATTTTTTGATAAAAATTTAAAAATAGATGACTTGACACTTTTCCTTTTAAAAAGTTTATAATTTTAGTAAACAATTAAAAAGGAGTTGAAAGTATATGTTAGGAAAAAGTAATAACAGAACACGGACAAGTAGTTAATAATCAAGATATAATGGTAGTTCACTTACATTTAAAAGAAGGTGAAACAATACCTGCTCACAATCATCCCTGGAAGACAAATATTCTTTACAGTTGTTGAAGGTGAAGTAGAAGTATATTTAGATGAAAAAGAAAACTTATCCATTAGTACCTAAGAAAGTTTTAGAGTTTGATGGAGAAGCAAGAATATCTGTAAAAAGCATTAAAAAGAAAGTGATATTTTTGTATATTTAGTTGTAAAAAGATAAAAATAAATAAACTAAGACCTCCTAAAAATGTTTAAAGAGCCAATTTAAACATCTAGGAGGTCTAATAGTTAACAATTATATATAAGGAATTATTAAGGTTTTTATTTTTTTATACTCCTCTTTCAGCCATGATAATTTTTTTATTTCATTTTCATTGATTCCAACCATAGCTTCACCTAAAGTCTTCTGAAACTCTAGCAATAATTTCAGGATTATCATAATTTTTTACAGCTTCAACAATAGCTTTTGCTCTTTTTCTAGGATCACCAGATTTAAAGATACCACTACCTACAAATACTCCATCTGCTCCTAATCTTCTCATAAGTGCAGCATCTGCTGGAGTAGCAACTCCACCTGCTGAGAAATTAGGTACAGGTAATCTACCATTATCATGAACATATTTTACTAAATCATAAGGAACTTGTAAGTCTTTTGCCATTACATATAGTTCATCATCACGTAGAGCTTTAACTAGATTGATTTCTTTCATGATTTGTCTCATATGTGACACAGCTTGAACAACGTCTCCTGTTCCAGCTTCTCCCTTAGTTCTAATCATTTGAGCCCCTTCACATATTCTTCTTAAAGCTTCACCTAAATTTCTAGCTCCACATACGAAAGGAGTAGAAAAATCTCTCTTATTTACATGATGTACAGAATCAGCTGGTGATAAAACTTCTGATTCATCAATAAAATCAATTCCAATTGCTTGTAATATTTCAGCTTCCACAAAATGTCCTATTCTTACTTTTGCCATTACAGGAATTTTTACTGCTGACATAATTTCTTTTATTAATTTAGGATCGCTCATTCTAGAAACTCCACCTGCTGCTCTGATATCAGCTGGGATTCTTTCTAGTGCCATAACAGCAACTGCTCCTGCTTCTTCTGCAATAATTGCTTGTTCCTTAGATGTAACATCCATAATAACTCCACCATTAAATCTTGTATCCATTTTTGTACCTCCTCATGTAATATATCTTATATTGACTTTTTATAGTATAACTGTATACTGACATTATATAAAGTACCAGAATAAAACTTTTTATGGAGTCAGCTATGATTATTTTAAATTTAGATAATAAATCAAAAATTCCTCTATATACAAATATATACTGAGATAAAAAATTTAATTCAAACTAAGATTTTAAAAGGCAAATGAAAAATTACCTTCAAAGAAAGATTTTATTGATTACTATAATATTAGTCAAAACACAATTCAAAAATGCTCTTTATCTTTTTATTGGAGGAGGGTATATTTTTTTCTATTGAAAGAAAAAGGTTATTTTGTTTCTGATATAGAAAAATCTAATTATACAGAATATTAAAGTTGAAAAATAAGGCAAAATTTAAAGAAAAAGAGAAAATTCACTATGATTTTTTTCATATTCAGGAGTGGATAAGAAAAGTTTAGCTAGAACAATTTTTAAAGAGAATTACTAAAGATGTATATGATGAAGAAAATGAAGATCTGCTTTTTCAAGGACATATACAGGGGACTTTATTATTGAGAAAAAAGTATCTGTGAATATCTATCTCAATCTAGAGGCTTTCAAAGTAGATGCTGAACAAGTAGTTATTAGTTCAGGTACAGAGTATTTATTCTATATAATCTTTAAAGCTTTTTAATAATAAAAATTTATGGACTAGAAAAATCCTTGCCATAAGATGTTTAAAGAATTATTTTTAACAAATAATATCAGTTTTAAAAGCTATTTCATTAGATGAAAATGGAATTGTAATTGATGATTTAAAGAAATATGATGTCAATATAGCCTATGTTACTCCTTCACATCAATTTCCAACGGGAGCAATTATGAGTATCAGTAGAAGAACTGAACTTTTAAATTGGGCAAATGAAAATCCTGACCGTTATATAGTGGAAGATGACTATGACAGTGAATTTAAGTATACTGGTAGACCTATTCCAGCATTGAAAGGCAAATGATATCAATGATAAAGTTATTTACTTAGGAAGTTTTTTTCAAAAGTCAATTAGTCCTGCAATTCGTGTGAGTTACTTGGTTTTACCTAAGGCACTTTTTAAATATCTATCAAAGGGAATTACCATATTTTATTTGTCCTGTACCAACTTTTAAATCAAAAAAATTCTCTATAGATTTATAAAAGATGGGTTACTTTTGTTAAACATATAAATAAGATGAGAACTCTTTACAAAGAAGAAAAGAGAATTTCTTGTAAATACGATTAAAACTTATTCTTCTAAGATATTGAATAAAAGAGATTCAAATACAAGGAGCAGATGCAGGTTTACATATGGTAATTAAATTAAATCAAAAATTAATGAGAAGTTATTTTTAAATGAGTGTTTAGAAAAATTCTTTAAAATTATATAGTTTAGAAGAATACAATATAGAAGAAATACATAGAGAAAATTCATATTTTCTTTTAGGTTATGCCAATTTAACAAATAAGGAAATAGAAGAAGGAATTCTCTATTATTAAAAATTTTTAAAAAAATATTATGAACTACTACGACTAACACCCTACGAGTTAGACCGAGTGTTCTAACATTTAATAAAAAATTGACCAAAAAATAAAAATGATAAAATTGGGTATAAATATTGATATATAAAAAAAGAAAAATGGGGGCAGATTATATGAACAACAATTTATATAATGTAGAAAAACTTACGATCAATAGCTAAAAGATATGAAAATGTAAAAATATTCAGTTGGACTTGCTGTACTTTTTAATGAAGGAACAAGTGCATTTTCTGATGAGAACAAGATACAAGAATTAGAAAAAAACAAAAGGATATTTTTAACAGATGTAAAAAAAGAAAAAAAGCAGAAGTAAAAGAAACTAAGAAAGTAGCAAAGACTACACAAAAATTAAAAAGCTTCATGGACAAATATGCAATTTGGAGCTAATGATTTATATAGCAATTTTTGTTACACCAAAAATAAAGTAGAAAAAACTTCAATAGTAAAAAGTGAAAAGGCTGTTTTAGTAGTTAGTGCAGATAATGGGACAAGTTTGCCTATGCTTGCTAAAACTTACATCAGATATAGAAGAAACTTCAACACCTACAACTGAAGAAATAAATACAAGCAAAGAAAAATCTAAGAAACTCAGTTGAAATTTACAAAATAAGATAGATACAGCAAGAAAAGAAAAATCAAAAAGAAATAGATGGATTAAGATTAGAATTAATTCAACTTATGGAACAAGGGAAAATCAAGTAGTTAAATCACCTTGGTCATCATGGCAATTTGGAGCTAATTACTTTTTATGATAATTGGGGCTCTGCATATAAGGGAAGAGGGATAAACAAACAAACAAAAATTTTAACAAGAGATAAGTCTGCTACTTTAAATAGATTTTTTTAGAAAGTTCTGCTGATTCAACATCATATGGTGTGACAAATTTAAAATTAGTTAAAGAACCTTCAGTCGAAAATAAAAATAAGTGCTGGTGTTAAACCTAAGAATATAGATAGACAGGCACCTAGTTATAAACCAAGTGCACCAACAGTAGCATTGCCTATATTTGAGCCTATACTTCTTTTCAGCACCAGTAAAACCATCAGCACCAGTTGAAGTAACACCTACAACTTTTTGAACCTCCGGCTTTTAAATTTTTGTTGGAACTGGATTTCCACAAGGTACAACAATTGGAATAACTAAAAATACTATCATTATACAAAATTATGAAAAATATTCTACTCCTAATGGAGTATTTAAAAATAGAATCAGGAGAGTCAGGTTCAACTTGGACAGGAACAGTTAGAGCTGTATCAACAACAACTCCTTCACTAAGTGGAGATTTAACAGATGGGAATTCAAATCCATTTAAATTATTCACTTTTATCAATGAATTAAGAGACCATGACTCAGTTATATCTGGAGAATACGAGATGACTGATTTAGGTGGTGAAAATAGAACTAAAATATTTTTTTAAGTTATAATCCAGCTGCTGTTGGTGGAGATTATGGAGGGACATATGCTCCTAATGATAGAAGTGTAACTTTTGATGGAAAGCTAAGTTTGCATGGTATAGCTACTCCAAATAATACAAATGTTCTTGTAGGAGTTGAACATCAACTTTGGGCAAGACATAATCTAACTCATCTTCAATCAAGTTCTAACTTTTTAAATAAAGGTGAAATAATACTAGCAAGTGGTAATAATGTTGTAGGTATTATGATAGATGTAGAACAGATGCAAGATGTAGATAGAAAATCTCACACAACTATAAATGATGGAAAAATAATTATCAACAACCAAAATAGTATAGGTATAGACTTTGGACAATATAGCTCCAACAAATGACTAAAGTAGATGTAACATTAGGAGATATCATAGTAAATGGAAAAATAACTATGGTGCTAGAATGAAAAATATTTTTGTACAGCATCCAACAAATCCTTTACTATGCTCTTTATATGACATACTATGATTATGTTAAAGTAAATTCTGGAACAGGTAAGAAGATAACTGTAAATGGTGAAGAAAAATGTTGGTATGGCTATTGGAAAAATCATTGTCAGCAGCAGCAAGAGAATCAACACCAGGAGCTAAAAGATACTAACCCTATTGCTAATATATCAGGGTTTAAATATAGAAGTAGCTGGTAAAGAAAAACATATGGGACTTTTAAGATATAAAGGATTATTCAGAAAAAATAACCCTAATGACATGATACTTGACACCAATACAATGGGAACATTTACTTTTGGAAATGGAGCTAAAGATAGTACTTTAATTAGAACAGATAAATATGGTATTCAAGTTAAAAAAGATATTACTGCTACAGGAAAAGATGATAATGGAGATGATTATACAGGAAGTGGAAACACAGTTTTACACTCAAATGGGCAAACTCAACATATTAACAACTTAAGTACTATAACAGTTGGAAAAGGATATACTCAAACTGTTGGTATGGCAGCTACAGGAACGAAAAGCATCTACAATAGTAAATATTTTAAATGAAGGTACAATAGATTTACAAGGTAAGAAAAGTATAGGTATGTATGTTGATAAATTCACTCAGGGTAAGAGTACAGGTTCTATAAAATTATCTGCACTTGGTGATTTAGATAAAGATGGTAACCCAGGAGATGCAGAAAAATGTAGGTATTTCTAATAAGGGAAAAATTCACTTTCTTAGGAGATATTGAAGTAAATGGTAAAAAAATCTTCTGGAATATATAATACAGGAACAACTACAATAGAAGTTGGAACTAACCCTAATGATAAAACAAATATTACTGTAACAAATGGAGCCACAGCTATATTCAGTAAAAGGGGACTGGAAGTTCTATAAGTTCTACTGCTGGTAATAAATTAAATATAAATGTAAATGCTGGAACAACAAAAGAAGGTCTAGCTGTTTATGCTGAAGATAAATCAGTAGTTAGTCTACAAAATGCAAATATAAATGTAGTTGGTGGTTCAGCTGGTGTTGCTGCTTATGATTCTGGTACTAAGATTGATTTAAATGGAGCGACATTAAAATATGATGGAAGTGGTTATGCTGCATACTCTGATGGACAAGGAAAAATAGATTTAACTAACTCTAAAATAGAATTAAGAGGAAGCTCAACATTAATGGATATTGATTTATCTATTCCAGTTTCCCAATAGACCCTATAACAACAGCTGGTACAGAAGTAAAAAGTATTTTCAAATGATGTTGTAGCAATAAATGTAAGTAACTTAGGTACTAAAAATATAGGTGACTTGACTACATTAATGAGTACATTAGGTGTAAATAAAATTGAAGCTGGTACAGAAGCTGGACAAACTTTTAATAAGTACAAAAGAACTTGCAATAGATAATGGAACTATTAATTTTAATGTCACAACAGATAAAACAGAAGCAGATACAAATCCTGGTGGATTCTTCTTTAAAAAGGTTGTAGGTCAAAGACTTAAACTAAATGTAAATGAAAAAATCTAACTGCTAGATTAAGTTCTACTATTGCAAACGAATTCTATGGTGGTCAAGTTGTAGGACTTGAAGCTAACTCAAGTAAAAAGGCAACAAGTAATACTGAAACTCAAGTAAATATTGCTAGTGGAAAAGTTGTTGATGTAGCAAGAACAGATGGAACGGATAAAGGTGGAGTAGGAGTTTTTCGTTAACTATGGACAAGTTAATAATAGTGGAACTATAAAGGTTGAAAAAGATTCTAAAGCTAATAGTGGAGCTGTTGGAGTGTATGCAGTAAATGGTTCAGAAGCTACAAATAACGGAGCTATCAATGTAGGTGGAAGTGAATCTATAGGATTATTAGGACTTGCATATAGAACAGATGCTAATGGTCAACTTGTTGTTGACGAATTTGGAACTGGGGCTATTGGACAAGGAAAAGTAAATATTGTAAATAAAGGTTCTGTTGATTTAGATGGTCAAGGAGCAGTAGGAATGTTTGCTAAAAATAATAAAGCAGGAACAACATTTACAAATGCTACTGCACTAAATGACACAACAGGAGCCATCACAACTACTGGAACTAAATCTGTTGGTATGGCTGGAGAAAAAGCTAACATAATTAATAGAGGAACTATAAATGTAAATGCAGAAAAGGGAACAGGTATGTTCGCTGAATCTGCTTCAAGAATAGAAAACTCTGGAACAATTAATATAGTTGCTGCAAGTTCTACAACTGAACCTAATATTGGTATTTTTACAGAAGATCAAGATACAGAAATCTATAACAATAAAGATATAATAGGTGAGAATAACACTTATGGTATTTATGGGAAAACTATAAATATGGGTACAAACGGAAAGGTTAAAGTTGGAGAAAACTCAGTTGCTATTTATTCAAATGGACAATATGCAAGTTCAGCGACTCCAAATGTAACTTTAGCTTCTGGAAGTTCAATAGAAGTTGGAAATAATCAATCTGTTGGAGTATTTGTAACAGGACAAAACCAAAATATATCAAGCCAAGCTGATATGAGAATTGGAGACGACTCTTTTGGATATGTTATAAAAGGAACAGGAACAAAATTAACTGCTAATACAACAAATCCTGTGACAGTAGGAAATGACACAACATTCATATATTCAACAGATACAACTGGTAATATAGAAAATAGAACAAGACTTATTTCAACAGGAAATTCAAACTATGGAATATATGCAGCTGGTAATGTAACTAACCTTGCTGATATGGACTTTAGCTCTGGAATCGGAAATGTTAGTATGTACAGTATTGCCGGAGGAAAGATAGTAAATGGTAGCACTTTAATTAATCCTGTTATAAAAGTAGGCTCTAGTGATAAATCTAATAAACTATATGGAATCGGAATGGTTGCAGGTTATACAGATGATAAAGGAAATGTTATTCAAACTGGAACTGTTGAAAATTATGGTACTATAAAAGTAGATAAAACCGATAGTATAGGAATGTATGCTACTGGAAGTGGTTCAAAGGCTATAAATAGAGGAACTATTGAATTAAGTGGAAAGAATACAACAGGAATGTACCTAGATAACAATGCCGTTGGAGAAAACTATGGAACAATTAAAACAGTACCTAATCCAACAAATACAGGAATAGTAGGAGTAGCTGCTCTAAATGGAGCTGTAATTAAAAACTATGGTAGCATAATAATAGATGGTGCAAACAATACAGGAATCTATTTGGCAAGAGGAAGAAGAGAAGGAGTAGACCCTACTATAACAAATGGAGCAGTAGCTGTGCAGACAAAGAAACAAAGCGATACAACTAAAAAAGTTGAAGGTATAGAAATTAAAGCAAAGCCTGATGAACCTGTTGCAGTTACAAGACAAGGAAATCTTGTAACACCAACTTTTGTAGATACTACAGTTGCAGTGCCAACAGCATCAAAAGTAACAGTTGGAGCGACAGAATTAGATTTAACTGCTAGTGAATTAGGAGATATTCCTTCTACTGGAATGGCATCGGATTTAGGGATGTATGTTGATACATCAGGAGTAAACTATACAAACCCTATCCAAGGTTTACAATATTTAACAGGTGTAAATAAAGTTAATTTAATATTTGGTACTGAAGCCTCAAGATATACAACTAGCAAAGATATTAAAGTTGGAGAAAAATATTTTAAAAACCATATAATGATGAAATAATTTCACTACTTAGTGGTGGTAATGAAAAGAAATTTAATATTGCTTCATCGAGCTTAACTTGGATAGCAACTGGAACTCAAAATTCAGATGATACTTTTAATGCAGTATATCTATCTAAAATACCTTATACAGCTTTTTGCTAAAGATAAGAATACATATAACTTTATGGACGGTTTAGAACAAAGATATGGAGTTGAAGGTGTAAATTCTAGAGAAAAAGCTTTATTTGATAAATTAAATGCAATAGGAAAAGGAGAACCTATACTATTTGCACAAGCAGTAGATGAAATGATGGGACATCAATATGCTAATACTCAACAAAGAATAGAAGCAACTGGTAATATTTTTAGATAAAGAATTTAACTATTTAAGAAGTGAATGGAGCAATCCAAGTAAGGATTCTAATAAGATTAAAACTTTTGGTGTAAAAGGTGAATACAACACTAATACTGCAGGAGTAATTGACTATACAAAATAATGCTTATGGAGTGGCTTATGTTCATGAAGATGAAACTGTAAAAACTTGGAGAATCAACAGGTTGGTATGCAGGTATAGTTCTATAATACATTTAAATTTAAAGATATTGGAAAATTCTAAGGAAGAAATGTTACAAGCTAAAACTTGGAATCTTTAAATCAGTTCCATTTGATCATAACAACAGCTTGAATTGGACAATATCTGGAGATATCTTTGCAGGATATAACAAGATGAACAGAAGATTCTTAGTAGTTGATGAAGTTTTTAATGCAAAAGGAAGATACCATACTTATGGACTAGGTGTAAAGAATGAAATATCTAAAAGAATTTAGATTGAGTGAAGACTTTAGTTTTAAAACCATATGCAGCTCTAGGTTTAGAATATGGAAGAGTGTCTAAGATAAGAGAAAAAAATCTGGTGAAATGAAATTAGAAGTTAAAAGCTAATGACTATTTTTTTCAGTAAAACCTGAAATAGGAACTGAACTTGCTTACAGACATCATTTTGGAACTAGTGCAATAAAAGTTGCTGTTGGAGTGGCTTATGAAAATGAATTAGGAAAAGTAGCTAATGGCAAAAATAAAGCTAAAGTAGCTGGAACAGATGCAGACTACTTCAATATCAGAGGTGAAAAAGAAGATAGAACAGAAATGTTAAAACTGACCTTAATATTGGTTGGGATAACCAAAGAATAGGAGTAACAGCTAACATAGGTTATGATACTAAAGGACATAATGTCAGAGGTGGAGTAGGATTAAGAGTTATATTCTAATCTACCAATAAAATTTAACACTAACCCTAGTGTATATAGATTATTATTTCCCTAAGAAGAAGACTGAGAAATTGGTCTTCTTCTTTCTTTTATTCAATTTTTCTACAATAAAAAAAGGTTAGTATGATAGAATAAAAATTCTATATATATTAACCTTTATTATTTAGTTAAGCTTGTTTCTTTTTAAATATTCCATTTAGGATAAGTGCTAAAGCTCCATCACCTGTAATGTTACAAAGCAGATCCCAAAGCTATCTTGTAAAAGCGAATATTGTTATCATTAAAAGCCAGTTCCTGTTTCATCAAAACCTAAAACAGAGATGATAAGTCCAAGTGAAGCTAAAACTGTTCCTCCTGGTACTCCTGGTGCTCCAACTGCAAATACTCTAATAGAAACAGATAAATAATACCATTGTTCCACAGGAGGTACAGCTCATATAATATTTTTGAAACTACCATGACGAAGAATGTTTCAGTTAAAACAGATCCACATAGGTGAGTAGTAGCCCCTAATGGAATAGCAGAAGTTAGTTATTTCTTCATCTAGTACACCAGATTTTTCTTACACATTTTAAAGCTAACTGGTAAAGTTGCAGCTGATGACATTGTCCCAACAGCAGTCATATATGCAGGTCCATAGTGTTTTAATAAAGACCAGGATTTTTCCCAGAAACAATACCACCAATAGTGTATAGAATAGCAATCCAAATATAGTGACCAACTAAAACAATTAAGATAACTTTTAAGAATACTGGTAATTGTTTTGTGATACTTCTTCATAAGCAAGAGTTGCAAATGTAGTAGCTATAAAGATTGGTAATATAGGAATTATTATTTTATTTACTATCATTAACATAATGTTATTAAATTCATTTAATAATTCTTCAGTTCTTTTTGAGTTAGTCCATACAACAGCAAGTCCCATAAGTAAAGCTAAAACTAGAGCTCCCATTACTGAAATTGCAGGTGGAATTTGAACCTTTAAATAGAATTGGAGGTAATTCTTTTAAACCTTCAACATTAGAAACGATATTTAATTTTAGGTATTAGCTATACCCAGCAGTTGCTGAGAAGAATGCAGCACCTACTGATGATATATAAGATAGTCCTAACATAGTTAGTAACATCTTACTAGCATTTGATTTTAATTGAGTTGTGCTAGGTGCACATAAATCCAATTATAATGAAATGGTACAACGAAAGAAATATTAATTCTCCTAAGAAGAATTTGATTGGTAAAAATCACAGAAATAACTTTTTCATTTGCGACTAATCCCTATGATTATTCCAGCTATTACTCCAAGAACTAACTTAATAATCAGAGTATCGCCTCTTTTTCCATACTATCACTCCATAATTATAAAAAATTTTATTACTTTTAACATTATATACTTTAGTCAAAACAAAAAGCAATCATCAAAATATTAATATGAACATATTTTTAAAAAGAGGGTATACTTTTTAATTTTTATTTCTATAATATATAACGAATTAAAATTAATAAGGGGATAAAATGGAAACTAAAAATAGAAAAAGTTCTTAAAATTTTAGAAGAAGAAGAAGTTGCAGCAGAAGGTTGTACAGAGCCAATAGCCTTATCTTATGCAGCTGCAAAGAAAGCAAAAGAATTTTTAGGTACTATTCTCAATAAAGTTGACGTCTTCTATCTGGGAATATAATAAAGAATGTAAAAGTGTTACTATTCCTAACAGTGATGGTATGGTTGGTATAGAAGCTGCTATTGCAATGGGATTAATAGCTGGAGATGATAGAAAAAGAACTTATGGTTATAAGTGATGTTACATCTGAGCAATTGACAGAAGTAAAAGGAATTTTTAGATAAAGATATTACAAAAACTCATGTTTCATCCAGGAGATATAAAATTATATATAAGACTAGAAATTTCAAATGATGAAGACAATGTGAGTTTTTAGAAATAAAACATACACATACTAATGTAACTCAAATTTTTAAAAAATGGTAAATTTTTACTAAAGTCAAGTTTGTAACGATGGAGACTTTTAATTCATCTCTTACTGATAGAAAAGTTCTAACTGTTAAATTTATCTATGACTTGGCTAAAACAATAGATATTGATTTAATAAAACCAATTTTTCAAAAAGTAGTTAACTATAACTCAGCCATAGCTGAAGAAGGGACTAAAAAGGGAAATACGGAGTAAATATTGGTAAAAATGATACTTGAGAATATAGAAAAAGGTATCTATGGTAATGATGTAAGAAACAAGGCAGCTAGTTATGCTAGGTGCTGGTAGTGACGCTAGAATGAGTGGTTGTGCTTTACCTGTTATGACAACAAGTGGAAGTGAAACTCAGGTATGACAGCTTCTTTCACCAATAATCAAAGTTTTGCTGCTGATCTATCAGAAGAAGAATTAATAAGAGGATTATTTGTGTCACACCTTATAACTATACATGTTAAAACAAATGTAGGTAGACTTTCTGCTTATTGTGGAGCTATCTGTGCTGCTGCTGGAGTTGCTGCCTCTCTTACATATTTACATGGTGGAAGTTATGAAATGGTTTGTGCTGCAATAACTAATATTCTAGGTAACCTTTCAGGAGTTATCTGTGATGGAGCTAAAGGCTTCATGTGCATGAAAATATCTTCTAGGAATCTATTCAGCTTTTGATGCGACTATGCTTGCATTGAATAAAGATGTATTAAAATCTGGTGATGGAATAGTTGGAGTAGATATAGAGGAAACTATAAGAAACGTAGGAGAACTTGCTCAATCAGGAATGAAGGGTACAGATGAAACTATATTAGATATAATGACTAAATAAATTTTTATAAAGGAGAAATCAATGGGATTTAAACTATTACTATTAACTTTAGGAGCATTAACTTTATTTTCAGCTTGCTCATCTGTTTACACTGATGATGAAATGAGAGTTAGAGGTATGATGATGGTTTTATCAAAAAGTTTGGGAGGTACAACTACTTTTTCGAAAAAGATGGAAAACAACTAATAAGGCTGCGATTGTAGAAAATTTTAAAAATGGTGTGAGAGATGGAGAACTTTAGAAGATATTATCTAAATGGAAATCTTCTATGAGATTCTATTTTGAAGAGGAAATGTTGAAGGCACTTGGGAAGACTACTATCCAAATGGAAAAACTATTAATGAGTGGTCAAATGAAAGCAAATAAGGAAGTAGAAATTGGAAGTACTATGATGAAAATGGAACCACTTGGGAGCCTCATATGATCAAATTCCAAAAAGCAATAAGAGATGCACAAGAAAAAGAATATAGATCAATTCTGGAAAGATATAAAAGCTGGAAAATAGTTCATAGAATTAGTAAAATATAGACTATTGCAGTAGTCAATTAATAAAAGTAAAAATAAGCTGAGTTACGAATGGAATTTTAGATAAAAATCAAATAGAATGAGCCGAGACAAATTCAGGAGCGTTTGAGCATAGCGAGTTTGCCTGATTTGCAGCGAATTCTTGATTTTTATCGTTAGAAATTTACTCAGTAACGAACTATCTTTACTTTTTATTTATTTGTAATAGTTTTTATTTTATATTATTCTTCCCAATTCTTACTTCTTTCAACAGCTTTTAGCCAACCAGCATATATATCTCTTTTCTTCTTGAGACATATTAGGAGAAAATTCTTTATCAAGTACCCATTTTTTGTTTGATTTCTTCTTTGTACTTTCCCAGAAAGCCAGTTGCAAGTCCAGCAGTAAAGCAGCTCCTAGTGCAGTTGTTTTCTAAAAACAGTAGGTCTTTTACAACTTCACCTAGAATATCTGCTTGGAATTCCATTAAGAAATTATTGGCAGCAGCTCCTCCATCAACTTTAAGTCCATTTAGCTTGATGCCAGAATCTTCTTCCATAGCTTTTAAAACATCTTTAGTTTGATAAGCTATAGATTCCAAAGTTGCTCTTATGATGTGGTTTTTATTTGCTCCACGAGTCAATCCTAAAATAGCTCCTCTTGCGTACATATCCCAATAAAGGTGCTCCTAGTCCAACAAAAAGCTGGAACAACATAGACTCCACCATTATCTTTTACTTTTCTTGCAAAATACTCAGTGTCACTTGATTCAGAGATTAATTTTAGTTCATCTCTTAACCATTGAACACTAGCTCCACCTACAAAGACACTTCCTTCAAGAGCATATTGTACTTTTCCATTAAGTCCAATAGCAATAGTTGTTATAGTCCATTGTTACTCTTTACAAATCTCCAGTGTTTCATAAGTAAGAAGCAACCTGTTCCATAAGTATTTTTAGATTCTCCTTCTTCAAAACAAGCTTGTCCAAATAAAGCTGATTGTTGGTCTCAGCAACTCAGCTTATGGAACTCTATGTCCACCTTTACCACCTAAGTTAGAGCATAGCCAAAAGTTCCACTTGAATCTTTTTACTTCAGGTAACATTGACTTAGGAATATTCAAAGTTTCAGAATTTTTCATCCCATTTCAATTCCTTTATATTGTAAAAGCATAGTTCTTGAAGCATTAGTATAATCTGTTTGCATGTATTTTACTATTTGTTAATTTCCAAATTAGCCAAGTATCAACAGTTCCAGACAATAAATCACCTTTTTCAGCTTTTTCTCTTGCACCTTCAACATTATCTAAAATCCATTTAATTTTTAGTACCTGAGAAATAAGCATCAACTAGAAGCCCAGTATTATCTTTTTATATAGTCACTAAAACCTTCTATTTTCTTTTAACTCATCACAAATTTTTAGAGTTCTTCTACATTGCCAAACTATTGCATTGTAAACTGGCTTTACCTGTATTTTTATCCCAAACTATTGTAGTTTCTCTTTGATTTGTAATTCCTAAAGCTATAATATCGTGTTGACTTACTCCAGCTCTTGCGCATTACTTCACCAACCACTTTTGGCTAGCCCATATTTCATAGGATCGTGTTCTACCCAACCTTCATTAGGGTATATTTGTGTAAATTCTCTTTGTGCAACTCCAACAATAGTTTTGACTTTCATCAAATAAAAAATTGCTCTTGAGCTTGTTGTTCCTTGGTCTCATGCTAGATATACTTCAGTATAGTTTCTCCAATCTTATTGTGTATTTATTAAAAATAAGTGAATCACATATAAACTTTACTTTGTTATAAAACTGCTAAGAATGCATCGAATACAACAGCACCTAAAATTGCACCTATAGTTGGTCCTACAACTGGTATCCAAGAATATTTCCAGTTAGATCCTCCTTTACCTTTTATAGGAAGGATAGCATGAGCTATTCTTGGACCTAAGTCTCTTGCAGGGGTTAAGAGCATTTCCTGTTGCCCCTCCTGTTGCCATACCTAGAAGAACTATTAGAAGTCCAACAACTAAAGCTCCATTACCAGGTTGAATTCCAACTTCTCCATAACCTATAGCTAATACTCCTATTACTAGTAGTGCAGTAGCAATAATTTCAGTAACGATATTCCATATAGGAGCATCAATAGAAGGTCCTGTTGAGAAGACTCCAAGCTTTTGACTCCGGCTTGGTTCAGCATCCATTTGAACTTTGTAAACAAGATAAGCTAAAGTTGCTCCAGCGATTCCACCTAACATTTGTGCAACTATATAACCTGGGACTAAATTACCAGGAAATTTACCTGTTACTGCTAGGGCAATAGTTAAAGCTGGATTCATATGTGCTCCAGATACCCAACCTGTAATATAGGCTGGTATCATAACAGCAAATCCCCAACCAAAAGTAGTTACTATCCAACCTGCACCTTTACCATAACTATGTTTTAAGCTACAAGTCATATTTACACCATTACCTAATAATAATAACAATGTCGTCCTACAAATTCTCCAATGTACATGCTCATATTACTCATACGAGACCTCCTTTATTTATATATTGTTTTAAATAAATTTATATATTGTTATAACATAAAGTTTAAAAATAAATACAAATTTTATTAATAATGTATAAAATGCATATCTTTAGTTACAACAACATTAACACCAGTATTGAATATATTTTTCTAGAACTATATCTCCTCTTTTACAGGAGCTGTCAATTCAACTATTTCTTTTTAATTCTTCCATTAATTTAAAAATTTAATCTTTTAGGTATAGATCTTTCAGTTTTACTGGACATCTATGGTCCAAAGCATTTTTATTTTTACAGTTGAAGTTACAACTCTTTTTGGGAGCTGTTAATTCTTCTTTTTCCATAGACTGCACCTCTTGGGCAAGCATTTTTAACTTCATAAGTTTCTGTATTAACACTTTATATGACAACCAACAGGACAAACTATACATATCATTTCCTTTTCCATTATTTATCCTCCTCAACAACTTCATAACAATTTTCTTAGCATCAATTTTTTTCCCTAGTACAGTCTTTTAGATAGAGTTATTTTTCCATTTCTCCTGGAGCCATATGAGTTTTTCTTAACTGAATGTATTACAAAAATCATTTGACTTAACTACTATCTTAACATTTCTTATATATTTGTTCAACTCTCATAGAAAGTTCTAAATTCTTTTCTATATTTTCTATTCTAAATTTTTGTAGGAACAGTATATCCTATTCCCATTTCCTGTTTCAACTTCAATATATTCTCCATTTGCAACTTCACCTTTTATATACTTAGCTGCTAGATTTTCCTGCTTTTCTTGACTCAATACTTACGAAGTCAACTAGGTCATGTACATGAACAACGTTTCCTGAAGCAAAATATTCTCTATACTTGTTTCCATAAGTTCATTTACTATTGGTCCACTAGTTCTAGGATCAATTTTTATTCCAGTTGCTCTTGAAATATCATTTTCAGGGATAAGTCCAACTGATAGAAGTAAAGTATCACATTCATATTCTATTTCAGTTCCAGGGTATAGCTTATTTTCATCAACCTTAGCTATGATAACTTTTTCAACTCTATCTTTACCTATAATATCAACAACTGTATGACTTAAATATAGATGGAATATCATAGTCATTCAAGACATTGAACAATATTTCTCATAAGTCCACCAGAGAATGGCATAAGTTCAGCAACAGCTAAAAACTTTTGCTCCTTCAAGAGTAAGTCTTCTTGCCATAATAAGTCCGATATCTCCTGAACCTAAGATAACAACTCTTTACCAACCATATATCCTTCCATATTGATATATCTTTGAGCTAGTCCCGCTGTAAAAACTCCTGCTAGGTCTATCTCTGGTATTGCTATTGCTCCTCTTGTTCTTTCTCTACAACCCATAGTTAAAACTATAGATTTAGCTCAATTATCATATAGCCATCAACAGAGTTTATAGCTTGAACTATCTTGTTTTCAGAAATTCCTAAAAACCATAGTATCTAATTTATATTCTATATTTAAATTCAAATAATTGATCCATAAATCTTTGAGCATATTCAGGTCCTGTCAATTCTTCTTTTAAATTCATGAAGTCCAAAACCATTATGTATACATTGTTGTAAAGATTCCACCAAGTTCTTTTTGCTCTTTCAATTACAAGTATACTATCTATTCCATTTCTTTTTAGCTTCTACTGCTGCTGCAAGTCCAGCTGGACCTCCTCAACAACAACTAAATCATATTTCATATTCATATCGTTTCCCCATTTAGTCTTTTCCTGTTAAGATGTAAGAGTCTTTTTTGTTCCATAACTATTTCTTCTAAATCTTCTCCAAGTTCTCTTGCCAAAATTTCTTGTACACGAGGTCCATAGAAACCACCTTGACATCTTCCAGCACCTGGTCTAACTCTTCTTTTGATACCATTTAATGTTCTTCCACCACATTTTTCTATGGATAGCATCAACGATTTCTCCTTCTGTTATGTTCTCACATCTACAGATAATTCTTCCATATCTAGGGTCTTTCTTTATAACTTCTGCTTTTTCTTCTGGAGATAAACTGTAATAAAATGTATCATTTTTCTATTTTTTATAAAGTTTTCTTTTCTTTTACTCCACCTAGCTTTCAACTACCATTTTAGCTAAATCAACTGCCATTGCAGGAGCAGATAAGTCCTGGTAGATTTAGTTCCAGCTATATTAAAGAAACCTTTTACATCTTCTGCTCTCACCTAGAATAAAAATCTCCTGTATCAGCTTCAGCTCTAAGTCCAGCAAAAGTTTCTATATTATCTCTAAAATTTAATATCTTTATACTCTTAGTAGCAAATTGTCTAACTGTATCAAGTCCTTCTTGAGTATTTCCAACATCATCTTTATTTGTCAACATCAGAAGCAGTAGGACCAACTATTATATTTCCATGAGCAGTCTTTTGAAACTAGAAATACCTTTTTCCCATTTCAGTAGGACATTGGAAAGATAACACTATCAGTTAAGTATCCTTGTACCTTATCTAATAAATAATATTCCCTATTCTTGGAGTGATTTTAAAATGTTTATTTGAAAGCATATTATTTATAAAAGTCTGCATAAACTCAGCTGCATTTATAATAGCTTTTAGCTTCAATAACTTCCAGATTTTAATTCAATTTTAAATATATTATTTTTCTTTTTGATATTTGTAACTTCTGAATTTAATTTTAATTCAACACCATTTTCCATAGCATTTTCTACTAATTTAATTGTTAATTCCCCAAGGGTCCATGTTATTCCCAGCTGTACTGCATATAGAGCTGCAACAGCTTCTTTACTATACATGAGGTTCTCTTTTTGAATTTCAGCTGCATCTATAATTTCCATTTCAGGAACACCATTATTTAATCCCTCTTTGGTATAGCATTTCTAAATGTTCTTTTTCCTTTTCAGAAAATGCTAATACATAAGAACCTACTTTTCTAAATGGAGCATCTACTTCTTCACATAAATCTTTCATACATTGCATTACCTAATACATTGTATTTTGCCATAAGGCTTCCTTCTTTTGCATCATATCCTGCATGAACTATTGCAGAATTTGCTTTTTGTTGTACCACAAGAAACATCATTTTCTTTATCTAGTAATAAAAGTTTTAAACTCATACTTAGATAATTCTCTGAAACTGCTGCTCCCATTATTCCAGCACCAATAACAACTATCATCAAACATATTATCGTTCCTCCCTAATTAAATTAGGTCGAAAAAGACAGAATTCCCTCCTGTTTTTACGACCCACCATTCACTCAGTCTAATATTCTATTTATACTTCGTATATATTATATCAAAAATAGAACAGTTGTCAACTGAATAGATTTATACAACAAGAAACACTATCGTGCTAGCTATAAACTCTACTTTTAAAATAAGTTAGAAAACAAAAATAATTATAACCATATAGTTCACCCTACATTCCAACAAATATATAAAATTTAGATTTTTCTCTCTTTTCTAGCTAAAAGTTGAAAGTTTCTCTGTATCTTTTCCATTTTAACATTATCATCTAATCTTCTTTTGAATATGGTAAATAAGAATAGTCTTTTAAAATTGCTGCTGAATAATCATCATTTTCTATTGGACGATATCCTTCAGCTAATAAATTATTTGTGTAATAATTATTATAAAAATATGCAATCCATGTTTCTAATGGGTATATAGCAGCAGTAATACTACTGGTGTTATCTACTCATAAGAAGACTCAAAAGTTCCATAAATCAGTATATTTAGGTCAATCTCTGTTATTTTGCTTGGATAATGTATAAAGTATAATTATCTTTTTATAATGAAATAAAAAGAATAAACCAAAACCTTTTGATTTTTTTCTAAATGCTGGAACCCAAAATCCAAAAATGAAAGTTGTCCAGCTAAAAACCTGTAAAAAGCATCTGTAACTTCTCCATTTTTCTAATTGTATTTTTACTGACATAATATTATTCCTTTCAAAAATTAGTTAAGCTATCAAAATAATAAATAAATGAAAATGATACAAAAATTATAATCCAAAAATTATAAAAACAAAGACATTTTTACTTCATTGCTCTTAGCTTTGTCTATATAGTTTTGGTATCTTTGCATTTTATCTTCATCTTTTATTTCAGCATCAGTATAATCTAAAATAACGATATCCCTTTTAATATAGCATTAGAATATTCATCATTTTCTAATGGACTCCAACCTTCTTTTAACATTTTTCTTTGTGTAATGTTTATTGTAGAAAAAGCTATAATAAATGCTATAAAGAAGTGTGAAAATAGGGACACTAGTATTTAAAATATAAAAACCATTCATTTTCTATGGAATAGTAATTTAATATAGAATATATTGTAAAAATTCTGATAAAAATTTTTCTCAACATATAGAGTCCAAAGAAAACAAAAAGCATTAAAATCTAATCTAAATGCAGGTACCCAAAAATCAAAAAGTAGCAGAAGTATAACTATAGCCAACAAAGCCATCTTTTATAAAAACCATCTTTTCCAATTTGCTTTTAATTGCTATAAAACTCTAGAATTAGTTATATTCTATTAGTATAA